>Ga0302320_10024310_pt1 | contig 11834 bp, 11 predicted proteins | sample Bog_T0_3_FD_202130 | JGI IMG/M metagenome (GOLD analysis project Ga0302320, IMG submission 202130) | Peat permafrost microbial communities from Stordalen Mire near Abisko, Sweden - Bog_T0_3 | ecosystem: Environmental > Terrestrial > Soil > Wetlands > Peat | place: Sweden: Abisko, Stordalen Mire... | reverse complement strand
CTGCATCCCGACATTATTCCCACGCTTGCCGATCTGTTGCGCGACGCTTCGACGCGGACGCAGTTGATTCTAACCACGCATTCTCGGACGCTGGTGGAGTGTTTCTCCGACGATCCGGAGAGCGTTTGCGTCTGCGAGAAGTTCGACGGCGCGACGGAGATCAAGCGGCTTGAAAAAGATCGCATGAAGGTCTGGCTCGATAAGTATTCGCTCGGGCAGCTCTGGTCCAGCGGGGAGATCGGAGGCAACCGCTGGTGAGAGCTACGATTTTCTTTGAGGGCGGAGGGAGCGCCGAAGCGACGCAGTCGAAATGCAGGCAGGGACTTTCTGAATACTGCGCAAAACTCAAGGCGACGGGGAGCCGCCTGAGGATTGTCGCAGCCGGCGGCCGTGAACAAACTTTCGACAAGTTCATGAGGGCCGCCGCGGATTGCCGTGCCGGCGAGAGAGTGGTTCTGCTGGTCGATTCCGAGGGACCGGTGACTGCGAAGACGGCTGCCCGCCATCTCCACGCCCAGGACGGATGGGCTCTGGCGAAGTTGCCGGAGGATGACATCTTTTTGATGGTTCAAACCATGGAGGCGTGGTTCTTGGCCGACCGCGAAGCCCTCGCGGCTTTTTACGATGGGGGTTTCCTGCCGAGAGCGCTTCCGGGCAGCGCCACGAGTGTCGAGAGCATTCGCAAGGAAGACATAGAGCCGGCCCTCAGGAAGGCAACGAAAGGAACGAATACCAAGGGCGAATACCACAAGATCGACCACGGGTCAGCGCTCTTGGCCAGAATCGACCCGATGAAGGTTGGCGAGGCGTCGCCGCACGCCGCCAAATTCCATGAGTTTCTTCGCTCCCTCTGAGCAGCCGCATTTCCCTAGCAATTGACGACCACGGCCGAGCATCCTTCTTTGGCGGGTTTCCATTGCACCAGGAAACTGGTGACGGCGGAGGACTGCATGCGCCGCATGGATTCGAACTCGCCGCCGCGCTGGCTGTAGAGCAGTTTTCCAGCCGCGCTGAGCACGGCCAGAGCCGGTACGCCCTTGTCGAGCGGGACCTGGTATTGGCTGGCGATGTCGAGGTTCGCGTCCATGTGGCCGATGTTGACGTGGACCAGGACGAAGTTGGCGTCGAGGATGGGAAGGTTTTCCGGGTTGTGGAAGTAGATGTCGAGCACCTGGCAGTCGCCGCACCAGTCTCCGCCAAAGTCGAGCAGAACGCGCTTGTGGGTTTGCGCGGCGGTCTTGAGCGCGGCGGCGATGTCGGCTTTGGCCTGCTCCGGACCGGGGTAGATTTGGCGGTTGGCGGGGCGGCCTGTGACGGCAAGGGACAGCAGGGCAGACAAGGCCAGAATCTTGATCGTCTTCAAAGCGGAAACCTCCGGAATGCCGAGCCGGCAGCAGGCACGGACCTTGCTTTAGTTTGCCATAATGGTTTGCGGCCGTCTCACGGATACCGCGCCGGACAGAGGCCGGGAAGCAGGATGAGCCGGCAAGCGCTGGGGTCACACTGCAATCGAAGAGGAACCGCTATACTCTGGAGAACGCATGTCGAGCAGTGAAGAAGTACGCAAACGGCTGGAGTCGGCGACCTACCCGGACCTGGGCAGCATGATGGAGGGTTACGCCCTGGCTGCGGTCGAGTTTGCTCGTCGGGAATTCCGGCAGAAGCTGGACTTTACCTCGGATTCGATCGACGGGTTGGACGACATTCTGGTGCTGGTGGGCGAGAGTCCCGAACTGGATGTGGAGTTCGAGGCGCGGCTGTGGGGCAGCTACCTGGGCGAAGTGCTGCGGCGCCGCTACGCGGGGAGCTGGGAGATGACCCAGTATCCGGGCGGAGTGGCGGCGGTTCCGGCGGTGGATGTGCGCGGATCGCGTCTGTTTCCGTTGATGAAGGTCTACCGCCGTCTCACGGTGGGCGAAGAAGAAGACTTGCAGACGTTCTTCGCCATGGTGACGGAACGGCTGGGACGGCCGGCGCAGGTGAACTGAAAGCAGGGATCAGGGATCAGGGGTCAGGGAACAGGGGGCAGGAATACCAAATTCAAGGCCCGGCTTGTTGGAGCGGTTGAGCGCGGGGATTGGGCTTTATGCGACAATAGCTGCTGGGAATGCGTGCCGGGTGCGCCTGGTGCGCGGAGGATGAAATGGGCGATTTACTTCAGCCGTGGCACCTGGTTGTGCTGGGCGTGGTTGCGTTTCTGCTGTTTGGAGCCAGACGGCTGCCGGAGCTGGGCAAGGGGTTGGGCGAGGGGCTGAAGGGCTTCAAGGAAGGCATCAAGGGGATCTCCGATCCAACGCCCACACCGGCCGTGCGGTCTACGGCGGCAGACGTTGCTCCGGGAACCTCGGCTGCGGCCAAGGCGAACTACCGCTGCCCAGGCTGCTCCACCATTGTCACCGCCAGCGCGCCGAATCCCAATGCAGCGGTCGACAATGGCTTCTGCCCGGAGTGTGGCAAGCAATTCGATAAGAAGACCTCGCAGGTCTAAACACTGCCGTCGTCCTCCCAAGGCTCGTGCGTTTGCACGGGCCTTTTGTATTTCTGGGACCTTCCAGTGCTTCAAACGCTGAGCAGGACCACTGCCGCGAGAGCCAGGGCGATGCCGGCCAGTTGGCGCCGCGACGGCCATTCGCGCAAGACAATGGCGGCCAGCAGGATGGTGCCGGCGGGGTAGAGCGAGCAGACCAGCGCGGCCACATCGAGACGTCCGATGCGGGTGGTCTGGATGTAAAACAGGTTGCCGGCGGTGTCGAGCAGGCCGGCGGCGACGCCGAAGAGCCAGAAGCCGCGCCAGGGCCTTTTAGGCGGCATAACCGCGAACACGAGCGCGAGGGCTGCAACGCCGGCGGCGCGGGACGCGGTCATGACCCAAAGCACGCTGCCGCCCGCCGCAAACTTGAAGAGAATCAGTTGCGTGCCGAAGCCAAGGCCAGCCAGTGCGCCCAGCAGAAGGGCGCGCGGCGGCGTGGCGACCGGTCTGTACGCTGAGCCTTCGCCACCGGGCGAATGGGTGATGAGCCAGATGGCGATCAATCCCATCAGCAGACCGGCGGCGGTAAGCAGCGTCGGCAAGCCGTCGTGCAAAAGGGAAAACAAGACAGGAATCAGGGCGGTGAGCAGGCCGGTGAGAGCCGCGGTCAGCCCCATTGATCCCATGGAGAGGGCGCGATAAAAGAGGGCCAGAGCTATCGCACCCTCAAAGCCGCCAATGGCCGAGAAGAGCAGGTCGCGATTGCCGGGCAAAGCGCTGTGGGCAGAGAGGCAAATGGCTAGCAGAATGAGCAGGGAGACCAGGTGGCCGGAGGCGACCACCAGCAGGGCAGGAGCGCGGCGCGAGCCAAGGCCGCCGACGAAGTCCGATCCGCCCCAAGTGGCGGCCGAGATCAATCCGAGCCCGGCCGCTGTTCCTGGGGAGTTCACTTCGCCTAGCGGGACATCAGCGCCGACGGGTAGTAGCCGCTCTTGGCGGTCACGTCCAGGCCGGGCCGGTCGACGCGCACATCGATCTTGCGAAACTTGCTGTCGAGGATCGACTCGTGGCTGGTGTAGATGATGGTGTACTGGTTGCGCGCATCCTTGGCGATATCGGCATAGCTCTTCTCAATGCCGTTGAGGTTGCGCTCGGAGTCGGCTTGCCCGCCGGTGGCCGCGATGTACTTGTAGAGGATGTTGTCGTACATGGTGAAGGGCAGGTGAATCCTGCTGATGAAACCCTCGCCCCACGCGGCGGAGGTGCCCACCAGTGTGCCGTAGACGGCGATTTCGTTGGTCTGGAGGTAGCGCACGACCTCTTTGTATGTGGCCTTGCTGCCGTTTTCGTGGCCGTCGGAGACGACGTAGATGATGCGGCGGCTCTGGCCCTTGGGGCGGGTGGCAAGCTCCTTGGCGGCGGCCAGGATGGCGTCGTTGAGGGTGTGGATCTCCTTGGGAATGGTCATGGGAGCAACGCCGCTTCCGGTCGAGAATCCAGGCTGGATGGTGGGGTCTGCGCAGTTGCCGTTCACATGGATGGGGCACCCCGCCAGAGGGCCGCTGTTGATGGGGACCTGCTCGTCGGTACCGGATGACTTGACCATGGAGAAGATATAGGGAACGCGCGCGGTTTGCGCGCCGGTGAAGCCGCCGGATTTGTTTTGCGCGCCGTTGCTGTAAGAGAAGACAGCCAGCTCGTCGTAGGGGGCCAGCGCGCCTTGGATGGCGTCGAGCGAGGTGTTCACCTTGGACATGACGTCGGAGGTCAGGCTCTGGTCGATGACGAAGGCGATGGAGAGGGGGAAGGGATCGGCGGAGAAATAGCCAATGTGCTCCCGCGTGTTGTTTTCGAAGACCTTGAAATCGCGCCAGGTGAGTCCGGCGACCAGCTTGCCCTTGGAGTCCTTGACGGTGACCGGCACGGTGACTTCGGTGGTGTTGAGGACGATTTTCGTGCCCAGGTCCGCGGCGTTCAGGGCTTCCGGCGCGGTGGTCTGGAAGTTGTCCTTGGCCTCGGTGGCGGGCGCCAGGTTGGAGGGCGCGTCCTGCTGCGGGCCGGTATCGGAGGACGAGGCGGTCGCGGCCGTTTCCTTGCCTGCGCCGAGGCCGGGGGTAATGGGGCCGTTCACGTCAGAAAGGGGCTTGGGCGCCTGGGGCGCAGGGGCATCGGGCACAGGAGTCTGCTGTTGGGCCTGAGCCGCCTGGCCCAGATTGAATGTGCAACTCAGCAGCGCAAGCGCCATTGCCGTCAAACGAAGCTTCACAGATATTCTCCAGTTTTCAGTTGCCAGTATTCGGCGGCCGGCAAAATGCCGACCCCGGTCTCCGACGAATCCGCCGCTTCCAGTGCCAGCGGACAATGGTCTCGGAAAAGCGGAGAACTGGCCACTGAAGACTGACAACTGGCCGCAACTCGGCCAAGCAAGACTGCTTCGTCAGATTATCAGACGCACCAGCGCCTTGCAGGTTGCCTGCCGGCGGCGAAAGAGTTCAGGTATGCTTTCTTCGACATTGTAATTTCGTCTAAAGGACCAGAATGGGTATCCGTTTCAGTGTCGCCGTGTTGTTGCTTGGCCTGCCGGGGCTGTCCGGCGTGGCCTGGGCCCAGCTTGCCCCTTCGCCAGACGCGCCGCCGGTGAGCACGGCTCCGGCCCAGCCCGAGGATGAGCAGCCGGTCGCCACCTTGAAGCTGGAAGTGAACCTGGTCGACATGTTTTTTACCGTAAAAGACAAGCAGGGAAACCTGGTTCCGCACCTGACGAAGGACGATTGCACGGTTTCCGAAGACAAGGTTCCGCAGAAGCTGAAGAGTTTTGTGGCGGAGACCCACCAGCCGCTGACACTGGGGATTCTGCTGGACACGTCGGGCAGCCAGGAGCGGGTGCTGCCGCTGGAACAGGAAGTGGGCGGGCAGTTTCTGGAGCGTGTGCTGCAAAAGAAGGACGAGGCCTTCGTGCTGTCGTTCGACGTGAACGTGGACCTGCTGCAGGACTACACCAACAGCGCCCGGCTGCTGACGCGCGCGCTGAACAAGGCGGAGATCAACACGGCCGGTGGCAATGGCGCTGCCGGTATTCCGGGTGCCGGAGGGGGGACTATCCCGACCATCGGCGCACCCAAGGGCACGCTGCTCTACGATGCGGTTTTCCTGGCGTCGAAGGAAAAGATGAACCAGGAGACGGGCCGCAAGGCGATGATCCTGCTGACCGACGGCGAGGACGAGGGTAGCGTTCACAAGATTCAGGAGGCGATTACGGCGGCGCAGAAGTCCAACGTGATCGTCTATACGATTCTGATTGCCGACCGGGGCTTTTACGGGGGATTTGGCTACAGCGGCTTCTCGTCCATGAAGAAGCTGACCGAGGAGACGGGCGGCCGGCTGATCGACGTGGGCAATAACGGCAAGAAGCTGGAAGCGGCTTTCCAGCAGATCGAGGACGAGCTGCGCACCCAGTACGTGGCCACCTACACGCCGCTGAACACCAAGCTGGACGGCACCTTTCGCCGCGTATCGGTGGAATGCCGGGGGGATGGCTTGAAGGTGCAGGTACGCAAGGGTTACTTCGCCACGCCGCCGCAGAACTAGGGCGAAGCCAGTGTCCCAATTTCAGTCACTAAGGCCGTTGGCGGCCTCTTCTTGAAAAGGGATTTAGAGCGGATGCCCGCCCTGGGCGTATCCACCTTGGTTCGCCTTTGTGACCGGGGCTTCGGCAAGTTCTTGAAAATGAAGAGATATCCAAGGCTTTGCCGGTGAACGATACGGCGGAGTGTCCTGTTTTCGGACAGTTGGTTACCAGCGGACGGGCGTCCGTAATCTTTCACCTAGGAGCAGTCTTCACTAATATCGGCACAAGCAGAAAAGAGTTTAGCCCTGCGAAGAAATTATTTTCAGCTTCAGGAATTTCAGCATCGAGGTTTCCGTGATGATTACCAATTGCGCCACGAATGAAGGTTTCGAAATCAGCCCCCGTTTTCGCAGCATGGTCGAAGAGCGTATCGCCCGCCTGGAGCGCGATGCTGAGCACGATGAAGCGCAAGTGGCGAATCTGATCGACAAGGACCATATCCGCAGGCAAATGCGGCTGGTCGCCATTCAGCGGTCCGAGGCGCTGCGCATGCGGCTGTTCCTCTACCACTCGAAGACGCGCCCGGTGCGTCCGTTGACTACGATTTAAGCAAGTAGTCCCGCCCTGCCGAGGGCAGGCGGGGCGAGCGCAGGAACAGGAAGGGCCGCAGCCTCATGCGAGGAGGCTGCGGCCCTTCTTTTTGCCTTGAAAATTTGGAGCACCGGGCGGGTTTCGAACCCGCGAATACAGGTTTTGCAGACCTGCGCGTTAGCCACTTCGCCACCGGTGCTTGAAAAGCAGGGAACAGGGATCAGGGAACAGGGATCAGCCGGAGCCGGCTGAAACGTTGCAGGCTTTCCTTTTGATTTCCGCAGCCGCCCTTACCCTCCTCAACGCCTCCTATTCCCTGCAATTAAAAAGCCCACCACGCTCTCTGGCGGGTGGGTCGTCTGGAATCCGATTCTTGTATTGAATCTAGCCCAGCGAACACGCCCGCGCGGTGCAGCCCTGACAGCAGCAGCGGAGACAGCAAGCGGGAGTGAGGCGGTGAGCCAAATCAAATCCTTTGCGGCCGGAATGAAAATGTCTCCATCGATCCGGCGGGTATTTGTAGGGTAGGTGGAGTTGAGCGGCATGTCAAGCTGTGTTGCGCGGAAGAGAGCAGATTTTGACGCTCAAATTGCTTCTCCGTGCGCGAAGGCCGGTAGGGGCACCGTGAATGGCTGCGGCAGCGATCGATGGGGGAGCGGCGGGCCGCTGCGCTGGCCCTCGCCGGCATCGATGTATGCGTCGAAGAGCGTGTCGTAGAGCCCCTGACGGCCGTCGAGACTTCCATTGCGCTCGCGCAGAAAGCGGAAGCGGAACGAAGAGCAGGGTTCAAGCTCGGCGAGGAAGGCGGGAGAGCAGAAGAGGTGGACGTCGGCCACCGCCATCAGGATGAGCGAGCGCCAACTGCGGCGGAGCAGGCGCTTGAGGCTGGCGGAGCCATTGGGCATGCGGTCCATGCGATCGGCAATGCGGTGGCTGAAGTGGAGCAGTTGGACAATGAGCGTGTCCAGGGGCTTGCCTTCTGCGATGGCGCGGGTGAACAAAGTTGTGGAGCCGCGCCGCAGGTCCTCGCGCACGTCCTGGAGATCGTCGCCCAGTTGCAGCAGGACGCCCCAGTCGAACGCGAATTGGATTTCATCCTCGCTCAACAAGGGCTGGGTCAGGCACGCATCGGCCAGCACGGATGTGCCACCCTTGGCGCAACTGATGCGCAGGAGTTCTGCATCGTCGAGCGAGCGATGCGGGGGGCCCTTCGGGCGGCAGCCGTTGAGCTGCGCCAGGCTCTCTTCCTGGGCGCGGTGAATGGCCAGCAGGGAATCGAAGACCTGGGGATAGGCGCGGCGCGGATACTGCTGCTCGATGAGCTCCACCATGGTCCAGACCGCTGCTTCGTGGGCGTTGGCAGGTGCGACGGGCCCGCCGCGCAGGCGCTGGCGAAAGCGTTCGCTGAACTGGAGCTTGTCCGCGCGGGTGAGGCCGGGATGGTCCAGATAGTTGTCGCTGTAGGGGTAGAGAAGGCTGTAGGCGAGGATGGAGGGGGTCAGCTCCATGGGCTGGCCGAGCAGCGCCTGCATGCCGCAGCAGGACCAGGCATTGCGGCAGGCCTGGACGATGCCCTGGTTGCCGAGGGTGGCGTCGAAGGCCCGCGCCCACTGCGCCAGCTCCGTGCCGATGGGCAGAAAGCTGGCGGTGATGAGCTCGACCTCTTCGTCGCCCAGATCGAGCGCGGTAGAGGCAAAGGGCGGAAACAGCGCGACAATGCGCTGCTGCGCCTTGAGGCGGTCCGCGGCGGAGCGCGCAATGCGCCTGGCCTCGCGCTGAACGGAGCGCAGCCCCTTGTCGTATGCCTTCTCGTGCTTGCGGTGTTCGGCGCGGGAGTAGCGCTCGCCGGTGGGGATGGAAGGCAGTGCGCAGAGGTTCCATTGTTCGATCGTCCGGGCGACCTGCGCCTCAACCCATGCCCCGCTGTAGAGATCGTCCATGTTGCAGAGAGATACGGAAGGCCGCGGCGCAGGGTTCCATGGTGGCGAAGGCGGCCGGCAGCCGTGGGTTTTCCTCCGCGCGCTCGGCGATGCACAGGCCGCTGGCTTGGTAGAGTCTTCTATACCGAAAGACGGGGGAGCGCACGGGAGTGGAACTCGATTACTTCATCGTGGATGTCTTCAGCGAGAGAGCGCTGGCGGGGAATCCGCTGGCGGTGGTGATGAACTCGGCCGGCCTCACGGCGCAGCAGATGCTGGCAATTGCGCAGGAGTTCAACCTGAGCGAAACGGCCTTTGTGGAGCGCAGAGCGACCGAGGTGGAGCAGCGCGAGGGCGTGCGGGTGCGGATCTTCACGACCCAGGAAGAGCTGCCGTTTGCGGGTCATCCGACGCTGGGCACGGCCAGCGTGCTGCGGCAACAGGCCCCGGAGACGGCGCATCGGGGAGTTGTGACGCTGGCGCTGAACGTTGGCGCGGTGCCGGTGCGATTCGATGCCGAAGGCTTGTTTGGAGAGATGACGCAGCGGAACCCGGAGTTTGGCGCGGAGCTGGACGCGAGGGAAGTGGCGCGGCTGACCGGATTGGCAGAAGACGATCTGGACTCCGCATTGCCGCCGCAGGTGGTCTCCACGGGCACCGCATTTGCGATTGTGGCTCTCAGGTCGGACGAAGCGCTGGCGCGTCTCAGCGTGCGCCAGCAGGAGGCTACTGCGTGGCTGCGCGGGCGCGGTGCGCGCTGGTTTTATGTGCTGGGCCCGACAGGCAGGACGGAGCCGGCGTGGAGGGCGCGCATGCAGTTCAACGGCGGGGAAGACCCGGCCACGGGCTCGGCGGCCGGATGCGCAATCAGCTACCTGATGCAGCGCGGCGCGGTGGCGTCCGGGCAGCGCATCCATCTTCGCCAGGGCGTGGAGATGGGCCGGCCGAGCGAGTTATACCTCTCCGCGCAGATCAAGGAAGCTGCGGAGGAGGGGAAGGGCGTAAGGGTTACCGATGTTCGGGTAGGTGGCAGCACTGTTCTTGTGGCAAAAGGGCGTCTTTTCCTGCCGTGATGCACATGCTTTCAACAGGCGTTCCTCAGGGCAAGTGGTGCCAATTGTTAAATCTAGCTAATTTCTAATTGTTACAGGAAGGTTTTCAGTGTGATTTTCGCCTGTCGTTCCCTCTATTCACGCGTGTCCGGGAATCGTACTCTTGGCTTTCATTGAAGCGATTTAACCGGCTGCACAAGACGGTCTTGACCCAGATTTCATTCGTAATCTGACCGCGAACAATCAGTTGGCCTTCTGTGTCTCGAAGGTCGAATTCCGCACGGCGCGCAAAGGCCTGCCCACCCCCTGGGCCGGGGCACGGCGCGCGCGGCAATTCGATCCGCAAGATCAACCGGAAGCAGCCGACCAGTGATCCGGTCGCCGCACCAGCAACTCATGTTGCCAGCCTGCCAGCAGAGCGGGCGGGGAGACGTGTTGCCGGGCGGCCTGCAAGAAAAAAGGAAAGCAAGGAGCTTACCCCAACAATGCGACCCAAGAAAGTAATTCTCTGTGTAGACGACAATGAGCAGGAGCTTTCCGTACTGACATTCATGCTGGCGACCAACGGCTATCGAGTGCTGGCGGCCCTGAACGGCCGGGAAGCGATCCAGATGTTTTCCGCGACGACGGTGGATCTGGTGCTGGCGGACTATGGGATGCCGCAAATGAACGGCGACCAACTGGTGGACCGGCTGAAGCAGATTGCTTCGCACGTTCCGATGATTCTTCTGGGCGATCCGCAGAAGATGGGCAGCGATATTCACGCGGCGGACGCGCTGCTGGCGAAGAAGAACTATTCCGCGCAGGAGTTGCTGGAGCGCATCAAGGTGATGAGCGCGCGCAAGCGCGGCCCGCGCAAGGGGTCCGTTCGGGTGACCCAGGTGGCCGAACTGGCGGTGGCGTCGTAGCTGAAAGGCGAGCCTGCAGGATCAGTAGAAGGAGCCCGTCGTGAGATACTGTGTCCCATCGAGATGGGGTATTCCATGTTCCCGCGCTACCATTCTCTGTACACAAGGTTGCTAGGTCTCCGACCGCTTGATTTCGTTTCTTGAGGCTTGTGCTTCCCCACCCATTCGCCAGAAAAAAGCGAATGGATGGGGCACGGAGCTGATACAAATTCACACGGTCAGAGACCTAGTGCAGCCTTTGTGGGAGACCAAGCTGCACGCCGAGGGGTGTCGAGGCAGGTCTTCGGGAAAGTGGTCTGCGTCGAGAAAATCATGGTTCTCGTCCCGGCAATACTCTCGCGGGGCGCGATTTGAGCGCTGGCCCTGGGCCGCAGCCAAAAGAGATTGCAAACCGGGCACTTGGGGTGGTGTTCTGTTGGGGGAGGAAGACAAATTGGAAACCAGGGTGAGCTCCTCATGGGGGGATCTTCCGCGCTCATGCTTCGCGGGACTCCCATCAAAGCTTCATTGGGTCTTCCTGCTGTTTGCAACGCCACTTGTCCTCTATCTTGCCGTGTGGATGCCTCCGTTTCAGAACGCCGACGAACCTGCGCATTTCGATCGAGCGTGGCAAGTTGCGCACGGACAGCTCCAAGCCACCGCTGGAGGGACGATCGATTCAGGAACCGACCTGGTCTACGGATATGTGACCAAGCTTCCGTTCAACTCCAAGGCGCGCTTTACACCCGCGGATCGAGCCGGTGCTGAAGCCGTAAAGTGGACCGGGCAGCTTGCCTATCGCCCATTTCAGAATACCGGCAATTATCCACCCACCGGTTATCTTCCTCAGGCGGTGGGGATCGCAATTGGAAAGACCTGCGGGATGGGTGTGATGCGAACCCTGGTCCTGGCTCGTGTCTTGAACGGCGGCTTTGCGATCCTGGTATGCGTGTTCGCGCTCAACTGGTGCAGGGGTGGAAAACTGGTCATGTTTGCTGTGCTCCTGCTGCCGATGACTCTGTCTCTGTTCGCGTCATTAAGCCAGGATGCCACGTTGATCGCGCTTACCGCCTTGGCATTTGCCGTGATCTCAAGGCAAATTGCAACGGGCGTGCCGTTATCGCTCGCCCAGACCGCGGTGCTAGCCATTTCATTGCTTATCGTCTCGCTGGGGCGGCCACCATACGGCGTGCTTTCGCTGGTATTCCTCACTCCGGGCCTATTCCCTCGCTGGCGGATTAAGCCCTCCTGGCTGCCGGGTGTTTTCCTGGCAGGTTTGTTGGAGGCGGTCACGTTCGTCTGGTGGACAAAGGCGTACGCATCCACGCGTTCCCTTTTGTATGCCGG
>Ga0302320_10024305_pt1 | contig 11836 bp, 11 predicted proteins | sample Bog_T0_3_FD_202130 | JGI IMG/M metagenome (GOLD analysis project Ga0302320, IMG submission 202130) | Peat permafrost microbial communities from Stordalen Mire near Abisko, Sweden - Bog_T0_3 | ecosystem: Environmental > Terrestrial > Soil > Wetlands > Peat | place: Sweden: Abisko, Stordalen Mire... | reverse complement strand
ATACGTCATGGGGGGAAAGGTCGCAGAGGTGGATAGACTGCGAAATCTCGCCACCTAGCAACCGCACACGGATAACGCCACGCAGATGAAAATATCGATCATCGGGGGTGGCCGCTGGGCGAGGACGATTGCGACGGAGTTGTGTTCGTTGCCGAATCGCACGGACCGCATTGTCATTCATACAAAAAACAACGCGGCGGGCGTGGCGGCCTGGATGGAAGGGCAATCGTACGGGGACCGGCTGCGTGCGGCGACGGCCTGGCCGGATTTCAGCTCGAATCAAGATCGGCCAGACGCAGTCATCGTCGCCAATCGAGTGCGCGATCATATTGCGGGAGCAATTGCGGCCTTGCGCGCCGGCGTCGCTGCCATGGTCGAAAAGCCGATCGCATTGCCGCAAAACAAAATTGCAAGCTTGATCGAGACCGCCGAAGTCAATTCGGCATTACTAGCAGGGAGCAACGTCTTCCTATTTGCGCGCTATTTCGAGGCCTTCGCGGAACTAATCGCGACACTTGGGCGCCTCCATAATCTCACCTTCACCTGGGTCGACGGCCGGGACGAACTGCACCGTGGCGAAGTGAAATCCTATGATGCGGGCGTGACCTTGTTCGATGATGTCTTACCGCACATCGTGCCTATGCTTGGCAGCCTGAAATTCGGTGACCCGTCGCTACGCGCAGTCGCTGTTCGCCGCGGCGGTGCGGAGATAACGATCGAAGTGCGCTCCGACGAAAGTCCTGCAACGCTCAACCTGGCGCGCGATGGGAGCGGCCGCCAGCGGCTGATTGAAATCGAAGCCGATGGCGGAACGGCAGCACTGGATTTTTCGAATGAGCCCGGCTTTATTCGCGCACCAAGCTTTGCGCGCAGCGGCGACCCGCTCTGGGACAGCGCGCCACGTCCGCTCGCGGCCATGCTAACGGCATTCCTTGCCGCCGTGGAGGGCCAGCCACTAGATTTCCGTCTGTCGCCGGCGCACGCAATGGCCACAGGAATCCTTGCCGACGCAGTACGCGGGCGCTACGTCGCGCATCAGATTCGATGGCTGGAACAGCGGCTTGGCGAGCCACTCGACGCACACCTGCGCTACGCGCTCAGCGAGCTTGTGGCGGAAAACGGCGGCAGGTCGCCTGAAACGATTGCTGATATTTGGTCCGCAACGGACACCGTATCGCGTCTTAAATCATATCTGTCGCGGGCCCGACTGTTGTCGGAAACCGGCTACGCCATATAGCGAGCGATCTGCGAGCGCATCAGTTCCAGCGCATCCTTTCCAGCAGCAAAATCGGTGTAAAATTGCGCGGTCCAGGCTATCGTTTCAGCTACTTCGAGCCGCGGCCACCAGTTCAGCGTTTTTGTCGTCAATGTGCTATCGAGCCGAAGTTCCTTCTTTTCCGGCGGAAATGTCCCGGTTGCCTGCCTCCAGGGATGTTTGTTGCCAAGTTTCTCGCCAATGGCCTCCGACAACTGCGCCACGGTCATCGGCTTGTCGCTAATCGGGCCGAAATTCAGCGCGTTCGGCACGGTGGTGGCGCGGCCGGCAAGATATTCTGCATAGGCAAAATAGCCGGTCAGGCAATCAAGCACGTGCTGCCACGGCCTTGTCGCGGCCGGATATCTCAGTTCCACCGGTGTCCTGACACGTGCGGCCCGGTAGATATCGGGTACCAATCTATCGCTCGAGAAATCGCCACCGCCGACCACATTGCCGCCGCGCGCTGTGGCCAGCGGTATGCCTAGCGGCGCGAAAAAACTATCGGCATAGCTTCTGACGACAATCTCCGTCGCGCTCTTAGATGCGCTGTAAGGATCGACGCCACCGAGTGGGCTAGTCACACTGAAGGCCGAACCGTCTTCCGAATTCGCATAGACCTTGTCGCTCGTCACGACGAGTATCGCCTTTAGCGACGTTGCGGAGCGCAACGCTTCTAGCAAATTCACTGTGCCCATGATGTTGCTGCTGAAAGTGCCTACGGGATCGCGAAAGCCCTGACGCACCTGCGCCTGCGCGGCCATGTGAAGCACTATCTCAGGCTGGACGGAGCGGCAGATCGCGGCGACGGCGAATGCATCGCGCAAATCGGCAATCTCACCCGCAACAAGAATCCGACGCTCGATTGCCTGCCACAGATTGGGATCGGTCTCAGACGCCAGCGAAAACGCCGTCACCTTGGCGCCAAGATCGGCGAGCATCAGCGAAGCCCAGGCGCCCTTGAAACCCGTATGCCCGGTGAGCAGAACCCGTCGCCCGCGCCAGAAGCTCGGCGTCACTGCGAGTTCTTCCACCACGGCGCGCCACCCGACGCCCACAACATCTCCAGCTGCTCGCGCTCGCGAACCGTGTCCATGGGCTGCCAAAATCCGTTGTGGTGATATGCGCTTAGCTGACCATCGGCGGCTAGCCGGCGCAACGGTTCATGCTCCCAAACGGTCGAATCGCCGTTGATATAGTCGAAAATCTTCGGTGACAGGACAAAGAAGCCGCCATTGATCAATTGGCCATCGACGGCGGGTTTCTCGACAAACTCGGCGACGTGGCCCTGGACCACGCGCAATGTGCCGAATCGCCCTGGCGGTGAGACTGCGGTGACGGTTGCGTAACGGCCATGTTGGCGATGATAAGCAATCGAGGCTGCGATATCGATATCCGCCACACCATCGCCATAGGTGAGACAGAACGCCTCATCGTCGCGTACCCATGGCTCGATCCGCTTTATGCGTCCGCCCGTTTGCGTTTGCTCGCCGGTTTCCACCAACGTCACGTGCCAAGGGCTGACCTGCGAATGGCGAAATTGCGGGGCGGACCGACCGAGATCGAGATCCACCACGTCGGCCGAATGCAGCAGGTAATTGGCGCAATATTCCTTGATGACATACCCTTTGTAGCCAAGGCAAATGATGAAATCCGTGATGCCATGGGCAGCGTAGATTTGCATAATATGCCAGAGCATAGGCCGACCGCCGATGGTAATCATCGGTTTTGGGCGCACCATGCTTTCCTCGGAAATCCGGGTGCCGCGTCCGCCGGCTAATATGACCGCTTTCATTCCTTAGCACCCCCTCCTGTAATATTGATCGTACGCTCGACGATGACGAGGGGCCGATAACGAACCTGCTGGTAAATTCGACTCAGATATTCACCAATAATGCCCAGAAAAATCGCATTGAGACTGATGCCAAACAGACTAACGACCACGAGCGTAGCAAATCCGCCCGGCCACGACTGCCCTAAGAACAGCGCCCCAATAATATAGAACAGACTTATCACGAAAGTTATAAGCGAAATCACAAAGCCGGAGTAGGACGCCAGCCGCAAGGGCAGGATCGAATGTCCGACGATGCCGTCCACTGCAAAGCCCACGAGCTTTCGGAACGAAAATTTGCTTCTGCCATGCATGCGTTGGACGCGGTTATAGGGAATGCCTACCTCGCGGGCGGCGAATGACGACACCACGCCGCGTACAAACGGGTTGGAATCATTCAGCCGCTTTAGTTGGTCGATCACCAAACGGTCGACGAGCCGAAAATCTCCGGCATCGCGCGTTATCTGATCATCGGAAATCCGGCTCAGAATCATATAAAAGCTGCGCCGTGCCAGTGTGAGCAGCGCGTGCTCCTGCCGGCGGCGACGCAGCCCAACCACCACGTCGTGCCCTTGCTCCCATAATTCAATAAATTTCGGCAACAGTTCGGGGGGGTCTTGCAGATCGCAATCGATTTGAATGGCAGCGTCGCCCGATGCTTGCAGGTAGGCCGTCAGCAGCGAACGCTGAAACCCATAATTGCGGTTGAAGCGGATGACTTTGATCCGGTCGTCCATTTTGGCGAGAGCTGCGAGCCGATCGAAGGTTGCGTCCTCGCTGTGATTGTCGGTGAATATGAATTCGAGGTCATAGTGCGGCAGCGTTTTAAAAATAGCCGTCAGCGCGGCATAGGCGCGCTCGACATTGGCTTCCTCGTTGTAGACCGGCATGACAAGGGAAATCAGCCGCCGCCGGACCTTCGATCGAGTCTTGGGAACTGCCTGATCAGCGAGTGCCATCTTATACATCCAAAATTCGGACATCGGGCAGCGGGACGACAAATTTCGATTTCAGGCCGCGCGCGCGTAACTGTTGGGCGATCGGCGTCGCGTAGTGCCAGGCAAGCAGAACTACATAATCCGGCTGTTCGTCTATCAGAATCTGATTATTGACGACCGGAATATGCTTGCCGGGAAGGTATAGTCCCAATTTTAGCGATGTTGGCTGCTCCGCCAAATAAGGCATCAGGTCGCGCGTCATTCCGTAATAATTGAGCAGGGTCGAGCAGCGGCCGGGGCATGAGTTGCCGACGAAGGCAATGCCGCTCTGGTGGGCCCGGTAGGCGAGCGTCATGAACTCATTGCGGTTTTTTTCGACCCGGGCACGGAATTGGATGTAAGTCTTCGGATCGAAAAGTCCGCGCGCAACCTCAAGCGCCAGCAACGCCGGAACCGCCGGTGCGATCGGCCGCGACCCTCTTCGCGCGACATAGGCCCGAATGTTTCCGCCATATCGATCGGCGCGCCGCACGTCCACAACGTCCATGTCGTAATAAGCGAACAAAGTAACTAGCGACCTGAGGCTGTAGGTCCGAATATGCTCATGATAGACGGTGTCAAACTGTCCCTTCTCGACTACGTCGAGCAGATAGTGGGTTTCGGTGATGAATACGCCGTCGTCGTCGAGCAGCGCACAAATGCCCCTGATCACCTCGCCGAGTGCCGCCATATGCGCGAACACATTGGTGGCGGTGACGACTTTCGCGTTGCCATAATCCTTGACGATGTCCTTCGCCAGAGCTTCAGTGAAGAAGTGCTGAAGTGTCTCGATGCCGTTCGTTTCACGTGCAATCTTTGCAATATTGGTGGGCTCGACCCCGAGCGTGCGCATGCCCTGCAACTTAAATCCGGTGAGCAGGGTGCCGTCATTCGAGCCGATATCAACGCACAGCGAGCCAGCGGGCACGCGCAGTTCATCGATCACTCCCTTGGCGAAGGCGCGCTGGTAGACTTCCAACTCCTTGGTGATACCGCTGCGATAGGGATATTCGGGATGGTAGACGACGGAGCCGTCAACGACGTAATCGAGCTGCGCGAGACCCGAATCAGGGCAAAGATATAGCCGCAGCGGATAGGTTGTCTCCGGCTGACTAAGTTGATCGCGAGTTAGCAGTGAATCGCAGAGCGGCTGACAATCCAGATCGATCACGAGCTCGAGATGAGATGACCCCGATATCTGGCAGCGCGTTAGTGGTCCGGAAGCGACGTCGTGATCGGGAATTTGCACCAAGCGGCATAACCTCCAGCTTTCCTCATTTTCGAGCGTAACACCCGACTTACGCCGTTCAATATCAATTCGGTTGACACGGCCGCTCGTGATAAGGAAACTTCTGTTACCTATACCATTACATTTCCTTATCCAAGCTCAAATCCGAACCCAGTCTGCGCGGCCAGCCGTTCTCCTCTTCAGGGCGCCTTAGCTTGCTCGGCTCGATCAGAATTCCGGTCCAGCCGTTTTGTTCGAGGTGCCAGGTTTGCGAGCGCTCACGCGGGTCGTTGGCGCCGACCTCGACGAAATATCCTTTGGTGTCGCCAAAGAACTCAGCCACCAGCCGCATCTCGTAATCCGAAGCGCGCGACAAACGTGGCCTTCCTATGCCTTGGTCTTTAGAGCGCGCGAGCGCTCCACCATGGCGCTGGTCGATTGGCCGGGCACCAACTCGATCAAAATGACTTCGCCGCCCAGCGCCTCGACGATGGCGTGGCCAACCACGTCTTCACGCTTGTAGTCGCTGCCTTTGACCAGCACCGTCGGTTCGACGCGGGCGATTAATTTTTCCGGCGTGTCTTCATCGAAAACGACGACCAGATCGACCGCTTCGAGCGCGGCCAGCACCTCCGCCCGCGATTGAACGGGCTGCACGGGGCGGCCGGCGCCCTTGAGCCGCGTCACGGAGGCATCGCCGTTCAAGCCCACCACCAGCCGGTCGCAAGCCGCGCGTGCACCGGCCAGCAGCTTGACGTGGCCGGGATGGAGCAAATCGAAGCAGCCATTGGTGAAGCCGACGCGCAATCCCATTTTGCGCCACTCGGCCATATGCTCGTCGAGCAGCGCCCAATCGAATACTATTTTTTCTTCCGGCGCGAGCGTCGCCGCCGGCAGGATGCGCGAGCGCAGTTCCGCCGCCGACAAGGTCGCGGTGCCGCGTTTTCCTACCACCACCGCCGCGGCGGCATTGGCAGCCCGCACAGCCGATTCAATATCCGCCTTCATCGCCAACATCGCGGCCAAGACCGCGACCACCGTATCGCCGGCGCCCGACACATCGCGCACGCGCACCGGATAGGCCGGCACATGGATGGCAGCGCCCTCGCCCACCAGCGTCATGCCGGCTTCGCTGCGCGTCACCAAAATGGCCTTGGCGCCCAAAGCCTGGCGCAGCTCGGACGCGGCAGAAGCCACTTCTTCGTCGGTTTGCGCCACGCAATGCGTTGCGTCGGCCAGCTCCTGACGGTTCGGCGTGATCAGAGTAGCGCCTTTGTAAATGCTGTAATCGCGGCCCTTGGGATCGACCAACACCGGCTTGCCAAGTTTGTTGGCGGCGTCGATCACGGCGCGGATGACACGCGGTGTTAGCGCGCCCTTGGCGTAGTCGGAAAGCACTACCGCACCCGATTTGGGCATCGCCTTGGTGGCATAGTCGATCAGCGCATCCTCGACCTTGCCATTGACCGGCGCGTCGGGTTCCCAATCGGCGCGCAACAGATGCGCGGAATGATGTTCGGACACAAAACGCACCTTGCGGGTCGTGCGGCGCCCAAGGTCGATGACGAGATGCGCGTCGATGCCGGGAATTTTCGCCAATTGCGCCTTGAGTTCGGCGCCGCCGTCGTCGTCGCCGACCACGCCGACGAAGATGCAGCGGGTGCCAAGCGAAACCAGGTTACGCGCGACATTGCCGGCGCCGCCGATCATAACTTCGCTGCGCTTGACCGCGATCACCGGCGTCGGCGCTTCCGGCGAGATGCGCGACACGTCGCCATAGACGAATTCATCGAGCATCAAGTCGCCGACGCAAAGCACGGTCTGCCCGGCCAGATCGCTCAGATGTTTGTCGAAATCGAACATTATTTGTTCATTTCTATTTATACCGGTCGGCGCGATCGAGATAACCGGTGACATAGTTGCCGACGGCGCTCTCAAGCGGCGTGAAGCCGGCGTTATAGCCTGCGCGGCGCAGATTATCGACCTTGGCTTGCGTAAAATATTGATATTGATTGCGGATCGCGTCGGGCATTTCGATATAGTCGATATTGGCCGGCCGCCCAAGCGCCTTGAACATGGCGCCGATCATGTCGCGGAAACTCTCGGCTTGGCCGGTGCCGACATTGAAAATGCCGTTGACCGACGATGTATCGAGCAGCCAGCGCAATACCGCGACGGCGTCATCGACATAAATGAAATCGCGGCGCTGTTCGCCGTCGGCGATGCCTTCGCGATGCGACTTGAACAGTTTGACCGGCTGGCCGGCCTTGGCGCCGTCGAACACTTTGGCCAGCACGCTCGCCATGTGGCCCTTATGATATTCGTTCGGGCCATAGACGTTGAAGAATTTCAAGCCGACCCAGCGGGGCGGCAATTTTTCCTTTTTGACATGACGATCGACCAGCGCGAGATCGAACAGATGCTTGCTCCAGCCATAGAGATTCATCGGCTGCAGTTTGCGTAGCGCCTCCGGCGACCAGTCGTCGTCGAAGCCTTGCGCGCCGTCGCCATAGGTCGCGGCCGAAGAGGCGTAGATGAACGGCGTGCGGGTTTGCGTACACCAGTCGAGCAGGCGCAGCGAGGTACGGAAATTGTTTTCCATCACCAGGTCGCCGTCGGCGGCGGTGGTGTCGGAAATCGCGCCCATATGGATGACGGCGTCGAGTTTGCGCCCGTCCAGCCAGTTCATCAGTTCGGCCGGCGGCACCAGGTCGGCCACCTGGCGCTTGGCGAGATTGCGCCATTTGGCGTCGCCCTGCCCGATCAGGTCGCTCACGGCGACGTCGGTCGCGCCAGCCTCATTGAGGCTGGCGACCACGTTCGATCCGATGAACCCGGCCCCGCCGGTGACCAAAAACATGGCCATCCTTTGCCTCAGTCCGCGCATTGGCGCAAATATTATGGCCTAATGCCGCGCAAATGGCTCAGGACACGGTAAAAATTGCGGCTGGACAGTCTTAGGGCCGCCGCGGTAACGCCTGTTCTCACCAGACCGGACAACACGCCGGAGCGACGGGCGGCCGCCAGCTAATGGACCAGAATTCCAGCCTGCCAGCCGGCCAGAAGCCGGTCCTGATCGTCCCCTATGTCTGGATCGGGGATTTTGTCCGCTGTCATTCGGTGGTCAAGCTATTGCGCATGGCCGCGCCGGATCGACCGGTCGATATGGTCAGCAGCACGCTGTGCGCGCCCTTGGCCGACTACATGCCGGGTGTGCGGCAAACCATCGTCATCGATTTCCCGCGCCGCCGCTTGGGCGTGGCGTTGCAGCGCGAACTTGCGGCACAGATCGCGGATGGCGATTACGGCCACGCGCTGGTGATGTCGCGCAAATGGAAAGCGGCATTGGCGCCTTGGCTTGCCGGCGTGCCTGTGCGCACCGGCTTTGCCGGCGAGATGCGTTTCGGCTTGCTCAACGATGTGCGCTTCGGCGAGCGCAAGCTCGCGCGCATGATCGACCAGATGGGTACACTTGCTCTGCCGCGCGGCGCCACATTGCCGGCGGACTGGCCGTTGCCGGAACTGAAAGTACAGCCAGAAGAACTATCGCGCTGGCGCGCGAACAACGGCTTGCCGGAGCAGAGCAAGCCGATCGTCGCGCTATGTCCGGGCGCGGTCGGCGCTGGCAAGGCATGGCCGGTCTCGCATTACGCGGCACTGGCGCGCGCGCTGACAAATGACGGCGCAGCGGTCTGGGTTCTCGGCGGCCCGAATGAAACGTCAACCGCCAGGCAAATTGCGGAGGTTGGCGGCAGCGGCGTGCGCGATCTCACCGGCAGTGATTTGCGCGACGCTATCCTGGCGCTCGCCGCCGCGGATGTTTCCGTCACCAACGATTCAGGTTTGATGCATGTCTCCGCCGCCATCGGCACTTCTACGATCGCGATATTCGGGCCGACCAGCCCGTGGCACCAGAAGCCGCTCAACCCGCTCACCGCCATCCTAGAGCCGCCCGGCGACCAGGCCGCGGCGCAACGCGCCCGCACCGAGGGCAACGACGCGGTAGCACATCGCCGGACCGACGATGTGGCGCCCGCTGCCGTCCGGGCCGCCGTTCAAGCCGCCCTTGGCGGTCGACTTGATCCTCCAATTCGCCGCTCAAAAACCCTTTAATCGCCGCGCCAGATCGGCGTTAACGTTTGACGGCGCGCAAGCCTGACGAAAAGCTTTTTCCGTGCTATCAAACGCACGAATAATCCAGGATCGAGACGACGCAATGGCCAAGCCGAAGCCAGCCAATATGAACAGCGATCGCGCGCAGGCGGCGATCGCATCGGCGTTGCGCACGCTGGATTCGGAAGGCAGCGGCATCGACGCGCTCGCCACTGCCTTGCGCGACGGGCTCGGCACTTCCTTTGCGGCTGCGATTGAGCTGATCCGCGCCGCGCAAGGCCGCGTCATTGTCACCGGCATGGGAAAATCCGGCCATGTCGGACACAAGATCGCATCGACCTTCGCCTCCACCGGCACGCCGGCATTATTTGTGCATCCGGCCGAAGCCAGCCACGGCGATCTCGGCATGATTACCAAGAGCGACGTGATCCTGGCGCTGTCATGGTCGGGCGAAACCGCCGAACTGAAAAATCTCACGGATTATTCGCGCCGCCACAATATCGGTTTGATCGCGATGACCGCCAGCGCGGACTCGACATTGGCCAAGGCCGCCGACGTCGTGCTGGCCATGCCGCAAGCGGCGGAAGCCTGCCCGCATAATCTGGCGCCCACCACCTCCGCCTTGATGCAGCTTGCACTGGGCGATGCGCTGGCCATCGCCTTGCTGGAAGGCCACGGCTTTACCGCGGTCGATTTCGGCATGTTGCATCCGGGCGGCAAGCTCGGCGCACTGCTCAAGACGGTGCGCGACCTCATGCATTCGGATGCCGCGGTGCCGCTGGCGCCGCTCGGCACCGCCATGTCGGACGCCATTCTCGAAATGTCGGCAAAGGGTTTCGGCTGCATCGGCATTACGGACACGCGCGGTATGCTGGTCGGCATCATCACCGACGGCGATTTGCGCCGCCATATGCGCAAAAATCTGCTCGATGCGCGGGTCGATGAAGTCATGACGCGCGCGCCCAAGACCGTGCGGCCGGATCAGCTCATCAGCGAGACGCTCGATATTCTCAATTCGTTGAAAGTGACCGCGCTGTTTGCGGTCGAAGCAGGCAAGCCGGTCGGCGTCATTCACGTCCACGATCTGTTGCGCGCGGGCGCGGCCTGAGCCGCGCGTTTTACGCCGACGGCGGCAGCACCCGTTCAATCCGCCGGTCCGGCACCAGCCACATCAGCGCGACGAAGATATATATCCCTTGCGCCAGCCATTGATTTAAAAACGACAGCGGAATAGCGCAGGCATAAAACACCACCGATAATTTGCCTTTGAGGTCCCTGCCGACCGCCTTTGCCAACAGCGAATCTTCGCCATCCGTTTTGATGATCGTTATGGAAAGAATCCAATAGGCGATGCCGGCCATCATCAGCACCGCGCCGTAAAGCGCGGTTGGCACCGTGGCGAAATGGTTCTCGCCCATCCAGCTGGTGACAAAGGGGAACAGCGACAACCAGAACAATAAATGCAGATTGGCCCACAGCACGCCGCCACTGACATGCTTGGTGGCATGCAGCATGTGATGATGGTTGTTCCAATAGATGCCGATATACACAAAGCTCACGACGTAGCTCAAGAACACGGGCAACAAGGGCTGCAAGGCGGCAAAATCTTCGCCGTGCGGCACTCTGAGTTCGAGCACCATGATCGTGATGATGATAGCCAGCACGCCATCGCTGAACGCCTCTAACCGTGTCTTCTGCATCGCCCCCTGCCAGAATTTGCGCGAGCGCCACGTCAGCGCGCGAGACCATCCACCGCTTGCCTCACTTCTTCAACCGCTGGCGGCGCGCCATGCGCGCCGAGTATCGTGAGCGGCCCGTTGCCGACCGGGCCAGTGAGCCGCGGCTGACTGCCGGAAAAAATCGCCACCAGCGGCACGCCGAGCGCCGCGGCCAGATGCAAAATCCCGGTGTCCACGCCCACGACGAATTGCGCGCCCGCGACAAGCCGCGCGACTTGATCGAGCGGGGCGCGTTCCGGCACCCGCGCATTAGGCACAGCGGCGGCGATGCGTTGGGCGCAAGCGCGCTCCGACGGTGTGCCCCATGGCAGCACAAGTTCCAGTCCATCGCGCGCCAGCAAATTGCCGAGCGCGATCCAATGGGCCTCCGGCCATTCTTTTCCCGGCCGCGCGGTGGCGTGCAGCAAAACAGCGTAGCGCGAGGCCTGGCCGGCCAGGCCCGCCAGATCCAGCCCGAAATCGGGCGCGCCTTGCGGCTCATAGCCGAGAGCAAGCCCGGTGAGCGCCCGGTTGCGCTCGACCGCGTGGCGTTCGCGGCTCACACTATGGCGAATCTCGTAGAATGGCGCCGCCAGCGGCTCGCGGATGCTGCGGAAATCATAACCGTGCCGCCGGCCATGCGCGAAACGCCCGATGAGCGCCGAGCGCAACAAGCCCTGGCTGTCGACGATGTCGTCGAAACGATCGGCACCA
>Ga0302320_10024303_pt1 | contig 11836 bp, 11 predicted proteins | sample Bog_T0_3_FD_202130 | JGI IMG/M metagenome (GOLD analysis project Ga0302320, IMG submission 202130) | Peat permafrost microbial communities from Stordalen Mire near Abisko, Sweden - Bog_T0_3 | ecosystem: Environmental > Terrestrial > Soil > Wetlands > Peat | place: Sweden: Abisko, Stordalen Mire... | reverse complement strand
AAGAATTCCATACGCCGCCAGGACACCAAACGCCATCGAGCCAACCGAAGCACAGATCAACATCCCCAAATTCAAAAAATCCGTCATCGCCCTCGCCCTCGATCTGTCCCGCTCCCGGCAATCTCCAAACTTACCGCCCTGCTAGCTGGATCCCCAATCTCAAGATCCCGGCGCAATGAAGCATTTCTGCGATTGTCGCAGACTAACCCCACCGTTGATCCTCGCTGCTGTTGACCAGGAGAATACCCCTTCGGGTCTTGCAATGCAATCTCGGTCTGGTCACCCTGAGGAATCGCCCAAGGCAGCCAGCCCCGGCCGCACGGTTTCATCCCAGTGTGCGCAGCCGATGACCTGCATCGGCGATAATCACCTACAGACGCACAAGGAGAACTTCCCATGCCCGAACCCACAATTGCCCAAAAGAGCCCCTATCCCGTCGAAGTTGAAGCGGGCAAGACCTATCGCTGGTGCGCCTGCGGTCTCAGCGCCAACCAGCCCTTTTGCGATGGCAGCCACAGAGGGGGCGAATTTACGCCTGTGAAATACGAAGCCACTGAAACCAAGACTGTCTACTTCTGCGGATGCAAGCACACAGCCACTCCCGTCCTCTGCGACGGCAGCCACTCCAAACTCTAGGGCGAGCGGCGAAGAGCTGCTTTCCAGTTATTCCGCGTAGGCCTCTTCCTCAACCCGCGCCTGCTCGATCAGCTTCACAGGATAATACGCATTCCGCGTGTACTGCTTTACCATGCGGTTGGTGTTGAAGTAAGACCCGTTGAAGGCCAGCGTGGTACGCATCAACCGCGCCCACTTCTCAGGCGCCTCAAGGTAGAGCGGAACCACCGCCGTCTCCAGCTTCTTGTAAAGCGAGGCGGCCTCCTCAGTATCGTCGGCGCCATCTTCAATGGCCCAGCCGGTGACGCCCTCAATGCAACCCTCGATCCACCATCCATCGAGAATCGACAGGCTCGGCACGCCGTTTAGCGCCGCCTTCATTCCGCTGGTGCCCGAGGCCTCATAAGGCCGCTTGGGCGTATTCACCCATACGTCCACACCAGCCGTGAGCAGCGCGCCCAGATCCCAGTCGTAGTTTTCGAGATAAACGATTCTGAGCATTCCGTTCGAGAACCTGGCCGCATCCTCCACCACCTGCTGGATCAGCGCTTTTCCCGGCTCGTCCTGCGGATGCGCCTTGCCGGCATAGATAATCTGCAAACCGCCCGCCGCGTTGGCAATCTCCACCAGCCGCTCCGGGTCTGTGAACAGCAGGGTCGCCCGCTTGTAGGTAGCCACGCGCCGCGCAAAGCCCAGCGTGAGCACGTTAGGATTGAGTACCAGTCCCGTACGCGCCGCTACTTCGCCCAGCAGCGCCTCTTTGGCGCGCGCGTGAGCTGAGAGAATCTGGTTCTCCGGCAGGTCAATCGCGTTGCGCAGGTAGAGATTGTCGCGCCGCCACGAGGAAAAATTCGCATCCAGCATCTGCTGAATTGGCTCGGAGACCCAGGTGGGCGAGTGAACGCCGTTGGTGATGGAGTCGATGGTGAACTCCGGGAACATGGCGCGGGATACCTTGGCGTGCTGCATGGCCACAGCATTGGCGTAACGAGAGAATTTGAGCGCCAGCAGCGTCATGTTCAACATGCCGTCGCGATAACAGCCCAGCCGCTCCAGCCGCGCCGAGCGGTCGCCGCCCAGGATGCGAATGGTCTGTTCCAGCGAGAAGCGGTCGTGGCCGGCTGGAACCGGCGTGTGGGTAGTGAAGACGCACCTCTGTCGCACCAGCGCCAAGTCGGCTTCAGTCGGAGCGCCAAGCGGGCCGCCGCCCAGCTCGCGCTCAATCAACGCCAGCGTCAGCAGAGCCGCGTGACCTTCGTTCATGTGATAAACATTCACGCGGTGGCCGAGCGCGTTGGCCATCCGCACGCCGCCCATCCCCAGCACGATCTCCTGCTGCAGCCGATAGTTGGTGTCGCCGCCGTAGAGGTGATCGGTGAGGCCGCGGTCCCAGCCCGAGTTTTCGTCGAGATCGGTGTCGAGCAGGTAGATGGGCACCACATGGCCGTAGCGGCCGACCAGATCGTAGCGCCAGCAGCGCACTGTCACCGTGCGGTCTTCGATGGAAACCGTAATTCGTTCCGGTTCTTCCGTGCAAAAATCCGCGGGGTTCCACGGCTGCACGTCCTCGCTCTGCACCCCGCTGCCATCCAGGTGCTGCTTGAAGTACCCCTTGCGGTGCGCCAGCGTAAATGCCACCAGCGGAACTCCCAGGTCAGCTGCGGAGCGCAGCGTATCGCCTGCCAGAACTCCAAGGCCGCCGGAGTAGGTCGGCATCGCCGGGTTGATCGCGATTTCCATGGAAAAGTAGGCCACGAGGCCGGCACTGGGGAAGGTTTCGTAGGAAAAGGGTTTCATCGATGTTGCTTGCATGATTTTCATCTCTCCGCGGCGATTCACGTGCGATATGACGGTTGGGAAAACGCATACTCGCGAGGCCGGACAATACAAATCCTCCCTGGCCTTCGTCGGGTCTGACTTTACAAATTTTAACAAGGAATGCTTCCAAAATACTCTCGCACAAATGAGTCATTGGTCACCCCCGTAAAGGCCAGACAAGGATTACCAATGGGTTTGGGGTATTCGGGCAGCCTGCCGGAATGGAAGGTACAGCAGAAGAAATACGCAGAATGCAACACCTTCGGTAACAACGAGATACCACGGCCATGGCCCGAGATAATTGAGCAGCGATACATTCTGCGGCTTGGCGCGCAGGTACATATAGTCTGTTTTGAAGATGAAATCGAATGTGCCCACCACTGCGGCAAAGATGTTCACGGCCAGCATTGCCCTGCCGACCGATCCAGGCAGCGGCCGCGCCTGCTTGGACCACACCAGGTACAGGGCTCCGGTCACGGTGAGGCCATGGGCGATAAAAAACTGTGCAGTGGAGATGGAAGGAAAGGGTTCGCAAATATTTGGCGTCAGCAGCGCCATCGAAGCGCCGGCCAACGCGGTGTAGTAAACCAGATCGAAGATTGCACGATTGAGGGTGAATAGCGCAACAATGACAAGGCAGAGCGAGGCGTCGCAGAGTTCGAAGGGAAGATGATCGGGAAAGGCGATCTGGCCGTGCGTGGCCAGGCGCCCGTAGTACAGAGCAGTGTCCAATGACAGAACGGCTGCCAGTCCAATTCGAAGCCACTTGGTTCCGGGAGTAAGCCTGCGCTGAACAGCGGCTAGAATCGCCGCAAGTGCAGGAACCGCGCCAAGGATGAAAAGATGCGCGGATCCAAAAAGATGAAAATTGGCTTGCATGTCGTTGCTCCGGCTACCTGGCGTCGGGTCACCCAAAGTGCGTCCGCAACGGCGGACGCACTCTCGGAAGATCAGATAGAGACTCGCCAGAAACTACGACAGCCGCCGTGCGCCCCCGGAGGCGTGACAGATGTGAATCTCCGGCTTAATCCCGGTCTTGGCTTCGTAGTGTTTGCCCAGCTCAGCCGCGAAAGCCTTGGCCTTGTCCTGCTCCACCAGGTTGACGGTGCAGCCGCCAAAACCGCCGCCAGTGAGTCGAGCGCCGATCAGTCCCGGCAGCTCATTCGCCAGTTCGACCATCAAGTCGGCTTCGACGCAACTGCCTTCAAAGTCCTTGCTGTAGCTGGTGTGCGCCTCGCCCATCAGACGTCCCACTTCCTTCATGTCGCCCTTCAGCAGAGCCTCGCTGGCGGCCACGGTGCGCAGGTCTTCCGTGATGACGTGCTTGGCGCGAAGGTATGACTTGGGATCCATCTCGTGGCCCCACTTTTCCAGATCTTCGAGCGTCGCGTCGCGCAGGAAGGGTACACCGCCGCGATGGCCGTTGATGATTGCGCAGGCAGCCTCGGACTCGCGGCGGCGCGTTGGATAGTCTCCGCCCGCAATCGAGTGCTTGACCATGGTGTTGGCAATCACCAGCGCCACGTTGGCGGGCAGCGGCGCCAGACGGAAGCTCAAATCACGGCAATCCAGCAGCAGGGCGTGATTCTCTTTGCCGTTGGCTGAGATGAACTGGTCCATGATGCCGCAGTTGGCGCCCACAAACTCGTTCTCAACACGCTGACAGAGCCGCGCCAGCACCGGCCCTGGATAGCTGGCTCCGATGAGTGACAGAACAGCCAGCGCCGTCACAACCTCAAGAGCAGCCGAACTCGACAGTCCCGAACCCAGCGGCACATCGCCCCATAGGCTCAGGCTGAAACCGGGAATCTTGTGGCCCTCGCCGGTAAGGATGGAAACGACGCCCATGGGGTAGTCGCTCCAGTGCTTCCTGGCCACGGGTTTGGCCGCCGCATCGAAGGTCCTTTCTTCGCCGTAGTTCTCTGCCCAGATAACGATTTTGCCGTCGGTGCGCGGCGAGATGGCCGCAAGCGTAGCAAAGTTGATGGCCACGGGCATCACGAAGCCCTCGGCATAATCGGTGTGCTCACCGATCAAGTTGACGCGGCCCGGAGCGACAAAGATTGCCGGCTCCGCGTGAAAGCGGGCAAGATGCGAAGAACGCAAAACAACGGAATCATGCATGACAATTCACCTTTAAATGGATTCAATCTCAACTACCATGGGCCAGGAAAAGGATGCGCCGGGAGCCAGTTCGAGGGACCACGGCCCAGTCTTCGCCAGGGAGTCGACTGGCGCAGTGGACGGCTCCAGGGCAACACAGGTTTGTTTTGTTCCCGGCCGGTCTGGCCAGCCGCCGTGGCAGATCCAAAGGCCAAGATACGGCGTGGCTGTGGGGTCGAAGCTGACTTTGATCCTCACGCCCGCCTTGGGCCGCTCCAGAGCGCACCAGTTCTCCGCGGCCGACAATGGACCGGCGAACAGCTTGTCTCCAATGCCTGTTTCTGGCCCCTGGGCCAGGCTCAAGTCGGTTGTGCCGCCATTCGCCAGCGCGGCAATGGGCCAGCTCACCTGGTCGCCGCCCTTGCCGAGCCTGCCGCCGCCAGAGCCCTCCAGCCGCAGCGTTTGAATCGAGCCGGGCAGGATGACGCGGTCGCCCGCCTCGGATGCATACGAGGTATGAGCGCACCAGGACCAGGGCACGGTAAATTTGCCGGTGTTGATCACTTTGTAATCCATACTCAGCTTCCAGCCCTTGGTTATCTCGGTCAGCGCAACCGCCCGCTCCAGCGCCAGTGGAAGCGAGAAGCACTCTCCGCGGAAGGCGGCAGAGGTTGGACTCGCGGCAAGCTCCCGCCACTCCACGCGCCATAGATCCCCGTGGTCGGGAACCGAAGCAGTGCCCGCGGCCGTCTCCACCGTGCAATCGGCAACCGAAGGCAGACACTCGTCCCAGCCGCTGGCGTCGCCCTCCTCAAACTTCATGGTTTGGTTGCGCGGCCCGTAGGGCGCAAGAGGCGCTTGCAACAGTTCACGATCGCCAACAAGAATCGAGGCAATCTTTCCGCCCAACCGGGGGAGGAACGTCACTATACAGCTTCCCGCCTGAATGAAAACCTTTTCTTTCGATCCCGCATTGCTAGCTTCCGCCATCAGCTCTATTCTCCCATCGCATCCGCAGAGGACGCCGTCAATCTTTTCCAGATTTCGCCGAGCCAAGCCTCATGTTCCGGCTTCATCAGCACAGAGCGCAAACAGGTGACCATGCTGGTCGGATCTCTCTTTACGTCTTCAGTTCGTGGCTCAAACCATGCCAGCGGCAATTCTACAAGAGCCAGATGCAAATCTCTTGTGGCGCATGACTTAAAAATACGATGCGCTGACTCCGAGGAGCGCCGCACGGTTTCCGCTTTCACTTTCCACGCCACAATATCCAGTTCCGGGACTCCGGCAGCCAGCGCCTCAAAGCGCCCGTTCCCTTCCTCGCGCAAACGCCGGTCCAGTTCCAGAGCCGCGGCGCGTCCGCGAACCAGGCCGCGGGCAAACTCGCCTCCTGGCGTCAGCGGCAAAAGCCGCTGCGTGGCCCACAAAGCCACCGCCGCCGCACCCGCCCGCGAACACTCCAGGCTGATCTCCCCCAGATGTAATTGCTTTGACGTGAAATAGGTATACGGCGAATCGTGCTTGTAAAAGCGCCCCACCGTGGGGTCGCGAAACAGGACACACCCGCACCCGTAGGGCTGCAATCCATGCTTGTGCGGATCAATCACGATCGAATCGGCACCGTCTATGGCCGCGTAAGCCCTCCGCGCCGGTTCCTCCAGCGCCTCTTGAATCAGCCGGAAATAGCCGCCGTAAGCCGCATCCACATGCACCCTGAAGCCGTAGCGCTGCTTCAGCGCGAGCACCTCATCCAGCGGGTCAACCGCGCCGATGGCCGTGGTGCCCAGGGTGACAACCACTGTGCCCACATCGCCCTTGCGCAGCTCTGTCTCAAGAGCGTCTAAGCTCATCCGTCCGCAGTCGTCGGCAGCGATGCCCGCAAACTCCAGCTTGAGAACGGCGGAGATGCGCCCGTGCGTGTAGTGCGCCTGCTCCGAACCCACAATCCGCCGCCCGGGCGCCAACTGCCCCGCCACCCAAAGCGCCTCCAGGTTAGCCAGCGTACCGCTCGAGGCCAGATGGCCCAGATATGAACCGGATTCCTGTGTCCAGCCGAAGATTGCCGCAATCCCGGCGACGGCTTCAATCTCCATCTCCGAGCTGGCCCGTCCGCCATCCCGCGCGTGGTTATTCGGATTGATGCTCATAGCCAGCGCATAGGCGGCCCGCGCCACCGGATGCGGCGGCTTGAGCATCTGCCCCGCATAGAGAGGATGGAAATACGGGTAGTTGTCCCCCAGGCGGTGCGCTGTCGCCTCCAGAACCCGAGAGATCGCCTCAGTATCGACAGCACTCTCATTGGCCGGATCAAAGCTCGGTAACGACCGAAACTCTGCCTCGAGCACCTCCATGGCGCGCGATAAGAGGCCGGGGACGGGATCGTTAGGCATGGCGACCTCTCACAGTATCACAGCGGGGTGGCTATCAATAAGTCTATAAAAGTCAAAAGGTTCTAGAAGCGGGAACCGCCAGATGGGACAAAAGTGGAGAATCTCGGCGTCTGTTTTTAAGAGGAATGGTACACTGTCGTCAGCGTTAGACCCGAACCGGGCATCAGCAGCGTTCGCCCAAGCAAGATTCTGCCAGTGGTCGCTCCGATTCATCCAGCGCAATTCAACCCAGGAAACATGATCGACATGGAACAAGGTACTGTGAAGTGGTTTAATGACGCGAAGGGTTTCGGCTTTATTTCGCGGCAGAACGGCGAAGATGTATTTGTGCACTACTCTGCAATCAACTCGAGTGGCTTCAAGAGTCTGCAAGAAGGGCAAGCCGTGCAGTTCAACGTGGTGAAGGGACCCAAGGGATGGCAGGCTGCCGACGTGCAGCCGGTCTAACCTCCAGCCTGGATTCCGGAAGAGTCTAGCGAATACACGCGAAGGCTGGGACCGATCCCGGCCTTCGTTTGTCTAGACCAAGTCTGCTTGGCGCCTGCCGGTTGCTCGTTACACCGCAACCGCTGCTCAGAGCGCCCACGTAGGCGCTTGTCCCAGAAAAGCCACGCCCGACGGCGCATTGGGGCTGTTCCGTTCAGGAACATAGAACCCGACGCTGGGATGAGCTTCTGCGCCTTTCTGGCTGTGATGATGATTACGCAGCACCTTATGAATCTCGATGAGCATTTCGGCCCGTTCTGCGCGAGACTGCCGCTCCCACAACATCTCAAACCCCAGTCCGCACACACTGCACTGGGTCTCTGCGTTCCCGGTTGTACTCTTGCGGAGAACTTCCATCTGTTAACCTCCATGGCTGCCGGGACGACCCTGCCACGAATACGACTCTACGTGCGGCCTCTGTGGTTGAGAATCCCTCACACGGCTATAGAACGGCTCTTTCTGGTCAGACCTCTATAGCTATTTCGTGGGAGGGGAGCTCACAACCAGACCAGTCTGCGTCCTCCCCAAGTTCTGTATTCGTCGCTTGTGTCAGCTACACTGGCCCCTGGAATGTCAAACCTTCTTGCCCAATCCGTTGAGATTCTCACCACAGCCCTGGCCGTGGCAGGCATGGGTTATTTCCTCGCAGCTTTGCTGGCCGCGCGCCTCTTTATTGCCGGCAGGCGGGCAGCGTTGCCGGCCTTCGCCCCCGGCGTCAGCATCCTCAAGTCCCTCAAGGGCCTTGACCCCGGCATGATCGACGCCTTCCGCAGCCACTGCCGCCAGACTTACTCCGGCGATGTGGAGATGCTCTTCGGTGTTTCCTCGCTCACCGACCCCGCCGCTGCCGCCGTCGAACAGTTGCAAAAGGAGTTCCCGGCCCAATCTATTCAACTCGTCCGCTGCCCCACCCAGCTGGGAACCAACGGCAAGGTCAGCACCCTGGTGCAGCTCGCTGCTCAAGCCCGCAATAACTTCCTGCTCATCAACGACTCCGACATTACCGTCTCTCCCCGCTATCTTGAGCGGGTCATGGCTCACTTCGCTCCTCCGCATGGCGACGCCCTGCCAGCCTCGCATTCCGGCGAGGCGCACAAAGAAGTCGGCCTGGTCACCGCGCTCTACCGCGGGCAAGCCCACGGCACTTTGCCCTCGCGGCTTGAAGCGCTGGGCATTGCAACGGACTTCCAGGCGGGCGTGCTGCTCTCAAAAATGATCGAGGGCGGCCTTCACTATGGCCTCGGCTCCACGCTGGCCATAAGCCGCGTGGCGCTGGAAAAGATCGGTGGCCTCGCCCCGCTGGTGGATCACCTTGCCGACGACTACGAACTCGGCGCGCGCGTTTCCCGGGCCGGCTATCGCGTTGTGCTTTCCGCGGAGGTGGTTGAGACTGCCATTCCCGCCTACGGCTGGCGCGCCTTCATCGATCATCAGTTGCGCTGGGCTCGCACCGTCCGCGACGCCCGCCCCGCAGGATACGCCGGACTCCTGTTTACGCATGGCCTGCCGCTGGCGCTGCTCAATGTGCTGGCCAGCGGACTCAGCCCGCTCAGCCTATGGCTCCTGGGCCTGAGCTTCTTTCTGCGTCTCTCCCTGGCCATGACGGTTGGCGCTGAAGTGCTCGGCGACCATCAGGTTCTGCCCAATCTGTGGCTCCTGCCCTTGCGCGACCTCGTGGCCATGGGCGTCTGGATGGCCGGCTTCGCCGGAAACACCATCGTCTGGCGCGGTCAGCGCTTTCTGCTCAGAGCTGGAAAGCTTGAGCCGTTGCCGAACCAGGGAGCCTAGACGCTAGAGAAACCGCGCTCGCTCATCCGCTGTGGGGATCGGGCAGCTCTCCAGCCGGCCCCAGATGCGATACCGCCAGCGAGCCACCAGCCGGTAGAGCGAATCGCTGAGAAAGCCGGGAACCCACCGCAGTATGGCGGCCACAACGGGCCAGGGTCGGGGCAGCTCACCAAACATCTCTAAAGCCGCCGCAGAGCGAACGAACACTCGCTCCGCCGGACCATCCGGATCGCGCACCACCAGGATTGTGTCTGGGCCCGATACGAAGTCCGTCACTCCCATTCCATGCCGCGCCAGCAACCCAGCAACCTTGGGCGACTCGGATGCCACAAAGCGCAGACGGTCCCGACGGTCGCGCCGCAGCAGCCAGCGCACAAAACCGTTGCAAAAGCCGCAGTGACCGTCATAAACCACCAGCAGCCGGTCGCCGATCTTGTCCAGTCCGCTCACACTTATCGAGATGCCCCGCAAATTGGCAAGATTCAATTCCGCCAAAGCGCAGCCCTCCACCTTCTATGCTGAACCCCACCGAGTTCCCAGACCCCTACACCCAACCGCACCCCCTCCCAGACACTGCAATAGAGCGTCCAACGCGCATGGCATACCGGCGCCGATGGCAATCGATATTGGCGCAGGAGTGAGGCGAAGAAGGTGCGGTGGAAACCGGATCGGAGGGTACAGGACGTCGCCGGGAGATAGAGGCGGGCCGGCTGTTGCGCATACAACCCCACGCCAGAAAATGGGCGAAGGAGGTGGCACCCACATTTGAGGAAGGTTAACTTCAAAGAGACTTAGGGTGCGCCACTCGCCTACTTTTGCAATTTGCGGATGTATGCCACGAGATCCTTCATCTGCGCATCGGTCGGGCCATTGTTCTTGTATGTATTCTTCGTGAAGGCGATGATCTGTTCATCGCTCCACTTCATCATCTCTGGAGACTTGAACGACGGAATCTTCATGCTCTTGGACGCCGGTGTGGTGGCGAGTCCATCGGCGCCGTGGCACATCGCGCACTTGGCATTGTAGACGGCTGCGCCGCGCGCCTGCGCGAAAGCAGTACCCGCAATGGAAGCGGCCAGCAGCATCACGCCTGCCACTCTGATTCTCAGTGTCATTGTCTGCCCCTTTGCTTGTCTATCGGCGTTTCTCTATTTACCTATCAGTCATACAGCCTGAGGTGTGCAGTTGAAAGTGACACAAATCACGTATTAGAGGTCGGCGGGCGGCTCAGACATCGATTCTGCCTCTTCGATCATGAGCCAAGAGGTAAGGCTGTGCCCCATCGGGGTACCCTCTGGGTCGGCGGCAATTTCGCGAGGTGTGGGTCGCGAACTCTCGCCGTCCACTCTGACTCCTTGGGTGCGGGTGCTTCAGGGAACGGAAGCCGATGAAAGCAACGGAAAGGGATGAAGGGAAGACCTCGGCTCTCTGGAACCGCTTCAGGCCACAGGGCATGTGTCATCGCAATCTCCTTCTCCGAAGCCCCGCTCATCGCGATAAGGCCGCGATGAACGGACAGTCCCTGATACCGGGATGAGTGGGCCACCTATCGGGTGGCGCACCCTAAGTTGTCCAGAATCCAAACATTCCCTAAAAAGTGGGCGCCACATCCTTCGTTTTTTCGAACGAAGGGCTGGATCCCGCCAATCTCAACTATCGCCCGGCAGTGGGACGATGAACGCGGCCTGCGAAATAAGCGGTGCCCGACAGATATTGCAATAGCAAGAGAGAGCGTTTATTGTGCTAGCCATGGCCATTTCAGAGATTACCCCGTCAGCCGTAAAAATCGACAAGCTGATACCACGCATTGCTGACGGTGATATCAAAATCCCCGCCTTTCAACGTCACTTTGTTTGGAAGCCGGGCCAAGTCATCGAACTACTTGACAGCATCTACAATGACTATCCTATTGGAAGCATACTACTGTGGAATTCGCATGAGAAGCTGAAGGCTACGCGCAACATCTGCGGCTTTGACATACCAGATCGGCCGGAGTCCTATCCAGTAAACTACGTCTTAGATGGGCAGCAGCGCCTCTCAGCAATCTACGCTGTATTCTGCAAGGATCGCACGCAATCTTCCGGGGCCGAGGACAATGCAGATCTTGAGGCATTTGACCTGCACTTCGACCTCGATTCGCCAGCATTTCTAGGAAAGGAGGACCGCGTCCCAGGGAACCAGTCGTTCCCCCTTAAGTCTCTTTTCGATATAACTGCTTTTGTAAATATCTTGAAACAACTTCCCGAAAAATACCATTCCATTGTGGAAGACTTGCACACCAGATTCAATAATTACGAAGTGCCGGTCGTGACTTTAAAAAACCGCACCAAGACGGAAGTCGGAATAATCTTTGAACGAATAAACAGCACGGGGACAAAGCTAACGACGCTTGATCTCATGGTTGCGTGGACCTGGAGCGACGATTTTCACCTCCAGGTGCAGATAAACGATCTGCTCGAGGTGCTAAAACAAAAAGGCTTTGAAGACCTCCCAGACAAGACCATCCTCCAGTGCTTGAGCGCCATTATTCAGAAATCAACCTCGACTCGATCGATTCTTAAGCTGCGTCCTGAGGCGGTGCATAGTCAATTCGAGAACCTCGTCTCGAGCATGGAGAGGGCAATCGATTTTCTGTC
>Ga0302320_10024302_pt1 | contig 11836 bp, 17 predicted proteins | sample Bog_T0_3_FD_202130 | JGI IMG/M metagenome (GOLD analysis project Ga0302320, IMG submission 202130) | Peat permafrost microbial communities from Stordalen Mire near Abisko, Sweden - Bog_T0_3 | ecosystem: Environmental > Terrestrial > Soil > Wetlands > Peat | place: Sweden: Abisko, Stordalen Mire... | reverse complement strand
AACACTCTGTCGCGGTAGAATCGGTCAAGCGAAAGCCTTTCTCTGTGCCTCAAACACTGTCTAGTCAACATGTTTGTAGCACAAAAAGGCTTTCGCTAACTCAGCCTTCACGAATTATCCGGGCTAGGCCATTGGAATGAGCTTCACCATTGACAGCCCGTAAGGTTTCTCTGCTCGCCAACACCTGTTCGCTTACCCCACGTGAAGCGGAAGTAACACGCTTGCTCGTCGAGGGCTATATATTCGGGGAAGTGGCCGTCATTATGGATATCTCCATGAAGACGGTCGAAATACATGCCGGCAACTCAATGAGAAAACTTGGCGCACATAATCGGGCGCAATTGATTCGAACCGCGATCCGCGAAGGTATCGTTCCGTGCCCGTGTCGGAAGTGCAATGAGGGCTCTCGTCGAGCGGTGGGAGAAAGCCGGCCGATGATAACCACATTGGATGAAACCAAGTCCGCAATCGGTCACGCTGGTTCGATCCAAGGACTGCGGGCAGAACTGAAGATCGTTCAGACTCAGCTTGCCCGATCCAAGAATAGGGAGCGGGAACTCCGCGGGCTGATCCGGCGGGCGGAGGCGTCAATATGATCTCGACGCCATATAAAATAATCAATGAATTGCCTGCAGTCAGCGGTCTATTTGCCGTTGACACAAGTGGCCGAACTCCTCGGGATGTCGGAGTTCACCATCTATCGGATGGCGCATAAGCGGCAGATTCCGTGCCTGCTGATTGGCGGGTTCCGCAATAAGGGAAGTCTCACTTGTAGTTACGCTCACCTATCCTGCTGCCCGGAGTTCATCTTGGCTCGGAATGTACCTGCATCGCCACCAGGTGATTCGGCCAGCCCAGGAATACCTCTGACGGCAGGTATCGGCGCTGCTCCCCGCACAGGGGGCAAGCGACCACAATGGACTGAAAAGGGAATTCAGGCACTCCGGCTGGTACATCACGACGGCACCGTTTGCATTGGACTACGAACAGTTTGTGGTCCTGCATCCCAAAGGCCATGGAATCAGTATAGGCGAAGAATAGGCGAATGCGAGTCGAATTGCGGCCATCTTCCTGCCCATGCGGTTGAAATCCCGTCCGTCCAGCAAGGGTGCGTAACCTTAAATGAAGGGTGAGCTTGGCACCCACCAAGGGACAAATTTCGTCCATTGGGTTTGGACCGTCCGGCTCTGACGGCCGGCGCTTGTATCCCAGCCCAGCCCTTGAATCTCCTTTGTAAGGTGCACCCGTATTGTAAGGTAAAACGGCTGTACGGGGTGTAATTGGGCGCACCAGACGCACGCAGCGCACATTTAGCTAATCTCATAAAATGCTTGTTTTGATGGTTATACGTTTAGAATCAATAACAGTGAGGGACTCGAATCATTATGTAACTAATTGAAATATATATAGATATATCATCAATCAAAGAAAGTACCCCCAAATATACCCCCAGCCAAGCAGGGCTTGGGGCTTTTGTCCCAGATCAGGCCCGAATCCACTCCAGCGCGCCGGTGTGCTCCAGGAATACGAAATCTCCCGGCGCAGGTAGAGGAAATCCGGTTACCGGTTCGCAACTTCTGTCCATGACGGGTCGCGAGGGGCCGTGCTCTCGTCTGCTGTTCTCGCTCGTTCCAGCATCCATGAGTAGAGGTCTAGATAGTTCTTCTTGAGGTACTCTCTCCTCTTTCGGATTGCGTCGCCGGACAGATCCTCTGTAAGCGAACGCTCCGAGACGGCTTGATACAGCTCTGCGAGATGCTCATCATAGTGCTGGCCGGTTTTCAGCCGAACGAATTCCGACGCGACAATCAAAAAGAAACCGTAGAGATTTCCTTCCTTATGGCCGCGCTTCCCAAACAAGTCCAGCATCCCGCCAACCACCTTCGAGAACTCGGTGAGCTGCCGTGGGAGATCGCTGAAACTGGAGATGTATGGGAGCAGTACATCGGAATCCGGCCCGTGGAATACCTCCGATTCCAACTTCGAGCCAAGCTTCGCCGCATCGGCCACAAGCTTGGCCTCTTTTTCCAATAGTCCATCCTTTGATCGTCTCTTCCCGTTCTGGGTGGTCACCGCAGCATAGACCTTGAGCATTGAGTATAGGATTTTCTGATCCGGCCCACTGAGCTTCCGCAGCGGATTGGTGGCGGCAATGTGCCGGAAAGCCTGGGCTGTAGGGCCAACGAGATCGACAACCATGGGGAATTGACCTCCTCCCAAACCGGACAAAAGTACGGTCAGGGTTTTGTCCATTGAACTCCTGCATTCCGATTCTAAGCTGCAAGCAGCAATCAGAAGGAGTTCCCAACATGGCCAACATGATTCTCAGACTTCCGGCAGTGAAGACACGAACCGGACTCTCTCGTTCAACGATCTACCTCCGCGTGGCAGAAGGCAGGTTCCCGAAACCCATTTCCCTGGGTGCTCGCGCAGTTGGCTGGGTCGATGCCGAAGTGGAGGCATGGCTTGCAGGCCAAATTGAACTGAGCCGCAGGACTCAGGGAGGGCGGCTGCTAGCGCCGGGGTCGCGCTGATGATCGCCTCTATAGCTCCGGTGCTTCCGCCAGAAGTGTGCGCCGTCGCAGCCAGTGACTGGCGCTGGTACATGGGCGGTACACCATGACCGTAATGTGCGAACGTTTTTTTGGAATCCCGCAAGCGGTAGTGCGAGAAGGCATGATCGAACGACTCAGCCCGGTTGCCGTGAAACTTTACATTGCCCTCTGGCATGAATCCGAGCGTTACAGTACGAGAGAACTGAAACGGACAGTTACTCAACTGCAAAAACTTGTGGGAGGATCACGAAATTCCTACGCCAAAGCAAGACGCGAATTGTCGCAGGCCGGCCTATTGTCCGCAGACGCCTATGGGTCGGATGGCTTCATCTTCCATCTATTCAACCCGGAAACTGGAAAGCCTTGGCCTCTCAAACCAACGGAGAAGCCTGTTTATCAGCGGAAGGGAGCACCCGCTGTTGCAAGTTCCCAAGCTCCAGCCATGTCTACGGAACCTCCACGAACACAAGACACTGGAACCGATTTCACCTTCGGCTTCAATGGCCCCCAATCCAATGCCTCTGCACCAAGCGGCGAGCTGTGCCGCCAGTCATTGTCTTGGAGTGAAATCGGCAAGTAGTGTGCTGCACCATGCACAAATATTGTGCATCCCCACGCGCAGAATTTGCGTTCCCCATGTACAGATATTGCGCAGGACAGGCACATTTATTGCTTGCGGACTGCCTGCAACTCATTCAGAAATAGAAAGTTGTTGCGGCAAAGTCCATTCCTAAGTACATTCCTAATAAAGAAGAAGATTCCTAAAGAGCATTGACCGTCCATATCAGCCAGATCCAGATGCACTCATTTGTCGTTCGAATCGTTTGAAGGATCAATCTGGATGGAGGTTGTCAATGCTGGATCAGATGCTTCTTCCCGCAAGCGAGATTCCAAAACCGCCCCCCAAAAAGGCAATGTCGCCGTGACGCCGCCTTTTCTGGAACGGGTGCTGTATACACGAAGCCACGATTCGAGCGCAAAAAATCTGGATATTTTTTGAAGAAATTTTTGCTGGTGCGCCGCGAAGAGCTTCCAAGAGCAATCTGAATCCGTTGAGGTACTCTCAATATCGGGAAGGGATGGCCATAGAGCTAGCAACGGATTCGCACTAATGGTGATCCTGATCCCTGGCTTGCTTGTTGCACCGATAGTGCTGATTCATCGGGGGGAGTGTAATCTATGGCGAGTCAATACGGTAAGCCTATTGAGGGGGAGCGACACACTCCCAAGTATCCGCGTGATTACCCTGCGTTGCCGTCCGGGTTACAGCCCTTGCCGTTCTATCCGAACCTGAAGAGAGAGCTTCGATCAGTGACGGGCGCGCTGGTCCTGACCTATCTTGAAATCTACCATCCGCCCTCGCAGGACGCATCTGGTGCCCTTCTCAGCGCGCCTGTGACCCTCCACCTGGACCAGATTTCAGAAGACCTACAGATCTCCCGCAGGACTCTATTCACTGCCCTGTGTGTACTCGCAGCCCGGTGGGGAAGTGAAGAGGCTCGTGCGCGCGCAGCCCGCGCTGGCCGCGAGTTCCTCAATCCTGCACACACCGTCAATGGCAAGTTCAAGCCCTACTCGGTTACAGGCGCTATCGGCTACATTCCCCACACCTCGGTCCAACTCCGGCGAAACTTCTCACTCATCTCTGCCATGCTCCAAAATGCCGAAATCACTTCGCTCGCGCAACAAGAGTTTGTGGGCATAAACCGTTTCAAGACTTTGGACGCCGCCGCCATTTCAGCGCCAACTGCGCACAGTCTGGGGCAAAAAGAATCACTTTCGGAAATCCTGTCGCGGGCATCTGTGATTGCGGGGGATCGGCGGAGCACACGTTATCCGCGGCTGCGCGCGGCTGTGGGGGCTGGCCTACTCCCGGCGAATGCGCTCAAGGTGCGACGAAACGCGGGGAAACACTCTTCGGACGGTGCGGAGCGGGGATGAGCCGAGAAGTCGCTGAGTTGTCTGAATGCTTTTTTGTTCACTCTTCCGGGGAGCTTTTCCGTAATGGCAGCCGGGACTGCCCCATCCGCTGAATCAAACCCGCCATCTTGATGACCGTTTCCAGGCTGATCGGTGGCATCATGCCGCCCTCACCGAGGTAGCCAGCAAGATATTCCGCAGAGGGGGTCTCGATTCCCAGCCGGGTACACACAAGGTACGAGATAGATTCCGCCTCACACTCCTCCACTTGCCGATCCAACTTGCGTCGATCAGGCCAGCGTTTTTGATTTGGACTGCCAAGGTGGCCGCAGTAAAGGTGGCCAAGCTCGTGGACAAGGGTCGCGTATTGCTCCTCGCGGGATTGGTGGGAATTGAGCAACAATTCATAGCGCACTGGAACGGTTTCGCGCTTCTCTTTGAAAGTTGGGGGGTCCGGTAAACGGAACACGTCCCTGGAATTCGCTGACTGGATTTGACCGGCGTGCTGAGAGCCGAATTCGCGCTGGTGGACTCGAACGCCATCCCGCTTTGCATTCTCAATCGTTCTGTCGAGTTCGCCATTCTCTGTTCCACGATGAATTGCGAATGGATTGGTGACGGACTCCGGAAGTTCTGGGGCGCCGGGCAAGTGCAATGCACCGGCCGATGGTGCCAGGAACGAGACTTCTCGAGGCTGAGGCAGGATTCGTATCGAAGGCGTGTCAAACCAGGAAGTGCTGGGGCTGCTTTTCCCTGCTCTGCACCTGCGAGTGCCACAATCGGTGCCTGCCGCGGGGAGACTAACATCCTCTACTTCCTCGGGGATCTACGCTTCACGAGCCTGCGGTCAAGTCGAATTTCATCCTCACTGCAAGGTACGTCCCAATCATGGGCCGTTCCCCAGTCGCCCGTTTCTATTCGTAGTAAAAGACGCCGCCACGCAACAGTGAAAGACTCCTCACCCAAAATTACAACGAACAGATAAAACACAAGAAATATCAAAGCCAGCCCCGGGATACAGAGAGCTTTCAGGTATTTTCCATCTACAAGCAGTTCCCACATGATCTTTTCCTCCTTACGGTTTGCGTTTCGGTGGAATGACCACAATGCTGGCCAATTCAATGTTTACTGCGGAACAGGCTCGATCACCCAGGTAAATCCAGATTTGGTAATTGTGGCCATGTGAAGATGGCCGCCGATTCCTTTGCAGATTAACGCATCCACTTCCAACCCAAGTGGTGAACTACACGCCTCGATATATCCTCGCGCGAACTGCGTTGCAGTCTCAAGGGATGGGCTTTGGCCACGTTCAAGGACGAAAGCAGAGAAGCGTGGATCTCGCGGGTCCCTATACATTTGGTCTGCTACGATTTCCGATCCACTCACAAGAGGTCCGCGCAGGGATTGCTCATTTATTTCAAATTGGGCGTCCCTCTCAACATGAAAGAAGTCAACTCGCGAAAAGCAGGGAAACTCATTAAAGTAACCGCAGAAATAGAGAGTGGTAATTATCCATGCCTGGCTTCTTTCCTTCTTCTTTGTGTGAGGGAATTCAAGTGTGCCACTTCGCTTGGCCTCATTTATCGCTGTGTTGATGTTTTCCCCAAGAGCGTTCAGACACGACCTGAAATCGTCGAATTCCCGCTTAGAGATCGCTTCGACTTGCATCTTTACAGTTTGAGGTAAGTCGAAGCCGAGCGAGTCACAGATCGTCCCTGTAACGGCGTAGGCAAGGGATTGGTGAGGAAAAGTGATTGGAAATATCTTTTGCTGGTCATCGGTTTCCATAGTCAGCGCTAGAGCGGACGCATTGGGGCGCGATTCATCTCCGAGCCTTATTCTTCCATCGGCAGCGAGGACAAATCCTTCTTCGGCGTAGGCTATCGCTATTGCGGTCATCGTTCTCTCAAATGCGTAGTGTGGAAAAACGTAAACGTCGCCGTGGGTTCCCAGTGTCGGCATTGAAGCACACTCCTCGTGATACCATTGGATTGTGCTCCTTGATGGTTTCGCGGAATGCCCGGTTGGCGTCGGGCCATTTTCGCGTTTGGACGGTTTTCCCTTTTATTATATCTTTCGCCTCCCCCGTTTCTGTCTCTTCATCCAGACTGGCGCATCAGGCGATCAATTCAGCCATCGTCCAGATGTGATCCGTGATCCCAGCTTCCATTGCCGGGGTCACGCGAAGGCTGGAATGCACACGACAGAATATGCGCTGTTGTAATAGGCGAACCACAGCGCATAGGCAAATTCTAAATTCTCCCACTTCTTAGAGAAGCCATTCGTGACCATTGCAGTCTTGCGGACTATTGCGTCAAGGTCTGCGGCTGTCGCCTCCATCGGCGCAGAGGCCAGCGCAGCGCGGGCCACTTGAACGGCGGGAGTCTCCGCCTGCTCATCTTCGTCAATGCTCATCTCGCTCCTCAGCTACAGCGAACAAATCGTTACGGAAATCGGGACCTACGTGCATCTCTATCGGTCAATTTCAACCGTCACAGGTTCATTTAACTCGACTGGGCCGTCTATGGCGACCTCGCCATTCACGAATGAAGAACTTTCCAGTCTCTTGGCTGCGGCTCCTCGAATTACGTTGCGGCGTTCCGTCGGTAACGCATAAAGGGCGTTCTTTACCTGCTCGCTCCGCATCTGGTGAATTTCATGCCAAATGCTGCCCAACTCCAAAATGACCACGACCAAAGCTGTTGCCTTGGCGATTGCACGAATGTTAATGCGGCAATAGCCTACGAATTGTCGCAACCGCAGATACACCGAGTGCAGTCTTTTCCCCTTCAATGAATCCGAGTTCATAATGCTCTCTCTCTCTGCATCACCAAAATTTCTCCTCCTACGGCTGGATAGGATGAGCGGCGAACCACGTCGCCGCTCTTTGCTGCGCCTTGGATAGGTCGTCAGGAGTCAACTTCGCCGCAGCCTCATCACGAGACTTGTCAAACCTCTCCTGTTCTTTTCCCTTGGACCTTGTAGCGGCAAGGTTCAGCCAGAAGTAGGCTTCTGAATAGTCCTGCTGAACGCCACGGCCTCCGTAATACAGTGAGCCAAGACCAAATTGTGCTACCGCATTACCTTGATCCGCAGCCTTTCGATACCACGTTGCCGCCTGAGCGTAGTCCTGTGCAAGGCCGTGCCCGTTTTCGTATAAGTCGCCAAGGTTATTTTGGGCGAAAGCGTAGCCTTGGTCGGCAGCTTTCCTAGTCCATGCAGCCGCCTGAGCGTAATCCTGCGGGACACCACGACCGTAGTAATACAATTCGCCAAGCATAGATTGCGCTCTGGCATCGCCTTGGTCAGCAGCTCTTCGAAACCACAAAGCAGCCTGAGCGTAATCCTGGGGCACCCCTCGGCCACGGTAATAGAGCGAACCAAGGTGCTCCTGAGCCTCAGCAAAGCCCTGATTCGCGGCCTTGGTGTACCAAACCGCCGCTTCCGCAAAGTCCTGCTGGACTCCTTGCCCTTTGGCGTAGGACAGGCCGAGGTTGAATTGCGCTCCAGCGTCGCCCTGGTCTGCGGCTTTGCGATACCATGCCGCCTTCTGAACTGGATCGGTTGGTATCGGCTGTTGGCCAGCATCAACCGTGGTTGCAGCGGCTTGCTGTGGTGGTCTGGAATCTTCTCTTTGTGTGGTGCTCGGCGCGACCTTTGCCTCATGCTTTCCCGGCAGGTGGAAGGGGATTTCGTAGCGCACGTTTCCAATGTCTGCCCTCACCAGCAGATTCTCCCCGCCTTTCTGCTCTGGAAAGAACAGCCGCCCCATCGAATGCTGGCCAGGGTCCAAGGTGACGCGCTTTAGTTCCTTCTCTATCAGGTGGGCACCATGGCTCTGAGCTTCTCTGATGTTCGCTTGCCCCCTATTTATTGCATCGGTCTGCGCTTGAGTGTTCGGCATACTTACGCTGTAGTCAGCCGTTGATCCGTCGCTGTAGGTCGCCGTGCCCGTGGCTGTCGTTTGACTGAAGCTTGCTCCTGCCCCACTGATGGCTGCGCCTATTCGCTCTCGCCGCTCCATAGATTTCGCCATTTTGACGGCTTCAGCGCGTTTCAATTCCAATAGACCTTTGTCCGTGGCTTTGAATAGGTGGATGTTTTCAGGGTTCACATCGATCCGTCCTGCTCCCTCCGCTGGATTTCCCACATAGACGGAAACCGCCAACTTGCCGGAGTCAGGAATCAGGAAAACGATGAGCGAGGCTTGGTTTGTAAACAGCCCCTTTTCTTCCAAGCCATTTTCGTATCTATCGTCGCAACCTGGACCGTTCGGTTTCCAAGTCATGACCAACGGATCGACGGTTACTGCCGGTGCTGAGGCTGCTCCGGACGGCGTCTGCGCTAGAAGTTGAAGATCTATGCAGAGTAGGCAAGCCAAGGCAATGTGCTTAATCTTGCTGTTCACAAATTCCTCCGAAAATCATTCCAGCAACGGCAAAAGGGGAATGTGCAGCTTTTTCATCTCGAAGCGGCGTGTTCTGGCAATCGAAACACGACCCTGGTATTCGCTGGCTGAATTTGACCGGCGTGCTGGAAGCCGAAATCGCGCTGGTGGACTCGAACGCCATACCGGTATTACGTTCCATGAGGCACCTTTCTAGAATTGCGAAGTGGCACAAGCAAACAAAGCAGAGTGGACGTGGTCCCTCCCGGCGCGCTATTCGTTGCCGTTTCTTGCAGACCATCGATGTATATCTGTGCCGATACTTCTCGCGATGGTTAGTACCAACCAGCCAGCCGGATACCACCAGAACAGATGGAACGGGCTGCGCTGGAACACGTCAAAAAGTAAGAAGGTTCCCACAATCTGCCATGTCGATATGACAATGTTGTTGAGGGAGTAGCTTCTATTTGGACCCTGGGCACGTCGAAAAAAGACCTTCATGCTAACGAGCAACACGAGCGTGAAAAACACCCGATTAACCCAGAGAAAGATCAACCCGGCGACGTGAACTATCATCATTCGATTCTTCCCTTACCTGCTCAACAGCTCGCTGGACACACAGCGAGCTCCGACTTTCTAGACAGTCCTGAATAGCCGCTGCCCAAGAGTATGCAGTCTTGGTTCTCATAGAGCCTTGTAGTGCATACACAACATTCGATGCGAATTTTACGCCGACCCTTGAGAGGTGGCAAACGATATATGCGTCCGTCTGGGACGCCGATTACGAAAGCTGAGAACTGATCGGGGCTGGAATCAGTCGTATCTTGCTGAAATTTCAGGAATTGGCCGTGTCCACATCTCCGAGTTGGAGAATGGGCGCCGAGAGGCAGGTCTGCGCATCCTCGAAATGCTGGCGGCCAGTTTTCAGATCACCCTGTCCGAATTGCTGAGCGACCTCTAGCAAGTGTCGATTTAGATCGTTCTCCCGTGCCAGCCTGGACGATGTCTCACTGCACATTTAGATAGAGTCGCGGCCAGTTCCGAGTGAAACCACTTGAACAGCTTTGACTTCATGCTCGTTGCCGGGTACGCCAGAACCAATACCCTGCCCATCCAAACAGCAACACGCCGAGAACCATGTCAATTGGCTGCCAGTGCTCCCGGTGCATCCTGACCGGCAGGACTGGGTTCAGCAGGAGAGCGACAGCCAGGAAAGCCCACATCCAGCCCCGTGGCCCCGCCTGATACACCCGTACCGCCCAATAGATTCCGCCCACCGTTGCAGCCGTTCTCAGCACCATGTAAAAGCCGTAGGGATGCCTCCCCTCGGCGGCAACCAGCAGGAAGATTGCCACCAGCACGGTGAGCGCAACTTCCCAAACCCGTTTGCTGTTCATGAAAGCGCCTCCGCTGAGATCATTATCAGGGTACGGCTGCCAACTGTGCGTCTGGCCGCCACATCAGCGCGACGCTCAACCGTGCAACCGCAATGAGGCTTTCTGAGCCTTTGTGAGCCTCTTCTGCCCTCGCGGGCCGCTTTTCAATGTGCCGCACATGGCCGTCTTAAAGGTACATGTGTGCGGCACCGCAAACCGCTAGAAAAAAACGGGATACAAGAGCAAAACAGCCATTGTGCGTCTGCGCTTTATGTTCCACTACTGCAAGACTCAGTGAAGACGACTGCAAAACAGCCTACCTCCGGGCGGTCCTCGACCGTCGGAAAGCGCAGCCTGCGGCTGCAAGAATCGCGCGATTAAAGACGAAGAAAGACGAATATCCACGACTGATTGACACTAGGGCCGAATCGTCCTTATTCGTGGTTCGGATATGCGGGTGGGCCTTCACCGGGGGCTTCTGGGTCTGTTGATGCGGACCTCGACAATGAAAGCGGAAGGGCTTCGTTTTGGCTTTTGCTTTTCCATGCTCATGCCCGGATAGTGGGAAATTCGGCCTGGGTTGAAGCTCTGGGTCAAGACCGCGGAGCGCCGCGCTCTGCGCGGTTTAGCCTTGACGCGGAGCTGGCCAGGCCGATACTCGCTGAGCCGGGTGGCATTCCGGGAGATCCTTCAAAAAAGATTCCTTGAGTTTAATGAAGGCTCATTGCGGACCGAAGCTCCGATGAGCACGAAGCTCAAGCCTCAGTTCTTTCTGGAGCGTCTTGCTCTTCTTGTGGCGCTTGAAGAACTCTTCGAGGACACTCACAACAATCGCGTTAATGCTGACCCCTTCGGACTCTGCCCATTCTTTTAGCGCCGCCCTGGCTTCTGGACCAACATGAAGGAGTTGTGGGTTGGAAAGCTCCAGACCCGCCTTGCGCGTTTGCTGTATCTCCACCTTTTCTCGATCAACCTGACTCAGGGCGAAGAGCACAATCCGCGCAAGATCGCCCTTCACGCGCGATTCCTCCGTGATTGCTTCCCGCAGATCAATCGGAAGCCGGAGCGTCATTCCTGGCCTGTTGTCAGCCGCCTCTTGCGCCTTTTTAATAGCAGTATGGGTTTTCTTCTTCACGGCCACAAATGGACCTCGGCTTTCATTCTGTGCATTCCCTGAGCCTTCAAAGGGGCCTGCGTTCTGTCCGCTCCTGCATTCACAAGGCGCGCTGAAAGCCCATCACACAGGCGACATTCATCTATGATGACACGCCACAACTGCCATGCACGTAGCGGTAGTCAGTTCTCTTCTCGCGATTTTACCCGATAAGCAATTTGTTTGCCGCCGGCGAATATGGCACACTGTAAGCGATGTACATTGCACTATCATCAGATCGCCGACTTGCGGACCTGGAGGTAAAAGAATGCCCGCGAAGATTCTGAGATTGCCAAACGTGTTGGATCGCACCGGTCTGTCGCGCAGTACCGTTTATCTGCGCGTCACTGAAGGAAGGTTCCCAAGGCCAGTGTCGCTGGGGGCCAGGGCTGTCGGCTGGATCGAAACGGAAGTTGAGGATTGGATTGCCCGCCAGATAGAGTTA
>Ga0302320_10024301_pt1 | contig 11837 bp, 8 predicted proteins | sample Bog_T0_3_FD_202130 | JGI IMG/M metagenome (GOLD analysis project Ga0302320, IMG submission 202130) | Peat permafrost microbial communities from Stordalen Mire near Abisko, Sweden - Bog_T0_3 | ecosystem: Environmental > Terrestrial > Soil > Wetlands > Peat | place: Sweden: Abisko, Stordalen Mire... | reverse complement strand
TACCGGTCGAGCGGCCGGGGCGCCGGGCCGGCGGTCACCTTACCGTCGATGGAGAAGAAGGAGTTGTGGCAGGGGCAGATGAATTCGGTCTTGGCGTCGTCCCAGTGGTAGGCGCATCCCAGATGGGTGCACTGCGGGCCGAACGCGGTTACGGAATTGTCGGCATGCTTTACCACCCACGCCGTGGTCTTCTCGCTGGTGACTTTCCAGCCGTCCACACGGTTGCGGCGAAAGGTCATTTCGGTGGGGGAATTGGGCGCGAGGCTTGCGGTGTCGCCGATTTCGACCCATTGGTCGGCCTTGCGAACCTTGGGTGGCAACAGGAGGTAGATGGCCGCCGGCAGTCCCAGGGCCGCGGCGATGGCCGCGCCCAGTCCATAAATGGCGCCGATGTAAAAGTTTCGGCGAGTCGTAATCGTGGGGCCAGACGCGTCATCCATGGTAGACCGGGGCTCCTGATGAGGTTGTGCTCCTGGTGTATAAAGTTTGCAAAATCTGCGAACATAAACGACGCTGCGGCGAGTGGCCTGGTTACCTTAGTACACCGTTTCAGAAGTTCGCTAACCTGTTGTTGCCTGCTCGCTTCCTCACGGGTCGCGGCTCGGAACGAAGTCGCATACCGAGCTGCGACCGTCAGGGAGCGTTAGCCCTGGGTGTGCGAAATACGAGACTGTATTTGCGAAACGGTGTACTTGGTTCCGGGCTATTGGCAACGATCACGGCGTAGTGACCATATTGCGAATCACACGACAATCACCAGCGGCCTGAACAGCCAAACGCGGCGGCCCATCCGGCGTCTATTTCGATTCGGGATCCTGCGCCGTAGCCGGCTCCGGGCCGTAGTGCTCGTGGACCACCATGGTCTGATCGGAATAGAACGTGCGGCTGCCGCTGGTGTTGAACACGTCCGGGACCGCCGACACCGCATATCCGCCCTGACTGGCGCTCACGGTGAACCGGTAGCCTTGCTTCAAGCCATTGGCCAGATCGTTGCCGATCATGTCCGCCGCGGAGGCGTTGGCCGACCCGCTCGGCGGTGGACCCAATTCCGCCAGCGACGTGGCGTACTTATTGAACTGCGAATAGTACTGCGTCTGGGCGGTGTGGATGGTCCGAATGGCGGCGAGGGCAGCCACCTCCTGAGTGTACATGCGCGCGCGGGTCAACCGCGGCAACGCAATCGTGATGATAATCAGGATGATCGCGATAACGATCAGCAATTCAATGAGCGAGAAGCCTTTGCGCCGATTCAGGTTAAACATAGAGTCTCTTCCCTATATTATGACGCTTCCCGGCGCGCCGGCGTGCAGGCAAAAGGATCGATGGCGGCCGGAACATCAGAACTCCCGATGTCGTGGAATTTGGGATGAGCCCGGAGGTGGGGCAGCGCATTTTCCCAAGCCACCCGAAGCTGCGGGGCGACCTCAGGAGTTCTGAAGGTCCGCTTGCTGGTGCGCGCGGCTCGCAAAACGCTGCGATGGTTCCCCGCGGCGCTTCGGATTCTGGCACGGGGACACCGGACGTCATCGGTGTGCGACCCCGCTCGGTCGATCCGGCCCTACGCCGTCTTAGCCGCCACGTCGCCCGATCCGCCGCTAATTACCCAACCATCGGCGAGATTAATGATGCGATGGCCGTAGGCCGCGTTGGCTTCCGAGTGAGTCACCTGCACGATAGTGGTGCCCTCGTCGTTGAGCCTTTTAAAAAGCTCCATGATCTCTTTGCCCTGGCTGGAATGCAGGTTGCCGGTGGGTTCGTCGGCCAGAATCAGCTTGGGATTGGCGATCACGGCGCGCGCCACGGCCACCAGTTGCTGCTGTCCGCCGGAAAGCTGGCTGGGGTACAGATCGCGCTTGCCCACGATGTGGAAACGGTCCAGCGTATCGCACACCATGGCGGCGCGCTCCGACCCTTTTACGTTGCGGTAAGAGAGCGGAATATCGAGATTCTCGTATACCGTGAGGTTATCGATCAGGTGATAGCTCTGGAATACGAATCCGATATATTTCTTATTCAACTCCACCCGGTCCTTGGGCTTCATGCGGTGCACCAGATGGTTGACGAACTCGAATTCGCCGGTCCAGGCGCCATCCAGCATGCCCAGTATGCTGAGCAAGGTCGACTTGCCGGCGCCCGACGGGCCCATGATGGTGACGAACTCGCCCTCTTTGATCTCCACGTTGATGCGGCGCAACACGTAAGTGCGGCCGTAACCGCCTTCGTAAAACTTCTCTACATTGCGAAGTGTAATCATGATTTCATCCTCATTCATGCCGCAAAGCGACGGCGGGGTCAAGCGCCATGGCGCGCCGCGACGGCAGATATCCGGCTATCGATACGACTGCTCCCAGGAGCACGGGGATAGCCACAAATGTGTACGTGTCGGTGGGCGCCACTCTATACAACATGGTAGCCATCAGGCGGGTCAATCCCCAGGCGGCCGCCAGGCCGGCGGCGATTCCCAGGCCGGCCAGCACTGCCGCCTGAGTCAGAATCAGCCGCAGCACGGCTCCCGGCTGCGCGCCCAGCGCCAGACGAATCCCAATCTCGCCGGTCCGCTGGCTCACGTCGTAGGAGATCACGCCGTAGACGCCCACGGCGGCCAGCACGAAAGCGATCTGCGCGAAGATGGCCAGCAGCACGGTGTTGAAGCGCTCGCCGGCAACGGTCCGGTCCACCACGCTGTCCATGGACCGGCCGTCGGCCACGGGCTGGTCGGGATCCAGTTGATGGACGGCACGCTCGGCGGCGCGAATCGCGGATTCCGGCGGCAGCGCGCTGCGCATCACCAGGGTCATGCTGTGGAAGGCGTTCTGCGCGTAGGGGCAGTAGAGCGTGAGCCAGTCGTCGCCCTCGATGGTCTCGGGTTTGACGTCGCCCACCACGCCGACTACCTGGGCCAGACGGCCGTTCGGATCCAGCACCAGACGGCTTCCCACCGCGCCTCCCTGGGGCCAGAAACGGCGCGCCACGGTGCGGCTCACCACCATGGTGAAGGCCGACCCGGCGGTGTCGGCCGCAGTGAAGTCGCGGCCCTCCAGCAGCGCCAGCCCCATGGTTCGAAAGTATCCCGGGGTCACGCCGCGCACCAGGCCTATGGGCTTCTCGGCGGGCACCGGCCGGCCCTCCACGGCGAAAGTAGTGCCGAAGCCGAAACCGCCTAGCGGCAGCGTGTCGACGGCCGCTACGGCGCGCACTCCGGGCAGCGCGCCGACGCGCTCCTCCACCTGTTGCATGAAGGCGATCCGCCGTTCCGCCGCGGCGTTTCGGGCCCCGGCTAGAGGGAGGCGCAGGGTCAGCAGACCGGATGGCTGGAAGCCCAGATCCACAGTCCGCAGGCGCACAAAACTGCGAATCAGGAGACCGGCGCCGATGAGCACCACTACGGCCAAGCCGACTTCGGTCACCACCAGGCCATTGCGCAACAAGCGTCCGGAGCGGGCGGCAGTGCGGCCGCGGCCGCCTTCGATCAACGTAGCGTTGAGGCTGGAAGCGGAGCCCTGAATTGCCGGAACGAGTCCGAAAACCACGCCGGTAGCGAGTGAGATGGCCAGGGCAAACAGAAACAGCCGCCAATCCAGCCGGACCTCCGCCAGTCGCGGAATGCTGGCGGGACCGAGGCGCGCTACCAGCACGATGGTGCCCCACGCAAGCAGCAGTCCCAACGCTCCCCCGGCCAGCGATAACAGGAGATTCTCGACCAGCAGTTGCCCGGCGATGCGGCCGCGGCCGGCACCCATGGCCATGCGGAGGGCAATCTCGCGGCGGCGCGTTTGGCCGCGCGCCAACAGCAGATTAGCCACGTTGACACAGGCCATCAGCAGCAGGAAGCCGACCGCGCCCGTCAGCACCACCAACGGCTGCTCGACCTTGCCCACCAGTTCCTCGCGCAAGGGATAAACCGAGGGCCGCCAGCCGTGGTTGAGTCCCGGGTCGGTGCGCTCCAGCCGGTCGCCGAGGGTATCCATCTCGGAGCGCACCTGCGCCAGAGTCGCGCCCGGCCGCATACGTGCGATCACCGTCAGGAAACGGCCGTGGTTGACGCGCGTGTCGCCGGGGTCCATGCCCAGGGGGAGCCACACATCGGCGCCGGTATCGAGGATGCGAAATCCGGGCGGCAGCACTCCCACCACGGTATAGCTCTTGTCGCTGAGGCGGACGTTCTTGCCGGCGATGGAGCGGTCCGCGCCGAAGCGCCGCCGCCACAGGCCGTCGCTCAGCAGGACGGCGGTGGTGCGGCCGGGTTGGTCCTCGTCGGACCGGAAGAGGCGTCCCACAACGGGCTGGACGCCGAGGAGCGGCAAAAGTTCCGCGGTAATCCGCTCCGCGGGGAGTTCCTCGGGATCCATGTGGCCGTTGGGGCCTTCGGTAAGATTGAGGTGCACGTCCTGGAAGGCCGCCACCGATTCCAGCAGATGGGTCTGGTGCCGCCACTCCAGAAAGTTACCGCCGGCCACCAGTAACTTGGATTTATTCTCCACCGGATTCTTCTCCCAAATGACCAGGAGACGGTCGGCGCGCGCGAATGGGAGGGGTTTGAGGAGCACGGTATCCACCACGCTAAAGATGGCGGTAGTAGCGCCCAGACCGAGAGCCAGCGCCGCCACAGCCACCAGCGTGAAGCCCGGCGACTTCCGAAGCAGACGCGCGCCGTAGCGAACATCGCGACCCAGTACGTACATGGCTTGTCAGGTTAACAGATAGCAGGGCTGGCTGTCTGCTCCGGTGGCGTGAGCACGGGCCCAGAGGGCGACCCCTGCCGGGTCCGAGGCGGGGCAGGCGGCGCTGGCTGCCCGCCGCTGAACAGGTTCGCGGGCAGGCGAGCACCGCCTGCCCCACCTGCGGGCTCACAACGGATTGCACGGGATCGTGGCGCCCTTCTTCGCGGCTATGACTCGCTATCGAAGGCTGCGGCTGAGCCCTGGGGTTGCCCCTCGGACCAGCGGCTTCAACGGGACGCCGCCAGCCGGCGATTACGTGCACGAGCGCTCGGTGGAACGGATGGAAATACCGCCGTTGACGCTGTGCAGACGAATCTGCGGGCCGCTGCCCTTCACGATGAGACGGTGCCCGGCCTCGGTGCGCGCCACGCGGCCTACGTCCGAAGCGATGCCGCCGCTCAGGTTCCGCGCTTCCAGGTTGGCGCCGGAGCCCGGCGGTATGGTCAGATCGATGAGCCCGTTCACCGAGCTCAAGGAAATCGGATTGGCCGGGCTGGTGCGGTCAAAGTCGGCTTCCACGCGTCCGTTGACGGTCGAAAGCTCCGCCTCTCCGCCCAGCTTCAAAGCAAGGATGTCGCCGTTGACAGCCGAGGCCTTCACCCGCCCCAATAGGCCGTTCAACGAGAGCTGTCCGTTGGTCAACACGACGTTGTCGAGGTGAATGCGCCGCGGCACCGTAATCCGATATTCCACGCTGGTGGGACGATCCGCGTCCGAGCCGGCGTATAGCGTCCGGATGGAGAGCGAATCGGCCGTGGGCTCCACCACAATGCGCGCGTCCTCCAGGCGCCGGGGATCGGCGGAATGCTTGATGGCCTCCACCAGTACCTCGTCGCGGTCCCAGGCGGTGATGCTGACATTGCCGTAGAGATTTTGGATGGTGACGCGACCGTTCCGATGGAGCGCATAGAGATGCCGGAACGCCGGCCGCGGCCTGGCAATCACGCTGGCGGACATCGTATTGCCGGCCGCTAAAGCCACCAACACCGCCCAGATCCGTTGCCGTTTAGACATGGCGCCCCTCCCGTTCGATACACTATCCCCGCTTGACCCAGCCGGCGCGACGGCCGGCCCTAACTCTGGGCCGATTCGGTGCTCTCTTCCACGATTCTGCCGTCGAACAGCCGGATGGTGCGGTCCGCAAACTCGGCGTAGCGCGGATCGTGCGTCACCATGCAAATGGTGGAGCCGGCCTGGTGCAACTCGCGCAACAGGTTCATGACGGCCTCGCCGTTGGCCGAGTCCAGGTTTCCGGTAGGCTCGTCAGCCAGCAGAATGAGCGGATCGCCGCTGAGGGCGCGCGCCACGGCCACGCGCTGTTGCTGACCGCCGGAGAGCTGCGACGGGTAGTGCTTCATGCGGTGCGACATGCCGACCCGTTCGAGGGCCTCCTGCACGCGCCGCTTGCGCTCCGAAGAGGGCATCCCGCGATAGGTGAGCGGCAGTTCCACGTTCTCGTAAACGGTGAGGTCGCCGATCAGGTTGAACGCCTGGAAAATGAAGCCGATCTCACGGTTGCGGATGCGCGCGCGCTCCGACAGCTTCAGGCCGGTGACGGGTTTGCCATTCAGGTAGTAGACGCCGTCGGTAGGGGTGTCGAGCAGCCCCAGAATGGCGAGCAGGGTCGATTTGCCGCAGCCCGACGGGCCGGCGATCGACAGATACTCCCCTTTCTTGACATCGAAATGGATGGAAGAGAGAGCATGCGTCTCCACTTCGTCCGTCACGAAGACCTTGCTCACGCTCTCAAGTCGAATTAGTGGTTGTGCGGCGGTGTCCATGGTTGTTAATACCCCTTTACGCGAATCGGGTGTCCTATGTTCAAAAGAATTCTTCAATTCAATTTGATACGGTCATACTGATCGTACTGCGACATGTCCGACAGAATCACCTTGTCCCCTACCAGTAGGCCGTCCTTGATCTCGATGGTGTTCACCGAGCTGCGGCCGAAGGTGACCTTCACTTTGTTGGCGTACTTGCCGTCGGGTTCCAGCTTGAAAAGCGTGACGGTGCTGTTCTCCTGCCCGAATACGGGGCGGCCCACAAACACCACGTCGTCCAGTTTTTCCAACTGGATGGTGCCGTCCACGCTCAGATCGGGCCGGGAGCCGGGCGGAAGCGTGCCCTTGAGCGACACATCCACGGTGACGGTTCCGTTCACGATGGACTGTTCGATGCGCGAAACGAAGCCATTTATCAGACCGGTGGATCCGCCACCCGCGAGGCGCGTATCGATGACCGCGGGCTGCCCGGGCGCGACGTCCTTGATCTGAGTCTCGGCGATCTTCAACTCGGCCTTCAAATGGCTGGGCTGCGCCACCTTGCCGAGGGCGGTGCCGGCGGCCACTTTCTGGCCTTCCTCCACCGGGACCAGCGGCGGCGGCACCGATTGCAGCATGCCGTCGAAACCGGCGCGCACCTTCAGCCGGTCCACCTGGCTCTTCTTCAGCTCATATTGCGCCTTGAGCTGTTCCACCTTCACTTTTTGCGAGTCCAACTGCGCCAGTTCGGCGTCCTTGTCGATGGAGAGCCGCTCCTTGTCGATCTGGTACTTGGCGTTCAGTTGTTCGGCCTTCACCTGCGAGATTTTGGCGTCGGTACCGGCCAACAGGTTCTCCTTGGCCAGAGCGGTGTCGCGGTCGGATTCGAGCTTGGCGGTGTTGTAATCGGCGCTGGTCTGGGCGGTCTGCGACTGGAGATCCAGGCGGGTCTTGTGCAGGGTGACTTCGAGGTTCTTGTAATCGGCCTCGGCGGCCTTCATGGCGAATTCCGCGGCCACCAGGTCGGTTTCCAGCTCCGGGCTGGTCATGATCATGACGACGGTGTCGGCTCTTACGGGGGTTCCGGGCTTCACCAGAATCCGCTGCACGGTGGAGTCGGTGGTGGCAGTGATGAGCATGGTATCTTCCGGCACCAAAGTTCCCAGGCCGCGGACCTCGCGGAGCATGGGGCCGCGCTTGACGGTGTCGGGCCACAGGGTGGAGAGTTCGACTCCGGGAGCCGCCGGTTTGAGGTTGCGGGCCCAGCGCCAGGCGCCGGCCAGGGCCACCAGGGCCAGGGTCATCACGATGACAGTGACGATAGTCTTGCGCTTCCGGACGCCCTTGCGTTGTATGTCCATAGGTTTGATTTCCGGGCTGTACAGGGGCACGGCTCCTGCCAATCGGCATCAAGCGTAAGATTATGACGCTTCAGGGGTAAGAACGGATAGGGAGGGAATTTGAGTGTCCGGTTGTGGGACTGGGCGTTCCGGGGTCGAACGGTGGGAGGGGAGTGGCGGGTGAGGGAACGAAAGCCAGTCTTACCGTAGGGCCGGAAAACTCTCCACTCGCCAAATTCGAGGAGCCGACGCGATGAACGCCGACAGACAACACGCTCACGCCCAGCTCGTCAGCGTGCCGTTTCAAGTCCCCGAGCTACGTTCCAAATCGTTTACTGGACAAGGCCGCCTCGCGGAAGATGCACCTCATGGCGCCCTCCCAGAGGTACGTTGCGGAGAACGGCTGAGCCCGCGCATGCTCGGGACCGTGAGCTTCACGCCCGACTCTACCGGTCAGGGTAACGGATCCTCCCCGTTTCGTTCCACCATTGTTTCCACGATGCGACGATTGCATCCCGGTCGCGGGCGAATCCCCCCGCACCTTCCCCGGGGTCGCCCTTGCGGTGGACAATCTCGGTGAGGGTGATATAAGCGAGGAATTGCGTGTATGAATCGGCATCATCCAGACGTCGCATCAACTCAGGGACGCTGGCGGGACTCTTGATAGCCCTAATGGCGTCCATCGCACCATACTTGATGGCGCGCACTGGCGTCCGCGCCAAGCACTCAAGAGCCAGTCTCGCCCCTGGGGCGCGAATCTCCCCCAGGCTAAAGCCGTAATCCGCCGCGAGGGAATCGAGTACGGGGTCCTGCGCAAATTGACAGAGCGCCGCGAGGTCTTCCGGGGCTCCGGCCCTGGCCAACACCGAGAACGCGGCGAGCGCCACCCGCCGGTCCACGTCCCTGACGTACGGCCGGACAGCGGCGAGCGTGGCGGGCGCCAATTGGTCGAATCCTTGGAGGACCTGCAATTGCTCAGACAGGGCAACCGGCTCCTGAATTGCGCGCACGTTCATAAGGACGTCGGTTTCCAGTTGTGCGAGACCGGAGCTCTCCGGAGGTGCCAGCAACCGCAAGGACGCGTCATGGAACCTTCCCCAGAATCGATCCGCGAAGGTAAATCTGCCTGCGTCCGACTTCTTGAGGAAATACAGGGCGTAGTCTCCGCTGGTGAGCGGCAGGTCATAGAGCGACACGGCCGGCTCGTGGGTGGTATATTCGATCGTGTCGCCGGGTTCAATTGCGCCCTTGTAGCACCGCGCAGCTGACAGGGAGAACGCCCTCGATATTAGCGGAGCCGCGAGCGGCTGCCCCTGTGTGCGGGAAGGGACCTCGTGGATCCCGGTCACTGTACCGACGCAGACCGCGTCGGAGGCGTCGAACAGGGTCTTCAGCCGGTAGCTCCCACCTGGAGGCCCGACCTCGGCCTGCGAGCATTGGGCCCAGATAACGAGGGCAAAAGCTGCCGATAGTTTGAGCACAAAATGGCCTCCCATTTCCTCGCCGCCTTGCGTATCACGCCTGACGTCGAGCCTACCTCCACTCGCCCCGCTGCTTGAGCTGATCCTCGACATGCTTCGCGTCCCGCGCAACCGCGGGATCGGCGTCCGCAGTGCAGGCGGACACAGCCGAAAGGTAGTGAAGGTCGTTGATCTTCTCTGCGTAAGCTAGGGCGGCGTCCTTCAGAGAGGGGTCTGCCTTTGAAAGAAGCTTGCCAAAATCGGCCTCTTTAAGCGGATAGTCCCACGCTGCAAGGACGGACAAGGCAGGGATCGCCCGCCAGGAGCTGCTTTCCAGGGCCGCCGTAAGCGCCAGTTCTTCAGCCTCCGGATTTCCCTTGAACTTCGCAAGCGCCAGGACCGGGGAGGCTGTGAGTCCATATCTCACGAGACCACGAAGGTACGGAAGAACCAGCGGAGAGTTCGCAATTGATAGCGCCTCTTCCGATTCCCGCTTGACTTGCCAGTCCGCTGTCTTAAATCTCTCCCCAAGCTCCGAAAGAACACCCGCCAGCTCTCCCTCGGCTGCCGGTGTGACAACTATCCTTAGAACACCCCGGCCCTCTATGGTCATCGGGGGTGCCGGCTTGGGCGGCTCGGCATCAAGGTTTATCGAATACGCAACCTCGTGGACCCCGACCGGAAGATCCTTCATATAGCTCTGAAGGTAGAGCTCGACCGACCACTGCGCCCGAGATTGCACGGGCGTGCTTGAATACTTGCCGGGTATTCGAACGACCGAGAAGGCATAAGGTTGGTTTGCGGCGCCTCGATTGGACGCCGAGGCCTCGATGTCTGCGGGGGCATCCGCTTGTCGGGGCGCCAATACTCGATCCATACGCGATTGAGCGATCGGTCCGAGCTTGATCCCGTTGTCCTTGCTGAATGCAAACTCGGGATAGTTGCCAAGGATGTTGAGGGTACTCGCCGAGTTGTTGGTCACACGAAGATTGAGGGCTATGGGCTCCCCAGAAAGATATGATGGCTTGGTAGTTGTTAGGGTGGCCAGGGATTCGGCCTGAGCCCCTAATCGCCCGGCGGTTGCCAGCGCAAGAGCGGCGAGTGCGACCACCCCGTGGTATCTCTTTCGCATACTGTTTCTCCTCATGGCTGCACGACTTGAATTAGTTTTGGAGTGGGGCCGTACTGGGTGACGGCGCCGGCCGAGGACGAGTAAGTCGCTGGGTTACCCGACGAGTTAGTGCCCGTGACTGCCTCGTTGGCCCCTGCCTTTGTCGTCGTCAAGTGATACGTGACGGTCCCGTCTTGGGCGATGGTCGTCGTGATCTGCTGCCCGACCGTGAATCCGGAATTAGTCATGGGAATGTCGACGACTCCCGTACGATAGTCTCTGAAGACCTGCACTTGGTTAAAGGCAATCGTCCCAACGCCCTGCTGAAACCCGGCCGGCATACCGGCCCCGCTTCCTGTCAGATAGTAAATCGGGATGGCGTGCGCATCCTTGGCGGGAGTTGCGGCCGGCACATAGCAACAGGTATTTGGGGCTATACTAGTTCGCGCAAAGACCCCGTTGCCCTGCCCGGCCTGCACGAGCTGTTCCTCGTACTGGACCTGCCCAAGGTCAGCGCTGGACCCGCTATCGGATGTCACGCTATCGGATGTCAACCCATCCTGCACACCCATGCCGACAAAAGGGGGGCCTCCCTGCGTGAACGTGAACGGGGCTGCCGGGGTGAACGTTTGTGAGTACATGTCTGTGAAGTTCTGGGGGATGGCCGCGACGCTAAAGCCGGCACTTTGCACCGCATTTTGCCCCCGCACCTGGGCAACCACGGACAGATTGCCCGCGTTTTCGCCGCCGTTTCCGGAAGGGCCGTTGCCGGCACCGGCAGTTGCAGTCTGGGTCGTACCGCTAAAACTGACAGTTGAGGTAGTTGTGATGCTGGCCGTCGAACCTCCGTTGATGGTGAAGTCGCCGTTGTTGCCGCCGGAGCCGAGCTTGGCCAGCGTCACCGACTGATTCGTGCCAGTCAGGTCGGGCTGAACAGTTATTTGCAGGGCTGTGTTGGCCGTCGGGGGTATACGATCCGGCATGCCGTAAGGGGTGTCAGCGTTGGAGATATCCGGGATCGTAATGTTTACGATCGTGAGGCTTCCTTGAGCGGTCAGGCCGTCTGGGCCCGTTGCGATAATTTGCACGTCGTTGGGGGCCTGGCTCACTGCCAGCGGCGTTAACGTCACCGTCGCTGGCTGGCCGCTCGTCAAGTTCAGGCTCGTCTGGCTGAGCGAGGCGCGCCCTGCCGGGCTGACTGAGAGCGCTACTGTCCCGTTTGCCCCGCTAAGGGTAACTTGAATCGGAATTGTCTGTGCCGGACTCAGGACCGTGATGTCGTCGCTGGTATCGACTGTATTGTTCACCAGCACGTTCAGACTTGGCGGCGCCTCCATCTCGACACTGCCCATCGAGGGATGCGACGCGTCGCTGGCGGCAATCCAAAACGGCACATTCAGGTACATCAGCCATGTGCCCGCGTCGGCTTGCGGGTCGACGGGGTC
>Ga0302320_10024300_pt1 | contig 11837 bp, 14 predicted proteins | sample Bog_T0_3_FD_202130 | JGI IMG/M metagenome (GOLD analysis project Ga0302320, IMG submission 202130) | Peat permafrost microbial communities from Stordalen Mire near Abisko, Sweden - Bog_T0_3 | ecosystem: Environmental > Terrestrial > Soil > Wetlands > Peat | place: Sweden: Abisko, Stordalen Mire... | reverse complement strand
ACGATGATCTCGGCCATCTCCTCCATGGTCCCGATCCCGCCCGGCAGGGTCAGGAACGCGGTCGCCCGCTCCTCCATGATGCCCTTGCGCTCCCTCATTGTCGTCACGGTGACGAGCTCGTCAGCCTCGAGGTAGGCCCATTCCCGGGCCTTCATGAATTCCGGGATGACGCCCACGACGTGGCCGCCGGACTTGTGGACCGCGCGGGCGACGGCGCCCATCAGGCCCCTGCAGCCGCCGCCGTAGATGAGTCCCCATCCGCGGGCGACCAGGCCGTGCCCGACCGCCTCGGCCATCGCAGTGTACTTCGGATCGAGATCCGCGCTGGAGGAGCAATAGACACAGAGCAGCTTTCGCGTCATCGGCACTTGGATCTTGCTAATCAACCGGGGCCGGTGGGATAGACAATGGAAAATGCCCCCGAAAATCGGCGTCCTGAACATTTCCGACCGCGCGAGCGCCGGCGCCTACGAGGACATCCCGGGCAAGGCCTGCGTGGCCCTGCTCCGTGAGTGGCTCGCCACCGCGTTCGAGGTCGACTACCGGGTCGTTCCCGACGAGCAGGCGACGATCGAGGCGGAGCTGCGGCGCATGGCCGATGAGGCGGGCTGCTGCCTGGTGGTCACGACGGGAGGAACGGGCCCTTCCCCGCGCGATGTCACTCCCGAGGCAACCGCAGCGGTGTGCGACAAGGTGCTGCCCGGCTTCGGCGAGGCCATGCGGACGGCGTCCCTCAAATACGTGCCAACGGCGATCCTTTCCCGTCAGACGGCGGGGATTCGCGGCCGAACCCTGATCGTGAACCTTCCCGGGCGGCCCAAGGCGATCCGGGAAAATCTCGAGGCCGTGTTTCCGGCCATCCCCTACTGCATCGACCTGATCGGCGGCCCGCGCCTGGAGACCAACGAGGCGGTGATGAAGGCCTTCCGCCCGCCGCAGAAATAGCCTCGAGCCTTTTTCACGCAAAGGCGCAAAAAGCGATGGAACGGGTTGCCGAGGGCGGCGGGTTGGAGTACTTGGGCTGTCATGCTGAACCTATCCGCCCCCGACCTCACGCAACACCCGCCCCGCAGCCCGCGCGCCCGCCTTGGCGGCTTCGTCCACCTACCCCGCCTGCTCGACAAGGCGAGGGCTGAGGCCGCGGGAAAAGCGGGCGAGTACCACTACAACTGCGCGCTCGACAAGCATTTCTTCGATTTCACGGGGATCGATGCCGTCGCATTGCTGGCCGAGGTGACCAAGGGAAGATCCGACACGGAGCTCCTCGCCTGGGTCAACGAGAAGGCCAAGCGACTTCCTTTCCAGATCGCGGGCTGGTCGGCTTGGATGGAGACTTATGGGGCGGGCGGAGCCGAGGGTCATGAGTGGTTCGGCGAGCGGATCAAGGCCTGCGGCCCCGACCGCTCCGACATCCGGACCTTCTTCGACCTCCTCGACCTGGATGACTACGTGTCGTACGGCGGCAAGGGATAAAGGTTGGCGTTGGAGCCGTTCGTAGGACCCGGACGCGCGGGCCGCGCGTCCCTGCCTCCTTTCCTCATGCAGGGCGGAAGCCGGGAACCGGGCACCTCCAGTGTTGAAAGACACCCTGTCAGAGCTCGGTATACTTTTCAGCGCGGCCTTTTGCCTTCTCGACCGGGTATTTTTTGGCGTTCGCGTCCATCTTGGCCTCGACCGCCGACGCCACGTCGAGGTTGGTCGCGTTGGCGAACTCCAGGGCGTAGATCACGATGTCGGCAAGCTCCTCGGCGATCTTCGCCCGCTTCACCGGGTCCTTCGAGATCCCGAAGGACTGCTCGGGCGCGACCCAGAGAAAATGCTCCATCAGCTCGGCCGCCTCGGCCGCGAGCGCCATGCTGAGGTTTTTCGGCGAGTGGAACTGCTCCCAGTCGCGCACCCGCGCAAATGCGAGCACGCGGGATTTAAGTTCGGCAATCGGGGTGTCGATATCGGTGAGCGCGGCCATGCCACAAGCTTGGCCGGACCCTGAAACTGCGCAACTGCAGTGTTCTTTTCTGCCTGTTTCGAAAGGTAGGGACGGGCGGCCCGCCCGTCCGTGACTGCGTTGCGGTCATTCGCAGGCCCCGGACGCGCGGGCCGCGCGTCCCTACCTCGAAACGCGTGCCTGGATCAACCTGTTCAAACGACCCGGAAATGGCCGGCCGTGCGGGACCGTAGGACAGTCTAAGCCTTCAACTATTTTAAATTTTCACTTGGCACAAAGTCTGCAGTGTGCAATTTCCACAACCGTTCCATGAGCCGGACCCAAAAACATCTGCGCAGCATCGCTGGCACTTCGCACACGAAGGCCTGCGTCCGCTTTGGCTGCGCCCAGATGCGTCCGGTCTCCCACCAGCAGTGGAACAATAAGACCGACGCGGGCTTCCCGGCCTGAACTTCCGCCCCCGGCGGAAAACCTCAGCCCCCCGAAGCCCGGCGGCCAAAAGCCCCGAGGAGGCTGCTGCCTTTTCCCACCATGCACACGATCATCCATCCATCACGTCCCGCCAGTCGCAAGGGTACCGCAAAGCCGGCGCCGGCCGCCGCATTTCGCAAGCCCAACTATGACTGCCGCGAGATGCAGGGTGCCGTGAAGCTCGTGGTCTACGTGCCCGGGGTCGGCGCCAGCGGCGTCGACATCGAGGCGCGGGGGCCCGACCTCCTGGTCACGGCGCGCAAGACCCGATTCGTGCGCGTGAATTGGTCGTCCCTGAACCTGGAGGGGGCGCAGCTCGACTACCGGCTTCGCCTGCGCCTTGGCGCTGGGTTCAACTTCGCCGCCATGGATGCCGAAATCCACGACGGAGTCCTCACCGTGACCCTGCCCAAGCGCCTGGCCGAACCGGCCGGCGCCCCCGCTTCGTGGGAGCGCGTCGCCTGACCGGGGGTTGCACCGCAACCCCGGCCAACACGACGCGCTCCTGCGACTGGGGAGGCAGGGTAAGATTACGCAGTGCGCAAAAAAAGATTCGCCAACGGCGGCACCCAGCCTGCTTCTCGCTGTCGAAAACGGCACCTTATGCCAATTCACATTCCATTTTACCGCAGGACGCTGCCGCCCGACTTGCCCGCCATCGTGCAGTCGGTCGTCCCGCTGGACCCGGGTGTCCAGCCGAGCCGTCCCCTCTTCAAGGCGCCGCCGCTCCAGGTGCAGCCACCGAGCCCGAAGGCAATCGGCTTTGATTCTGAAATCCGCGACCGCATCCGCGTCAGGTAGGAGCCCCCTACCCGGCCCGGGCCGGCTTTGGCTCCCGAACGAGCCACATCAGCTTCGACTGCGCTCCCGGTGCGAGCGCAAGGACCCCGGCCAGCTCCCGCAGCATGGGTCCGGCCTCGAGATCAAATTGCCAGGGCGGATTCAGGATCATGAGTCCGCAGCCCTCGATCCCGACCGCGCCGGGATTGATCGAAAGCTCCGCGGCGATCGTCGGCGGGAGGGCCTGGTCCCCCATCTTGCGGAAAAATTCCCCGGTGCCCGCCCGGGCTGTCAGCGGATACCAGACCATGTAGACCCCGCTGGGAAACCGCTTCAGGCCGTCGCGAAGCGCCCCGGCGATCCGGCTCCACTCGTCCTTCCGCTCAAAGGGGGGGTCGATCAGCACGAGGGCCCTCTTTTCCGGCGGCGGAAGCATCGCGCGCAAGGCGACATATCCGTCCATGGCATGCACCGACACCCTCCGTTCCCGGGAGAAACTCCTTTCCAAGGCCGCATGGTCCTCGGGATGCGCCTCGCAGAACGCCATGCGGTCCTGGGGCCGCGCGAGCCTGAGGGCAATGCCGGGCGATCCCGGGTAGAATCGCGGGCCGGCGGGTCCCCCTGCGGAACGGTTGAACGCCCGGACGAGCGCAAGGTAGTCGTCCAGCGGGGCGCTCGACGGCTTCCGGGACCAAAGCCGGCCGATCCCGTCCGGCCACTCGGGTTCGCGCTTGAGCGAGTCGCCCCGCGCAGCCCGCGCGAGGTCGTACCCTCCGCGCCCCGCATGGGTGTCGAGCACAAGGATCCCCCCCTCCTTGCGCTGAAGCGCCCGGATCAGCTGCACGAGCAGGGCGTGCTTGGTGACGTCGGCAAAGTTCCCCGCGTGAAAGTGGTGACGGTAATTCATGGAGTGCCCGGCGGGGGCGATCATGCCCGCCGTCATGCGCCGGGCGCAACTGGAAGATTTTCAAGTGGCCTTCCCTTCGGTCGATTGGAGAGGATCTACCTCCGTGCCCGGTGACTTCACCAGAATCTTTTCGGACCTGCATTTTGGCGAGCACGCGAGCCGTGTGCGCAGCCTTTCCCAGCTCCGCCCCCTGCTCGGGGACCCGGCCGCCGTCGTGATGAACGGCGACGCCCTGGACACCCGCCCGGGGCCCGATCCCGACTTCACGGCCCGGTGCCGGACGGAGGTCCGGGAATACTTCGAGATCGCCTGCCGGCACGTGACCTTCCTCACCGGGAACCACGATCCGGACTTCTCGGACCACCACTCCCTGGACCTCGCCGGGGGCAGGGTCTTCGTCACGCACGGGGACATCCTCTTCGAGGACATTGTGCCGTGGAGCAACGACGCGCCGATACTCCGGGCGCGGATCCGGGAGGCCCTCGCCGCGCTGCCGCCGGGGGCGGAAGCCTCGCTGGATCAGAGGTTGCTTGCCTACCGCAGGGTGGAGGCCTCGGTCACCCAGCGTCACCAGGTCGAGCACCACGGGCTCAAGTATGCGGTCAAGATGGCGGGCGACTCGGTCTGGCCCCCCTGGCGGATCCTTCGAGTCCTCGCAGCATGGCGCCAGCTGCCACGGCGCGGGGCCGCCCTGCTTCGCGAGCACCGGCCCCAGGCGAAGTTTTGCCTGCTCGGGCACACCCACCGCCCGGGCGTCTGGAGGGCGGCGAGCGGCGCGGTCGTCATCAACACGGGCGCCCTCTGCTTCCCTTTCCGGGCATTCGCGGTGGACATCAGCGCCACGAGGCTGGTTGTCCGCAAGATAGCTCAGCGCGGCGACGAATTCCGGATCGGTGACAAGGTGGTCGAATTCCGGTTGGCGTAAGTGGATAGTGGCTCCGCCTTTGTCGTCCGTTTGTATCGCACAAGGCCCTCCCGGTCCGAGCGGAGCCGTGCCCGGGGGCGAACACCCGTCCTGAAAGGCGAGCGTATCCACACGAATTCAGGCCGACGCTGGCCGCAGGGGGGAAGAACCCCTGCCCGCGCACCCACGACTTCCCGGTTGCACATTTCAGCAATGGGTTCAGGCTCATGGATTCGGCACGTACCTACCCTTCATCCTCGACATCCACATGGGCACTGAATTCGGCTGGTGGGCTCGCGATCCCGAGCAGGGAAAGTTTCAGGTGCGGGCCACCGTGCACGGTGGAAACGTCGCCTGGGAGCACAAGCAGGGGCACTTCACCTCGTGGCTGGACCATGCGCCGACCGGGGAGGATTGGGATCGCCTGATGTCGGAGGCCGAAAAACGCGTTCCCCGCAGGCTTCTCTCCCCAAAACAATTCGAGGCGATCAGAAACCTGCGCCCAAAGAACTAACATCCTTATGAGAATCATAGACTTAAACCGAGACGGCGGCATCGGGGCAAACTCGCTTTACGTGAAGATTGGAGAGCTGAACGTGCTGGTCGATTGCGGCCTGCACCCCAAAAAGGCGGGCCGGGGCGCAACCCCCGACCTGGGCCCCCTCCGGGGCAAGCACCTCGACCTGATCATCATCACCCACTGCCACCTGGATCACATCGGCAGCCTGCCCGTCGTGATGCGTGAGCACCCCGAGGCGGCGGTCGTGATGACGACCTCCAGCCGCATGCTGATTGAGCGCATGCTGCACAATTCCGCCAACGTGATGCTGCGCCAGAAGGAGGAGGCCAACATTCCGGACTATCCCCTGTTCACCCACGATGAGATCGACCGCTGCGCAAAGCGGCTGGTCGGCCTCCAGTTCGGGCATGCCAAGCGCTTCCGGGGGTCCAAGGACGAGATCGAGATCATCTTCCACCCGGCGGGCCACGTGGTCGGGGCCGGCGGCGTCGAGATCCGGCACAAGGAGCGCGCCATTTTCTTCACCGGGGACGTGATGTTCGAGGACCAGAGGACCCTCAAGGGGGCCAAATTTCCGTCCGGCCACTTCGACACGCTGGTCATGGAGACCACGAGGGGCACCACCCAGAGGCCGGCGCACAAGAGCCGTGGCGCCGAGATGGCCCGCCTCGTGGCAGGCATCAACGAGACGATCGGGCGCGGCGGTTCCTTTCTCATCCCGGTCTTCGCGCTGGGCCGCATGCAGGAGATCCTCGCCATCATCCACGACGCCCGGAACTTCGGCCGGCTCGTGGAGTGCCCCATCTACACCTCGGGGCTGGGCATGGACCTCGTGGACTATTTCGACGAGATCGGCCGCAAGACGAAGCATGTCCAGTTCAGCCGCAAGATCCTGAAGGACCTCCAGGTGCGCCCGCTCCCGCGCAAGCTCAAGGCTGGCGAGGATCCCGGCCAGAAGGCGCTGTACCTGATCAGCTCGGGCATGCTCGTCGAGCGCACGCCAAGCTACACGGTCGCATCGGGGCTGCTCGGCCACGCGCGCAACACCATCGGGTTCGTCGGGTACTGCGACCCGGAGACCCCGGGCGGCGCGCTGCTCGCCGCCGAGCACGGATCGACCTTCGTCTTCGAGACGGCGCACGTGAAGACCAAGGTGAAGGCCCAGGTGGAGCGCTTCGAGCTGAGCGGTCACGCCGATCGCGAGGAACTGCTTGAATTCGCCGTTCAGACGGGCGCGCGCAGCATCGTCCTGACCCACGGGGATCCCGCGGCCCGGGCGTGGTTCGCGGGCCAGCTCGAGGCGCACGCGCCGAGATCCAAGGTTCTGGACCCCGTCCCCCTCAAGCCCTATCAGGTCTGAACATAGCTTGCCGCGGCCAGTTCGCTGAGGCGGGCGAAGACCGCGGGGCCTCCCGCGATGAAGACGATCCGCTTCATCCGAAGGTCGAATTGGCGCAGGGGGAAGACTTCGCCGTTCAGGAAGGCGATCTGCGCGCCCGCGGCCCTGCACAGGGGGACTGCCGCCGCGATGTCCCAGACCTTCACGTTGTAATCCACGGTCCCGTCGAACAGGCCCGCAGCCACGTACGCCAGGTGGAGGGTCGCGCTGCCCAGGCCGCGGATCTTGAAGCTGTTCAGGACGCTGTTGGCAAGGGGGAGGAGCGCCTTGTTGAAGGGGCTGTGGAAGCCGATGATGCTTTCGGCGTGGGGCGCGGCGGTCGATGCGCGCGCCTCGCGGTCGCCGTCCCGCATGCCGAACCCGGGTCCGCCCCTCATGAGGACGCGCCTGCCCATGTCGTAGACGACGCCATAGACCGGCTCGCCGTTCTCAAGCAACGCCAGGGAGATCGCACATTGCGGGACCCCGAGTGCGAAGTTGTTTGTGCCGTCGATCGGATCGAGGACCCAGCAAAAGCGGGCCGTGACCGGGAGGGGCGAGCCCGTGTCGGCCAGCTCCTCGCTGAAGAACTGGTCGCCCGGGAACTTTGCCCCGAGTTCGAGGAAAATATTCCGGGAGATGGCCAGGTCGGCAGCCGTGACCCGGGAGCCGTCGCCCTTCCAGCTGCTCTCCACGCGCCCGAACTGCTCGTGCATGAACCCGGTCTGGGCGGTCACGGCGGCCTGGGCGGCTTCGATGCGGGCTTCAAGTTCAGGGCGGGTAGTCATAAAGTCTTGGATCGCGGGCCGGCGCCCCTCGGCGGACCCGCCCCTTGGGGCGGAGCGCCTGGCCGGGTGGACCGTCCTCCCGGGGCCCGTCGTCGGCCTCAAATTGATCCTCGAGCGACTCGGGGTCGGCCCCCTCCTCGAGCTTCCTCACCACCTCCTCCATCCCGCCGAGGTTCCCGCCCGTGAGCTCCGCCATCCGCCGCATCATCCGGCCCATGGCCCTGGGGTCGTTCTCGTCCATCCCGGAAAACTCCCCCTCCATCGCACCCATTGCCGCCTCGATCCTGGCATCGCCCGGATCCGACCCGGTGGCCGGCTCCGGGGATCCTGGTCCGGCATTTCCCTCCGGCCTTGCGCCGACCACCGAGAACGAGGAGAGCATCTTCACCATCCGAAACCCGGGATTGTCCGGGCACTTCGGCATGGTCGCCCCCTGCGCCAGCGTCTTGGCAAAAAACTGGTAGATCCTGTTGTTGTCGGGACTGTAGTACTCGTAGATCGGCATCGGTCCTATCGTTTCAACTGCATCCATTCCCGCACGCCCGCAAGCGGCCTGCAATTCAACACATCCTCCCGGGTGAGCCACCCCTTGCGGGCGGAGTTCACGCCGGCCCGGACGAATTCCAGCCCGCTGGTGTCGTGGGCATCCGGGTTGATCGAGCACAGCGGCAGGTCCCGCCCCGGTGCGCCCGGACCTGCGGCCCTCCGCCAGATGCGCCAGTCCATGTCGAGCCGGTAGGGGTTCGCATTGAGCTCCACAATGGCGTTGTGGGCCACGGCCGCCGCGAGGACTCGCGCGGAATCCAGGGCGTACCCCTCGCGCCGGAGCAGGAGCCGGCCCGTCATGTGGCCGAGCATGGTCGGAAACGGGTGCCCGAGCGCGCCCACGATGCGTCCTGTCATGGCGGCCTCGTCCTGGGTCAGCGCGTTGTGCACGGAGACGACGACATAATCGAGCCGGGCCAGCACATCGTCCTCAAAGTCGAGCCGCCCATCGGCCAGGATGTCGCACTCCACCCCCGCAAAGAGGTGCGCCCGGAAGCGTCCCGAGGCGTTCAGCGCGCGGATCTCGTCGACCTGGCGCCGCAGCCTGTCCTCGTTCAATCCGTTCGCCTGGAAGCTCGACTTCGAGTGGTCGGCGATTCCCAGGTACTCCCACCCCAGGGCGTCGGCGGCCGCGGCCATCTCGGAGAGCGTGTTGCTCCCGTCCGAGGCCGAGGTGTGGTTGTGAAACGCCCCGCGGATGTCGCCCAGGGCAACCAACCGGGGAAGTTCGCCCCGCTCCGCAGCCTCGATCTCGCCCAGCCCCTCGCGCAGCTCCGGAGGAATCTCGTGCAGCCCGAGAAGCCCGAAGAGCTCCGCCTCGCTGCGGGCCGCCAGGTTCCCCGTCCCACGGGGCGCGTCCTTGGCGCCGAGCACCTTCTCCTTCACGCTCTGTTCGCCGGCCGCGGGCGCCAGCCCCCATTCGCTCAGGCTGAGCCCGCGCGCAAGGGCGCGCTGGCGCATCTGGACGTTGTGTTCCTTGGAGCCCGTGAAGTGGTGCAGGGCGAAGGCAAACTGTTCCTGGGGAACGATCCGCAGGTCGGCCTGGAGGCCGGACTCAAACCGGACGCTCGCCTTGGTGTCGCCGCTGGCGGTCACCTCCTTCACCCCGGGAAGCGCCGTGAACCAGGCCACGACGGGGCCCGGCTCCGCAGCGGCGACGAGAAAGTCGAGGTCCCCGACCGTCTCCAGCCCGCGCCGCAGGCTGCCCGCGGCCTCGGCGCGGTTCACCCCGGGGAGCGCACGCAGGCCCTCGACGATCGGCGCCGCGATCTCCCATGCATCCCACCAGAGGCGCCGCTTTCCGTAGGCCTCGCGGTTTCGGATCCCCGTGAGGATCTTTGCCTGGGACTTTTCGCCGAACCCGGCCAGCTCGGCGACCTTGCCGGCCTCGCAGGCCTGGAGAAGCGACGCCACGCTTGCAATGCCCAGGCGCTCGTGGAGCGCGATGATCTTCTTCGGGCCCAGGCCCGGGATCTGGAGCATCTCCACCAGGCCCGGCTCGATCGAGGCCTTGAGCTCCTCGAAGAATGCCAGCTTCCCGGTTGTGGCGAGTTCGGCGATCTTCTGGGCCAGGGCCCGCCCGATCCCGGGAACGGCCTCGAGGCCCTGGTTTGCCACAAGCCCCGCCAGCTCCTTCTCCTCGATCGACTCAAGGACCCTGGCGCCGGCCCGGTACGCCCGGACCTTGAAGGGGTTCTCGCCCTTCAGCTCCAGAAGGGTTCCAATTTCCTCGAGGATCCCGGCGATTTCGGCCTTGGTCATGATTGGAGGTTGGGAAAAGACAAAGATCGTTTAGCAGGGTGTTGAAAAGATACCACTTTCCAACTATACGCCAACGCTGGATTCCCAATCTCCGGCTTTTCCCGTGCCCTTCCATTACCAGCGCACCATCCACTTCGCCGACACGGACGCCGCGGGCGTCGTGTTCTTCTCGAACCTTCTTGCGATCTGCCACGAGGCCTACGAGGAGTCGCTGGTCGCCGCCGGGATCGAGCTTGCGGGATTCTTCCGGGACAATGCCGTGGTCGTGCCGATCGTGTCCACGGACGCGTCCTTCCTGCGGCCGCTCGCGGCCGGCGACCGGGTCCGGGTGTCCGTCGAGCCCACCCCGCTTGGCGACAATTCCTTCGAAGTCAGGTACGAGATCGTGAAGTCCGGGCCGGGCGCTGAAAAGGCCGCCGTGCGGGCAAGGACCGAGCACGTGTGCATCGACGCGGGCACGCGGAGGCGCCTGGCCCTCCCTCCCCGCCTTGCGGCGTGGGCCGGCGTCAAAACTCCGGCGTAAGCGTGGTGCTGCCGCCGGGCTTGACGATGTAATCGTCGCCCTTGCTCCAGGTCTCGTCGTTCAGGAGGAACTTGAAGACCACGGGGCGGTTGGTGACCAGAAGCGAGATCGTCCAGAGATCGACCGCCGTGCAGCCCAGCGGCACTCCCTTTTCCCAGGTGAGGCCGGGGCCGTCCCCCCGGATGAAGAGCGTGTTTCCATAGCCAACGTCAATCTGGGCCGTGATGACCGTGGCTGCGGGCGGTGCTGCGACGATGACGATGCCGTCGCTTCGGCTTCTGGCCGCCGGCAAGGGCGTCTTGGCGCGGGGAATGCCCGTGGACTTTGGCGCAGGCGCGGACGCGGTCGCTGGGGTGCGCGACTTGGCGGGCGTCTTGGCGGATGTGGTCTTTTTCATGATGATACTGTGATTTGCAGGGATGAGATACCCCAAGGCATCCCCTAGAAAGCAAGACGGGGGCCAAAGCGCAAGGAAGGGTCCGTTAAAGTTCGACGACTTTAGCGGCGGTTATAGGCGCGATTCCCCGGAACAAGCCCGTGGCTCCCGTCCTTCTGGACTAACCTGTTCGTAAACGCCACGTTGCAAGGGCGGCTCCCGTAAGCGAACGTTTCTCGCCTTCGATCGCGGCCCGGGGACCCGAGAACACAAGGTCCCCGCCGTCGTTTCCGCCGCCGGGTCCGAGATCCACGATCCAGTCCGCCAGGTTCACAACCGTAAGGTTGTGCTCGATGACGATGATGGTGTTGCCGGCATCCCTCAGCTTGAAGAGGAGGTCCATGAGCCGCTGGATGTCCACCCAGTGGAGCCCGGTCGTCGGTTCGTCGAGGATGTACAGCGTCTGGCCCTGCTGCCTTCGGCTCAGCTCCAGGGAAAGCTTGATCCGCTGGGCCTCGCCCCCGGAAAGGGTCGTCGCCGGCTGGCCGAGCGCAAGGTAACCAAGGCCGACGGCATCGAGGGTGGCCAGCTTGTCGAGGACGCGGGGAACGTTGCGAAACAGGACGATGGCCTCCCGCACGGTCATCGCCAGGACGTCCGCGATCGATTTTCCATGGAAGAGCACCTCGAGCGTCTCGCGGTTGAACCGCCGCCCCCCGCAGCTCGGGCAGGGCGCGTACGCGTCCGCAAGAAACTGCATGTCGAGCTTGATGACCCCGTCGCCCTCGCAGCGCTCGCATCTCCCGCCCCGCACGTTGAAGGAGAAACGGCTCGCCTTGTAGCCGCGGATGCGGGCGAGGGGCACCTTGGCAAAGAGGTCGCGCAACAGGTCGAGCAGGCCGACGTACGTCGCCGGGTTCGAGCGGGGGCTGCGCCCG
>Ga0302320_10024293_pt1 | contig 11839 bp, 6 predicted proteins | sample Bog_T0_3_FD_202130 | JGI IMG/M metagenome (GOLD analysis project Ga0302320, IMG submission 202130) | Peat permafrost microbial communities from Stordalen Mire near Abisko, Sweden - Bog_T0_3 | ecosystem: Environmental > Terrestrial > Soil > Wetlands > Peat | place: Sweden: Abisko, Stordalen Mire... | reverse complement strand
ACGAATACCGGCACGATGACGAACTTGACCGGGAACCGCATCAGGCCGACGAAGCCGACATGCCGGGAAACCCAGCCATAGACTGGCGTCGCTTCGCCGAGCGCCAACACCAGACAAAACACCATGAGCACCGCGAGCCAGCGACTTCTTCCGTCTGCAACCAGGAACACTGCGGCGACGGCCAGCACGACGGCCGCCACGCCCGCGTAGTAGGAATTCGTCCACAACTGGTTTGCCTGCATGAACACGCCGCCAAAGGAATTGCAGTGGAACGGCGGGACAAAAAAATTGAGCAGGCCGGTCACGGGCATCGGCCACGTCGCGGCGAAAATTTCCTGCTGCTGGCGGCTGGCTTGCAGCAGGTCAAAAAACGGCAGCAACTGGGCGGCGCACAGGCCACTGACGAGCAGCACCACCAGCGCCAGCCGGACCGGGATATTGCCGCGCGGCATATCGCCAATCCAAAATGACCGCAGCGCCAGCGTCCCCGCTATAATCCAGGTGAGCAGGACGGCTTCCGTTCCGCCGGTGAGCATTTGCAGCGCGCCGAAAAGGGCGGCAACGCAGATTTTTTTACCGCCGTTGCAACGGGCCAGTTCCACGGCGCGCACCACCCAGGGCATCCAGCCCAGCGCGGCCACGGTGGCCGGCCAGATCAGGCTGTTCAGCATCAGGCCGTTGAAGGCAAAGACGATGCCGGCAAAGGCGGCGGCGGCGGAATTTTTTGACCAGTCGCGCGCCAGCAGGAACATGCCTAATCCGCCCCAGAACAAATGCAGCAGGCAGAACATGCCGAGCGACCACGAGAGCGGAAAGATCAGATAAAACAAGGCTGGCGGGTAAAGGGTCTGCGTGTTCCATTGCGCCAGGAAGGGCGTGCCGCAGTTGTTCAGCGGGTTCCACAACGGGATTTCGCCGCGCCAGAAGCTCTCGCGGAAATAATGAGCCAGCGGGTAGGAAAAAATTCCAAAGTCGCGATAGACGAAGGTTTGCAGCCCCAGCACCACCTGCGGATAGGCGGCCAGAATCAACAATGCTAGCAGTGCGGCAAAACGGGTGGCCGAAAGCCAGTCGTCGCGATTTGGGTTGTTTGGGTGCGCCGCCGGTTTGCCGGAAAACAGCATGAGCTTAATATGTCAAAATAAGACTTCAACCCAAGCCAAATTTGCGGTTTCACCATCAGAAAAAATCCCCGGCGCGAAATGGAAAAGCAGGAACCGTTTTCTGGATTCCTGCCTTCCATATATTATTTGCCGACCGGCGGTTGAATACTTTATTTTACCAACTCTTCCGCGATCTGCACCGCGTTGAGCGCCGCGCCCTTGAGCAACTGGTCGCCGCTCACCCAGAAGCACAGGCCGTTATCCAGCGCGCAGTCCAGCCGGAGCCGGCCGACTTCGCAGTTGTATTTCTCGGAGGTGAACAGCGGCATCGGATATTTTTTATTCTCCGGCTCGTCCACCACGTCGAGGCCCGGCGCTTTTTTCAAAACCGCGCGAGCGGCTTCGAGGGAAACCGGCTTTTCAAATTCCGCGCTCACGGCGATGGAATGCGAGCGATACACCGGCACGCGCACGCAGGTCACGCTGGCGCGAAAAGCCGCGTGGTGCATGATCTTGCGGCCTTCGTTTTCCATCTTCATCTCTTCCTTCGTGTAGCCGGTCGGCAGAAACGAATCCACATGCGGGATGACGTTAAATGCAATCTGGTGCGGATACACTTCCTTCGTCACCGGCTTGTGGTTGACAAGCTGTTCCACTTGACGTTTGAGTTCCTCCAACGCCTTCGCACCGGTGCCGCTCACTGCCTGGTAGCTGGAGGCAAAAATGCGTTTCACACCGAACGCCTGGTGCAGCGGATACAGCGCCATGAGCGTGATGGCCGTGGTGCAATTCGGATTGGCGATGATGCCCTTGTGCAGTTTCACGTCGGCGGCGTTGATTTCGGGCACGACGAGCGGGACGTTCGGGTCCTGGCGGAACGCGCTGGAATTATCCACGACCACGCAGCCGGCTTTCGCGGCGATGGGCGCAAATTCCTTCGAGATGCCGCCGCCCGCGCTGAACAGCGCGATGTCAATGCCGGCGAACGAATCTTTAGTCAGTTCCGTCACGGCAATGTCATGGCCGCGAAATTTCAACTTCTTGCCAGTCGAGCGGGCGGAGGCGAGCAGGGTCAGCTTGCCCACCGGAAAATTCCGTTTTTCGAGGGTCTTGATCATTTCGATGCCCACTGCGCCAGTGGCACCGACAACTGCAACGTGCGGATGCTTGTTCATAATTGAACGGATAATTTAGCAAAAAAAACCTTTACGTCAATCGCCTGAAACCCGCCCAACCAAAAAACTTTTCATTTACGATTGACCAGCCACGCAGGTTATGCCGAAATGATAGAACATAGTAATTTGTTTTACCCAGATGCCGAAAGCCGCCAATCGAAATGGAAACAGCCCGCGCGCGGGCACGACGAAATACGACGCCCACCACAAGGTGCTGTCGCAAACCTACGGCGCCTTTGCGGACCTGCGCCGCGAGCTGTCCGATTCCAAGACCACCGTCAACGAGCGCGAGGAGTTGCTGCGCAGCTTCGCGACCTGCCCGGATTCGCAGCGCGCGTGGCTGCTGCTGGAGGATTATTTCGAGAAGCTACTGCTCTCGCGCAAGGATTTCCCCGACACGAACTGGTGGCCGCGCCTGTTGAACGCGACCGGCAAGGCGCGCTTGGAGGAACTGGCGTTTTTATTTTTGCGCGCGAAACGTTCCGTGCCGCCGGAATTGACGGCGCACGCGAGTCAGGAGCGCTTTGCCAAGGCCGAGGAAGCCGAGCAGGAAGTGAAGCTGGTGCAGGAACTGGAACGCTGGCTCGCGCCGGCCGCGCTGCCGCTGCTCGACACGCCGCGCGCCACGCTCCGCGTCGTCTGCCGCGTGCAGGCGGGCGAGGACGAACCGGCGCATCACCGGCTCGCGGTGCAGTTTTTGCTGTCGCGTCCGCGCACCGGTGAAAAGGCGCGCACGCTGCGCGAGATGATTGACCTGGTTGTTCGCGCGACGCACGAGCAGGAATTGTTTCCGCCCGCCGACTGGGAATTCATCCAATGGATCGCCGACACGCACCGCCAGCGCAGCAGCGACGCCGACACGCTGGTCTTGTCCGACGCGGAACTGTTGCAATGGCTCGCGCGCTGGGGCCACACGGATCGCCTGCTGCTCGCCGACAACGGCCAGCCGTTGCATTTCCAGGGGCAGGTCGTCGCGCTCACGCCGCATCTCGAAAACGGTGACAAGGAACTGTCCTTCACGCACCGCTTTGATTTGCCGGATGGCCAAACCCATTCCGTTGCCGCCGCAAAATTTTTCAACCACCAGCCGCCGCTCGCGCTCGTGGGCAACACGTTTTTCCTGCTGCGCAACGCGCCGCCCTCGCCGGTGCTGCGGCATCTGGCCCGACAGCCGTCCGTGCCGGTCCGCAAATTGAGCCACCGGCTGCTGCTGCATCTGCGCAAGACGCAGTCGAATCACGGCGTGGACTGGGAAGGCTTGTGCATCGCCCATCCGGCAACGCCGCAGTTTGTCTTTGAGCTGCTCGACGAAACCGTCCGCCTGCGACTGCTCGCCAAAAGTTTGCGCGACCAAAGCGTCTGGTTTTGGAACGGCAACGAATGGGTGCAGAACGACCGGAAACCTCGCGCGGGTGACAAGCCGGAAATCCTCGATGATCCGCGCCTCGAACCCGCGACGCAGTGGTTGCGCCGGCTGGACTGGTTCACGCCGGAAGCCGGTTTGTGGATCGGCGACGCGAATGAAAATTTTCTCGATTCGCTCGCCGGCGCGTGGGCGACGCGGCCGCCGGAAGCGGAATTTCTTGGCAACCCGGCGTTTCACCGGCTGTTCCTCACGCCGCGATTGCTCAAGCCGAAATTGATCGTGAAAGGCAGCGGCATTGACTGGCTCGCCGTCTCCGCCGAGTGGGAGCAGGAAGGCCTGAAGCTTTCCAAGGCCGACCTCGAACGCCTTGCGAGCGCAACCGGACGGTTTGTGAAGCTGCCGAATTCCGGCTGGGTGGAACTCGACACCGCCGCCGTGCAGGGCGCGCACGAGGCAATGGCCGAAATGGGCGTCGAAGGCCTTATCGCCGTGCCGCAACGCATCGGCTTGGAAAACGTCGCGCACCTGGATGACGACGGCTTGACGCGCTTTGTGGATTCGCCGGAGGCTGATGCGTTGCGCGAACGCGTCCGCGATTTCAAGGGCGTTCCTTCGATTGCCTTGCCGAAGGTGTTGCAGGCGGAATTGCGGCCGTATCAAAAGGACGGTTTTGATTTTCTTGCGCACCTCGTGCAGATCAAGCTTGGCGGCATTCTCGCCGACGACATGGGCCTCGGCAAAACGCTGCAGACCTTGACGTGGCTCGGCTGGCTCAAGGAGCGCAACACGAAAAATCCCAAGCCGTCGTTGGTGATCTGTCCGGCGTCCGTGCTGCACAATTGGCGGCGCGAGGCGGAAAAGTTCACGCCCAACCTGAAGGTGCTCGTGCTGGAAAGCGGCGCGGCGCGGCACAATTTGCGGAAGCAGATTCCACAAAACGACATCATCGTCACGAATTACGCGCTGCTGCGGCGCGACCTGGAGGAGCTGAACAAGTTTGCGTTCCGCGCGGTGATTCTCGACGAGGCGCAGTTCATCAAAAATCCCGGCGCGCAAGTCACGCAGTCCGTCAAGCAGCTCAAGTCGGAGAACCGCATCGCGCTCACCGGCACGCCGCTGGAAAACCGGCTGCTCGATTTGTGGAGCATCGTGGATTTCGTCCAGCCCGGCTACCTCGGCAATCAGGAACAATTTTTGGAAACCTACGAGCCGCGCGGAGAAAATGCCGAGTCGGAACAGCGCATCGCGCGCAAGCGGCTTTCGGCAAAATTGCGTCCGTTGCTGCTGCGCCGCCTGAAAAAACACGTCGCGAAGGATCTGCCCGACCGCATCGAGGAACGCCTCGATTGTCCGCTCGGCGACGAACAGCGGAAACTTTATCTCGCCGAACTGCGCCGCAGCCGCGACCAGATCCAGACCGCCGTTGCAGAGCAGGGTCTCAACAAAAGCAAGATGCACGTCCTCGCTGCGCTCACGCGGTTACGGCAGGTCTGCTGCCATCCGTCGCTCGTCGGCAACGACACGGCGAGCGGAAAAACCGAGACGCTGTTCGAGTTGCTTGACCCGCTGGTGGCCGACGGCCAGAAAGTTTTGGTCTTCTCGCAGTTCGTGCAGATGCTGCACATCCTGGAAAAAGAGTGCCTGGCGCGGAACATCCCGACGCACATCCTCACCGGCCAGACCAAGGACCGGCAGTCGGTGGTCAATGCGTTCCAGGGCGACAAGGGTGCGGGCGTGTTCCTGCTGAGCTTGCGCGCGGCGGGCACCGGCTTGAACCTGACCAACGCCAGTTACGTCGTGCTTTACGATCCGTGGTGGAATCCGGCGGTCGAGGCACAGGCCATTGACCGCTCGCACCGCATCGGCCAGACGCAGACCGTGAACGCCTACCGGCTTATCGCCCCCGGCACCGTCGAGGAAAAAATCTGGGAGCTGCAGCAGAGCAAGGCCAAGACGATTGCCGACGTGCTGGGCGAGGAAGGCTTTGCCCGCAGCCTCACGACGACGGATCTGGAATATCTCTTCGCGGAAGACTGAGCGGAGCCGGCCGGGGCTGCGTTCAACGGTTTTCCCGGTTCCGGCCCGGCCAAAGTTCTCAACCAACGCGCTGGTGCCCGCAAAAACCAGATTTTTCACCCCGCCGGCAAAACCAGCGGCGAAAATTTCCTGTTACCTTTCCGCCCCGGCGTAAATGATATGATTGAAATGCCGAACGACGACCTCACCCTGCTGCGCGATTATGCCCGGAACCATTCCGAGGCGGCGTTCGCCGCGCTCGTCGCGCGCCACGTCAATCTCGTCTATTCCGTGGCGCTGCGGTCGGTGGGCGATGCGCATCTGGCGGAGGAGATCACGCAGGCGGTCTTCATCATCCTCGCGCGCAAGGCGGACTCGCTCGGCGACCAGACCATTTTGAGCGGCTGGCTATGTCGCACGGCGCGCTACGCCAGCGCGAACGCGCTGACCATCCAGCGGCGGCGGCAAAAACGCGAACAGGAGGCTTACATGCAATCCATTTTGGAAAGTGGCGGCGACGCCCCGTCGCCGGCCATCGGCGAAGAAACCTGGAACCAGATCGCGCCGCTGCTGGATGGCGCGCTGGAAAAGCTCGGCCGAAAAGATCACGACGCCCTGGTACTGCGTTTTTTTGAAAATAGAAACTTTGCGGAAGTGGGTGCGGCTTTGGGCGCGAGCGAGGACGCGGCCAAGATGCGCGTGAACCGCGCGCTGGAAAAACTGCGGAAATTTTTCACGAAGCGCGGTGTGACGCTTTCCAGCGTGGCCATTGCCGGGGCGGTTTCCGCCAACTCCGTGCAGGCCGCGCCGGTGGGCTTGGCCAAAATCATTTCCGTTGTCGCCATGGCGAAGGGGGCGGCGGCTTCTGCCTCAACCTTAACCCTCATCAAAGGAGCATTGAAACTTATGGCCTGGACAAAAATTAAAACAGCTATGGTTGCCGGGGTGGTCTTGATTCTGGCAGCCGGAACAATTGTGGCTGTGAAATATGCCGGACATCATCTGCGGGCGAAACTACAATGGACGGCTGCTGAGACAGAATCCTTTCAGCAGGAATCCGAAGCGCATATGACCCAGGCCAAACAGTGGGCGCTGGCCTGCATCATGTTCGCCATTGACAACCAAAACCAACTGCCAAAGCACTTCGAGCAGATGAATCGCTATGCGCCCACCCTTTCATTTTCAAACTGGGAGATTGTTTCCGGCGGCGATCTGAACAGTTTCAACCATCCGCACCAGACCATGCTGACCATACTGCTCCGGGAAAAAGAATCCAGGCCGTCTCCCGCTGGCGGCTTTGTGAAGGCCTATGCCTTCGCCGACGGCCATGCTGAAATGGTCAACTCGCCGGACGATGACTTCGCGGCGTTGGAAAAGCAGCGCGGGTATTTGATCCACCCGGCACAGAATTGAATTTTATCCATTTTCATGTTTGGCAGATAATTTAATCATTCTGGTCTTTGACTTGTGCCGAGCCGCGAACTCATCGAAATGGTGGTGGTGGAGAAAATAAAATAAGCACTGGGACTGGCGTGGGCAGCCGGCCAAAGCGCCGGTAGGGCGCGCCCCACCTGCGCGCCAGCGTCTTGGACTGGGGCGGCGTGCCGCCGCTTTGCAACGACGTCGCAAAATAATCCGTTACTTTTTCCCGGCGGCGGACATATACCTATGAAAGTATCTGAAAGCATGAAAGAAGACCTGACTTTTGACGGGGCCGGCTGGGATAACGCTCGACAACCCGCCTGGCCGGGAATAGCGTCATAATCAATTGTTCCATGAATCTTCGCCGGGCCTTTACGTTGGTTGAACTGCTGGTGGTCATTGCCATCATCGGCATCCTCGCGGCGTTGCTGATGCCCGCGTTGAGCAAGGCGAAAAAACAGGCGGGCAAGGCGACCGACCTCAGCAACCTCAAGCAGATCATGGTGGCTATGCACGTCTATGCCGACGACGACGGCGACGTGCCGCCCTCCGCGAACTGGGACAGCGGTGGCGGCAATCTGCCGGGCTGGCTTTACACGCCCGGTGGTTTGGTTAATTTCGATGCCACGACCGGCCAGCTCTGGCCCATCCTGCGCGCCGCCAAAGTTTACGTCTGCCCGAATGACGATCTCCAGATGAAGCATTGGTCAAACAAAAATCAGCAGGATATGCAACGCCCGCAGCAGCTTTCATCCTACGCGATGAATGGCGGCGTGATCGGTTACAGTTGGAATTACGAACACACCCATCCGCCCGCCAAGCTGGGCCAGATGCAGTCTGGCGACTGCCTGTTTTGGGAGACGGACGAGACGGAACCATATTATTTCAACGACGGTGCGAATTATCCGCCGGAGGGCGTCAGCGGCCGGCACGCGGCGGGCGGCATTCAGGCGGCCATGGACGGCTCCGTTAGCTACATCAAATTGTTGCAATGGTATTCGGCGGACATGACCAGCACCAACCGTAACCGGCTCTGGTGCAATCCCCGTTCGCCCGACGGCCGCGCGGCGGCGGACTATCCCACCCCCTGAACCATGCGCGCGGCGGTCATCGTCATCGGGCTGGGACTGGCGCTGCTGGGCGGGTTCTGGTGGCGGCACAACCACCCCGCGCATCCCGCGCCCGTCACCGCCTCCATTTACGAGACGGACATGATGGAAAGCCTGGTGCGCGACATCCTGGCCGAATTCCCGCCGCCGCCGCCATCCGTCTGCTTTCTCGCCTTCGGTGATGGGGCGACGTCGCCCAGTGCGGAGTTCATCGCGCACTTTGCGGGCAGCCAGCCGGCCGTGTGCCCTTATGGTTCCGCCGTGGGGTCGCCCACGGGAACCTTTTTTGAGACGTCCACGGGCCGGCCGGGGCTGGTGGTTCACCTCGTCCGCTTCCAGGAATTTATCCCCGGCACCTTCGACGTGGAGGTATCCTTCTCCAATCTGCCGCCCGGCCACGACCGTTTTATTTATCGCCTCACCCGGCTCGGCGGCGAATGGCGGGTCAAGAGCCGCAAGCCGGCCTGAAACCGGCCCGTGGGTGAAAAGTTGAAATGGTTTTACGCCGCTCCGCGTCATGCGTCGGCTTTTATTCCCGTGGATATAAAATAATCTGTTACCTTTTCCCGGTGGCGGGGATATACCAGTGAAATGCCGAACGACGACCTGACCTTGCTGCGCGAGTATTCCCGGAACCATTCCGAACCCGCCTTTGCTGCGCTCGTGGACCGCCATGTCAACCTGGTCTATTCCGTGGCTCTGCGCTCCGCGCGCGACCCGCATCTCGCCGAGGAAATCACGCAAGCCGTCTTCATTATTCTCGCGCGCAAGGCGGACTCGCTGGCGAACGGCTGGCTGCCCGCGTGGCTGCGACGCCCCCGTAGCAGTGACGTGGTGGCGACGCCTCGTTGCCCGGAAACCGCTGACGCCGGGGAAATGCGACGAGGCGTCGCCGCCACCTCGCTGGCGGGCTGGCTGTGCCGCACGGCGCGTTATGTCAGCGCCCGGGCTATGCGAACCCAAATCCGCCGCCAGCAACGCGAAAACGAGGCGCATATGCAAACCATCCCCAACGAGCCGGAGCACGAAACCTGGACACACATCGAGCCGCTGCTGGATGATGCGCTGGGCAAGCTGGGGCAAAAAGACCACGACGCGCTGGTGCTGCGATTTTTCGAGCACAAAAATTTCTCGGAAGTCGGCGCAGCCTTGGGCGCAAGCGAGGACGCGGCCAAAATGCGCGTGCAGCGAGCGCTGGAAAAGCTGCGGAAGTTTTTCACCCAACGCGGCGTTACGCATTCCAGCGCGGCCATCACCGGGGCAATTTCCGCGCACTCCGTAACTGCCGCGCCGGTGGGCTTGGCCAAAACCATTTCTGTCCTCGCAGTGGCAAAAGGGGCGACGGCGGGAACCACAACTTTAACTCTGGTAAAAGGAGCCTTGAAAATTATGACTTGGACAAAAATGAAAACCGCAGTGGTTGTCAGTATGGGCGCGGTGGTATTGCTCGCCGGTGCCGTCGTTGCCACCGCCATTTCCAATCATCTCGCTGGCGACAAACCCACCGCCGGTGAAATTCTTCAGCAAGTTCGTCGCGCCTATGATGCGCTTTCGTCGTATAGTGATTCCGGCAACAGCGTCATGGAGAGTGGCCGACCGTTCCGAATGAAGTTCGCTTTGAAACTGGCCCGGCCTGATCTCTTTTCGTTTCAGGGCGAACAGAGTTTCAATGGGCAGGCCCCAGTCAGGGCGACCTTTTGGCCTGTTGACAGCCAGATATTCACACTTGTCACGATGGGTAATCGAACCCGATACACCCGCTATGACGAAAGCAGGGACATGCTGCTGGAGGGCGTCTGCGGCGATTCCATCGCGAGTGGCTTGTCCGTCGCCGGCCTCTTCTTTCATAAAATGCCCGATGGATCCCATTGGGATGGTTCCATTGAAAAACTCTGGGCCAGCACCAATGTTGTCAGGCAGTCAGATGAAAAGATTGCGGGGGTAAATTGTTACGTGCTAAAGATGCCGGTCATGCCTTACTCCGTTACGCTTTGGATTGGGCAGAAGGATTTTCTGATCCGCCAGCGCCGCGCCGTTTTCAAGGGTGCCCAGCCGGGGGATAATTACACTTTCACTGAAACCCATGCCGATCTCATGCTGAACAAGGTGTTCAGCACCTCCGATCTCGCTCCAGAAATTCCCGCAGGTGTCAAGCTGGAGACAAATCCTGTTCGTCGAATGCCCTGAAGAACGTGGCGGCAGGATCTATTTGCCGGGCGCGGGCGCGGGCTGGTCCCAAACTGCCAATTCTTTTGCGGCAAAGGCGCACATCCTGCCAGCGGTTTGCTGGCTTTTCCCTCGCATAGCGCCGGTATGGCGCGCAGTCCTCTGCGCGCCGCCGGCTGCCAACCGACGCGTTTGGTTTTACGCGGCCGGCGCGCAAGGAGTGACGCGCCCTACCTTTATGCCAGCGTCCTTGACTGCGGCGGCCCTCTGCCGCTTTGGCCGGGCAGCGCACCTTCACGCCGGTTGAAAAATAATTGTCCAAATTTTCCGCCGGTCGGCCATTATCTATAAATGCCAGACACCGACGACATGGCTTTGCTCCGGGAATTCGCTCGTGACAATTCCGAGACGGCCTTCGCCGAACTGGTGCAGCGTCATCTCAATCTCGTCTATTCCGTGGCGTTGCGCTGCACCGCCAGCCCTGGCGACGCGCAGGACGTGACGCAGGCCGTCTTCATCATTCTCGCCCGCAAGGCCGCCCGGTTGAACGAACGCACGGTGTTGACGGGCTGGCTTTACGAAACCACCCGGCTCACCGCCGCTGGCTGGTTGCGCAGCCAAAAGCGGCGACAGGCGCACGAACAGGAGGCCTATATGCAATCCACCCTGGACCCAGCCGGCACCGACAACCTGTGGCGGCAACTCGCACCGCATCTGGAGGCGGCGATGTCGCGGTTGAATGCCGGGGAACGCACGTTGCTGGCGCTGCGTTTTTATGAAAACAAGACCGGCGCGGAAGCCGCCGCGCTGCTGGGCATCGGCGCGGAAGCCGCGCACAAACGCACCGCCCGCGCGCTGGAAAAGCTGCGGAAGATTTTCACCAAACGCGGCATCAGTTCCACCACGGCGATTCTGGCCGTGGCGATTTCCGCCAACGCCGTTCAGGCCGCACCGGTGGGCTTGGCGAAAACCATTTCTGTCGTCGCAGTGGCGAAAGGCGCGGCGGCTTCAGCTTCAACCTTAACCATCATCAAAGGAGCATTGAAAATTATGGCCTGGACAAACGCAAAGACGGCAATCGTGGTCGGCGCAGGTATTCTGCTTGCCGCCGGCACCACCACCATCACCGTCAAGGAAATTCAGGAGCACCGCACTTATCCGTGGCAGGGACAGGAAGGCATTATCACCATGGAGCAACTGAACCAACCGCCGCAAGTTAGAATCCTCGCCAGCAAATTTCACATCCCCGACGAATCCACTGGCGACAAACTGCTGGGAACGGGCGTTCGCGCGCAAGATGTTGTGGCTGCTGCTTATGGTTTTCTAACTCCGGCAAGAGCGATTCTCCCCGCCAAACTGCCGACCACCAGGTATGATTTCATCGCCTGTTTGCCGGGCGGCGCAGATGCCAATAAAAAAGCCCTGCAGGCGGAGGTGAAAAGAAAATTTGGGGTTGTGGGCAGAGCCGAAACACGCGAAACC
>Ga0302320_10024292_pt1 | contig 11839 bp, 9 predicted proteins | sample Bog_T0_3_FD_202130 | JGI IMG/M metagenome (GOLD analysis project Ga0302320, IMG submission 202130) | Peat permafrost microbial communities from Stordalen Mire near Abisko, Sweden - Bog_T0_3 | ecosystem: Environmental > Terrestrial > Soil > Wetlands > Peat | place: Sweden: Abisko, Stordalen Mire... | reverse complement strand
ACCAAGGAGACCATTTTTAAGAGACTTGTTGAGGAGGTGTCTGAAAATTTGCACCCTTTTCAATCCAGAAGGGCTAGCGTCTTTGATAGAGTTGATTTTTCAAGTTCGCTGTTATCAGTCAATGAGAAGTACGGCATCAACGGACGCTTCAAGTACTCAGAGAAAGGCAAATCATTACCACAACTACAGCCCAATGAACTGCCAACTACTGATTATCTCAGTCGACGACAACGAAAACAGCCTAATGATCCAACTGAGAACTTAGCTCGAATATTGAGTCGTGATAGGCTTCTAGGCGATAGAGATATACAGAATAGTCAAGACATAGAATTCTTGATTGACTCTGAAGACGGAAGCGAATCGTCTGAGCGAGATGACACAGATATGGTCACTGTAGACATGTCCTCGTCATTGAAAGTTGGAACCAAACGAAAGTGGCTACTAGAAAACGAACAGGGAAACAATATGACTTCGCCGTTTAATACCTCAGCACCCGAGTACGAACCATCGCCAGACACCCCAGAATCCGTACTGGGATCGCAATTACCTCTTCTTGACGTGGATCCTGCAGACTGGTCCCTGGCAACTTACTTCACTTCCCCAGAACCTGATGTACAATCCAACGCCTTGTCAGATACCGAGTGTATTGCTGCAGCACAGATTCTTGCAGACCAAGCAGTATCTGGAATTTTTAGACTTCCCGGTTGCGTGAACGGCGAGATGAATACCCATTCCTACAACACTTCTACCACAGGGAAACTCATGGGCGGAATAACTAAAGCAGCGGAATTCTGTCTACAAGACGTGAAAAGATGTAATCTGCGTTCTTTTTTGGACATCCAGGGAATACCGGCCTTGAACCCAGGTCTACGATTGCCTCCTCGCCCACCCCCTCATCCCAGGATTGGACCAGTAGATTCCTCGAAACCCAACAACCCTTTTCCTTTAGGTTCGCCACAATTGGAAGTACGAAGATCAGATTCAAGACTTACAGTACTTCCTCCAGCTGTGCATTTCTGGGAGAACTTGGGATTAGGACCTTTCAGTGGTGGAAAGAACATTAATGCTGTTTGTCTTCATCCCAATATTGAGGGTGTTGCTGAAAATGCTAGCATTTTCCTTGACCAGATGCGAAGTGTGTACGAATCTTCAAGATTGGGCAACCATGATCGAGTGGCTTCTCAAGACGTCACGGAAGGACTTTTGCCATTTGCAGTTGATCCTATCCATCAAACAAACAAGACCAACCACTTAGCATCTCTGAAAGAGACAACCAGTCGTTTGAGTCAAATATTCTCTGGGCTATCTGTGGAAGATAGGAATTTGGTCGTATACTTCGTCTATCCTGTTGACAACGCTATGCTTTTGGTACATATCTGCTCTGCTATCAAACACCTTTTCAATGTTTATAGCAAAGACTTATCTGACAGGAAAGCCACCACAGCCAACGAGTTGGTTTTGCAATTGGTCCCTCTTGATTTCATTGCCTCCTCGACATCACTGGTGGTGCCTTCGCCATCAGAATACTTCCGTCTTGCAATGGAAGTATACGACCGATGTGTAGACTTTGTCTCATCGTCGTCTACATCGGCCATTCTGTTAGAGCAACCACTTCCGAAAACCATTGACTTCAAATTGAATACAAATCCATCGCCATCCTTGCTCCAGGAGAATACATGTCTTCACATTGCATATGCTCAGAGCCTCGATGATCGGTGGATAACGGCAGCCTGGACAGATAATAGAGGGACCCAACAAATGACTGCATCATATTGCCTTGGGCGAAAGCATGAGCCCATCTCTACCCCTTTCTCTGACATTGCCCAAGAAATATGGGAGACAACACTTGATATCATTTCTAGCAAGAGAGTTCACTGGCGCATAATTATTGCTCGTACAGGAGTCATGGATCCAGTAGAGATGGGATATTGGACGGGTCTTGCATCATCAGAAGTAGATGTGCAAGTAAGCTTGACGCTTGTTACAGTGCACACAGATCCTTCACTACGTCTCCTGCCTTCGGCCGTCACCTCATCTTCAATGGCTGCAACAGTCAACTCGGTGATTACTCCCGTTTCGACACCACAAGCACCGTCGTCTGGCTTGTTCTCTCCAGACAATTCGACAACACCAGTTCGGGAACCCATGAGTAGTGCAGCGACACTTATTGAACCCGCCATAGAACCTGACGGTGATGCAAGACTTGTCGACTATACAGAGCAAAGTTGGGGTGCTATTTTGGCACACCGATTAAACAACTCTAATTCTCTTTTGGAGGTTAACCCAGCACTCATCAGTGGCTATCTCATCAAGTATGGTGGAACGAGTAGTGTGGATCCGCCGGTGATTTTGGAAATCAACATCATTCATAGTGAAGTTGCTGGAAATCCAAGGACGTTTTATGAAGGGCTATTGAGGGAAATTCTTGGTTATTACAGGGGACTGGCAACATTGGCTAGAGTGAGGGGCGTCGTAGACGCTGTTAAGGATGGAAGACCGTGGCATATTGCTGCGGCGGAAAAGGCTGTGAAAGCTTTATATATGCTGATGTAACGGTGTTTGGATCTGAAGATACCTATAGGCATTAACGGCTCAAGGCGCTAGGGTATGTTAGGTTTTTGGATATGGGATTGAGGGCAGATGTAATTTTACATGTTTTTAGAGACTTAAAAAATTAAAAGCGTACTACTATGAAGAAGGAGTATTGTGAAGGGTGTTTTAAAGGTACACATCAACCAGCTAGATATCATTTTTCGACATTGACCCCTGAAATCCTTTCGCTCTCGCAAACTCGCCAAATGGCAGTGTTGCGGGGCAAAGAGGGGTACTGATCGGCCAGTACAAAAAAATCCTAGCACGCAAGCGTGGGGGGAGGAGTTAGATTTATTGGAATCATATTCTCTCTGCCGCTACCTTTGAGCTTCAGGCTCAGACGCAAACAATTTTTTCCTCTGAATCTGAAAGACTCACTCATACTTAAAAGAACAAAACTATGGTAGAACTCCCAAACACGTACGAAGGTAAGTAAGCACGACTCAGACCTCACCCCCTCTTGCTACGAACCGCAAGCCCCCATCTCTAACAAAGCACACCAGGGCCCGTCCGAATCGCCGTTATTGGCGGCACCGGCCTCCAAAAACTCGATGGCTACATCCCTATCGCGATCGTGAACCCCTCTACGCCTTGGGGTCTTCCCTCTGCTCCCATTCACATCCTCACCCACAACTCCGTACCTATCGCTTTCCTGTCCCGTCACGGCGAGCACCACGAACTTGCTCCTCATGAAGTGCCTTCCAGGGCCAATATTGCTGCTTTGAGAAGCTTAGGTGTTAGGACTATTGTTGCGTTTAGTGCTGTGGGCAGTTTGCAAGAGCAGATCAAACCGAGGGATTTTGTGGTGCCGAATCAGGTCATTGATAGAACTAAAGGTTTGTGCTTTCTATGGGAACAACGAGTTTCGGAGGAGAGCAAGGGATGAAAAGCTCATGGGGAATAGGGATCAGGCCGTTTACTTTCTTTGAGAAGGGAGTGGTTGGACATGTAGGGTTTGCTGATCCGTTTGATGAAAAGATTGCAAAGGTATGGATTTCTCCTGGATAGACATGCGAGTTCCATAGAGGCTGATTTAGATTTGAAGGTTGTGAGGGAGTGTGGACATGCTTTAGCAGGCGAAGGAGTAGTACTGCACGACAAAGGAACAATTATTTGCATGGGTATACTCTACTCCCTCAACCCCCTTCTGCTAGCATCTACTAACCATAATTCTCCCCTTACAGAAGGGCCACAATTCTCCACCCGCGCCGAATCTAACATGTACCGGTCCTGGGGAGGCTCAGTTATCAATATGTCCGCATTGCCTGAAGCCAAACTCGCACGCGAAGCCGAAATCGTTTACCAAATGATCTGTATGGCGACCGACTACGACTGCTGGCACTCCACAGCCGATGTAGATGTCGCTATGGTCTTGGGACATATGAGTGCTAATTCACAGAACGCGAAGAGACTTATTGGAGCAGTGCTGGACAAGTTAAGCAGTGGCGAGCATAAGGATTTGGTGAGCGGGAAACATTGGGAGGGAAACACGACGGGAATGATTCAGTTTATGACCAAGAAGGAGGGCAGAGGGAGCGAGGGGGTCAAGAATGTGGAGTTCTTGTTCCCAGGAGTCTTTTCATGAGCGTTATAAACCACACCTTTCCCTCTGCAAGTATAAATCCGTAATTATGGATGTTGCACTGGGCATAAATGCGGGTGCAATCACTTCAATATACCAAAATAGACTTATACATTTCCGCAAGTCTAAAGAGTCTTCTTAATCATACCTATAGTTCAATTTTCACATTATTATCCTGCTAGGGTAAATCAAGATGTACATGCACAGTTAAGTGATTCACGATTTGCGGATCATTCAAATTCCATGATAAATCAATTGGGATGAATCGCCTTTACATATATTCAAGTTCAGAATGTGTCACGTACTTTGCTCGTTGAGTCTTAGGCATTGTTTGATAATAGTTTATCTGTCGGACAGTCGTCACATAATCACTTAAATCATGTTAGATAGAAAATAGCAAAAGCGTAGCGTGGGTATTTGTATTCCTTCGAAACCATTCCAACGTCAAAAGGTATATCTACCTATACTCATACAATACTCATACTCGGTATCCGGTCTAAAAGTAACATTATCTCGAAACCCCTAAACCCTTTCTCTGATCAACAGTCATCTCCTGGACAATCCCTCTCGTCACTCTCCAAGCTCAAACCATAAACACACAAACACATCTCAGAACCAATCTTACAACCCCAAAAACCAACATCCTAATACAATATTCCAACAGGCTGCACGCAAGAACTCCTATACTCCACACGCACCGTCAATGACCAGTGCCCAATAAAAGCCTTCTATTCTTCTTCAGCAAACTATTAAGTTTCTTCTCCAGAGTTTCCGTTTCTTTCCTTGCCAATTGCATAGCGTTTTCGGCATCAGTAAGGCTTAGCAGTGAGACATTTCCTAATGGTTGACCACGATCAATCTCTCGGCCGACTGCGAAATGGGCAGTCATGCTCTCTAAACCCGTAGCTAGAATACCATCTGAATTTGATCTGCTTCCATATGACCCTTCAAGATTCTCAACCTCAGCGGCATCATTACCCCATGATGCCCAACTAGATGCATCATTTGAACGCAACATGTCGGGATCCAGAGCGTTGGCATTCAATGCTTTCTCTAATTGAGAATTGGTGGAAAGGGATGGTAGGACATACTGGTTGATGTAGCTAAGTGCTTCATCACGCTGGATTTTGCTGACGGGATCAAGAGGTGTAGCGGTGTTACCACATATAGGGAAGAATGGTGGTGGTCCATTCGGAACGGCGCGGCCTCCAATCAACGTGAATCCATGACTTGCATGATGCTTGGCGGAGAAAAAGGACGTGGGCCCTGCCTCCGCAGCGATCTGGGCCTGCAATTTAAGATATCTCTCCTCCTCCTCCTGAGTAAGATTTCGCACACAGTCACCATTTGGAGTTAGCATGATTCGGTTTGGTCCCTCAGTGATCTTATGGACAGGTAATCCAGAAAGTAACGCTGTTCGGTCTTCTGGCGTGATTGTTAATTTATGACTAGTGTCCTGCAGATTGACACCGCCATTGTCTTTATCACGCTTTTTCTCGTTGATGATTCCAACCGGAGTTCTCAAGACAGGTATACTAGCAGCATCCAAAATAGCTCCAGAAGAGACCAGATCTTGAAGAACAGAAGCTGGTGTTGGAATAGGCTTTTCAGCAATCTCGTTTTGCGGTTCTGCAATAATCTCAACAGGTTCTGGGGAAGGAGGACGTTGAAGCTTCGCTTTTCCTTTGCTTGCTGGCTTGTTTGATTCTTTTTCCGTAAGCGGAGACGCCTCTATAGAATCTCCAGCTTGTGCTTTATATTCCGCGTTAGCGCCGCTAGACTCTTCCCTTGGAGTCTCTCCTGGACTAGGAGACGGTGGCCTACTGCCCACAGGCGTAGAACCTCCCACGGCACTGGTGACTGTTCTCTCTTTCTTTTGCTTCTTTTTCCTTCCCATAATTGGAGCTATTTCTGGCTCGGGTTCGGCTTTGACAACTGTCGCTTCTAATTCCTTTTCTTTCTCTTTTTGAAGTTCTCGACGCTGCTTCTTCTGCATACTTTTGGTAGTTGTTCTAACGGGAGCAGATCCAACCTTAGATGGTGGAGGCGAGTTAGCTCTAGACATAGAGGCAGACGTGATGGAAGCGTTATCAGAAATAATTTCACTAGTCGGGGTGCTAGGGCGCTCTTGAGCCTTAAGGCTACGACCTAATGGGAAAGGTGGAAACATTGATGAAGTAGACGAAGGTGTTGCGCTTCTGGCAATTGGAGTCTCTGCCTTTTCTTTTGCTATAACCCGTAGATTTTTGGGCGTTCGTGTGGCAGGAGATTGCAAGGTCGTGCTTGGTGGAAGCGGAGGAAATGCAGAAGAAGCGACTGTAGTCTTCGAAGGCGTCTCCGGTACCGCTACTCTAATACTCGACTTAGGAACGGAAATGTTAAGGATACCGGGCGTGGTACGCTTTTCTGCTGGTTTGGAAGTTTTGGGGGAAGAAGCTCCAGCAACCTTGCTGCTTGTCGAAGCCAACGCACTTAGTTTATCTGACGAAGCGCTCTTCGACAGAGTAGTAGGGACCGGAGGTTGCCCCTTTCCAGAGTCAAGTGCAGGAAAGTCTTCTGATTGAAGAGGATTATGTGTTACAGGTGGCATGGTCATAATCGCCTTTGAAAGCCCCGTACTGCTAGCAAGTGCTTTAACATCTTCCTTTGCTTGTGCTGGCGAGACTTCTGTATGTGCCTGTGTCGTAATCCCCAACTGTGGAGTAGTTGGAAGAGAGACATTGGCTAGCGGTGTAGCCACACGAGGTACGAATGTACTACTCGTATTGCGCAAAGGAGTGAAGGGTAGCGTGTTTGGCTGAAATCGGGATGGAGGCTTTGCAATCGGATCCTCGCGGACCACTGGCAGTGGGTGGGCATGAGATAGCCCAAATCCAGGGGGGATAGATGGTGTAGATGGCCGAGAATTGAACTCGAAGGGAGCACGAGCGGGAGTTGGGAAGTCGTCCGCCGCGCTGTCGGCAACAAGGGCGTCAACTGAAAACGATGCTTCGTCAAGTGAAGGAAGGCTCTGTTCATCTGTATGAGCAAATGTTAGCAGTTGGTTTCCGAAGTATTCATGTCAAAGACGATTTTTTAAAAGCGTATCTGAAGCAGATTTGGCCCCAGAGCATCCGCTAGGCTACACAAGATCACGTTACGAACCCATCATCGTCTTCGATATTCGAATGAATAAGGCTACTGGTGGCACGAAATATGTAAGAATGCTATATTTGACCAGCCAAGTCTTTGGCATGGGGTCGGGGACTTTAACGTACATGAAAAGTGGCCGCAACGAAGACGATGATGGAGTTCCCGAAGCGACCTTGTTGCCAAGCCTGCGGGGCTTTGATGCTGCTGAAAGAAAAAAAACACGAATGAAAAGTGCAATCCCATGAGATCCTCTCATTTTTTTTTCCCCATGACGCCAATGCATCCGAAGCGTCCATCTTGGAGCTTTCCCATGCTCGCTAAAAACAAAATGTGCTGTGCCAAGCAATAATGCAACACCCTTTAAAGGGTCTTTGCCAAACGCCATCCCCATAAACGCAGCTTAATATCTACAAATGCCTGCCAAACATACGCCTGCCACCGTGCTACTACGTTCACCACCTAGGTTGACCGAACCCTCCGTTGCCGCCATACATCATGCTGGGATTGGAGTACCCACCTTGAGCCTGTCCACCAAACAGTCCCTGTCCGACTCCGGCATTGCTCTGATGTTGGTGTTGCATTCTCGCTTGTAAGATACTCGGGTCCGCAAGATCGACTAGTCCACCTCCCCCAGAGGAGGAAGTGTTAGCATGTCTGTGCTTCTTTCCCTTCTTCTTCTGCTTTTGACCGAAGTCGTGGAATGCTCCAGTCTGAGGACCATAGAGCGATGCCAGGAGGCCTGAAGCAGGAGCTGGAGTGGAGGAGGCAGATGGGTACTGATTAAGAAAAGAAGGAAACATGTACTCACGCTTGCCTGTATCATGAACTTGGTTACCACCAACCCCACCACGACCTCTAATCATCTCACGAAGCATATCTCCGTTATTGTCCTTCTGTGCCCCACCGAAGATCGAATTGGCGCCCATCGAACTGCCGAAAGCGTGACTTTGGCCAAACATACCTCCACCGATCGGAGGTGTTCCCGAGGATTTTAGGCCTGGAGGTGGACCAGGCATAGACGAACCATAAAATTGATTTCCATTCTGTGCGGAGGGCATCATCGAAGACTGTTGTGCCATCAATTTGGGATTGGCTGAAGGTTTCACAGTGGATGAGGTTGAGGAATTCTCGTTTGCGAAATTATATCGGGAGGACTGTCTGTTGTGACCTTGCTGTTGAAATAAGGCGGAACCTTGGTTAAGAGAATTTCCAATTCCTGGAGGGTACTGATCCATGAATCCACTTTGGGGGCCAGATTTCAAGAGCATTAATTGCTGCTGTTGCAGAGGCGTTAATGCTCTGCCATTAATAGAGCTTAGATTGCCCAGGTTTTGCGTATAGCTTTGTCCAAGGCTAGGACCAAAAGGGCCCCCATTAGAACCCCGCTGGATAGGAAGTTGAGAACTTGGTCGTCGTTGAAATCCTTGCGGCTGACTTCCCTCGCGTCCATTATCTCTGTCCTCTGGTTCCCCACCAAGCTGCAAGCTTCCACTCTCAGGCTCTTCCTCATCCAGAGGTTCAGTGACGGACCTAAGATCTGTCTGGGATTCTTGTTCAACATGGAGCCTGTCTTCTTCCTGCTGTTCGCGCATTAATCTTCGCTTTTCACCGCCATGGATGTCGAAAAGTGGAGGGTATGAGTCGAGAAGCTCACTCGCCGTGACTGGTCCTGGGAAAGATAATACTGGAGAATTGATAGATTTTAGTAGTTCCAGGAAAGCGTTCTGCTGGGGTCGCGGTGATTCTGTAACGGAAGTAATTTCAGAGCCTACAGCTTGGTTGACAACTTCTGGTTGTTGTTGTCCTTGCTCTTGGTTCGAAGGAGGTTCTTCAGCAGTCTCCGTTGTGACAGGGGCCGAGTGAGAAATAGCTGGACTCGATGCTACACCGCTGGTTGCAAGACTGCCTCTCCTACTACGTTGTTGTACAACCCTATTACCCCAGTTGGCCGAAGATGGAAGAGCTGAACCATCACCACTTTCAGAACCATGATTACTAATATCGCGAGTCATGGGTTGAACAGCAGCGGCAACTGGTTGAGCCTGTTGTATGGGTGCTTGAAGTTGAGCGGTTTGTGCAGAGGAAGACGAGGAAGCCTTGTTTGGAAGTGGGCGTTGGGTGTTGACACTATTGATAGAAGACAGATCTTGCCTCGAGTAACTGTCATCATTATCGCCAGGTTCGTGTAAAAACATGCAGGACTTGTTAGTACATTGCTCGTTTCGAAGATAGGCCGAACAGTATTTCGTTGTTCCATATTGCGCTCGCAGTATACGATCTCCATTTTGCGATCCGTTGACAGCTGCTATGCATCTCGCAGCGTCCTGCTTATTGGCAAATGTAACATAAACTCCTATCGAGGCCTGGCCATTTTGGGAGGTCTCAGGCTTTGGCGATCCCTTGCTCACAACTATCTTGACGATATTTCCATATTGCCCAAAGTATTTTTCGCCCCTTAAGGTTTGTAACATCTCCTCTTCTCGTATGCCCGGGCTCAGACCGACAACGTAGACAAGATTCTTTTGGACGACCCGCAGGCCTGACAGATGCTTTCTGTTCAGACTTTCAACCTCACGCTTTTGTGCCTCTTTCTGGCGTATTTCAGCTTTCTTCTTCGCATTCTTCTGGATATTCGCCTTGAACTGCTGCATTCTAGAAAGAGTGTCAGCCAATATCGGGATGGAAAGAGCTAGTGGAAATACTCTTCATGTGTGACTACTTTCCATTCTATCGTCTTGTCGTCATATGGTCGTCGGCAAGCAGGACACAGGCCATTCATATTGGTTCTGATGTTGTTGAAACAGAACTGACAGACCTAGTGGAAGATGAGTCGTAAGTAGCATTCCGAAGGCGATCACAGAGCAAGAAGCTACTTACTTGATATCCACAAGGACAAGGCCGGAAATTCCTGTCGGACAGATCAAACTCTTCCACGCAGAGCGGACTAAATTACATGATTAGGTGGTTATTCCATGACCTCACTCCAGCAGAGCAAATGCGACGAGGGCTTGAAGAACATACCAGCAGTCATCATCTTCGTCGATGAAGCTATCTTGAGGAGCCATGGTGTGTGGGTTGTTGAATTATAATGGCGGTCGGTGAGTAAAGTGGTGGTGATGGTGATAGGAGGCGGATACAAGCAAGCGCGCAAGAAGGATTTGCCCACGCGTTGCAGGATGTCGGCAGGTAGTTATTGAAGTTCACGATTTGGGTAGTTCTCTGCTCAATATGAAAGAGTAATTAAGGACAAATAAGTGGTGGATGTCGTGGGTTGAATTATTAAAGGAGGATGTTGAGAGGAATTGATTTTGGATGGAACAGTTCGTTCGGAAGAAGTTGCGTTGCCTTAAACTTAAAACTACGCTTAGTCAGACTAGTCACTAGGTAAAGTCAAGGCTAGCGAATCACCGGCCAAGGCGGCTCTTCTTAAAATCAATGACCACATTCGAACGAAGAACTGTTAGTAAATTCTATCGAGCCATTGAACGATTCTCAGCGCATCAAGCACAATGGCGTTGAGGGCTCTACATCAACGGGCCCTAACTTCCACCCTACGATCCGGGAGAAACTCTTTTGCCTGCAGCAAAGAGCTGAGCATCCGAAGCTTCACATCTACACAACAAACCCGAGCAGTAAATGTCTCTCCAGAGACCCCGAACATGCGCCATGCTCAAAGAGCTTCAGGAGGACCAGGAGGACTTCATGTACCCCCTATAAATCCCGCCGACAAGTATGCCGCAAAGGCCGACGACATGCACCGTTACGGGTCCTGGCTTATGAGCTGTCTGCCAAAATACGTTCAGCAGTTCTCGGTGTGGAAGGACGAATTGGTGATTTACATTTCTCCTTCCGGTGTAATTCCGGTATTCTCGTTCCTCAAGTGTGCGTTATATGAATCCAATTGACTTGTTTTAACAATTTGCTAACTAGCTGCAGACAACACAGCTGCGGAGTTTACACAAGTCACAGACATTACAGCGGTCGATTTTCCCACACGAGATCAACGATTCGAGGTCGTTTATAATCTTCTAAGTGTACGACACAACTCTCGAATTCGAGTGAAAACGTATGCAGATGAGGCGTCTCCTGTGCCTAGTATCACAAGTCTTTATGATGGAGCAAATTGGTACGAACGAGAGGTTTATGATCTTTTTGGAGTCTTCTTCCTTGGCCACCCAGATCTGCGACGCATCATGACAGATTACGGATTCGATGGTCATCCATTGCGAAAGGATTTTCCCCTGACTGGGTATACTGAGATCCGATATGACGAGGAGAAGAAGCGAATTGTAGTGGAGCCTTTGGAGCTAACACAAGCATTCCGAAATTTCGAGGGAGGTTCTGCAGCTTGGGAGGTACGTAGCATGACTACTTCGGAACAGAGAAAAAAGCTAACATCAAGAAGCAAGTTGGTCCTGGTGTTGACAGAAAGCCTGATACATTCAAGCTGCCAACAGCAAAACCGGAGAAGAAAGAAGAGCCAAAGAAGTGAATTTGAAATCCCAAATGTACATAAACTGTTACCATCACACA
>Ga0302320_10024291_pt1 | contig 11839 bp, 7 predicted proteins | sample Bog_T0_3_FD_202130 | JGI IMG/M metagenome (GOLD analysis project Ga0302320, IMG submission 202130) | Peat permafrost microbial communities from Stordalen Mire near Abisko, Sweden - Bog_T0_3 | ecosystem: Environmental > Terrestrial > Soil > Wetlands > Peat | place: Sweden: Abisko, Stordalen Mire... | reverse complement strand
CCGGTCCATGACCAAAGCCCACTCCTCGCTGCGACAAGCTCCTCATCAGGGCGCCGAGGGGTATCCACGTGGCAGCCAAGCCAACATAGACGGGCCAATGCCGGCGCCAGCCGGCGAGAAAAGTGCCTGAGAGAAACGTGCGATCGTAGAGCACGGCAAGGACAGGCACGGTGACGATCACCTCCTTGGTCCCCACTCCGCCCAGGCAGGCCAGGACAGAAAGGGCGAACCAGAGCCGCCGGCGGGTCGGAGCTGCCGCCTCCGCGCCGCGGACAAAACAGTAAAGGGTCGCGAGGTAAAAGAACCCCATCAGCGATTCGGCTCGCTGGGTCACATAAGTCACCGCCTCGGTCTGCACCGGATGCCAGGCCCAGATCGCGCTCACCGCGAAGGCCAGGACCGTCGCGTCCGCGCCGAAACGCGCCGCGAGCACCGGGCCCCGCAGCGTGCGCCGCACCAGCGCGAACAGGACCCAGGCGGCCAGCACATGGACCGCCAGATTCGCCGCGTGGAAGCCGCGGACGCCGGTCCCGCCCAAAGCGTAGTTGACGGCATAGGACAGATTGAGCAGCGGCCGGCCTCCGACCACGCTGTCCGGCGCGGGCGCAAGCGCCGTCCACGGTGGCCAAAGCTGGCGGATCGTCGGGTTGCCCGCGATCGCGAGGGAATCGTCCAGCAGCAGCGGAACGGAAAAAGTTCCCCAATAAATGGCGCCGATCCCGAGGGCGAGCGTGCTGCAGCTCCAGAGGGCCGGCCAATCCCGCCGTCCGGCAATTGACCCAGTCGCGGGGCGTGGGGTTCCGGAAGGGCTGGGCGCCGGCATAGGGAAAAACGGAGTAGCTTAGAAGATAAGGACTTGCCTGCCGTCTGGGGAACGCCCCGCCCGGCCTGCCGGCAAGCCTTCCGGTCTGGCGCGGGCGGTCAATCATCGAATGAGGGGTGTCCTCAGGCGCCCGGCCCGGGCAGCCGGAGGCCGGGAGCGGCGCGCGCGCAGGCCAGGCGAGGTAAGTAACAATGGGATACGGCATCACGAGCGGAGCGGCAGGCGACAGAAGTGTATTTCTCGGCCCGGGACGGCGTCTGGCGGCGCGGCCGCCATGCAAAAAGCCCAAAGGCGGGTGAAAAACCCGGCAATTTTCACGCCTCCTGCCCGCGGGGTCCGGGGAGGCTCCGGCCGGCGGTCAATTTTAGGTATCTGAAGGAGCATTACTTAAGAAAGACCGGCGCGTGGTTTGGCTTCCTGGCATGCGCGGTGCGAGAGCACCCGCGAAGATTAGAAATCTACACACACTAAAAAATCGCAGTCTGTCTCCTTGATCCAATGAACCTGAACCTCCTGTCCGCTCGCAATCTTACCGGCGTCCTCGTCATCGCCGCCCTCACGCTCGGCAATTCGGTGCGAGCCGGCTACATCAACGGCCAGCTCGAATTTGGCGACACCAACACCCCGGCTTCAACCGTCACGCCCGGCGAGGTCGTTCCCAACAATCCGGCCACCGTGACCTTGGCGACCGGCGACTATCTCGGCCTGGACGGGGATTCGGCGATGTTCAATCCCATCCTCTTCTCCCCCGCGACTCCCGGGCTCCTGTGGACGATCAACAGTGGTGGCAACACCTACACGTTCACGATCGATAGTTTCACCGCCGCCAGCCAGAATGCCCATTTCGTGAATCTGATGGGGACGGGCACGGCGACCGCCACCGGTTACCTGCCGACGAACGGAACCTGGACGATCACCGATACCAACTCTAGCGGCGCCGATGATTATTTCACCTTCGGTGCGAGCGACAACGTCAACAACTCCGTACCGGATAACGGCTCAACCATGCTGCTGATCGCGCTGGGCCTGCTGGGAACCGCCATCGGAGTTTTGGCCTTGCGGAAGGCCCCCAAGGCCCAGGTCCAAGGCGACGCTCTCGCCCTCGGCGCCTGAAGCCCCGCGGGTTCCGACGCCGCCCCTGGGCCTCGCGGCACCCGGGCGGCGCCGCAGCCGCGCTGCAGACATTGGGCTGGCGGGGCCGCCTGAGCGGCCCCGCCTCCAGCATCAGCCAGTTGAATTCGAGGCCCCCCGGGCCGAATCGCATTAAATCCCACTGGAAGGACCGACCATGACCAAGCTGCGGACCGTCTTTCGATTTGCGTTGGCCGCGATGTTTGTGACCCTGGGCTGCACCCGGGTCCGGGCGATCAACCGCTATGGGCTCTTTGGCGGAGAAATTGTCGCGCAGGACGGCGACTTGGAGGTCGGCTCGGCCGTGGCTTTCTACGCGACGAACTTCACCGAATCGATTCGGCAGGACCTCCTGCCGCTCACGGTGCTGACGCTGGGAGTCGAGCCGGATCCCTATACACAGGGGTACATGGACAACCTGCAGGCAAACGCCGCGCTCGGCCAACAGCTGATCGAGAGCGCCCAGGCTTCGACCAGCCTCCTCGGCGCTTTCGCCGCGCTGCAGGCGCAGATCGACACCGTGTTCTTGGCCGGAGGAAGCTCCGCCGACCCGGACTATGCGCAGGGCTGGAACGACGCCCACCAATTCACCGAGGAGGTCCTGGGCTCCGTGCGGGCGGAAGTATCGATCGTTTCAGAGGTGCTGCTGCGGACCGCGCCGCAGGTGGCGTCCCTGGAGCCGTCAATCAGCCGGGCGGCCGGTCCCAGGGTGCAGTCGCGCTGATCCGGGCCCGCGAACGCAGGGTGGGGGGCTTCAGCGCGCGGCGGCCACGCGGACGACGCTGAACGAGCCGGCCGGCAAACCGATGTGGAAAGTGGATCCGGCCGGGACCGGGAAGGACTCCTGGCGAGGAAAGACCGGCTCGGGACTCCCGAGGGCGTTGACCGCGGTCAGGGAGCCGGCCGCCAAAAGGGTTCGCGTGCCGCCGCCGACCAGCGCGGCTCCGGCGAGCACAACGGTGCAGGAGGAAGGCGCCTCGGTCGCGTTCACCAACTTCAGGATGACTTCGCCGGCGGCCTCATCCCAGGTCGCGGAGGCGTAGAGGCGCCGCGCTTCCGCGGGCGTCGTTCCGGTCAGCGCCGCGGGCAGGATGCGGTCCCCGCGGTTGCGGGAAAAGAGCTGCTGCACGTAGTAGCTGGGAGTGCGCACGAGGTTCAGGCTGTCGACCCAGATCAGATCGGGCGTCCACTGCCAGGCCTCGCTGTTGCCAAAGAGCGGCGCATAGGAGGCCATCCGCACGACGTCGGCGTTGCGCTCGAGGCCGGTGAGGTAGGCCGCCTCCGCCAGCGCGCAGTCGAAGTCGTTGCGGTTCTTGGGGCTGGCCACCGCCACGCTCTGGGCCGCGTATTCGCCCATGAAGACCTTGGGTCCGTGGCGGTCGTAGCGGTCGTACCGGTGCGTGTTATCGAAAAACCAGTCGGGCAGGGCGTAGCAGTGCTCATCGATGAGGTCGGCGTGCAGGGCGCGCAGCCGGGACCAGGCGAGCCGGAAGCGCGGATCGTCCGGCGAGGGGCCGGCGGCCGAAACGAGGGCGATCTCAGGGTATTTCGCCTTCAGGGCCGCGGCGAACCGCTCGTACCGGTCGAAATACTGCAGGCCCCACTGCTCGTTGCCGACGCCGAGCAGCTTGAGCCCGAACGGCGCGGGATGCCCCAGCGCGGCGCGTTGGGCGCCCCAGACGCTGGTGACCGGGCCGTTGGCGAACTCGACCAGGTCGAGCGCATCCTGGATGTAGGGGCCGAGCGCGTCGAGCGGGCAGAGCTCGCCGGAATTGAACTGGCAGGCCATGCCGCAGTTGAGGATCGGCAGCGGCTGGGCCCCGAGGTCCTCGCAGAGCTGGAAGTACTCGAAAAAACCCAGGCCGAAGGACTGATAATAGTCGGGCGTGGGCCGGTGCACGAATTCGTAGTTCCAGCGGTTGACGAGCAGCGGCCGCTCCTCGACCGGCCCGATCGTATGCTTCCACTGGTAGCGGCGGTCGAGCGCGCTGCCCTCGACGATGCAGCCGCCGGGAAAACGCAGGAAGCCGGGATGCAGGTCCGCCAGCGCTTGGACCATGTCCGCGCGCAGGCCGCCGGGCCGATTTTTCCAGGTGCGCTCGGGAAACAGCGAAACGAAGTCCAAATCCAGCGTGCCCTTGACCTCGAGCAGGACGGCCAGGCGCGCCTTGGGGTCGGTGTCGTTGGGGTGGAGCGTGGCCCGATACTGCATCCATTGGCCGGAAAAGCCGTTCAGTTCGGCCGAGTCGAGGAGCGCGCCGTCGCCGCCGTAGAGGCGCACCGTCAGCTTCGGAGTCCCGGCCACGCCGCGAATCTGGGCCGAGAAGTCGTAGGCTTCGCCGCGCCGCACGCCCATGCCGCGAAAGCCTTCGTTGGACAGGCCGAAGAGCGCGGTGCCGGCCGATTGGAGGCGGACGTAGTGGGGGTTCTGCGCAGCGAAGGGCGAATCCTCGCGCACGGAGATCTCGCCCCGGGCCAGCGACGGGCTGATCTTGGTCCAGCCCATCAGGGGGTCGGGAAACTCGAAGCCCCGGTTCTTGACCAATTCGGCGTACAGCCCGCCGTCGGCCCCAAAATTGATGTCCTCAAAGAAGATCCCCCACATGGCCGGGTTGATCGGCGCTCCGGGCTGGCCGACGTCGACCGTAACGGTGGCCGCCGAAAGCAAGGCTGGCCGGGCCGCCGGCAGGACCAGCGCGGCGAGAAGTAGGCGAAGAGTTTTCATCGGAAGAGCCCGGGAAGCATGGGGCGGCCGGACGCCCTGGAAGCGGCGAACGTCCGCAGCGGTCGGTCAGAGTGGGGGGGGAATGGAGTGAACTCTACTCGATCAGCGCCACTTCGTGGTCGAGGACCGAGGGGATTTCAAAACTGGCCCAGCCGGCGGCGACCGCGATCGGGACCGGCCGGCCGGATACGAGCAGCCGGAGGCGCCCGCCTGCGACCCCGGCCGGCAGCCGCACGCGCACCCGCAGGGGCCCGACGGGGATCAACTCATCCACGGGGGCCCGCCAGGTGCCGGCGCTGGTCAGGTTCACCAGGTGCAGGATCGCCCGGCCAGCCTGGCGGTAGAGATGGCAGTCGACCAGGCCCGCACCTTGGACGGCGAGCGGGAGTTCCTCCCGCGCGGCCCAGCGGACGAGGTTGGCCAGCAATTGACCGTGGTCGGGCAGGTTGTCGCGGGCGAAGCGGCGGTCGAGGTCGGCGGGCAGGAACACCACCCGGCCGCAGCCGGGCCGCTCGTTGACGATCACGCCGGGAACGCTGGTCTTCGGGGTGCGCATCCAATCGTCCTCCGGCGGGGTCGCCGGAAAGGCGGGGACGAAGGTGGCCAGAACCTGGGCGGAGGGATCCAAAGTCATGGCCTCCAGAGTCCCGCCGAAGGCCAGCAGGTCGGTGTCCTCGAAACCGGCCAGAGCCGGATGCCGCTGGCCCCGGGCCGGCGGCTCGCCGGCCGGATGGGGCCCGTCGACTTGAGCGCGCAATTCCGGATTGAGGCGCAGGTAGCTGTGGAGGGTCTGCGCGGCCCAGCGGCGGCGGGTCGCTTCGGTCCGGGCTCCATGGGCGGCCGGCAGATGCGCGCCGAACAGCTCGGCCAGGGCGAAGTCGGGACGCGCATCGCCCCATTCATCGCAGAGGCTACTTTGCCCCGTGGCAAGCAGGCCGCCGCCGCGCTGGACGAACCGGCGCACGCTCGCGGCCTGCGCGTCCGACAGGGCGCCGACGTTCGGTAGGATCAGCAGCTGGAATTGGGCGGCGTCCTCGCGCTCCACATCGTCGATTTCGACCGGCAGGTAGGGGATGCGCGCCCGGACCAGCGCCTGCAGAAAGCCGTCGGCCGGCAGCGATGCCTGGGCGGACCAGTCGTCACGGCCGAAGAAATCGCCACTGCGCTGCGACCAGACGACCCCGACGCTGGCGACCGGGCGGCGGTGGACCAGGTAGGGCTCGTTGGCCGCGTGCCACTGGCACAATTCGACCGGCGTGCGGTAGGCGCGGCGGTCCTCGCCGTCGGCGCCGAGATAATGCCACCAGGGCTGGATGCCGCCGGCGAACCCTTCGACCATCCACAGGCGCGCTTCGGCCTCCGGCTTGGCCGCCTGCCGGAACGTCGGATCGGTGGTCTGATACATCGCCATGCTCTCGGGCAGGACCTTGTCCCAGCCGAGCACCCCGTGCACGAGCTTGCCGACCTCGCCGTTGCGCTGAAAGCCGGTCGCATTCATGCGGCGCTGGTCGTCGAGCATGAGGATCTCGGTCCGCCGGCAGATCTGCTTGAAGTCCCGGAATTCCTGCGCCTCCCCATAGGGCGAGCCGCCGTTCATCCCGACCCACAGGCAGTCCGGTCCGCCGGCCGCGCGAGTGATGCGGTTGCTTTCGTCCCAGACCTCCAGGCGGCAGGCGTAGCCCCATTCGATCCAGGCGCGGTAGGCCGGATCCTGCCAGTCCTTCCGCCGGGGCAGGTCGCGGCCGGACTGGGCGCGAAACTTCCGGACGCAATTGCCGCAGTAGCAAATCCGGCCGCGCTCCAGGCCGCTCCAGAGGTTGTCGGTGAAGCCCTCGGGCCGGTAAAGGCCGGCGATCTCGCGCAGAATGGCGGCGATGTGCTCGCGGTAGTAAGGCCCGTTGATGCACGGAACGTAAAGGTCGCGGGACCGATAGGGGCTGCCCTCCGCGTCCGCGGAGAACCAGCCGGGCTGGGCGCGGTAAAAGTCCTCGTTGGCGCCCCCGGAGTCCATCCGGGCGAAGACCGCCAGGCCGTCCGCGTGCGCCGCCCGCGAGAGGTCGCCGAACAGGTCGCGATCGCCCAGGAACCGCGCGCGCCGGTGCATCGGCACCTGGGTCGGATAGAAGGCGACGATTCCGCCCGCGTTGACCACGATGCCCTGGGTGCGGGTCCGCCGCCACTGCTCGCGCCACCAGGCGATGTCATAGCGGGTCGGATCCAGTTCGTTGATGTTGGTCTGCCCCCAGCGGAGCGCCCGCCGGTACCACGGACCGCCCGGGGCCTCGGGCGGGGCGGCGCCGGCGAAATTTGCCAGGCGGGTGCCGGCGAGCACGGCGGCCGCGGCGCTCGCCTTGAGAAAATCGCGGCGGGTTTCTCCCCGGGAAGGGCTGTCCGGAAGGTCGGGGTTCAAGGCCGCCAGTTGAACGGCGCCGGCGCGCCGGCGCCAGACCTAAAACCCGGGCGGCTAAGTGATCGCGAGCTTCAGCTGCGCAAACTTCCGCTGGGCCTTCTGGCACGCGGTCTGGTAGTCCTGCACCCGCAGGCCGGCCTTCTCGAAGTTTTCCGCGGTGAGCTTCCAGTACGATTCCTCGCCCGCAATGGCGCTGCATCGCTCGGCCGCGGTGCTGGCGGCGATCGTGAGCAGGTGGATGATGGGGTTGTGGCGGCCTGCCGGATGATAGTGGTGGCGGATCGCGCTCACCGTCTCGGACGGCAGGCGCCAGGCGAGCAGGATTTTTTCGGCCACTTCGACGTTGGTCAGGCCCCAGTGCTTCTGCTCCCAGACGCCGAGCTCCGATTCGCCGCTGGCCAGGAACGGCGGAATTCCGGCCCCGGCCGGCACCAGCCGCTCGAGGGCCATCATGCCGATCGGACGCAGCAGTCCGACCGTGTAGCACCGGTGCGGGCGTTCGCCCGACCATTTGGCGAATTCTTCCATCAGCACCGCTCCGAACAGGGCGTTCAGCCGGAGCTTCGTGCCGTCGATCGGATAGAGCGACAGGTGCGCTTCGGCCAATTGGGTGGCGGCCACGGCGCCCACCAGGCGGTGCACTTCGGCGAGCCCCACCAGATCCAGCGCCCGCTCGAGCGAGCCGGTCTGCTGGACCGGGGCATAAGCGGCGCTGTTGGCCATGCGGATGATGTGCGCCACCAGCGGGGCATCCTGGCGCAGCAGCGCAACGACATCTTCGGCTTCAAGATGCGGGTTGCTCATCAGGTGCCCCAGCTCCACAAGCAGGCGCGGCGCGGTCGGAAGCTTTTCAGCCACCCGCAGGATCTCCTGGTCGCTTGGCATCAGCGTTATCATCCACAGGCCTAATCGGCACAACTGGCCCGCGGGTTAAGCCCGGATGGCGGCGCCCGGCGCGGGGCCGCGGCCGCTTCCGGTCCCGTTGGCCTCACCTGGGAGCGCCTTGCAGCCGCTCCAGAATCGCGCGTGCCGGGGCATTGCCCGGATCGAGGGCCAGGACGCGCTCCAGTTGCCGCGCGGCCTGCTCGTAGTTCCCGGCCTTGGCCTGCGCCAGGGCGAGGTTGTAGTGGGCCGAAGTGAACTCGGGGCGGATCTGCAGCGCCTCCTCGTATTGGGCGATCGCCTCCGGCAGGCGGCCGGGAACCTTCATCAATTGGTTGGCCAGATTGTAGCGCAGATCGGCGTCGGCCGGCTTGAGCGCAATGGCGCGCTCGAAGTGGGCGATCGCCTCGGGCAGCCCATCCGGCAGTTTGGCCAGCGCCACCGCCAAGTCGTTCTCCAGGTCGGGGTCGTCCGGCTGGATTCGCACCGCCTCCCGGTAATGGCTCACCGCCTCGGGCAGGCGGCCGGGCAGGGCCTCGAGCTGGAAGGCGAGGTTGGTGTGCGCGGCGACAAAATCCGGATTGAGCCGCAGCGCCTGCTCGAAGTGGTCGAGGGCCTCGGGCAGCCGGCCGGGGATCGCGGCGAGCGCCACCGCCAGATTGTTGTGCGCCTCGGGGTAGTTGGGGTTGAGCCGCAGCGCCTGCTCGTAGTGAACCAGTTCCTCGGGCCCATGCCCGGGGAGGCGCGCCAGGGTTTCGGCGAGGTCGTTTTGCACGTAGGCGTCGTTGGGGTTGATCCGCGCCGCGGCCTCGAAATGCGCGATCGCCTCGGGCAGCCGGCCGGGGAGCTTGGACAGGGCGATGCCGAGGTTGTTATGGGCCATCCAACAATCGGGATTCTCCGCGAGAATGGTGCGGTAGAGCACGAAGCTGTCGCGGTAGATGCGGTTCTGCCGCCAGGTGAGGGCGACGAGGGCCGCGACGGCGAGGGCCACGGCGATCGCCAGCGGCGGGCGCGCTTCGGGCCGGCGCGCCCACAGCCCGTGGGCCAGGTAGCCGACCCAGGCGACGACGCCGATCAGCGCCAAGTGCGCGTAGTGATCGGCGACGAGCGAGAACTTCATGAAGTACACGTCCGTGAATCCGAGCACCGGGCCCAGCGAGAGGCAGAAATAGCCCCAGGCAAACAGGCTCGCCCGGCCCCAGCCGCCGAGGGGCCGGCTCGCGCGCGGATCGCCCGGCGTCCGGCGGCGCTCGCGGCGCGCCGCGCGCCCCAGCAGGCAGGTCAGCCCGATTACCCCCAGCAGCGGCAGCCACCACCTGGGATCGGCTGGGTGGATCCGCCACTGCGGGTAGACGAACATCAGCCGCGCCGGCCACAGGGCCTTGGCGAGGTAGAACCAGATCACCCCGCCGGCCCCGAGCAGCCGCTCCAGGAATCCGGCCGCACGGATCACTTCGCTCGTGCCATGCCGCTGGAACCAGACGTCGACCGCGGCGAGGCCGGCGGCGACGAGCCCGAAGGGAACCAGGCGCCGCAGGTCGGTCCAAGTGAGCCGGCGATGCCAGGCGATGAGGCCGCCGAGGACGAGCGGCAGGGGCGCGACGGAGCCCTTGCTCAGCATCGCCAGGGCGAAGGCCAGCACGCTGAGCCAATACCAGCCGGCCCGCAGGCGCGGCCGGGGCCCCGGACTTGGCGCCTCCTCGGCGAGGATTCCGGACTGCAAAAACCAGCGGATCGACAGCAGCTCGAACAGCAGCGCCAGGAGATTTTTGCGCTGGGCGATCCAGGTCACCGACTCGACGTTGAGCGGATGGACGGCGAAGAGCAGCGCCGCCAGCCCGGCGCCGGGCACGCGCAGGCGGCGCAGGACCGACCAAAGGAGCAGGACTTCCGCCAGGTGCAGCGCCAGATTGGTCAGGTGGTAACCGAGCGGCTGCAGGCCCCAGAGCCGCCACTCGATCCACAGCGAGGTCGAGGTCACCGGCCAGTAATCCTGAGCGTTGCGGGTGGCCCAAAACTGTTGCAGGCCATCGCCGGCGCGGATCAGCCGGTTGGCGGTCAGCATCGTGTCATCGTCCCAGATAAAGCCGGCGCGCCACAGGGGCAGGTAGGCGATCACGGCCAGCCCGAGCAGGCCGGCCACCTGCCAGGCCGCCGGGAGCGGGCGGACGGAAGCGGCGGCCGGGTCGGGAGGGACCTCACCGGATCCGCTGCGGCCGGCCGGCTCCGACTGTGACCTGCGCTTGGGCATCGGTGGCCGCGAACCATCGCAAGGGGCGGCCGCCCGAGTCAACGGTCAAGCGCCGCGGCGGCGCCCGCGCTCAGGGCGCGGCCGCCCGGAAATAGAAGTCCTGCTGCGCCTGCACCAGCGCCGGCCGCTGGCCCGAGCGGGGCGGATCGAACTGCCACTGCTCGAGCGCCGTCACGGCCGCGGCCGACAGCTCCTCGTTGGAGTGGTTGGTCGCGTAGCTGACCGCCGGCAGCCGGACGTGGCCTTCGGGATCGATATAGAAAGAGACGACGACGTGCGCGGCCCCCTGCCGGGCCTGCTCGGGAGCGTAATCCGGCTTCACGACCTTGATCGGGGTGGGGATGCGGTCGAGCTCGCCCGGCGGGCAGGCGCGGAAGGAATTGGCGTTCGGCACGAAACGGGCGTTCAGGAAATCCCCGATCGAAAGGACGTTGACCTCGACCACAATCGCGCCGGAGCGGAACGAAAAGACGAGATCCTCCGTGACGCTCACCGGCTGCCCGCGCAGCCGCGCCGGTTCGAACTGCCACTGTTTCAGGGCGGCGACGGCGGACTCGGCGAACGCCGGATGCGTGTAGGCGGTGACCAGGTGGTCGCTCAGGCGTCCCGCCGGATCGATCTGGATGGAGACCCGGGCCTCGCCGGTCGTGATCCCAAGCCTAAGGGCATCCGGCGGGTACAACGGGTTCACCGATTGAATCATCTTCATCGGCACGAAATCGGGCTCGGTCGCCAGCGCGAATGCGCCGGGCAGTCCCAATGAGCCCAGGACAAGGATCCGCAGCAGCCGGGTGGGGTGGATCATGGTCGGAACTTTCCCCTTGCTTGCACCATTCGACGCGAAATTGACTTCGGACTACAGCTTCGGCCCCGATCACCGTGGAACCAGCCAGTGTGCGCATCGGCAACCGGGGACGTCGCCTGACTGGACAGGCCAAGGAAGGCACAGTTTGGGCGGCTTTGCAATCCAATGCCGGGCTGGCCTCCCGGGCCCGGCCCACCCGGGCGGGCGCCCCTTTGGCGAGCTAATCTCTCGCATTACTTCGGCGCATACTTGGATTTAGGCCATTTTAGACGCACCCAGGCCGCAGATCGCCGAAAACGGCGTAATCCGTGCTACGCTAGCTTTGATTGTAATCTTGCGGGGCCTTCGGCATCTCCTCCAAGTTGGCTTTGGCCAACACCCATTCTCCAAGTGACAAGTTTTCCAAGACAACTGGTGACGCTGCGGCGACTCAAGCTCCTCGCGGGAGTCCTCGTCCTGTCGAACTTCCTGCTCGGAGCGTTCAGCTTCTACCTGATCCGCCGCACCGACCGGGATTATTCGCTCCTGATCGACGAGAACGTGCCCGCCCTCTACCAAAGCCGGCACGTGGGCCAGCAGGCCGGGATCGCCTACCGCGCGATGATCTCCGCGCTGCTGACGAAGGATCCGGCCACCTGCGCGGTGCAACTGGACCGGGCAAGGGCGGCGTTGCGGCGCGGCGACGAACTGCGGGCCGCGCTGCTCAAGCTGGATCTCCTGCGCACGCGCCCGGACCTGGCCGCCGAATACCAGCAGACGGCCGAAGATTTTAACCTCGCGGCGAAGGAGCTGCTGCCCCGGATCACCCC
>Ga0302320_10024286_pt1 | contig 11842 bp, 15 predicted proteins | sample Bog_T0_3_FD_202130 | JGI IMG/M metagenome (GOLD analysis project Ga0302320, IMG submission 202130) | Peat permafrost microbial communities from Stordalen Mire near Abisko, Sweden - Bog_T0_3 | ecosystem: Environmental > Terrestrial > Soil > Wetlands > Peat | place: Sweden: Abisko, Stordalen Mire... | reverse complement strand
AAAATTAAAAAAACAACCTAAACAAATATTTTTTTGTGTTTTTCTGGAAGTGAAATTATTTAAATTATTATAAACTGATTAAAAGTTTTACTTGCTCAGATTAAATAAAAAAAATAGAGAAAATTTGGTTTTGAATGAAAATTTAACACAATATATATTTTTTTTAATAAAGAAAAATAATTTAAAGAAAAATCCTTTATTTACTAAAGCATTTCCTTCTTCTCATTCAATTTTTGCTCTAATTTTTCTAAAACAAAGAAAATCGGTCCAATCAGACTATTTTCCCTAATGAGTTCTTTAATTTTTGTTGTTTTGCAATTAATCTCCTCCACCATAATAATAAAAAATCTCTTTTTTATTTGATTTTGATTTTTGTCAATGAATTTTCTGGAAATCTTTGCCCATTTATTTGGCTTTTTAAGATATTCTGATAAAAGCTTGATGTCTTCTTCCAGAGTCCAATACTTTCTAAACAACAAATTGTTATTTTCTTAAAGGAAATTTCATACTTATTCGTTAAATGATTAAACCAGCGTTCTTTGCATTGTTTTTCTGTCCTAAAGAACCTCATTTGTTCAAAATTTTTATTAAATTCTTGAGAAATTTGAGACCAATCTGAATCCAAAATTGGAATGAGCATATAGTTATTCCTTAAATTAATGAAATATTAAAACATAAATTATTTCCAAATGTCTAATTTTTTAAAATATTATTTACTTAATAAAGAGTCTCAATGATTCATCTTGATGAAACTCCCATTTTTTGGGAATAACAGAAGGTTTAAAATAACTGAACAATTTGCATTTGTATGTGAAAATATCGGCATTTGGTAAAAAAGGACCTACCAGATTAACCCAGTCTTCATTAGACTATGATCAAATATAAATAAACAAAATATAGTTCTAGAAAATATTTACAAAACTATCAAAAGACTTGCAAGTCATAATTTCATATACTGAAAATAACCACATAAAAAACACCTTAGATCTTTCAAAGAAATCATCAAATGAAAGGGTTTCTTTCATTTCATCAGGAGGAGTAAGAAATTCCTTGAGCTCTTGGAAATCAGGCAATTTGTCGGACAAACCAATTGAATTTTTGAACAAATTCACGTTTTTCTGGAAAATTGATGATACCAAAAACATAAATTTAGTATGGTCTTGATAGAAAAAAGCTAGAAATGAGGAATGAAAAGAAGAAATGGAAAGCATTTGGAAAAAAAAAAGTATTTGTGTTTTTATTTTAAAAAAAAATGGGAATATTTAAAGCAAGAAATTTCTTTAGATTTAGAATCGATGATTGGATATTTTAAATTTGTGGAAGAAAAAGGAGTTTTGTGCAAATCAGATTTTGTTTAAAATTCGTCATTTTCAAAAGATATTTTAAAATAAAAATTTGAAAAACTATCCTAATTTTTAAATTTTTTTAAATTTCTTGGAAAAATCTGATATATTGATTTCTAAGATCTCAGAAAGATTTTTCTCTCTCCTTTTGATAAAAATAAAATATGTTCCTTTTTTAGAATTGCCCATTTTAAATTTATTGATTAAATCTCATTTTTCAAAATTTTCTAAAAATTTAAAAAAATCCAAAAATAATTTTTTTTTTTGCTTCTTTGTTTTTTTAAAAAAAACTTCATTTCTTCAATAAAACATTGGCCTTTTCCTCGACCATTTTCATCCTATCCAAAACTCCCTTCAAATTCCCCGAAAACATCCCTTCGACCTTATCTAATAATTCTCTATTTTCTTCCATTTTCTTCTTTATTTCCTTTTCATTTTCCTTCAAAACTCCTATTTCATTGCCGATTTTCCCGCTATTATCATGCATATATTTCAGACATTCGAGTTTTTCCACGATTTCTGGTAATTCCGAGGCGATTTTCTGTGTTTTCAAAAATTTCTCATATAATTCCTGGATCTTCTTGAAATCATTATCTCCATAAACCAATTCATTATTTTTCCTCATGATTTGATCTAATTCAGAATTAATTGCTTGAATTTTCCTGGCATTCATTTCCAATCGTTGAGGATTTAAACCAAATGCCAATTTATATAAATCATCTATTTTATTAATGATGTTTCCTTCCATCTTTATTAGAAAAATTTTAAAGAAAATTGAAGTTTTTTTGATTGAGATAAACCTGAATATCCTTGCCTACACCCACTGTTTTCTCCAGAAAATCGAGTCTAGATTCCAATTCCTTGAATTTCTTCAAATTCATGATATCTTCTTCTTTTTGCGGAATCAGGAATTCGACTTTTATGTTTTCCAAAGGATTTCCTTTGATTTCCTCAACATTTTTCCTTGAAAAGTTCTTAAAAAACTTAGAAAAAACCTTTGGAAATATAAAATTACATCGATTTTTGCGAATATCTCTTCTAAGACTTTCCCTTGTTTCTGTTGTTCAATAAACCTCAGATTTTGTTCGAAATTGGCCTTTCCATGGAAAGAATTCGATAAAATGTTATCAATTCCTTTGATTTTGGCCATTTGCATCATTTCTTCTTCGAATTTCTGGATTTCTCTCAATAAATCCAATTCTTGATCTTTTCCACCCTTAAAAACCTTTTCTTTTTCAGTTAAAAAGTCCACTTCTTCCTTTAATTCGTCTAATTCGGCTTTAAGTCTCGCTAATCTTTCCTCATTAGTCTCATATTCTGAATCTTTCTCTTGATTTTCTAAAGGTCTGGTTTTATATATAGTCAGAATTTGATCCGGAATGTCTTTTTGAGGCAAATTCGAGGCGTTTTTCTCATTCAAAAGCTCGAAATCGACCTCAGGGTCAGGAGATTCATAGCATTCTTGATGTTTAAAGACATTCATTCTGAAGTTTTTTTTTAAGGAATTTTATTAGAAAAAAAAAAGCCAAGTAAATTTCGAGTTTTTAGCGAAAATTAAAGAAATTAATAGACAAAAATCAAGATTTTAAAGAATATCATCAGGGTCATTATTCTTATAATAATCCAGGATTGAAGGTAAAGTTAGGAGATTTTCAAGGCTTTCGAGGCGATTTTTATCCTTTAATAGGCTTTTGGCTGTGATTTCAAAGGTTCCTTCCTTTTCCTCGAGGAAAAGCTTGGATTTGACAATTTGATATCCGGTTTTTTTCAATATTTCACAAAGATGATAATTTTCTTCAATAGGAACAATTGTCATATATTTTTTGGTTCTTTTTCCTTGAGTTGCCTTTAGTTTTTCTTCAGGTTTTTTCCTCCAAAGCCTTTCATTTATAGTTAAAAAGACCCCAAATTCCATACGATCTAAAGGATCATATATAGTGACTTTGATGGCTTTTGGAATCGAATTGAACCCGAAAAGAGATAAAGTTAAAGGCTGTTTTTTCTGATCTCCTATTAAAAGATTTAATTATTAGAAGAAAATAGGACTTTTTCCTTTGTTAAATACCTAAAATCATGCGTTTATAACCTATGAATTCCATCCTATAATTGGATATCGAGTTTTCATCGAATCTATCATAATCATCAGGATCCAATTCTATATAAAGTCTTTAATAAATTAATAGATATTCAATAAAAAATAACCTTTTATGAATATCTCGAGATAATAACTATCTAAAATAATCGAATATATTGCATATTTATCAAATCCATCAAGAAAATGAGGCAAAACCCCATATTTTTTCCAAAGATTCTCCATTTCAAATTGGGCTTTTCCTTTACTACGAACCATTTTCTTCTCAGGAGCTATAAATCCATTAAAAACCTTAAAAAAAGCTTAAAAACTAGAAGAAAACCATGGGTTTCGAAACCATTTCTCAAATATATCTCCAAAACCTCATTTATGATGTTTTCTATCAGAACATAAATGCGAAATTTGAAATTTTCATCGAAAACACGGGTTTTTAAGATAATCAGGCCTTTTCCTTGATGAAGTTCTTCAAAAGTGGGTTTTTTGATTTCTTCTTTCAAAAATTCATCAAGAAATTCGATTATTATCGTGATTTTCTCAATAATCGCCTTTTCATCGATAATTTCAATATTCTCGAATTCTCTGATTTTCTTTTCTTCTGATTTTTCGATATATTTCTTGAAAATTTTCTGAGAAATCGGCGAATTTTGGCCTTCTTCTTCATCGCACAAATCAAAGACTTCCGCGATTTTTACCATATCGAAGATCTCTTCAGGTAGACAGGCTTTCGATTCTTTATATTTAAAGATCTTTTGGAAGGCTGGATCATCAAAAACCATATCAATTCTGATAACTTTACTAAGAAGAAAAACCCTAGATTTTAACTTCGATTTTAATAAATTTACCTATTATTTTGAGAATTAGTCAAAACCAGCCGAAATTCATTTTGAGAGATATAATGTAAGGTTAAATTATAGTTTTCAGATAAAAATCTTAGAATTATTGGCGTGGTTAAAATCCCCTCAGCTTTTTCTATGAAAGTTAAGCCAAATTCGTCTTTAGAATGGCTTCGAATCGAAATAAAAGGAAGAACCCAATATCTCAAGAAATCTTCTTTAGTCCTGATGTTTTTTATCGGGGTATATAAAGAAAAAACATCACGAATCTCGAAAGTCCGGACTAAATCCAATAAGGATTTCAAAGTCATTTCCAAAGTCCAAAAAACCTTCGATTTCTCCTCATTTTCCTCATTTTCCTTAGGATTTTCAGGTTTTTCCCTTAAGAGAACCCCTAATATGACTTCTTCTTTAATCTTCATGAATTTGAATTCCTTAATAAAGGCTTTTCCCAAAAATATGCAATTTATCTTGAAAATCTCATTGATTTCTTCATTTTCGATTGAAAAAGCATGAGAGAAACTCTGGAGGAATTTCTCTTTAGATGGAATGCCGAAAAATTGGAAGATTTCCTCAGAAACGAGATCTTCTATTTTGCTCATCGAAGGAATGGAGTTTTTGCTAATATTGAGGTTTTTGTTGATATCGATACTAGCTTGAGTTCTAGTTAATTTTGGCTTGATCAACTTATTAGTGTTATTAGGAATATGGTTTAATGGGATATTGACAAGAGAAACAATAGTCTTTTGTTTAGAAATAGGCTCAGAAATAGCTTCTTCCTTATATCGAACTGCCTGACGTTGCAAAACCTCAGGATTTTCTTCTAAATCGGCTAATTTGAGAAGTTTTTCTAAATTTAATTTAAAATTTCTACTTGCCCGGGTCGCGAATTTGCCTAGAAATTGTTGTTTTTCCTTTAAATTATCCGTATTTTCAATGTTATTTTCAATATTATTATCCATAATATCATTGTTATCCATAATATCATTGTTATTCATAATGTCATTTTTATTCATAATATCATTGTTATTCATAATATCATTTTTATTCAAAATGTCATTTTTATTCATAATATCATTGTTATTCCTGATATTGTTGTTATTGATAATATTATTGTTATTCATATCCATAATAGTGTTATTATCTATATCCATAATATAGTTGCTATCCATAATATAGTTATTATTATGATTATTCCTGGTTTTTTCATTGTTTTTATTGACATTTTCTGAAATCGGTGAAACATTAGCTTTAAAAGTCTTATTTTCCTTATCAAATTTGCTTGATTTCTTCTGTTTTTCTTGGAAAGTCTTTAAGTTTTCGCGGATTTTAATCAATTCTGCTTCTTCTTCTAATTTTGCTTGTTTTAATCTTGAGTTTTCCGCTTCTAATTTCTCAATATATTCTTTTATTTCCTTATTTGGACTATATAATAATCTATTATTAAGAATATCAGGAGTATTGCCTTTATGATTAAAATCTTTATGATTAAAATCGTTCATATTTCCTAAGGGGAAATAGCTTGATTTCTGATTGCAAAAAGCCTGTTTTTCCATTTCCACAATAGTCTTTTCCCTATGATATTCCTCTCTAATTTTCCTTAAATCCTTTATAGCGAATTTCACTTCTTTCATTCGAGTTTTTAAGATAAAAGGCTCGCTTTTCTCTTGATCCATAGAAGAATCTTCGAAATCCTCGATATTTCTTTGTTTTCTGAAGAAATCCGCAGCAGAGCTTTTCTGGAATAAGAAGCCTTTATTACTTTGAGAAAAAGACCCATGATTATAATTATTCTTAATGAAAAAGCCTGTTTCTTGGGTTTCTTTGGCTTTTATCCTCGAATTCGCTGATCTATTATAACTAAGCATGAATTTCTGGGTTAAAAGCGCTGATTCTCCAAGGAATTTCGTTGCGATTTTCAAGCCGTTTATCAAGACTTTTTGATGAGATTTGAAATTCTGGGGTATTTTCTGCATGTTTTCAAGCGAAAGGCTATAATTCCAATAGGCTGTCAAAAGAATATGCAATTCATTGAGGAAATTCGCATTATTCTTTAAAAAATCCTCATTTTTTGTCTTCATAATATTGAAAATCTAATTATTATAATAAAAAGTCCATTTTACTCTGAGAAAAAGGCTTTAATTTACATAAGGTTCTATAGTGTTAAGACTTTCTTCACTGCTTTGACAGGCTTTGGAATAAAGACCTTCAATGAGATATAAGGAGGAGATGTTATTTAATGTTAAGGCTATTAAAGGCTTATTTTCAGGACTTTGTAATAATCCAGAACATTTCTTTAGATATTTACGGGCTTTTGCTATTTGGCCTGATCTTTTTCATTAGAAAATTAAGAAAAAAAGAGACTTTTTTTGGCTTTACTCAAGCGAAAACATAGCCAAATTATTGAATAAACCAAGGAAAAGACGAGAAAAGCTCTCGTTAGGGAAAAAAAGGATTTTACTGGCAAAAAACTCCGAGATTTCGCATAAAATAGTTTTGTTTTCTATAGGCTTTTAAGAGAAAATGAGACTTTTTTATTAAGAAACCTATATTTGATTGGAAAAGACTATTGCAAAGCCTTAAAAGATGAAAGAGGGTTTCTGAGGTTATTTCTGAGGTTTTTTGTAATGAGAAGTCCTTATAATAAGAGAAAAGATCAGAGAAAAGCCTTGAAGGATCTTGCTATGAAAATTGGAATTTAATGAGGAAATAAAGGAAATCCTACGTTTTCCATGAGATTTTCAAGGAAATTAGGGGAAAGACCTGAAAATTTAAGAAATGAGGTTTTTTCAGTCATTAGGAAATAATGGCTTTTTTTATTTAAGAATAGTTATAAATTTGGTTTTTTCAAATATATATTCAATTTTATAAGTTTCTATTGAAAATTGATCCTTTTTTTTAATGAATTAAGTCGTTGATATATAAAGAAATTAATTTTGAAAAAGTTCATAGAAATTTGAATTTTCTTAAATTTCTGTTTGAAAAATTGTTAAACTTTTAATTTTTTTAAAAATTAGTAAGTATACTGTATTAGCCAATTTCTCTCAAACTACTAAACAAAAACTATTCTATTTTCATGGATTTTCTTATATATTTTTTTTTTCAAAAAAACATAAAGATCAAAAGCAAAAAATTAAAATTTTGTTCATAAAACATAAAGTTCAAAAACAACAAAATAAAAAATCTATTACGGTAATAAAAAGGTTTCTATAAATTAAGAAAAAACAATACGGACTTCAAGAGAAAATTAAATACTTTGTTTTGTTTTGTTTTGTATTAGGTAAATGCTTTTTTTTGAAATTTGGCAGAGTATTTGGTTAGATTTTGAAAATGCGTATTAATATTTTAAAGTGAAATAAAAAAAAATTATCATAAAATGGAAATGACGAGGGAAATGAAACTTCTGAGAATAAAAATAAATTAAAATTAAGAATTTTTGGTAGTACGCTTTATTTCTTTTTATAATTCGATGTTTTTTTAATGATATCATGAATTCCTTCAAAAATATACTATCGAATGGCTGTATCAAAACAATTGTTTTGTAAATCTTTGATGAATTTCTTTTGAAACTCTAAATCAAAACATAACATTTTATATTTTGAATTTATAATCAATGCTTTCCCAATCCAGCTTTTTCTCATCCATGTTGACCTTTTTCTTTGAAAATCAAGCCAATTTTATGTTATTGGCTTCTGCCTTTCAGAAAAATGTCAATTCCTTCAAAAATTCAATTGAAATTTCTAAAGAAGTTCCATCTTTAGCCGAAATCGAATCATTTCTCTCAAAATTCTCACAAATGAAGAGTTCAGATTCATTTCGAGGTTTTTTCGAAAGGACCAAGGTCTTTTTAGTATGGATGATTTCTTTCTATGGAATTTTGATTTCCAAGTCATTTGAGAATTTCGTAAAAATTTAATATTTATTTTTCAAATTCCTTTATTTTTTTTTTTCATCATTTCTCATTTATAGTCAAATGATAATTGGATACAATTGAGTGTCTTTTTTCCAAATGTTGAGTTCTTCAAATTGAAGTTGAAATTATTCAGTTATTTGAATCCTTCTCTTAAATCAAAAAAATGGGACCTACCACAAGACCAATTATTGAAAGCATCTATTGAGTAAAAATTCCATCTTTTAACGATTTTATTTTGTTCATATTATAATTAGACAACTTTATCCATATGTGATCTATAAGCAAGAACAACAATTCGAGATCAGTTGGATGAATGTTTCTCGAGAATTCAACAGGAAAATCGGCCAATTGGCCTTTTTTAAGACAGAAAAACAATGCAAAGAGCGTTGGTTTAATCATTTGAGTCCTTTTTTGAAAAAGTAAAACTTTCTCTTAAAAGCCTTTGAATTCTAAACAAAATTTATAGAAAAGGTTGGACCATTAATGAAGATATCAATCTTTTAGAAGAATGCAGAGAAAAACCGAAGCAATGGGCCAAAATCTCAAGGAAATTCCTCGGAAGAAATCAACATCAAATAAAAAATCGATTCATTTGCATCATGGCGAAGGAATTCTATTGTACAAGGGATCAAATCAGAAAATGGATCAAATCAAATTGCCTCTTTGGACCAATTTCTTGTGTTTTGGAAACACTTAAAGGAAGATTGGAAGCAAATAAAATGGTTGAATCAACAATAAATGATAAAAAAATAGTAGTTTTTTATTATGAAAATCAAATTGGAAATGAGGCAGAATTTAATGTCGATAAATTCATAGGTTTTCAATCAGAATCCTCATCTTTCTTGCAGTTTGATTGAGAAAAAAAAAGCATGGAAAATTATAATTTTAGTTTTATAAATATATTTTGAAACGTTTTATTTGATTAGTTTTTATTTCTAAACAAAAAAAAAAATTTGAAAAGAAACTCATTTTTAAATGTAAAATATATCTCGAACACCTTTTCAGTTAAAAAGAAAATGAAATCCTGAAAGGGATTAAAATTGGTTGTAGTTTTTAAAAAAAAAACATTTATTCATTTTTTTTTGGAAACGTGCAATAAATGAAAAAAATAAAAAAATGATGTTTTATTTTATATTTTGATAACTTGATAAAATTTTCAAAAATTTTTGATTTGATAAATAATGTTTATTTCTAAATTTTAATTATTTTAAGGGGCAGTATAATTTTTCTGATCAACTGTTTGAGGGATACTCAAAATCGATTTTGGCTTTTCATAAAAATTCTTTGGAGACTCTAAAATCGATTTTGGCTTTTTCATAAAAATTCTTTCTTTTCTTAAAGTGCAAAAAAATTATATTTTTTGTAAAAAGCCGTGAGAAAAAAAAATAATGTTTAAAGAAAAAAAAATGTTTAATAAAGCTTGATGGTTTTTTTTATCAATGAAAAGTTTGTTTTAGGAGAAGCGACAAACCAAGTTCAATAAAAAGTTTTAAAATTCGTTCTTTTCTAAAAAAAACTCATTTTATTGGTTCATTAAAAATTCAAAACACAAACTGTCTAGAAAGATATTTTATTAAAAAAAAAAAAATTTAAAACGAAAGATTTCGGTTAGTTCGCTATGAAATGAATAATATAATCCATGCAAATGCATTTTTTTTTAAATAATCATGGAAATTATTTATTATGAAATATTATTATAGATCCTCTGGCAAATTAATATCTTATCTATTTAAAGAGCTCTTCTATTTTTATTTTTTTTGAATCAAATCCCATTTTCAAAATTTCGGATTTATCACCAATGCAAACTGCCTCTTGCTTAAATTCTTCACTTATCTCCTTTTTTTATCAAAATCAAGCCAAAAACATGTTTTTGGCAAGTATTTTTCAGAAAAACATCCAGTTGTTCAAAACTTCAATTGGAGTGTCTGAAACGTTGCCTTCTTTTTCAGAAATAGAGAAATTTCTCATTCCCTGTTCAGAATCACAGGAAGTGAAGAAACAGCTTTCCTTCCATCGTTATTTTCAACTTAATAAGTGCTTTTTGCTCTGTATTTTTTCAATATATGAAATTCTGACTGAACGATCTTTTGACACTTTTGTAATATATAGAATTATAATATAAAAATATATTTCTTAAAAATCGAAGACAAATCAAGATTGGGCTAATATAAGTGTTTTCACGCCAGGGTTGAATATTTTCAAGTTGAAGGTCAAATTGTTCAGTTATCTAAAACTGACTGCTTTTTCTTATTCGCAAAGGTGGAATCATCATCAAGATGAGTTGCTGAAATTTTCACTGACGTAAAACTAATTAAGAAAAAATTCACTGAAAATCTTTGTTTTTAAGAAAACTTGATCATAATATGTTCTTCGATCCCAATCAGCAATTCAATTTTAGTTGGGCTGAGATTTCGAAAGAGTTTAACAAGAACATTGAGCAATTAATCTTTTTCAAATCAGATAAACATTGCAAAGAACGTTGGTTCAATCATTTAAGTCCCTTTTTGAAAAAGTATAAAATTTCTTTGAAACTATGTATAAATTTTAGCATAAAATATGATTTAGAAAGAAGTGGACCCTTGAAGATGACATTGACCTTTTATCAAAATGCCTTCAGAATCCAAAGAAATGGGCCTTAATCTCCCGAACAATGTTTGGAAGGAATCAACATCAAATAAAAAATAGGTTTATTTGTGTTATGAATAAAGAGCTGGATCTAAAAAGAGAAAAAATCAGAGAACTTATCATGAAAAACTGTTTGACAGGACCTATTACTATAGCATTGGAAGGATTAAAACGAAAACTTTATGTGGATTATCAGATAAGGTTAGGAAACCTGGAAAATATAGAAGCTGAAATTCGGAAGGATGAGAGTGAATTTAATATTGATGAGTTCTTCAAATTTCTAGAAAGAGAGACTTTCTCTGATTTACAATAGAAGGATCTATTGAATTTGGAGAAAAATTATTATTATATATGAGATTTTAATTAAAAAAATTCAAACCCATTAAATCTCCTTTTTAAATATTGGGTTTTTTTATAAAAAATGGCATTTTTTGTTTTCTTCAATAATTTTCTATAATGATCCATCGATCGACAACAGAAACCGAATCATCAAAACAACATATACTCTTTATTTCATTTCAAAAATAAAGAATTAATATATATAATAATTCAATAGGATTGACCAAAGAACTTTCTTTTCTAATATTTCTAAAATAGATGCGAAACAAAAACCATTTCCTGAATCTTCTTTCAGGTCAAAATATTTGCATAGAACTTCAAATATTATAGTTTTGATTTTGTCAAACAGTCAAAAGAGGAAAAGAAAGAAATAATAAAATTGAGGAATGTGAAGGAATTTGACTAAATCGAAGAATTAATGCTGGATTTATGAATTTTTAAAATAGTTCATAGTTTTTTTTCTATGGCATTTTTTTTATTCGCTAATGTTATTTATAAAAACAGACTCTCTGACCCTTCTTTTGTTTTATCATATATACCTTTAAATATTAATTAAATAGCAAAACTGTCGTTATCGGCCATACTAAGCCTAAAGCACCGGATCCCACTCGAACTCCGAAGTTAAGCGGCTTAAGGCGTGGTTAGTACTAAGGTGGGGGACCGCTTGGGAAGTCCACGTGCTGATAACCCTTTTTTT
>Ga0302320_10024285_pt1 | contig 11842 bp, 8 predicted proteins | sample Bog_T0_3_FD_202130 | JGI IMG/M metagenome (GOLD analysis project Ga0302320, IMG submission 202130) | Peat permafrost microbial communities from Stordalen Mire near Abisko, Sweden - Bog_T0_3 | ecosystem: Environmental > Terrestrial > Soil > Wetlands > Peat | place: Sweden: Abisko, Stordalen Mire... | reverse complement strand
TGGACTTCAACTTCCCTTGAGCCATGCCGCTACGACCTCCGCTAAGACAATGGAGCAGCAGAACCCGGCCTTTGTCCTTTTCCAAGAGAGGTAACTTTTTCTCCAACTCATCGAGCGGTATATTCACCGCCTGGGCAAGATGGCCGGAACGGTATTCGCCGGGAGTGCGCACATCAATCACCAGCGCCCCTTCCTTCAAATAGTTACGGGCTGTTTCAGCAGAAAGCTGTGAGAGTTTTTTCCAAAGAAGCAGGGCAGCCAGGGCGGCGATCACAATGAATAGAGTTTTATAGTCCATGTTTGGTTGGGTGTTTTTCTGTAACGGTATATTTGGATTGATAAGCCATCAGATAGAGGACGGGCACTGCCATGCGGCTGATCAGGAGCGAAGCGATCTCTCCCGCCATCAGGGAAATGGCGAGCCCCTGAAAGATGGGATCGGAGAGAATCACGGCCCCACCAACCACCACGGCCATCGCTGTGAGCAGCATGGGACGAAAGCGCACCGCCCCGGCATCCACCACGGCCTCGGCCAGCGGCATTCCTTCCCTGATTCGCTGTTCGATGAAATCCACCAGGATAATCGAGTTCCGAATCACGATTCCCGCTCCCGCCATGAAGCCGATCATGGAGGGAGCCGTGAAGAAGGCTCCCATCAGTCCATGGGCAGGGAGAATACCAACCAGGGAAAAGGGAATGGCAGCCATCACGATCAGGGGAGTAAGGAATGACCTGAACCATCCCACCATGAGGATATAAATCAGGATCAGCACCACACAGAAGGCAGCTCCGAGATCGCGAAAAACCTCGATGGTGATATGCCATTCGCCATCCCATTTGATCGCGGGACGGGCATCGGAGACGGGAAGTGTCGCATTGTAAATCGGCAGCGGCGAGCCATCCCCGCCAAACTCCCGGGTATCGAGCTTCGCCAACTCCTTGTTCATGGCCAAGATCGCATAAACGGGGCTTTCAACAGATCCGGCCACATCGCCGACCACATAGGTCACAGGCATCAAATTCTTGTGATAGATGCTTTTTTCGATGGTGGAGTTTTCGAGACGCACCAATTCGCGCAAGGGCACCAGGGGATTCGTGGAAGAGGCTCCCGGTTCAGGAAGAGCATTGGCATCACCGGAGCGCACTCTCAGTGAAAAGAGTTCCTCCGGAGTGGTTCTGAGCGAGCGGGGAAGCTGCAAAACAATCTCTACATCTTCTTTTTCTTTCGGAATATGAACCAACTCCACCGACTCTCCGCCGACGGCCAGCTTCAGGGTTCTGGAAATGGTATCTGCGGTGATCCCGTGGAGCGCCGCTTTCTCCTTGTCGATCACGAAGCGAACTTTGGGTTGGTCCGATTCGATGTACCAATCGACATCCACGACGCCAGGTGTCTTCTTGTAGATTCCGATGATCTTGTGGGCCAGCTTCAGGCGATCCTCTTCCGTGGGGCCATAGATTTCCGTAACGAGCGTCTGGAGGACAGGAGGCCCCGGAGGAACTTCCGCCACGGCACAGCGAGCGCCATATTTTTCAGCCACTGCCGCCACTAGGGGACGCAGATGCTTGGCAATATCGTGGCTTTGCAGATGGCGCTCGTCCTTCGGTTTCAGGTTGATTTGTAGATCGGCAACATTCGCCCCCTGTCGGGTAAAATAGTGCCGCACCAGACCATTGAAATTGAACGGGGAAGCAGTCCCCACATAAATCTGGTAATCGGTGACATCCGGATCGTAGGCGATGGCGGCGGCGATCTCCCGGGATGCCTGGGCCGTCCGTTCGAGCGAACTTCCCTCCGGCATGTTGAGGATGATCTGGAACTCGCTCTTGTTGTCAAAGGGAAGCATTTTTACCTTCACCCATCCGATACCGACGATTGCCATCGCTGCCAGCAGTAGCAGACAAATCGCACCCAGAAATTCCAAACGACGCTTACGATTGGTTATCAAGGCCCCCATGTAACGACGGTAAAGGCGCGTGAAGAAATCTTCGTCACCACCGGTGCCTCCGTGCGACGACTGACCGTGCGCTTCCAGTCGCTTCATCCCGTTTCGCCACCGCAGAACGCGAACGGCAGCCCATGGAGTGACGATGAAAGCGATGAGAAGCGAGAAGAGCATCGCCGCGCTGGCCCCCACGGGAATGGGACGCATGTAGGGGCCCATCAGACCTCCGACGAAGGCCATTGGGAGGATGGCAAAGACTACGGCAAAGGTTGCCAGAATCGTGGGGTTGCCCACTTCTGCCACGGCGGCAATCGCCACTTTTTTCAGGGAAGCGGAAGATGCCCCGGGAAGATGAAAATGGCGGACGATATTTTCCACCACGACGATGGCGTCATCGACCAGAATGCCGATACTGAAGATCAGGGCAAAGAGGGTGATCCGATTCAGGGTGAACCCCAACAGGTAGAAGACAAGCAGGGTCAGGGCCAGCGTCGTGGGAATCGCCACGGCAACGATCAGCGATTCCCTCCACCCCAGCGTGAAAAGAATCAGGAGGGAGACACTGACCACGGCAATGGCCATGTGGAAGAGAAGCTCGTTGGATTTGTCGGTGGCGGTTTTGCCGTAATTCCGCGTGATCGTGAGTTCCACATCGGAAGGGATGACGCTTCCCTTGAGCAGGTCGATTTTATGAAGAACCTTATCGGAAATATCCGCAGCATTGGCGCCCGGACGCTTCGCCACGCTTAAAGTCACGGCAGGTTCGTTGCCCGAGGAAGCATTGGGGCCTCCCGTTCCGTGAAGCAGATACTGGGTCGGCTCTTCCGTTCCATCTGAAATGTCAGCCACCTCCTTGAGATAGACCGGCTTTCCGGCAGAAACACCAACGACCACATCGCCCACTTCAGTCGGCGACTGAAGGAATCCTCCGGTTTCAATAGCGATTTCCGCTCCACCCTTTGTCAGGGAACCGGAGGAGTATTGCCGATTGGCCTGCTGAATCATCGGCACAATCCCGACGGGAGTCAGATTGCGGCTGGCCAGCTTGACTGGGTCCAGAAGCACTCTGACCTGACGGCGGGCACCTCCGATGATTTGAGTCTCTCCCACCAAGGGCACCTGTTTGACGGAATCCTCGATCTGGGAGGCAAGTCGGCGCAGGGTCAGGTGGTCATAGACTTTGCTGTGAAGCGTGACAGCCAGAATCGGCACATCGTCGATCGTCTTCATCCTGATCAAAGGCATTCCGACCCCGGCGGGAATGCGATCAACATTGGAACGCAACTTCTCGGCAAGGTGAGCAAGACTCTCATCCGGGTTTTGCCCCACCTTGAAACGGACCACCATACTCCCCTCACCCGTGCTGGAGGTGGAGTAGATGTATTCTACTCCGGGAATCTCCCAGAGCAGTTTTTCCATGGGGCGCGTCGCCCGCTCCTCGACCTCCTTGGCACTGAAGCCAGGCATCTGCACGATGACATCCACCATCGGCACCTTGATTTGCGGCTCTTCCTCCCGCGGCAGCATCACCACGGCAAAGAGACCCAGAAGCAGTGATCCGACGACGATAAGCGGAGTCAGCTTGGAACCAATGAAAGCCGCCGCGATGCGTCCGGCGATTCCCTCGGAATGCAGTTTTTGCGGAGTGCTCATGGCGTGACATGCACCAACTCTCCATCGGTGAGGGATTGCACCTTTTCCCGAATCATCTGTTCCCCTTTGGAGGCTCCAGAGAGAAGTTCCACTTCGTCACCGTAGTGCTTGCCGCTTTTCACCAAGCGCAAGCGTGCATGTCCCGCTTCGCTGATAAAGACGATCTCCATCTGTCCCCGCTGAATCAGGGCCGAGGCAGGAATACTGAGAGAAATAGATTCCCCCACGGGAAGAAATGCCCTGCCAAACTGTCCAGCCCTGAGACCGCTGGTTACAGGAAGATCAATCCTGGCAAGAAAGGTTCGGCTATTGATGTCGGCAGTCGGAGCGATTTCAGTGACGGTTCCATGAATCCTCGAACCAAGTGCAGTGATCAGGACATCCACGGCCTCTCCTGGATGCACATGATCAATAATGGCTTCCGGGACATCGGCCTCGAAACGGAGATTCTCGGGATTTTCGATCTGGAGAAGCGGCTTGCCGAGAGAGGCAAAGTCCCCCACATCGGCAATCTTGCGTGTGATAACCCCGTCAAACGGAGCCTTCACCTGCACATAACCGAGCATGGTTTCCGCCTCCTTGACCGCAGCCTCCGCAATGCGGTAGCGCCCTTCGGCTGCATCGTATTCCTGATGGGAGGTGACCTGCTTTTGAAGGAGTTCGCCGTAGCGCTTGAAATCGCGGGCTGTCTGATCCCTATTGGCCACGGCTCGATCATACTGAGCCTTGACCTCTTGGGCATCGATCTCAGCCAGGAGCTGATCCTTAACCACGCGCTGCCCGAGATCCACCAGCATCGTGGAAACCCGCCCGCTCACCTTTGCCTCCACGGTTGCGCTGCTCTTGGCGCGTACAGAACCCACGACCTCCTCGATCACGGGTCGCTGTTTTTCCTCAACGGCCTGCACCTGTACGGCGGTACCAGTAGAGGGTACGGAGTCACCGGCCTTCTCCGGGCGCTTGCACGAGACAAGAGTCGAAAGCAAAAGCCCCGCCAAGAGCAACCGCCCAGAGGGTGAAACAATGGAAACCCGAGGTTGATGATTCGTGAGGAACATCAGATTTTTTTAATGACCGGAAGTCCCTCTTTCATCCACGCCTGAATCCCTCCTTCGATAACGGACAGATTCTCATGCCCTGCCACAGAGAGAATTTCCACAGCCTTACGGGCCCTCATTCCGGCAGCACAGAGCACGAAGCAAGGCTGACCGCTCCGGCGGATAGCTTGCACGGCTTCGGTATCGAGTGTGCCGAGCGGATGAAGCGCGGAACCCGGGATATGGCACTCTTCGTATTCATCCGGATTGCGGACATCGAGAATCAGGGCAACGGCACTCTGAGAGGAGGCATCAATGGGTGAGATCAGATTTATCATGTCTTTCTTGACTAGATAAGGCTAATAGTGCTATATGTCAATGTAGTAATGAAAGAAGCATCCAGTAATTCTTCGTTGGGCAACCACTCTTTGATGACCCAAGGACAAATAGAAGCGGCCTCCCAACTTTTCGCTGCGCTGGCGGAGCCGGTGAGGCTTCGCTTGATCCAGACTTTAATGAACTCCAACCTCACAGTGAGTGAGCTCATGGAAGCCACCGGCCTAAAGCAGGCCAATGTGAGCAAGCACCTGGGAATCCTTCTTGTTTCAGGACTCGTGGAACGAACCAAGGAAGGAACCTTCTCCCGCTATGCAATCGCCGACCCCTTTCTCAAGACGCTTTGCTCTCTAGTATGCGGCAGAATTGAGGATCAAGCCTCACAACGACTATTGTCTCTGAAACGGCGATAGCCTCAAGGCTTCGGGAAGGGGCAAACGAATCTTGCCGTTCTGCAACTTGGTGAGATCGCAGATTCCAAAATAATTTTTCCTGTCATTTTTTGAACTTCCGTCAGCAGGGGATCAATTCCCAGCGGCTCCTCAAAAACATTATTGACGACCCTATTGGTCGTTGTATTGTTTTCGCAATCCTCATGCCCTCCACTACAAGCGCCACCCTTACGCGGCTTTTTTTACTACTGCGAGCAGTAGTTCTCCTGGTTTTGATTGCCTCAGCAGTTGATCGAATCTCCAACCCCGAGTCACTGAAAGTATCAGCGACTCCCCAGCTAGCTGATAGCAAACAGCTCTCCGTTGAAAATCAATCGCTCATCCGTTAACTCGTATATCGCTTCCTCCAAGCACCAAAAACATCAATTGACAGCACACCACATCAACCCTAAACAAAGTCAATTATGAGCAACAACAACACCCTGAGTCTCGGACCGGTTGCAGCACGCAACCTCTCCACCGCAACAGTCACGATCCCCCAGTGGGACTACATTACCCCCCGTTGGCTGCTGCATCTTCTCCCCTATGTGAATGTGGATGGCGGCGCCTATCGCATCAACAAGGTCATTGAGAAGAGTGGCAAGGGTGGCGGACTGCTTCCCGAGCTTCTGACTGTCGGCGGAGGAGAGAACGCTCTCCCCACCACCTATGTCGATTACGCCGAAGATCCCCGCGAGATCGAACTGAGCGCCATCACCACGGTTCTCCACACGCACACCCGCATCACCGATCTTTACAGCAACAAGATCGACCAGCTTCGCGAACAGGTGCGCCTGACGGTCGAGGCCGTCAAGGAACGCGAGGAGCATGAACTCATCAACAACCCCGACTTCGGACTTCTCAAGGAGATCGCTCCCAAACAGCGCATCAAGACCCGCAAGGGAGCCCCTACCCCCGATGATCTCGACGAGTTGCTTACCCTGATCTGGAAGAAACCCGCTTTCTTCCTCGCCCATCCCCTGGCCATTGCCGCCTTCGGTCGCGAAGCCACCCGTCGAGGTGTTCCTCCGGTGGTCGTGCATCTTTTCGGCTCCCCCTTCATCACCTGGAGAGGCGTTCCCCTGATTCCGTCCAACAAGATTCCTTTCGAGAAGGATGGCACCACCCGCATTCTGCTCCTCCGCGTCGGCGAGGATAAGCGCGGCGTTGTCGGCCTCCAGAAAGTCGGCGTCCCCGGCGAAGTCGAACCGGGACTCTCAGTCCGCTACAGCGGCACCAGCGACAACTCCATCGCCTCGCATCTCGTGACCCGCTACTTCTCGCTTGCTGTCCTGGCCGATGACGCCCTGGCCAGCCTGGATAATGTGGTGGTCAACAAATACCACGAGTATGTCTGATCAATTTCCCGGAATCCCGGTGGGCGCTGAGCTCTCCGGGAACCGGGAAGTTCCTCATTCAGACCTCATAGCAGGTCTGTTCAGAGATGTTCTTTCCCGGTCACAGCCGGCGGACGCCATACCCAGCACCGGTCTGACGCCTCCCACGGCGGGATCGCTGGAAGCCATTGTGGGACAAGCAGGGTTGGATGTTTCGACTCCCTCCGTGATTGCCCCTTCATCGGCCCCCTCCACCCTACCCACCTTCCCAGCCCAACCGTATCAGTTGGAGGAGATCGCCCCGCTCTCTCCATCAGGCACCAGCCTTGCTGCACAGGACCTACCGAAAACTCCGCAGGCCGAGGAAGAAATCCATCTTCTGACACTTCCTGACAAGGAAGTTTCCAAGGTCAATGAAAGTCCCCTCTCCCCGCCCCCGATTCATGCCGATTCGCCCCACGCGCTCAGTCTGAGCGATGGCGCGGAGGTAGCTCCTGCCACGCCGAGTGCCGAAGCAGGCCGTCCGGAACTCCCCTTCGGGGAGCCCCTGGGCCCGGATCTGAATCTGGCACCCACCTCCCCGAGCCGCAACGCTTCGGGAGTGGAGGTCTTGTCGGAGTACTCGTCCACGCCTTCTTCACCCCACGGAGTGAACAATGCCCCAGACTATTACTTCCTTAGCCGTGAAGAGGAACCTTCCAAGGAAATATCAGGGAAGACTCCATCCAGCGGCCATGCCACGCCGATCCCTTCCTTTGATCAGGAATCGGTACGACGCGATTTCCCTGCCCTGCAACAGCAGAGCAACGGACATCCGCTCGTCTTCCTCGACAACGCGGCCACCACGCAGAAGCCCTGGGCGGTAATTGATGCCACCTCGCACTTTTACGAGAAGGATAACAGCAACATCCACCGTGCCGCTTACGAGTTGGCAGAGCGGGCAACCGCAGCCTTCGAAAACGGACGGGAAAAAGTTCGCGAGTTCCTCGGAGCCAAGGACAAGAAAGAGATCGTCTTCACGAGGGGAACCACGGAAGCCATCAACCTCGTGGCCAACACCTTCGGACGCAAGTTCATCGGCGAGGGCGACGAGATCCTCCTCACCACCCTTGAGCATCACGCCAACATTGTCCCTTGGCAACTGCTGGCAAAACAGGTCGGCGCGGTCATCAAGGTTGTTCCAATCAACGACCGGGGTGAACTCATTCTGGAGGAGTACGCCCGTCTGCTGAGTCCCCGGACAAAGATCGTCAGTGTGGCCCATGTTTCCAATGCCCTTGGAACCGTGAATCCCGTGGAGCAGATCATCCAACTTGCCCATGCGCACGGAGTGCATGTGCTCGTCGATGGCGCGCAATCCACGCCCCACATTCCGATCAATGTGCAGGCCCTCGATGCGGACTTCCTGGTCTTTTCGGGACACAAGGTCTTCGGACCGACCGGGATCGGAGCCCTCTACGGAAAAGCGCACCTCCTTGAAGTTCTTCCCCCTTGGCAGGGTGGAGGACACATGATCAAGGATGTCACCTTCGAGAGGACCGTCTTCCAGCATCCCCCGGAGAGATTCGAAGCGGGAACCCCCGACATCGCAGGAGTTGTCGGACTTGGTGCCGCTATCGATTATCTCTTCAAGATCGGCATCCCCAATATTGCCGCCTACGAACACGCCCTGCTGGAATACGCCACCGAGCGACTCTCCGAAGTCCCCGGTCTGCGCCCCATCGGGACGGCCCACAACAAGGCCAGCGTGCTTTCGTTCGTCATTCCGGGAATTCCGAACGAGACCATCGCATCGCATCTCGACAAGAGCGGGATTGCCGTGCGGGCGGGACATCATTGCGCATTGCCCACCCAGCGACACTTCGGCCTGGAAAGCACGGTGAGACCCTCGCTTGCCTTCTACAACACACGAGGGGATATCGATGCGCTAGTTCAGAGCCTTCTCTCCCTGAGAAAGAAATAATCGAACTTGCTGTTCCTAATAACTACGGGCCGCTGGAATCCAGGATTCCGGCGGCCTTTTCCTTCTATTACCAGCTCTCATCGACAACTGGACTTTCTGACTGGTTCTTTTGCCGAGTGGCAGCGTTGTCATCCTTCTGGTTATCTTCAGATTGCCTCGCTCGCTCCCGCTCGTCTCGCCCTGGGCTGCACTCTGTGCAGGCTCACCGGCCCTTTCCCAAGGGCACGGGGTGCCATCAGTCTTCCGCCTTGCCACTCACCAAAATCCCTGCGCCACAAATTCTACCTATCTCTGAAAGATGGTATTTAACGCTTCTTCTGGCACGCACACCATGGAATCACTAAACTTTCTCACAATGAGCCAGCGCATCCATTTACTGAAACCACTCCTGGAATCCTACCGCAACATCGGCGGGATCAACCATCTCGATCGGGCCCATCTCCCTTCCAAACAGGCCATTGCCCAACTCTGCAACGATCTGTTGCATCTTCTCTTTCCCGGTTTCTTCTCCGAAGAGGCGGTCTCGCTGGAAGAGCTTCCCGATGCGGCCCAAGAGATCATCGACCAGACAGCCAGTCAACTGGAGTCTGTCATTGCTGTCAGCTTGCGGATTCGTGGCAATGTAGCAAAGCCCCCTGAGAGATTCGAGGAATTGCAAAACGAGGCAGTCGCGATCACGGAGCGCCTTTTTACCAACATTCCGGCAGTCCGCGCCTTGCTCAAGACCGATGTCGAGGCGGCCTTCGCAGGAGATCCAGCCGCCCGCAGTCTGGAGGAAATCGTGCTCGCCTATCCGGGTCTCGAAGCCATCGCCATCCAGCGGGTGGCCCACCTGATTTATCTTGAGGATGTTCCCCTCCTCCCCCGCATGATGACAGAATGGGCCCATGGCCGCACCGGCATCGACATTCATCCGGGAGCGAAGATCGGATCACACTTCTTCATCGATCACGGCACCGGAGTCGTCATCGGGGAAACCTGCGTGATCGGCGATCGTGTGAAACTCTATCACGGCGTGACCCTCGGCGCCCGCAGCTTTCAGAAGGATGAGCATGGGGAAATCGTCAAGGGACTCAAACGCCATCCCCAGGTCGAGGATGATGTTGTCATCTATCCTAACGGCATCATTCTGGGTGGCGACACCATCATCGGGGCCCGCAGCACCATCGGCGCGAATGTCTTTCTCATGAAAAGCATCCCCCCCGACACCCTGCTCGTACGAGGAGAACAAGTGCAGACAAGGCTCGATAAAAAGGGGAAGAAAACACCCCTGATCACCGTGCAGATTCACGAGGACGAAATCGATTTCATGATCTGATCTGGAAAACTTAAACTTCATTCTCCAATGATCATCGGCGTTCCTAAAGAGACCAAAGAGCAGGAGTACCGCGTTGCTTTGCTTCCCGCAGGAGCGCATCAACTCATCAAACAGGGGCATCATGTCAGGGTGGAGAGTGATGCCGGAGCTGGGATTGGTTATTCTGATGCCGATTACCTGGCGGCGGGAGCCGAGGTGGTAAATGAGCATGCGGCGGCCTTTGATGCCGACCTTGTCGTGAAAGTCAAAGAGCCTCTGCCCGAGGAATATGCCTTTTTACGCCGGGATCAGATCCTCTTCACCTACCTCCACCTCGCCGCAAACAAAAAACTAGCGGAAGCCCTCTGCCTCTCCGGTGCCATCTGCATCGCTTACGAAACTGTCGATGTCAACCGGCGCCTGCCACTCCTCGAGCCGATGAGTGAAATCGCAGGACGCATGTCAGCCATCGTAGGTGCTTTTCATCTCGCAAAGTATGCCGGTGGCAACGGGGTTCTTCTCGGAGGAGTCCCCGGCGTTCTTCCCGGACGCGTGGTTGTCCTCGGCGGAGGCACTTCGGGAGTCAATGCGGCACGCATGGCCCTCGGCCTCGGCGCCGAGGTCACCATCCTCGAGTTGGATCTTGAGCGGATGCGCTTTCTGGATATCGCCCTGCCGGGCGCCCATACGCTCTATTCAAGCGAAGCCAATCTTCAGGAACTCCTGCCCACGGTCGATCTCCTCATTGGCGCCGTACTTGTCCCAGGGGCAAAAGCTCCCAAGCTGATCACGCGAGAGATGTTGAGAGTGATGAAAAAAGGGAGCGTCCTGGTGGATATCGCCATCGATCAGGGAGGGTGTGCTGAAACCTCCCGTCCCACAAGTCACAGAGATCCGGTTTTCCTTGAGGAGGAGGTCATCCACTATTGCGTGGCCAATATGCCGGGCGCCTATGCAAGGACAGCAACCCAAGCCCTCACCAATGCAACCAGCCGCTATGTCCAGGCGCTTGCCAATCTCTCCCTGACGGAAGCGGTCAAACAAATACCGGGCCTTCTCCATGGCATCAATGTCATGAATGGCCACATCACGCTCCCCGTGGTTGCAAAGTCTCTGGGCCTGCCCTGTCAGCCGCCCACCCTTTGACTTCGCCCCCCCTCCCCCACTTGGAGAAGCTCCAGAAAGTGGAGAGAGAGCACTATCTTTCAACCCATGAATATAATGACGACGATATTGGTCGTTTTTTATTTACATCATCCGCTCATCATGAAAAAAGAAAGAGCGATGCAGGCTCCTCGCCTTCTCCTCGACGGCTCAGCCACAAATTTCCAAATCACCAAGTAACAACCCACTCAATCCCATGAGCACCGCACAGACCACAAAAATTACCCCACAGGGAGAAACCAAAAGCCATCACGGGAGCGGGTGGCAGGAACTCTGGTTGAAAGAGGATTGGTGGGCCGTCTGGATCGGTCTGGCTTTTGTCATCGTCTCCTATTTTCTCTTCACCAAAGGATCGAGCCTGAGCTGGATCGCCGTTGCGCCAGGCAAGTGGTCCACCCTTCCGCAACTCGGGAGCCAGCTTCTTCAGAACGCCACCAGATATGGAGCGGAGTTCCTGCTCTTTCTGGTTCTCTTGGGAGGAGCGGCAAAGATTCTCGGACACAAGCTGCGTGAATTCTTTCCCTCCTTCCTTCTCGTTTATCTCCTCTCCTTGGCGGTTTTTGCCGCGGGCTCCTGGGATCAGGCCAGTCGCTACAGCATTGAACCTCCTCTCCTGGCTCTTCTGATCGGCCTCTTTCTCTCCAATGTCGCGAGGCTTCCCAAGTGGTTGGACGCGGG
>Ga0302320_10024284_pt1 | contig 11842 bp, 7 predicted proteins | sample Bog_T0_3_FD_202130 | JGI IMG/M metagenome (GOLD analysis project Ga0302320, IMG submission 202130) | Peat permafrost microbial communities from Stordalen Mire near Abisko, Sweden - Bog_T0_3 | ecosystem: Environmental > Terrestrial > Soil > Wetlands > Peat | place: Sweden: Abisko, Stordalen Mire... | reverse complement strand
GTCTCCCCATCGCTTCGCCCAAGAGTTACAGTCAGGGCCTTCGAGCGCTGAACGCCATTTACCGTCAAGTGGCCACCTCGACGCCCGGCGTCACGTTCCAGCCGATGTGGCATCTCTTGGCCACGAACAGCGGCCATTACCGAGCTGGTGCCATCGTGAACAATAAGCAAAGTGCGCTCCGACTGTCCGACGGCATCCACTTCACTTCCACCGGCGAACTCGTCATCGGCACGTTCATCGCCCGACAGCTGGCCACGGTCTACAACGTGAATCTCCGTCTCGAAGAGCCTGCGTACATCGACCGATGAATCGAGGCAAGCCACGAATTCTCGAGCGCGCCCCGTCGAGGGCGCGGAACCGATGGTGGGGAAGGTACTCACTCGGCCGTCACCGTCCGTTTGGTTGTCCGATCACCAAAGAAACGGCACGACGTCGCCCGACCCGAAATACTGTCCGGGGGCGAGTCTGCTCGCGGTGACCACTTAATAGGCAATCGGAATCGGAGAACGCGGTGACCAAGTTCACATCGGTCGGAGGGAATTGGTCCGGGACGTACCAGTATCAGGCGCAAAGAATTGTTTCCGTTGGCACGAAAGACGAGTTGACCGAACTCGTGCGGACGTCGCGTCGGATCAAGGCACTCGGCACTCGGCACTCGTTCAATGACGTCGCCGACTCACCCGGCGTTCTCGTGGATGTGAGCGCCCTTCAAAGCGAACCATCGATCGACGAAGAAAGTCGTCGCGTCACTGTTCCTGCAGGGATGTCGTACGGAACTCTGGGGCGCTTGCTCCAGGCGCGTGGCTGGGCGCTTCACAATCTCGGGTCGCTGCCCCACATATCGGTCGCCGGCGCGTGCGCCACCGGAACCCACGGATCGGGAGCGACGAATCAGTCTCTCGCCGCTTCAGTCTGTGAATTCGATTTAGTGACGGCAGATGGTGAGGTCGTCCACATCGACGAGTCCGATCCGCGATTCCACGGTGCCGTCGTTGCGTTGGGCGCACTCGGTATCGTGACCGCACTTACCTTGCGCATTGAGCCGACCTTCGACGTTCGTCAGGACGTTTTTGTCGACATGCCGTGGAGCGGTCTCGGACAGTTGGACGAGATCATGAGTAGCGCGTACAGCGTCAGCCTCTTCACGCGTTGGAAGGGAACCGTCGAACTGGTGTGGACCAAGTCTCGTTATGTCGAGGGAGCCCCTGCACCATCTAGTCTCGGTGGTGCCGTGCTGGCGACACAACCGATGTCGCCGACCGGCGACGATATCGCAAATACGACGGACCAGTGTGGGGTCCGAGGGCCGTGGAACGAGATGCTGCCCCATTTTCGATTCGACAAGATACCGAGTCACGGCGACGAGATTCAGAGCGAATACTTCGTGCGGCGTGAACACGCATTCGAAGCCCTCAACGCTATCGAACGGATTGGCGAGAAATTCTCACCCCATCTCATCGTTTCGGAACTTCGCTACGTCGCTGCCGATGCGTTGTGGCTGAGCCCCGCGTACGAACGCGACTCTCTGGCGATTCACTTCACGTGGAAGAGACATCCCTTGGAAGTGCAAGACCTTCTAAGACTGATCGAGGAGATTTTATCGCCCTATCAAGCGCGCCCCCACTGGGGAAAGTGGTTCACGATGGACGCTTCGCGCATCTCTGGTCTGTACCGACGGCTACCGGATTTCACCGCTCTGGTCAACGAGTTCGATCCGGACGGAAAGTTCAACAACGAATTCTTTAGTCGCGTGTTGTCGACTGCATAGTCGTCACACCGTTCACGTGGTTGGTGACGGAGCGATTTCTCGCAGGAATCCTCGATCGATTCAATTGAAAAAGAAGGTAAATCGAAGTTTCTCCACCCAATTACTTTGGTGCCCCCGACAGGAGTCGAACCTGCGCACATGGCTTCGGAGGCCAATGCTCTATCCACTGAGCTACGAGGGCATATTGGGATTTCGCCCGTTCGGGCCGAGTTTATCCGACGTCATGATGCGTTGAAATAGTCAGTCGACAATACGGGTACAGATCCCCTGCACGAGTTCAACGTTGGACCTACTCTCTCAAAGTGGCAACACTACGACGCTCGTTGGTCTTCGTTCGGTGAAGCCACCGGCCGTCACTCCGTCGATCTGGACTCCGCTCAGAGTCAATGTGTTTCGATGGCTGTGGCTCGCCTCACTCGTTAGCAACGTCGGCACATGGATGCAAACCGTTGGAGCGCAGTGGCTACTCGTGCACACCGCGAACGCCGCGATCCTGGTGTCGTTGGTCCAGACCGCCGACATGCTCCCTGACGTACTGTTCGCAATCGTGGGAGGCGTGCTCGCCGACATTCTCGATCGACGTCGCCTGATCATTGCCGTCCAGTCTGGTCTCGCCGTGACGGGCGCACTACTGGCCGCTCTCACCATCGCGGGTCATGTCTCACCCGCACTGCTCTTGATATTCACCTTCATCATCGGTTCGGGTTCGGTCTTCATCACGCCCGCCTACCAGTCACTCGTCCCCGAGCTCGTTCCGCGCGAGGACGTTCCTTCGGCCGTCCAACTCAACTCCCTCAACGTCAACGTTGCGCGTGCGGTGGGACCCGCGATCGCCGGAATACTGATCGCCCGTTTCGGTGTCGGCGCCGACTTCGCACTCAACGCCGGAACGTTCCTTCTCTACGCCATCGTCGTGGTGTTTTGGCGACCGCCGGCGAAGAGTACGGTACGGCGTCCCGAGCGATTCTTCCCCGCGTTGCGAGCCGGCGGCCGCTACGTCCGTCATGCACCGGTCGTGCGGCGGATACTCTTGCGCGCTTCACTGTTTCTCTTCCCAGCAAGTGCGCTGTGGGGACTACTGCCGCTCGTGGCGAGCCGGCGCCTGGGTCTCGGTTCGAGCGGGTACGGACTCCTGCTCGGCGCGCTCGGCGTTGGAGCCATCGTGGGCGCTCTGATGCTCGCACGAGCGCGCACCAAGTTGTCGGCCAACGGGATCGTCGTACTGGCGGGAGGATTCTTCTGTCTCGCTCTGATTGCCGTGGCCGTGTTGCACACGACCATCGGCGTGGTCCTCATTCTCATCCCCACCGGCGTGACCTGGGTCTGGATGCTCGCGACGGTGAATACGTCGCTCCAACTCTTTCTTCCGACCTGGGTCCGGGCACGAGGACTGTCGATCTACCAGATGGTGCTCTTTGGAGCACAGGGTCTCGGTGCACTCGTGTGGGGCGTCGTCGCCAACGCGTTCAGTCTTCCGGTCGCCTTCGTCACCTCAGCAATCCTGCTCGCGGTGGGCACGGCATCGACGCGGATGTGGCCCCTCATCGACACCTCACAGATGGACCGATCCACGGTGGTTCGGCCCGATCCCGATTTTGTTTTCGAGACAGAATCCAGTGCCGGTTCCGTCGCGGTCTGGACGACCTTCACCATCCCACCAGAGAGGGAAGCGGAGTTCAGAGACGCTATGAATCGTGTCCGTGAGTCACGGTTTCGCACGGGTGCTATCGAGTGGGGACTCTTTCGCAACGGCGAAGAGCCCGGACATTTTGAGGAGGTCTTCTTCGTCGCCTCGTGGGACGAGCACTTGCGTCAGCACCGCGAACGACTGACCGCCGCCGACCGCGACTTCGAGGACGTGGCCAAGTCGCTCTCGACGACACCTCCGCTGACTCGTCACTTACTCCCGATGCAGATCGAAGATCATTGAGGTTCGAACGAGGCCCGTTCGCTCGACACACTGCACTTGGTGCCGGTTTGAAAGGATGAAGCGACTACGCGACGACACTCGAGCAGTGCCAGCACTTGGTGGCGGCCTCGGGAAGATCCGCGGAGAGACACTCGGGACAGGTCTTCACGGGTGCGGCCGGCGTTGGTGCACCGAATACCACCGTGCCTTGACGGGCCATGTACTTGCGATACGGCACGACCAGGATGAAATAGACCACCGACATGAAGATGACGAAGTAGACGATCGCCGAGATGAACGCACCCACAGCGATGAACTGACCGTTGATCGTCCATCCCAGTCCCGGACCTTTGGTGGCGTTACCGGCGAGCGAGTTGATCAGCGGCGTGATGATGTTGCCGGTGAACGAGGCGATGAGCGTACTGAAGGCGAGCGCCACGACCAGTCCGACCGCAATGACGATCAGTTCGCCACGCATCAAGAAATTCTTGAATCCCTTTAACATCCTCAACCCCCATTCGTGTTTGACAGAACGCTAGCCAATACGCGAAGGACGCGCATCGAGACGACGGGCTCTCGACGTTCGGTACTCGCCGACCACGGGTGCTCGGAATCGAGCGACTCACTTTCGAAGCGGTCGCTCGAGCCCGTAATGTTCATCTATGAGCGCTGAGCCGATCGTCGCGTCGTTACTTCCCGACACCGCCGAGATCTCGGCGAACGACGTCCTGATTGGCGGCGTCTCGTTGCGTGGCCTTGCCGGGTCCTACGGCACGCCGCTGTTCGTCTACGACGAGGAGACACTGCGCGCGCGCTGTCGCGAAGCGGCCGGAGCCTTCGATGACGGCGTCGCCTTCGCGTCCAAATCGTTCCTCTGCGGTGCGATGGCGCGACTGGCCTTCGAAGAGGGTCTCTGCATCGACGTCGCGACCGGCGGCGAACTCGATCTCGTGTTGCGATCCGGTGTGCCGGCCGGTCGGATCATCATGCACGGCAATAACAAGTCGGCCGACGAGTTGGAGCGCGCCATCGCGGTCGGCGTGCATCGACTCGTGGTCGACAACTTCGAAGAGATCGCGCTGCTTTCGACGCTCGTCAATGCGTCGGCACCCCTCGACTGTCTGGTTCGTGTGACGCCGGGCGTCGAGGCCCACACGCACGAGTTCGTTCGCACCGGCCAGGAGGACACGAAGTTTGGATTCTCCGTCGCGACCGGCGACGCGCGAAGAGCGATCGACGAACTGCGGGCAATTCCCGGACTGACGTTGCACGGTGTGCACGCGCACATCGGCTCGCAGGTGTTCGAACTGATCGGCTTCGTCGAGTCACTCACGATCCTGGCGAAGTTCATCGCCGACGATGACTTCGACGAACTGTGCGTGGGCGGTGGACTCGGTGTCGCGTACGTCGCCGGCGAGTCGGCGCCGTCGATTCACGAGTGGGGCGACGCGATCCGCGTCGCGGCCAACGAAGTCGGGTTGGACTCCAACGTGCGGCTCCTGGCCGAGCCGGGTCGCGCCGTCGTCGCCCAGGCGGCCGTGACGCTCTATGAGGTCGGCGCCGTGAAGCCGGTCGAGCAGCGAACCTATATGGCGGTCGACGGGGGAATGAGTGACAACCCGCGTCCCGTGCTCTACGGCTCGGGCTACGAGGCCTTCGACGTCGCCGACGCGCTCGGCGCACGTCCCCAGAACGTGCGACTCGTCGGCAAGCACTGCGAGAGTGGTGACGTCCTGATCGACGAGGCGTGGCTGCCCGCGTCGACCGGCGTGCGCAGCATCATCGCCACGCCGGTGACCGGAGCGTACGGCTACTCGATGGCGTCGAACTACAACCGCGTGCCGCGTCCGGCAGTGCTCTTCGTGCGCGACGGCGTGGTTCGTGAAGTGCTCCGCCGAGAGACCTTCGACGACATGGCGCGACTCGAGGTGTGAACTCGGCAGCGCCGAAATGGTCGGTTAGCCTTTAAAGGTGAACAAGCCGGTCGTTCGAGTCGGGATCATTGGGGCGGGTAACGTCGGCGGCGCCCTCGTCGAACTCTTGAACGACCCCGAACGCCAAGAGGCCCTGCTCGACGCCGCGACGGGACCGATCGAGCTCGTCGGCGTCGCGGTTCGTGACGCGGCGAAGCGTCGCAAGGGAATCCCCAAACAACTGTTGACGACTGACGTGGCCGGGCTGGTCGCAGGTGACGACCTCGACATCCTCGTGGAACTCGCCGGCGGCATCAAGCCGGCACGGGTCTACATCGAAACGGCCCTGCGTCACGGGGTCTCGGTCGTCACCGCCAACAAGGCCCTGATGGCCGAGTGCGGCACCGAACTCGCGCAACTGGCCCACCAGAACGGCGCCGACCTGTTCTACGAAGCGGCGGTCGGCGGCGGCATCCCGATCCTTCGCGCGCTGCGCACGTCGCTCGCGGGCGAACGCATCAACCGCGTCATGGGCATCGTGAACGGCACGACGAACTTCATCCTCTCCAAGATGACGAGCGAGGGCAGCGACTACGCCGCGGCGCTGAAGGAGGCCCAGGCCCTGGGCTACGCCGAAGCCGATCCGAGTGCCGACGTCGAGGGTTACGACGCCGCCGCCAAGGTGCAGATCCTCTCGTCGCTCGCCTTCGGCACCGAACTCGTCGGTGACGCGATCGCGCGTCAAGGGATCGTCGGCATCCGCTCGGTGGACATCGAGTTCGCTCGGCGATCGGGTTACGTCATCAAGTTGCTCGGCGTCATCGAACGCGTGGGCGACTCGGGGATCTCGCGTCGGGCCCACCCGGCGATGATCCCGGTCGAGCATCCGCTCTCTTCGGTCCACGGCGCGATGAACGCGGTCTTCGTCGAGGGCGTGCGCAGTGGTCCTCTCATGTGGCTCGGCCAGGGCGCCGGGGGAGAGGCGACCGCGACCGCGGTGCTGGGCGACCTGCTCGACGCGGCGCGCAATCGTTTCAGTGGTCGTCACGACATTCCCTTCAGCGTCGACCGAACGCTGCAGAGCGTGCCCGTCGGAGGTCTCGAGAGCGTCTTCTACATAAGCATCGACGTCCTGGACCGACCGGGCGTGCTCGCCGCGGTCGCGGGCATCTTCGGTGACAACGGCGTGTCGATCCAGTCGATGGAGCAGTCGGGCTTCGGTGACGAGGCACGTCTGGCGTTCTTGACGCATATGGCCCGCACCGACAGCGTCGAGGCCACGGTCAAGGATTTGGCGAAGCACCGATCCGTGGATTCCATTGGCGCCTGCCTGCGGGTCATCGGTGGGGGCCTCTCGTGATCGGGTGGCAGGGCCTGTTGGTCGAGTACGCGCAGTGGTTCGACCTCGACGGTGTGGACGAGATCGTCACGCTGCAAGAGGGTCACACGCCGCTCATCCACGCCGAGCGACTCTCCGAGCGCGTCGGTGCGGACGTCTGGCTGAAGTACGAAGGACTGAACCCCACGGGCTCGTTCAAGGACCGCGGCATGACGATGGCGATCACCAAGGCCAAGGCCAACGGCGCGACCGCCGTGATCTGCGGATCGACCGGCAACACGTCGGCGTCGGCTGCGGCCTACGCCGGCAAGGCCGGTATGGACTGCGTGGTCCTCGTCCCCGAAGGCAAGATCGCTCAGGGCAAACTGGCCCAGGCCATCGTCTACGGCGCGAAAGTATTGCAGATCCGTGGCAATTTCGACCAGGCGCTCAACCTGGCGCGCGAGCTGACGCAGTACCTCCCGATCACGATCGTCAACTCGATCAACCCCGATCGCATCGAGGGACAGAAGACCGGCGCCTTCGAGATCGTCGACGTCCTGGGCAAGGCCCCGGACGTCCTCTCGATCCCCGTCGGCAATGCTGGCAACATCACCGCCTACTGGCGCGGCTTCACGCAGTACCACTTCGCCGAGCGCTGCAAGATCCTGCCCAAGATGTGGGGCTTCCAAGCGGCCGGCGCGGCGCCAATAGTCCTCGGCCATCCGGTCACGAACCCCGAGACGATCGCCACCGCGATCCGCATCGGCAATCCGGCGAGTTGGATTCCGGCACTCGAGGTCATCCACGAATCGCTCGGGGACATCCGCGCGGTCACTGACGACGAGATCATCGAGGCCTATCGCTACGTGGCGAAGTACGAGTCGATCTTCTGTGAGCCGGCGTCAGCGGCCTCGATCGCCGGCATCATCAAGTACGGCGTGCCCAAGGATTCGACCGTCGTGTGCGTGCTCACCGGCAACGGACTCAAGGACCCCGATACCGCGGTCGAGACGAGCGTCACGCCCGACGTCGTCGACGCGACACTGAAGGCGCTGTTGGAGAAACTCTCCTAGGTCTGCGTCACTCTCCGCGCATGACCTGTGCGGCCGACGTCCGAGCCGCACTTCGTCCGGGCAGGGCGGCGACGAGGTTGGCGAGGATCACCGAGCTCAGGCCCACGATGACCAGCGCAAGGAAGGGCACGGTCGGTCGCGGTACGGCGTAGATATTGTCCGCGAAGAGGGTCCAGAGCCAACGTCCCGCGAGGATCCCGAGCGGGATGCCGAATACCGCTCCCACGGCGCCTGCCACCGACGCCTGCCACGCGACGGCCGACAGAAGCTGTCGGCTGGTGAATCCCAGGGTGCGAAGGAGTGCCAGGTCACGGCGCCGTCGATGCACGGACGCCACCAGCGTCAGTCCGAGCGCGACGACCGCACCCACTGCCAGGGCGAGTGCGAGCAGGTTGGGCAAGATCCCGATGGCCCGATAGTTCTCGATCTCCGCCGGATAGCGCACGGAGGCGACCGCGACCTCGCTCCCTCCGCCGTTGGGCGTGGCCTGGATCTCCTTCAGGCCGATCCGTGCAATCTTCTTAATGGACGCCAGTGCCGGGGCGGCGGGAGCGTCTTTCTTGAATCGCACGAAGATGGTCGAGTAGCCGTCGAGCGTCTCGTTCTTACTGTGGATGTACTTCATGAAGGCCGGTGGTTCGATGCTGAACGGGATGATCGCGCCTTCGCCCATCGACGTGTGCAGCGTTAGCGTGCCGCCGATGGCCGGCAAGGTCGCGGTGCCCACGATTGTCATCTTCGTCCGTGGCACGTAGACGGGATAGTCCTTCTTCGTCCCGTAGGTGGCAATCACCGTGTCGCCCACGTGTTTGTGGAGTTGCTCCATTGTTTCGGCGCCGAGGACGATCTGGTTCGGACCCGTGACTTCGTGACCAGAGAGTATGGGCGCGGTCACCTTGGCGCGGTAGGTCGTGAGGATGATGGGCACGGTCACACCATCAATCTGTGCGTTGGCGAAGTTGTCGCCGGACCACGCCTCCACGTACGGGTCACGACTGAGCAGTCGCGCCGCCTGCGGAGGAATGCCGTTACCGTTGGAACCGAGTGCGTAGTTCCAGTTCCATCCGTACAGCGGAGGGTTGGTCACGAGCGTGTTGAGGCTGGCGCCGAAGGTGAGTGTCGCCGCGGCGATCGTGACCGCCAGCACCGCCCCCACGAGCGCCGATCGCACGGGGGCCGAATCACGTTCGATCGGCGATTCGAGGGCGAAGCGGATGCCCACGACCGCCGTGACGGGCAGACCGACGTCGGAGGCGGCGCGACCGGCGCGTGAACCGAGCGGCGCGGACAGCCGTCGAGCGCGTCGGGCGATCGTCGGCGATCGTCGCAGTATCACGCCCACGCAGATCGCACTCAGGAGAACGAACAGTGCGAGGGCACCGTAACCGAGCACCGGCCAATTGAACGCAAAACCACCATCGGGATAGACGGCGCGCACCGGTCCGATCGGCGAAAGCGGTGAGAGGACAAAGGCGACGACGACCGCGAGAACGGCTCCGACGACGACAGCGGCCAGAGGCCCGATGAGACTGGCGTCCGCCGACATTGACGGAGTGGCGCCCAGCGCGCGAAGGACCTTGATGTCCTCGCCCTCTCGTTGCAGGCCCCGCGCGATGACGCCTCCCGCGATGATCAATGCCGCGATGGCGGCGATGAGGCCAAAGACGATGAGCGATATCGATTCGGGTTCGAGCGATCGATTCACTTCGGCGGCGACCGTGGAGTTGATGTGAAAGTCGTAGGTGGTACCCGGCGGGAGCACGGCGATGATCTCGCGTTCCACCGCAGACAGGTCGCGAAGGCCATGGTCGAGCTGGAGGGCGTACTGGTTGTAGTGAGGAGTTTTGTTCACGATCAACTTCGTCAGTGCCGGTGTATAGATCGTCAGTTCCGGAATGCGATCGACCTGGTCCAGTAGTACGTCATCGTTCGGCACGATCGTACCGACGAGGTGCATCTCCACGTTGACCGTCGGGGTAATGGGTTTGCGGCCAAAATCGGGTCGCTCGGTCTGGGCGTCGGTGTAGAAGTACATGTGAATGTACTGACCCACGTGCCAACCCAGGGCCTTGGCAGCGAGGGGGTCGGCCATGAACTCATCGACTTTCTTCGGGTTAGCCATGCGCCCGGCCACGAGGGCGACGCGGTCCTCCTCGAAGTACTCGTCGACGAGACTGCCCGACGCGGTGACCGTTCCGTTAGCGAGAGCTTTGGGAAAGTCCGGCAGACCGTGTTTTCCCGCCGGAAAGGCGTTGACGGAGTACGTCGCGACGCCAACGTGCTTCACGTTCGGAAGCCGCGCTAGGTCTGAAGCGATGTTGGGGGCAAAGACCGTCAAGACGAGGTCGGAGGGATTCGTGCTGGCCAAGAACGTGTTGTACGACGATTGGGTTCGCTTGGCCGCGGCGACCGAGCCCAGAGCGAGTCCGCCGATCGAGCCAACGAGCACAATGATCGTCAGATAGTTCGCCCATCGGCGCGCGAAGTTCGCTCGGAACCAGAACCAGCCGACGCGCGACGCGCTCGAACTCATCGCCGTGATGGATCCTGCGACGTGTCAACCACCGGTTGGATGCCCCCTGCTAGCGAATTCATCGTTCTGTCCCTGACAATCTCTCTCGTTTCGGCGCCGCAATGAAGGAGGTCAGCCTACGAATAAGAGTGGTGCCAGCACCCGAGGTCGCCGGCGACCGAACGGCAAAATTTCAACGCTTCCAATGCCTCTCGCGCCGCCGGAAACTAAGAATTCGATGAAATGTCGGATTACACGGCCGACTCCGCTACACTGGTGACGTCATCCACGCCCGGCCTTTCCCCGGGGTGAGGAACTCTTCCGAGATGACGTTTCCCGATTTTTCTTCTTCGCTCAATCATTTCCGAGCGGAACGAAAGGAATATAAATGGCTGTAAGGCCTTCCCCAGACCGGTCCGATCTTGAGTCCAAGACTCGTGAGGACCTCCAAACCATCGCCAAGGTAAAAGGCGTCGACGTTTCGACGCGCGCTTCCAAGGCCTCACTGATCGAAGCGATCATGGGCGAACCCGCCCCCGCCGGCGACTCCACGGAGACCGCTTCACGCGCCGTGCGCTCGCGCCGCACCGTTGCCACGCCGACCGACGACTTCGATGACCTGCTCGGCGAGTTCGTCGCCGACGCCTCGACCGACCGCCCCGCCACCGCCTCAACGGCGAGCGACCTCGAGTCCACGACGACCGAGGCCCCAACGGCGCCCAGCACGAACGGCACCGAACGGTCGCAGGCGGCCCCTCGTCAGAACGCCCAACCGCGCCAGGACCGCCAACCGCGCGACTTCGGCAACGACACCGCCGGGCGCAACCGACGCAACCGACGCAACCGCAACGGTCGCGAGCGCTTCGGGGGCGACTCCATGCCCAACGCCGACCAGCCCTACGCCGGCGAGCTCATCGAGATCGAAGGACTGCTCGACCTGCGCGACGACGGCTACGGCTTCTTGCGCACCAAGAGCTACCACCCGTCGCCCAATGACGTCTACGTCTCGATCAACCAGGTGCGCCGCTATCACCTGCGCAAGGGTGACACCGTCGTCGGAGGTTTCCGGCCGGCCGCTTCGAATGAGAAGTACCCGGCGCTGTTGCGCGTCGACAGCGTCGCCGGCATCGACCCCGAGGTCGCACGGCTTCGCCCGCGCTTCGAAGACCTCACGCCGCTCTTCCCGGACGAGAAGCTGAACCTCGAGCTCAACGAGGGTAAGACCGACCTCACCCCGCGCATCGTCGACCTGCTCTCGCCGATCGGCAAGGGCCAGCGCGGACTGATCGTCTCGCCGCCCAAGGCCGGCAAGACCACGATCATGAAGCAGATCGCCCAGTCGATCG
>Ga0302320_10024280_pt1 | contig 11844 bp, 11 predicted proteins | sample Bog_T0_3_FD_202130 | JGI IMG/M metagenome (GOLD analysis project Ga0302320, IMG submission 202130) | Peat permafrost microbial communities from Stordalen Mire near Abisko, Sweden - Bog_T0_3 | ecosystem: Environmental > Terrestrial > Soil > Wetlands > Peat | place: Sweden: Abisko, Stordalen Mire... | reverse complement strand
GTCGCCCATCGTGGGCACGTTCTACGAAGCAGCCTCGCCGGATACGCCGCCGTTTGTGCGTATCGGGGAGCACGTTACACCCGGCAAGGTTCTCTGCATCATCGAATCGATGAAGCTGATGAACGAAATCGAGGCGGACGTGGCTGGGGTGATCGAAAGCAAGCTCGTGCAAAACGGGCAGCCGGTGGAATACGGAGAAGCCCTCTTTGGCATCCGTCCCGTTTAGAAAAATCCTCATCGCAAACCGGGGAGAGATCGCGCTGCGCATCATCTGCGCGTGTAAGGATCTGGGCATTCCCACGGTCGCGGTGTATTCGGAAGCGGATCGCCATAGTTTGCCTGTGCGCTTCGCCGATCAGGCGATCTGCATCGGGCCGGCGAAGAGCGCGCGCAGTTATCTGGATATTCCGTCGATCATCAGCGCGGCGGAAATCACCAACGTGGACGCGATTCATCCCGGTTACGGATTCCTCAGCGAGAACGCCGGGTTTGCCGAGGTGTGCCGCGTTTCGGGGATCAAGTTTATCGGGCCCACGCCGGATGTGATTTCCGCGATGGGCATTAAAGAACGCGCGCGGGCCATTATGAAGGATTACGGCGTGCCCATTCTGCCCGGGTCCGATGGCGTGCTGGGGAGTGCGGAAGAAGCCATTGAGACGGCGGCGCGGATCGGATATCCGGTAATATTGAAAGCGTCGGCGGGTGGTGGGGGACGCGGCATGCGCGTGGTGAATGCGGCCGATGAGCTGCCGGGATTGCTGACGCAGGCGCAGCAGGAAGCGGGAGCCGCGTTTTCGAGCGCCGACGTTTATCTGGAGAAATACATCGGGGCGCCGCGGCACATCGAATTTCAGGTATTGGCTGATGAGCATGGCAACGTGGAAATTCTGGGCGAGCGCGATTGCAGCATTCAGCGGCGGCACCAGAAGTTGCTCGAGGAATCTCCTTCGCCAGCCCTGAAGGATGCGGTGCGCGAAAGCGTTACGGCCCAGTTGAAGGACGCGATCAAGGCAATCGGTTACAGCAACGCGGGCACCGTCGAGTTCCTGATGGATGAGAAGGGCGATCTGTACTTCATCGAAGTGAACGCGCGCATCCAGGTGGAGCATCCGGTGACCGAAGCGGTGACCGGCATCGATCTGGTGAAGGCGCAGATTCGCATCGCGGGCGGGGAGACGCTGGGGGGGATTCTGGGCGGCCCCGTAACGCCGCGCGGACACGCCATTGAGTGCCGCATCAATGCGGAGAATCCGGATACGTTTGTGCCTTCGCCGGGCCGGATTACGGGGCTGAATCTGCCGGGTGGGATCGGTATTCGCGTGGATACGCATGCGTATCAGGACGGGGTGATTCCTCCTTATTACGATTCGCTGGTAGCTAAGCTGATTGCGTATGGAAAAGATCGCGCGGAAGCCATTCAGCGGATGAAACGGGCGCTCGATCTATTTGTGGTGGAGGGGATTCATACTTCGATTCCACTGCATAAGCGAATTATGAACGAGCCTGATTTCGTGGCGGGCAATTTCGACACGAACTTCATTAAGCGCTGGATGTAGTCGGGCAGATCTCCGATCTGTCCTGTCTTTTCATAGCTCCGCACCAGATCAATTTTTTGAATGCAAGCCATCAAATTGTTGTATGCTGTCTGTAGGCGACTCTCGCAAGTCGCCGTATGGAGCCGATATGTCAAAGAAAAGATTGATGATAGTTATTGCCATGGTCCTCGTTTTGGCTACCGCGCGAACCTTGGTTCCCTCCGCCACCGCCGCCCCTAAACTCGATCCCGGCTTGAAGCAAACCATGCAGCTTCTGGTTCTCATGGAAACGGACTCGAGCGGCAAAGTCAGTAAGGCCGAGTTCATGAAGTACATGGAAGCTGAGTTTGACAAGCTCGACAAGAACAGAGATGGCGAGCTGGACGTGAAAGAACTGACGCAATCGCAGTATTCCGTCCACGTCGGCACTCACCGGTAAGCCCGCCCTCGAGGCTGGCTCATTGTACTTCCAGCCAGGCTGCCCACTTTTGTGGGCCTTCGCGGTATCCTGGAAGCATCTGATCCATCCCCATTCGGAACTTCGATTCGTCAGCCCCGCCATCGGCTACGGGCTCTTCGCGACCCGGTTGATTCCCAAAGGCACCATCACCTGGGTCTGCGATCCGCTCGACCAGATCGTATCCGCCGGGCAGCTCGCCGCCATGCCCGCACTGCTGAGCGCCCAGGTTCAGCGGTACTCGTATATCAACGGCGACGGCGACCGCATTCTTTGCTGGGATCACGGGCGCTTTGTGAACCATTCCTGCGCCGCGGTCTGTCTCAGTCCCGGTTTCGATTTCGAAATCGCCGTGCGCGATATTGCGCCAGGCGACGAGATCACCGACGATTACGGAACGCTCAACCTCGAGGAGCCCTTCGAGTGCCTTTGCGGCGCGCCCCATTGCCGCGGCCAGGTTTTACCCAACGACCCCCTCCGCCACGCGCCGGAATGGGACGCCCTGCTGAAGGACGCGTTCCCCCGGATCCCACGGGTCGCCCAGCCGCTCTGGGAACTGGTGCGCGAGAAACCTTCCGTAGAGTTGGTGCTGGCCGGCAAAATGAAGATCCCCTCGGTGCTGACTCACTGCCGCATCGGCGCCGCGCAGTCCGCTTAGTTTTTGTACCATTGAATAGCTTGCGCCCGCTTTTCCGCTACCTCCGGCCAAACCGGGTCCAGCTGATCCCGGTGGTGCTCGCATCCGCTCTCGAGATGTGCTTCAACGCGCAGATTCCCATGAGCGTGAAGCTCATTATCGACCGTGCGCTGCTGGGCCACAATGCGCACATGGCAATCATAATCCTGGGCGCTCTGGTGGCCAGCACCGTGGTTGTCTCCGCCACCTCCATGGGGCGGGATTACCTCTACGCGAAGGTCGTGAGCGGCATCGTCTTCTCTCTGCGGCAGCGCATGTTCGAGCACCTGCAGGATCTCTCCATGGACTTTTTCGCCCGCAATGAGGTGGGCGACACCATGTCGCGTTTTTCCAACGACGTAGCCGCCCTTGAGAACGGACTCGCGGCCGGGGTTTCGTGGGGCCTCCAGCCCCTGATGGATCTGCTGCTCTCCGCGGTCCTCGTGTTCACGCTCGAGTGGCGCCTGGCCACGCTCGGCATCCTGCTCTGCCCAGTCTGCGTGCTGGGGCCGCGGATTTTCGCGCGCCGCGCTAATGAGGCGAGCGTGGCCAAACAGGAAGAGGAAAGCCGCATCATGTCTTCCCTGCAGGAGACTCTCATGGCCCCGGCCCTGGTGCGCGCCTTCAATCTGCAGTCCTCCATAATCGAGAAATTCCGCGAGAAGAATCGCCTGCTGCTCAGCGCCGGCATCCGCCTCGGCTTTATGACGGCCCTCATGGAGCGTTCGGCCAGCTTCGGAACGCTCGTTCTCCAGGCCGTCGTGATGGCGATTTCCGGTTACCTCGCCTTCCGCGGAGCCATCACCATCGGGACCTTCGCGGCGTTTCAGGCGCTGTTTGTATCGCTCAGTTATTCGTTCATGTACCTCGCCCAGTACACGCCCAATCTCATCAACGCCAGCGGTGGGATGATCCGCATCGAGGAGATTCTGCGGCAGCAGCCGAAGGTGAGCGATGCGCCGCAAGCCGCCGCCACTTCTCTCGCGCCGCCCGTCGAGATGCGCGACGTCACCTTCAGCTACACCGGCAAGGCGCCCAATCTGGACGGCGTGAATCTGCGCATCGAGCGCGGCGCCTCAGTGGCCTTCGTAGGTCCCAGCGGATGCGGGAAGAGCACCGTGCTGAACCTGCTGCTGCGCTTCTACGATCCCGATTCCGGCGCCATTCTGTACAACGGGGCGGATATTCGCGGCGCCACTCAGGCATCGCTGCGAGCGCAGACGGCAGTCGTCCTGCAGGAGAGTTTCCTGTTCAACACCACCGTGCACGAGAACATTGCGCTGGGCCGCCCGGATGCTACTGACGAGGAAATTGCCGATGCGGCCAGGGCAGCCGAGATCCACGAACTCATCATGGCGCTGCCCGATGGCTACAACACTATGGCTGGCGAACGCGGCAGCCGTTTCTCCGTTGGGCAGCGGCAAAGGATCGCCATTGCGCGCGCCGTGCTGAAAAATCCTGCTCTGCTGCTGCTCGATGAAGCTACCTCGGCGCTCGACGCGGTAAGCGAGACCGCCATCAACGCCACGCTTGAAAAAATCGCTCGCGGAAGAACCACCGTTTCCATAACGCACCGCCTCGGCTCGGTGGTCAATATGGATTGCGTCTATGTTCTCAACCGTGGGCGGCTCATGGAAAAGGGCCCGCATCGCGAACTGCTCGGCGCGGGCGCTCTCTATGCCGAGTTGTGGCGCAAGCAGGCCGGCCTCAGCATTGGAGCCGGCAACGAGAAGGCGACCGTCGATGCCGCGTGGCTCGCCGAACTGCCCGTGATGAAAGGCGTCCATCATGAAACCCTCGCAGAGCTCGCCCAGTGGTTCAGCACGGAGGCCATCCCGGAAGGCCGCGCCATCGTGCAGGAAGGGGATCGGGGAAATTGTTTCTACATCCTCGTACGCGGTAGCGCGGAAGTGACCCGGCAGGAAGGTGGGAAAGCAGGGCGCACTGTGCGGCTGGCCAAGCTGCACGACGGCGACTACTTCGGCGAAATGGCGCTGCTTTCCGATGAACCGCGCAACGCTACCGTGCGCACCCTCACCGCATGCGTCTGTCTGTCATTGATGCGGGATCTGTTCAATCGCCTGCTCTCCCGTGAGCCCGAACTCAAGGAGCATTTCCGCATAGCGGCCGAAGCGCGCCTGGCGCAGGCCGCCCAAGCCTGAAAGAATCTCCTCGCTACTTGAGATTCTTATCCATCCAGTCGACGATCCAGTCCTGCGTCTTATCCGGCAAACGGTTATAATCCCACGGATCGTAAAGCGTCAGCCGAGCCGCCGGACCGTAGAGACCATACACCTTCTGAGCCTGCTCTACCGCCGCGCGCACATCGGCAGGGTTGGCATCCCGATCCAGTTGCGGCTGGACTACCAGAGTCGGCCGCGGCGCGATAGCTCCCAGCACGTCCTCGAAATCGTAAGGGATCTGGCGCTCGTTGCCTACGAAGAATCCGAGGCGCGGCATCAGCCCACGCTCGTAGCTGTACCGCGCCACCCCACCGGTGCCGCGCACCGCCGTATCCGTCCGCATAGGCGTAAAGCCGCAGATCGACACCAGCCCCTTCACCCGTGGATCGAGCGCCGCCGTGTACGCGCCAACCATTCCGCCCAGCGAGTATCCGAACAGATAAACCCGCTGCGCGTCGACCATGTTCTCCTTCCCCAAAGCGTCGATGGCGGCGCGCGCGTCCTCCACCATGCGCCCCATCTGCGACCAGTGCGGATAACGGTCATAGAACGGACCCGTCTCGCTCATGCGGCTGCCGAAGCCACTCTGATCGAAGGCCAGCACCGCATAACCCGCCTTGACCAGCGCCAGGATCGGATGCAGATCGTTGTGATAGACCCACATATAACCCAGCTGATAGCTGTACCCATGCAGCCAGATCACCACCGGAAGGTGTGCATTTTCCGACGTGCCGATGGGGTAATAAAGATCACCCCGCACGTTAAATCCGAAGCTGACGCTCTTCGAAGTGGTCAGGCTTTTCTGCGGCTCGAGCCAGCCATACTGATTGCCGCCATTCGAGATCACCCAGTTCACCAGATCCGGCGTAACCTGTCCGGGATTGGCAACGTAGCGGCCCGCCACGGGACCACCACCGCGTCCCCCTCTTCCGGGCAACGCCCCGCGTCCAGGTCCCGGCGGCATCAGGGGCGGTTCATCGCCCAGCATCCACTGGATCGACTTGCGGATCTCACCGGCCTTGCTCTGCCATTCGGCTACCGAAGCCGGCGGCTTATCCGTTGCGTGCCTTGGATAGTGGCTCAGATCCACGCTCTCTTTCGAGGTTGCGCGCCACTGATTGAAGTCCCACGGGAAAAGAAAATTGTTGGTCCACGTGCGCGTAGAACGGCCAAACTGAATGTCGAGCCAGTCGAGGCACGCTTCCTGGTCGTTCGCGCCATGGAATCCAGGCACACGCAGCATGCCGAGCCTCTCGGGATGGCCCAGCAGCTGATACGCCTTGAGCGCCGAATGCAAGGTCTGTTCCCCACCCCACGAATTCGAAACCTGGTCGTTCAGCCCCCACTCCATCAGCGTGGACCGCGGCGCCATCAGCGCAACAAGAAGGTTGCCGTCGATCGGCAGCCGGTCTTCACGCCCGGAGAAGAAGCGCAGCCTTTGGACAAACCATGTGGGAAATTGACGCGTGGTGGTCTCGATTCCTTCGCCCGCGCCGCGCTCGCCGGAGAGACGCCAGGGCAGTATGCCGCCCACGCCCGTGCTTCCCGCAATCACCGCCGCAATACGCTCGTCCATCGCCGAAGCGATCATCGCCATCTTGCCGTCGCGCGAATAGCCGAACATCCCCACATGTTTCATATCCACCTGCGGCACGGTCTCGAGGTAATCGAGTACCATCCCTACCGCCCAGGCGCGCCGCGGAAGCAAGGCAAAATCATAATCGGGATAAAGCCGACCCAGCGCTGCCGCGTCGTCCATGCCGTCGTTGCCCGCATATCCCGCGGAAATATATCCGCGCCGTAACAGCGACGGCCCCCACCCCGGCAGGTTGGGAGAAATCAGCACCGGAAGCGGCCCCTTGCCATCCGGAATCATGATCTGGACCCGCATGGTTCCCTTGCTGCCGGGGCCGAACTCCAGACGCAGATTGCGAATCAGATAGCCTTGCCCCCGCGTTTCATCCAGCACCACCGCGCGGTCGAGTTTCGGTTTCGGCGGAAACGAGCCCAGGTCGTACTTTTCGAAAAGCTGGCGGATCTCTGCCCTGCGCGCCTTCCAGTCCTCGGCCGTTCTCACCGGCCGGCCATCCAGAAACCGCAGCGGATCCGGCAGACCGTTGACCTTCGGGAAGATGTCGAAATCGGGCGGAAGTTCGTCCGTCTTATCGACCCACGCTTTAAACGAGGGGACGTCCGGCAGAATCTGCAGAAGCTTGTCGCGATATTGCCGGCGTTCCTCCGCCGTCATTGCGTGCAGAGGTCGCAGGAGCGTTAGAACAACGACCACCGTACTGAGAAAAGATCGTGTCATCGAGCTACACCCCCCGTTTTTCCAAGCCAATTGTATCGCCAATTCGAATCGCCAAATCTGGCCGCTCCATCCTCGCTGGCGCAGTGCGCCTTTCGGCGAATTCTGTCAGAGACCGCACGCAACCATGTTTACCCATTCCGTCAAACACGCTTTCCAAGGTATCGATGAGCACTCACCAGCCCGCGCTCCACTGATCTGCTCGTTCTTCCCGTTCGTAAACAAGGGCGAGGAGATCTTCGTGAGGAAGACAAAGAGGAAGACAAACTTATCCCTGATCGTAATTGCTTCGGCGCTGCTTTGCCCCGGCGCGTTTGCTCAAAACAGCAGCGCCTTTACCACGGTGTCAGCCGGAAACTGGGGACCTATCGTGGCGCCGGACTCCATCGCCGCGGGCTTCGGCTCTAATCTGACCACCCAAACGTTCTCGTCCCTGCAGGTTCCCTTGCCGTTGGTACTGGCAAATGTCGCTGTCCAGATTACCGACAGCAGCAAGACAACACAGTCGGCGGGTCTCTTTATGGCATCGCAAGCACAGGTTAATTATGAAATTCCGTCCAATACAACTCTTGGTCTCGGGACGGCGACAGTAACCTCGAGCACCAACACCACAACCGCGGGCAATATCCTGATATCCAACGTGGCGCCCGCAATCTTTGCGGCCAATGAAAATGGAACCGGACCGGCTGCCGCGGAAGCGTTCACCTATCCGGCATTCGGCAACCCAACCTATGTCTACACTTTTACCGGCGGCACCAGTAATTATGTGACCAACCCGCTTGGCATTTCGCCCTCCTCCGGCCAGACCTATCTGGTTCTCTACGGAACCGGCATCAGACATCATTCACCCAATCCTGTCGAGGCTTCCATAGGTGGCATCAAAGTTCCCGTAGCCTATGCAGGCGCTGCCGGCAGTGCAAATATCGGATTGGATCAGATCAACCTCGGTCCTCTGCCTCTGTCGCTGGCGGGCACGGGAAAAGGAGATGTCAATATCTCGATTTACGTCGACGGAGTGCCCACTAATACCGTCACGGTGAATTTTCAGTAGTCGCAAGTTCTCAGCTGAAAGAGATCGAAAGGAATCCTATGAAACTTGATAATTTAAAGGCCACACTGAACAACAGACGCGCGTTTACGAGATCGTTGGGTTTGGCCAGCGCCGGCATCGCGGCATCTCTCGCAAAAGTCGAAACCGCCGATGCGCAATCGTTGGCTTCCGGCGATATCGCCATCCTTCAATTCGCTTTGAACCTGGAATATCTGGAAGCCGAGTTTTACACGATGGCGGTGACTGGTCAGTCTATCAGCCAGATGGGCATCGGAATTACCGGAAGCGGCAGCGCCGGCGCTACCACCGGAGGACAGAAAGTGACATTCATAGCCGGGAGTTCGCTGGCCAACTCGGCCGCCGAGATCGGCGCCGACGAACGCGCTCATGTTACGCTGCTTCGGAATACCCTTACGAGTCTTGGTGTCACGCCGATCGCCAAGCCCGCCATCAATCTCGCCGCCCTGGGCACTGGTTTCCAAAGTCAGGAAGCCTTTGTTGGCCTGGCTCGGGCTTTCGAAGATGTGGGTGTCTCGGCTTATGGGGGAGCGGCGCCGATGCTTCAGAGCACCACCATTCTTGGTTACGCAGCGCGCATTCTCGCCGCCGAAGCGGAGCACGTGGGAAATCTTCGTCTTCACGCCTCGCTTTACCAGGTGCCAACCATGGCCCTCGACAAGTTCGACATCCTGCCGCCCCCCTCCGGTACGCAGTATATTTCGGTGGATAGTAACGGGCTGGCCGCGGTTCGCACCCCGGGACAGGTATTGAGCATTGTCTACGGGAACAGCTCCGCCACGTCCGGTGGTTTTTTCCCCGCGGGAGTCAACGGTACCCTCAACTCCTCCTCGATGTGAGGTCGATATCTCCGGCGGGGCAGATTTCCGATCTGCCCCGTCTCGCCGGCTAAAGACGCCTGTAACCCGTGGCACGTGGATTGATGCGCGGGTCTGACGCCGCTCTGGCCGACTATGCTTCAACTGAACCGGTTTATCAGGACGGGTAAACTGACCCGTCGCCACCGCGCCGGCCGCCGGGGCGCCACAACAACATGCGCTCTAAAGAAAGAGTATGCGGCCGATGAGTTCATTGTGAGCGGAGCGACGATTCTGATCGTTATTGTTCTGTCGGCCACCATCGACATCGCCGAGGCATCACCGCAAAACTGGAGCGGCGAATACCCTCCATGCAATCGCCACGCCGATTTGCTGAATCGGGAACATCTGGATCTCCGCGTAAGATTCTCAACGTCCAACCCGGTTCTCGCCCGCCAGTTCGCACGAGCATTGGATTTCTGGGCCGAAGTTCTCGATCTCGAATGGCACGCGGCGGACTCTCTCGATTGCACCATCCAGCTTGTTGACGGAACCTCCAGTCTTTTCGGCGCCGCCGGCGAGGGGTGCATCCTAGCCCGATCGCAGTTGCCCAACCGGCCGGCTTTCCAGGGCTGGATTGCCTTCAATCCCCGTTCCAGGCTCACCGAATACAAGATGTTTGAGGTTTCGGTACATGAAATCGGTCATCTCCTCGGCTTGCCTCATAATCCAAGCGGATCGTCCGTCATGTTCTTTCTCGAACTTGACGACTCCGTGTCGCTCGATGCCGCCGATCTGCGTGCCTTGGGCTCCCGGCACAAGCTGCGCCCAGGTATTTTCGAGAATGGTGGCGTGCCCGTACCATCCGTCCAGTCTTCCGCGCCGGAAGTTCGTTGAGCAGCCCGCGCGCGAGCATGAAGCGCCGCGAAAGCCCGGGCTGTCGTGGCACGAAAATTGGAGATCCTCACCGAATGCGGGCTGAGTCTTGCGCCTCCCTTCACTGCGCAGGATTTGCTTGAGTCCTGGCCACGAGAAGAATTCGAGAAGCCCGGATTCAATCTAACGTTGATTGGCCTCGGCATGACCGAGGAGAGACCGCCCTGGCGTAATCATTCCGTGAACATGTGGCACTTCGATACCGAGTGTGTAGAAGGCAACGGCTCTTACGTTGGTTTCGCCCAGCGAATGGCCGAGTTGATCCAGGAGTCAGTTATCATTGAAAACCTGCGGGACCGAGTCGACGTGGGAGCGGGGATCGCAACTCTCGACTTTGAATACTCTGGTGAACCTGTGCATATTGATTTCAAGGTGAACGACGACTGGGTCGATCCGGCAGTGTTTTCCCACTTGATTAAGCTGCTTGCTCTGTCAGATCCCTCGAAAGTCTTCCTCTACCACGATACGGGTGGGCAGGACTACGTAATCGCGTGCGTGACGCGCGACCAGTTCGTAGCGCTGAAGAAGGCCGGCGTCAAGTTCGCGTTGCTTACCTGACCGGAAACCAATCCTCCGCGCTTTCTCCTCTCCGTTTCCAGGACCCGGTCGAAGATGAGGAGCCAGCGGAAGTTGGAAACGTTCGTGAGGCGGGCCATCATCGAATGGTTCACCGGGCTTCGGCGTCGTTTCCGTACCCAGCAACTCGCACTCAGGATCGAAACTCCGATCCATGTATTCATCGACGGTCAGGCCGCTGCTCAGCTCTACCGTCAAACCAATTCTCCCTGCTTCCACAAATGATCCGCTATGACTACTTTCGCCCTAGCTTCGCCATATTTCCTACTAATAGTGGCCAGCCGGCCAGCGTGGGCATTTGTAGTATTGCCGTAACTTAAACAAAAAAAACTAGTTGGCCAAAAATACACTTGCAACTCGATCTGAGTCGTGCCACAATCCATGGTGTGGCCAGCAGTGGCCGAGAGTGGATAAAAAGTGGATCAGGACAGCCCAGCGACGCCGGCTCCGCACGTCAGACCGCCGCTCGGCATGTATCCTGCCCGCCTGGACGAAAAAGGCAGGCTGAAGCTCCCCACGGTATTCCAGGAATATCTGGGAAAGTTCGCCGAAAAAACGCTGTTTTGCACCAGCCTCGATGGAAGCATAGGTCAACTATACCCGATTTCCGCGTGGAATCAATACCAGAGCTTTCTCGAGTCCTACAGCGAAGATCAGGAAGCCGTAGAACACGTCATGTTTATGGCGCACGACCTCGGCGCCGAGGCTGAAATGGATGCGCAGGGTCGAGTGACGCTGAACCCCGAATTGCGTCGCGCGCTCGATCTCCAGGGGCAGGAGTTACACCTCATGGCTTTTCAAGGCGGCATCCGTATCCTGACGCACGCCCAGTATGAGATGGCGAAGAAGGCTGCCGTCGAAACCGCGAAGGATGCAGTGAAGAAGTTGACTCAGGCCGGCATGGGAAAGGGGATCAAGTGATGCATTATGGCCAACCACTATCCCGTACTTCTCGCCGAGACCCTGGAATATCTGGCGATACGGCCGGACGGAAAATATCTGGACTGTACAGCGGGGCTGGGCGGTCATACAGCGGCGATCGCGGCGAAGCTGACCCAGGGTGGAAAGCTGGTAGCCAACGACCAGGATCCGCAGTCGCTCGAAATGGCGGCCCGCAACGCGGCGGAATTTGCGGATCGCATCGAGTTTCAGCACGCGCAATTCTCGGAATTGCAGCAAGCCGGCCTGACGGGTCTCGATGGCCTGTTGGCGGATCTGGGCGTGAGCCGTTTTCAACTGACGGACCCCGATCGCGGTTTTTCGTTTCTGTCGGAAGGGCCCCTGGATATGCGCATGGATCAGACCCG
>Ga0302320_10024279_pt1 | contig 11845 bp, 6 predicted proteins | sample Bog_T0_3_FD_202130 | JGI IMG/M metagenome (GOLD analysis project Ga0302320, IMG submission 202130) | Peat permafrost microbial communities from Stordalen Mire near Abisko, Sweden - Bog_T0_3 | ecosystem: Environmental > Terrestrial > Soil > Wetlands > Peat | place: Sweden: Abisko, Stordalen Mire... | reverse complement strand
CATCGGGAGTGACAGGATGAAGAAATACTCCATCTGGATTGCTCAAGAGTTCAAAAATATCGCCGGTCTTGTTTATACCGAACATTTTTTCAAGGTTAACACCTTGAGGCACGGTCACGATCGTCCCGCCGGCTTCTTGCGGATCCCATATCGCATGTCCAACCATATTCATATCATCTCTACCTATAATAACCTTAGCCTTACCGGCAATTTCTTCCAAAAACCTAAGATCCTCTTTTTTTGTTCCACCGTTCAGGGCTAAAGATTCTGGGTAGGACAAAACTAAAATATAATCTTTGCCTTGGGCCCTGACTTCAATCTGGTGGGCATATTTACGCACAAGCTCATTTCTGACATCATTAAAAACTTTCCCTATTTCATCGAGCCTTTGCTTAAAATCGGCCATGTTGCTATCACCAGAGAGTTCTCCAGCAGAAATCCTTTGTCTCAATTCTCTATCTTCAGACTGCAATTTTTTATATTCTTCGTTATCGGGCACTGCTTTCTCCAGTTCATCCACAACAATAATGGGCGCCTGCACATGAGCATATCCTTCCGCGATCAGCCCAGAAGCTAAACCGGGGAGATATTCTTTATACTTGGGAACCTCAGAAGCCTCAATCCCCCGAAAACTTCTAGATTGAAGAAGATAAACCTTCCCGTCATCTTGGGAAAAGCCCACCTCAATTTGTTGACGGCCATATTTATGCTGAACTTTGAAAGCCATACGCGCAAAAGCAATCAATTCAGGGCGAAGCGTCTTTAATTCTCGCCGGTCAAATTCATCCCTTTCCAAATCATAAGTAGCCAGAGGTTTTGACTTGCCATTGGATTGATAATGAATATTAACACGGTTAGGATGATGAAGGTTTGATGTTAAAAACATGGCAAATGTCTTGAGCGGGTGTTCTGTCATCACCACCATATCCATCCATTCCGGTACAAAATCCCTGATATTCCGCTCGTCCAAATATTTCTTAAGTATGGGATTATTTTCAGGATGCGCCAGCCAGACCATCTGTTTATACGCAATTTCCAAAGACACCGGATTTTCCATGGGATCCGTTTCTCCAGCCGCAAGCGCCTCTTCGTGCGACAAATATTTCAGGCCCTTAAAACTTTCAAATTGCCCTGAGAAAGGATACTTACGGCCTTCCATATAATGCGCACTGCGGCCGATAACTTCCCTCCCTTCTTTCTTGACCCGGTTCCAGGCCTTACGCAGGACCTCATCGATCACAAGTTCACCCTTACCATTAGAACGTAAAACAAAGAAATCCGGGATAGGGAATTGTGGATCACGGTACATATCAAGTAATTTCCAGGCCTTTTCGCTTAGCGTTTCTTTAAACTCATCAATTTGGGCATCCGTCATATCCCCAGACGGATCAATGATCTTCTGCCCTTCGCTTTTTGGAACAGGCGCCTGTAGCGGTTGGGCATTGCCTGCTAAAATATTCTTGATCTTTTCCGGCAATTCATTCTTCAGGTCATATGGCTTGGAAAGCGCAAAAATATTCTTAAAATCCATCCCTAATCCCTTGGACAACATATTAGGCAGACCATCTTCCTGGAATCCGGTAACTAAAAGTACAGGAACATGCGGGGCCTGTTTACGGATCCTGCGGACAACCTCAAAGGCACTAATATCATCCTTTGCTTTGTTATTGATATCCAAAATAACGAGATCATAATGCTCACTCGCGGCAACTTCGACAGCGTGTGCAAAATTGGTCTCGCCTTGAGCATCTGCGCCCCCGCGATGCAGAAAAAACACCGTTGTTTTAGTAATTACATCGTCATCGTCAATCATCAAAACTTTGTACCCCGAAAGCAAGCCATTGACTTTGCCAACAACCGGCTGTGGAATTCCAGTTCTTGGAGCCTCGGCCTCAAAAACAATCGTCTTATCCTGCAAACGCTCCAAGATAGCCAGAAACTCAGGCTGCTTCGCATTCAAATAATTTTTCATCTCCCTAAGCCGGTCAACAACAAAAGGACTGTCGCTCACCTTGCTCCAAAAAGGAGGCTTTAAACGATTTAAAGACCTGATAATTTCGTCTTTAAGGCTGGTTGTCAATTTTTTATTGTCTCTAGCCCCTCCAAATGCGGCTTGGATGATTTGAAAATACCCCCTTAACTTATGTCCCATTGAATATTCATCATCAACACCGAAAGATCGCATCTCTTCTTCCACCAAATTATAACGGTTCTGTATGGTTAAAATGATGCCCTTTCCCTTCAGCAAATCTTCACTGACATCGCCCTGATATTTTGAAAACCCATTGTTACTATATTCTTTAAGCCGGCAAAGAATAGTCAATAGCTCGGGATAAACTTTCTTGAATTCTGCACGAAGTACGACAATGCTTTGAATAAACTCAGGGGTTAACTGCCCATCTCTAATTTCCATAGCTGCAGCTATGGTATATTTATCTTTGATCTGGTCCCTATGTTCAATAACCCAATCAGCCCAGACTTTACGCCTTTCCGTGCCGGCCTGGGTATCGTCTCCTAGTCTGTCAAGCCAGAGCTCAAAAGTAGAAAGCGCAGTCATGATAAAGTTAAAATTATCGGAATTAAACTGCTTTTCCCCGAAATCACTGACAACAGTAAATTGACTATAAAAGTCATGGGCTGCATTGGTTATGAAGTGCCAAACTTCCTCAGCGTGTGTTAACGCCCCGCCTTTACCCGCAACATGTATCTTTTCCAGCAGATCCTTAATAATCTCCCCAGCCCGCTGCCAGTCTGCGTCAATGGTAGCCTGTTGCGTCGCTTCTTTCATCGACTCAATGCCGGATATTATCTCCGGCTTATGTTTAAGGTAATAATCACGAAGTTCCGCCACACGATCCGCTACAAAAGGCGTAAACCCGCCGTTAATGATCCACGTCGCGATCATATAATCAGCATCTTTTGACCCTTGAAGGCGTTGAGTATTCAAATATGCTGTGGCCCAGGCTTTTAACTGCGGCAACTTGCTCATATCCGAATAGCGTTCCAATATATTCTCAAATAAGTACAGCTCTTTATTAATTGAAGCCTGCGTTTCTTCATCCAAACGGCCCAAATGAATGACAATGTCTAAAATATTGCTGGCATTGATAACATTTAAATTATATTCGTGTTTAAATCCAATTGCATTCTTATCTCCGCGAATGATTTCTTCTCCTACCAACCCACTCATTATTCTAACCTTCCACAATAAATCAGCGGCATTCTCTAACTCAGGATTATCCGAACGTTCCCTCCCATGAGAAATCATAGACAAATAAACCCCCAGATCACTACCTTCTTTGTCCCAAGCTATTTTAAATTTAGCGGCACGAAGCGCAACGGCGTACGTGAACTGACCGTCTTTGATTTCTTGCGCTATTTGAAGTTGATGTTTCTCATGATCAGCCCAAGTCTTAAGCCGCTGGGACTTAATAACATACTCTTCTTCATTATCCGCTGACAGGCGATCAATCCAGATTTCAGACTTCATCAGGTTATCCCAAATAATACTGGATTTCTCCCAACCCATCCGGCGCTGACCAAAATCTCTCACAGCCTTAAAATTTGATTTCGCTCCCTGCATTAAATTGGCAATTGAATGCCGTAACATGGCCAGGGAATTATTTGGAAGATCATTGGAAAAACCACGCAAATTCTCTCCTAATTGCTCAAAAATATCCCCCGCCTTCTGCCACGCCTCATCTGCATTCATCGCTGCATCGGCTGGCCGCAATTGTTTCAAATTCTGCACGTACGAGACAACTCCCCCCTCCATAGGTACTTTCAACCTTTGAAGCTCTTCTGTCACCATTTCTGATGCGTGTTCGATCCCTAGCCTAAGCTTAACAAGCAGGACTTGAGGAAAACCTGAACGTATCTTTTGAGGAACAAACTGCCTCCACGTTGGATCAGCCAGCCAAAGTTCGCCTTGATAAGTTACCCCGACCAGCCAGTGACCGGGCATATTATAAATTCCAGCCTTGATCCCCCAGACCTCACGGATCCTTTCCTGCAATTTATCAGAAAAGTAACCGCACATACTGCCTACCTGATCAACTTGGGAAACCATATTATCCAATGTGCCCTGGTCAACATTTGCCGCATTTAATGCCTTCAGATATACATATCGCGCAGATTCAAGGATCTTTCTACGAAACGCCTCTTCTGCCGCATTCTCCTCACCCGCTGAGGACATGACGAAACTGAAATCACCGCTGATCTCTATCAAAGCCTTTTCTTTAGCTATGTTGGCCATTTGCGCAGGACTTATTTCTTTAGGGCCGACCATGGCCAAGTCTTCGCGGATCAATTGGGCGTTGACCCCTCCTGAAAAATATTTCCTGGAGACGGTTTGATTGGTGATTGGGTCTGCTTCTTCTTTAATATAATTGTAGACGCCTTTTTTGAAGGCTTGGAGGTATTGTTGATAGATGTGTTGTGGATCCCCGACAGAAACATTCGGGGATGACAAATTGCCGATCTTATCTTGATTGGAATAAATCTTATTGAGGATGCTGTCTTTGATCTTCTTCTTATACCATGTCGCTAAAATTAGCGAATAGAAGACCTGTCTTAATTGGGCGAAGTTCTTGCCTTGGTTGACTTCACGGGTTAGGGCTGGGATCACTATTTCTCTTACTATTTGAGAGCCTAAGGTGTTGATACTTTCGTTTGTCGTATGGGAGTTTCCCTGGGGTGCTCTCGCACTCAACCCTGCGTCGCTTGGCAATGGGCTTGGGGACACGGCTAAAGCCATGTCCCCTGGTTGGCGTTGGTTCTTTTCTAAGGCTAAATAATCCTGCTCTAGCATTACCTTTAAATGATTTTCCAGTACAAAGGCGACACCCTTATTTTCGTACACTACTGCCTTCTCTGGAACTATCCATACTTTGTTAAATGTGTTGATCGGAATATTGGTTGTGCCGTATTTGGCTTGGGCTTGCTTGTATACCTTTTGCCAGAATTCTTGGCCTAATTTACTTTCGGGATAAATTAATGAAGCAGTGATTTGTTTTAAGAGATAGTCTTGCGCCAAGAGATCCCGGCCCATTTCGGTTTGACCGAATTCTTGCGGTACGATGCGGTCTTTTTCATAGGGGCTTAGATTGACCCATAGGTCTTTTTCGGGGATGGTTAGACTGGCTAGGAAGTATTTGATCAGTTTTGAGGATTCGACTCTTAATTCTTGGTCTTCGGGTTGGTTGTTTCCCTGGGGTGCTCTCGCACTCAACCCTGCGTCGCTTGGCATCGGGCTTGGGGACACGGCCCCTTCGGGGACATGTCCCCTGGTTAGCACCTCACCTTTATCAACAAAGAAATGAAACCGGAAAGGATTTTTGGGATCTAACTTTATGCCTTTTAGCACGGCAGGGCTAAAGGCGGGACTTAACGCTACCATCTGCCCAGGTGCCGGTAAACGAAATTCATGGGCATAGACTGGCATCGGGCCGATCGTATTAGCCAAAAAGACAAAAAGAATGCTTAGAGATATAAGCTTTTTGATATTAAAATTTATAGGCATAAAATTAGAAATTATTAAATTATATTAAAGTATAACATGTAAGAAGCCTGCTTTGCCAGCCGGTGAGATGTATGGTAATATACTTCATGCTTCAAGCCTTTTTACAGGGAGCTCGCGAGCTTTTTTTCCCCGATAATTGTCTGTTGTGCCGGCAGTTTCTCAATAGCCACCACCAGCGCCAGTTGTGCCCCTCATGCCTGGGGCTTTTAGAATTCAATAACGGAAAGAATATGTGTGAGCCTGCCCAGCATCATTATGCCTTTGATCAGGCCTGGTCTGTCTGTCTTTATAACGACACTGCCAAAAAATTGCTGCACGCTTTTAAATACAACTCAAAAACATCTCTCGCCAAAACATTTGTTCCTTTGATGATCGATTTCGTCGAGCGTAACCAAATACCCGTACGTCAATTTGATATGATCTTGCCTATTCCTCTGCATCCGGCAAGGCTGCGGGATAGAGGCTACAATCAATCCAGCCTGCTTTCCCGCGGGCTTTCCAGCCACTGGGGGATCCTGCACGCCGAAAATCTCTTAGTCCGAGGCAAGCCAACCAACACCCAGACGGAATTAGACGCAAAACAACGCTGGACAAATTTACAAGGCGCTTTTAGAATGAACAATTCCGCCCATATTTCGGGACAAAGCGTACTTATCATAGACGATCTGTTTACGACCGGAGCCACCCTTAACGCGGCGGCGGATGCTTTAAAGAATGCCGGTGCCGCACGGGTGGGCGTATTAACTTTAGGAATAGCGGTTTAATCTGTTGATGCGGGCGGACACAAGGTCCGCCCCTACAAATGTGGGGACCGACCTTGTGTCTGTCCGCTCATATTAATTATGCATATTCTACGCAACTACATATTAAAAGAATGCCTTCAGCCTTTTGTGATGGCCTTAAGCGTGCTGACCAGCGTCTTTCTTCTGGGGTATCTGCCGCAATTGGCCAATAAGGTCATTAATGACGGCGTGTCGTTGACGGCGATGAGCCAGGTCTTTCTTTATTACATTCCAATTCTGTTGGGTTATACTCTTCCCATTGCCTGTCTGGTCACGGTGATCCTGACCTTTGGTCAGATGTCATCGGAAAATGAGATCCTGGCCATACGCGCCTCGGGCATTCATCTGCGCCGGTTACTGACCCCGCTCATTGTCGTAGGTTTCGGCTTGTCGCTGGTGGTGTTCATCCTTAATGACCGCATCATCCCTGAAGCTTATGACGCCCAAATGCATATCTTACAGGAAACCGGCAGTCAAAATCCTACCGCCATGCTGGAGGCCGGAAGCTTTATTAATGCCTTCGATAAATATATAATCTTCATTTACCGTTTAGAAGGAGATCGTTTGTACGGGATCAGGATCTACCAGCCTCAGCTCCACAAACCCACCCGGACCATTATCGCCCAGGAAGGGGAATTCGTCCATGTCCCGGGTAAAGACCAGCTGATGCTCAAGCTCATCAACGGCACATCGGATGAGCCGGATCTCAAGAATCCCAATAATTTTTATAAACTGAATTTCCAGCAGTCTTTTATGTACATGGACCTTTCCAAGAAAATCGTTAAAACCGAGAAAAAATCAAAAGCCATGACCTTGCGGGAACTTGCCCGCAAGATCGATACCCTGCATAGCCTGTTCATTGACCCTGCACCGTTGGTAGCCGAATATCACCGCCGCCTAGCATGGTCACTTTCCCCTTTGCTATTTATTCTGCTCGGTTTTCCTTTTGCGGCCATCACCCATCGCAGGGCCAAATCCGCCAATCTGTTATATGCTTTGCTGTTTGCCGCCCCTTACTACATTATTTCTTTAGCATGCCAAGGGATGGCTACTCAAAATATTTTGAACCCTGCCCTCTTAATGTGGACACCGGATATCGTCGCCGCACTTCTGGCAATCATTTTTAACTGGAAATTGTGCACCCAATAAGGAATTTATGCGTATACTAGACCGATACATCCTAAAATCCATCCTGATCATCTTCGCGGGGACTGTTTTTACCTTCGCCTTTTTGTTCATCCTCATTGATATGTTCGGTAACCTGCAGGATTTTATCGAGAAAAGTGTCGGACTATCCGTCATCGTGCAGTATTACGTTTCGTTCCTGCCGACGATCATTGTGCAAACTTCCACCATGGCGGTACTCATTGCCGTCCTTTTTACCTACAGCAACCTCAACGCCCACAATGAGATCATCGCGATCCGCGCCTCAGGCATGAATTTCTGGCAGATCACGCGGCCGGCTTTGGTCTTTGCTCTTTTTGTCTGTGCGCTGGTATTCCTGGTGAACGAAAAATTTGTCCCCCAATCCTCCATGATGAACCAGGAGATCCGGGACACCCAGATCAAAGTTGTCCCCTCACAAAAAGGAAAAGGGAAACCTGTCATCAAGAACCTGACCTTTTACGGCCTGAAAAACCGGCTATTCTTTATTGATATTTTTAATCCCAACACCAATGAATTGACCGGAATTACCATCATCGAACAGGACCGTAAACAAAACCTGGTCGAAAAGATCACCGCCCTTAACGGCAAATGGACAGGCATCGCCTGGAAATTCTTTAACTGCCAGATCACCGAATATGACAGCGCTATGCCGAACATCACCGGAGCGATCAGGGTCTCACCGGAGAAACTCATGGACATTAAAGAAACCCCCAAAGATTTTCTCCGCCAGAGAATGGATGTCTCTTCCATGAATTTGCGTGCCCTTCATAACTATATCAAGCGTTTCGCCGGTAGCGGTGCTATCAAGACCGTCAATAATCTGCGCGTCGATCTTCATCAAAAGATCACGCTGCCGCTGCGCAACTTTGTCATTGTCTTGATCGGATTGCCTTTTGTGCTGATATCGGTCGGTAAACGCCGGGCCATGACATTTACCTCTATTGCCATTGCGATGGCCATCGGATTTCTTTATTACGTGGCAGATGCGGTAGGCTTGGCCTTGGCCAAGGGTGGGGCTTTATTACCGTGGGAGGGAGCGTGGCTGACCCCCATTGTGTTTAGCCTTATCGCCCTTTTTATAATCTTCAGAAATTTTTGATGGGCAACTTAAGTCAAAGGATCGGAGGCTGATTGTGTTTAATATCTCGCCCCTCGACAATATATACTACTTCCTCCGCAATATTTGTCGAAAGGTCCGCGATACGCTCAAGATTGTGCGCGACACGCATCACGTGAAGGCAGCGGGGTATCACATCCTTCTTCCCCTTCATCAGTGCGGTCAAATCTTTTAGGATCTTATCCCCTGCCTCATCAACAATATCGTCCCTGTCGCAAACAGTATTCGCCAGCGCAATATCTTCACGGACAAAAGAATTGATACTGTCTTTGAGCATCTGCATGGTCGCATCACCCATGATCTGCAATTCCGCCGAAAGGCCAATGACCGGGTTCTTGATCAGAAAAAGACCGCTTTCGCAAATATTAACGGCATGGTCTGCCATGCGTTCAAGGTCCTTGTTCATTTTAATGATCATAATGACCAGGCGCAGATCTCCGGCGACCGGTTCATACTGGGCGATGAGCTCCACACACATTCTCTCGATCTCCCGATCATAATCATTGACGGCAGGTTCATTGGTATTAATGACCTCTTCCAACAGTTCAACGTCCTTCTCTAGGATACCCCTGATGCTGCGACCCAGCATATCTTCCACCAAGGAAGCATCTTTCAAAAGACAGTGTTTAAGCTCTGATATTTTCTCTCTTAACATATATTTCCTTTCAGATCCATTAACCAAATCTACCAGTAATGTAATCCTCGGTGATCTTGCTCGACGGATTGGTAAAAAAGTCCTTGGTTTTGCTAAATTCAATGATCTGCCCATGCATCAAAAACGCGGTCTTATCCGAAACCCTGCCGGCCTGCTGCATATTGTGGGTGACGATCACAATAGTATATTCCTCTTTCAAGGTTCCCATCAACAACTCAATAAGCGACGTGGCAATGGGGTCCAACGCTGAGCATGGCTCATCCATCAGAATGATCTCAGGATCAACCGCAATGGCACGGGCAATACACAGCCGCTGCTGCTGGCCTCCGGAAAGCGACATGGCGCTCTTGTTTAAATGGTCTTTGACCTCATTCCACAAAGCCGCACGCTTAAGACTTTTTTCTACGATCTCATTAAGGATCCGGTGATCTTTGACACCCACGATCTTAAGCCCGTAGGCAATATTTTCATAAATAGATTTGGGAAAGGGGGTGGATTTCTGAAATACCATCCCTACCTTGCGCCTGAGGCTCACCACATCCGTATTATTATCATAAATATCTACCCCGTCCACTAAAACTTCACCCTCCACCCGTGTCGAAGGGATCAGATCATTCATACGATTAAAAATACGGATCAACGTCGATTTGCCACAACCGGAAGGGCCAATCATGGCCACTATCTGGTTCGGTTCGATTGTCATGGAGACGTTCTTCAGGGCCTGATGCTCACCATAATAAAAATTCAAATCTTTAACTTTAATGCTCCCGTGCAAAGCACTCATAGATACTCCTGCTTGGGGTCCTGTTAATACCCTCGCTTTTAGCGGGGTCTTTGATTCTTCAATCACATTATTCATTTACTTTCCCGAAGACCAACGGTTACGGCTCATCACATAAAACTGGGCCCAGCCATTGATCATCAAAACCATTAAAATAAGAACAATGGCCCCAGCCCAGGCCTGACGATGCCAATCATTAAATGGGGCGATCGCATAGGTGAAAACCTGCAGTGGTAAAGCCGCGATGGGCTGGGTCAATGAACGCTGCCAATAGTGATTGCCAAATGCCGTAAAAAGCAACGGCGCTGTTTCTCCGGCTACCCGCGCCAAAGCCACCATAATTCCGGTAGTAATCCCCGCCAAAGCCGACGGGATAACGATATCCACCGTGACCCGCCACTTAGGAACTCCTAACGCGAGGCCCGCCTCCCTTAACTGAGAAGGCACCATGCGCACAAATTGCTCACTGGTGCGCGTGATCATCGGGACCATCATAATGCCCAACGCAAAACCGCCGGAAAGGGCGGAAAAACTTTTCATCGGCAGCACACAGACAATGTATGCAAATATCCCATAGACGATCGAGGGAATACCGTTCATCACATCGGCAACAAAACGGACTACCTGGGCAAAATGTTGATCGGCATATTCACTTAAATAAACCCCGGCTCCCAACCCTATTGGCACTCCCACACAGACCGCCAGCCCTAAAAGCGTAAAAGTCCCCGCAATCGCATTGACCATGCCGCCGCCCTTTTCACCGACTGGTTTTGGAAGTTGGGTAAAAAAATCCCAGTTCAATGATGAAAATCCCTGAACAAAAAGATGCGTTAAAATATTTAACAGTATAAAAAGGATCAAAAGAGCGCAGAGGGTCAAAATAAACGCCATGACCCGGTCCCAGATAGCCCGTCGAAGACGTGTCCGTTCAAATGCTGTATGAATGATCCCCTTCATTTGATCACCTGTACCGGCCCCTTGGTGACAGACCATATCAAGATCCGGGCCAATATATTCACAATAATAGAAACTAAAAACAAAACCAATCCTATTTCAATAAGCGAAGATAAATAGATGTCGGTGGTAGCTTCCGCGAATTCATTGGCCAGCACACTGGCCAAGGTGTACCCGGGAGAAAATAACGACGGCGTTATCACCGCGTTATTGCCGATGATCATGGTCACGGCCATGGTTTCCCCGATAGCCCTCCCCAGGGCCAGGACCACAGCTCCCAGTATCCCCACGCGGCCATAACTTAAAACAATATCGTAAACCGCCTCCCAGCGAGTGGTACCCAAAGCATACGCGCTTTCCTTATAAACGGAGGGAACAGCAAGGATCACCTCACGGGACACTGAAATAATAAATGGGACAATAATGATCGCCAGAATAATGCTGGCAGAAAGAAAGCTCACTCCGTAATTGGGTCCCTGAAAAAACGGTAAAAACCCTAAATATTTTCCTAAAAAAGGTTGAACCGTGGTGCGCATATAAGGCACCAACACAAAAATACCCCACAACCCATAAATAACGCTGGGAATAGCCGCCAGCAGATCCACGAGAATAGATATGGCCTTAGAAACCTTCGGCGGCGCATATTCCGCCAAATAAATCGCGGTACCCACTCCGACAGGAACTGCTAATAAAAGAGCCACCAAGGAAGTGACACAGGTCCCGAAAATAAACGGGAGAGCGCCGAAATTCTCAGCAACCGGATCCCACACCCGACTGAATAAGAAACCAAGACCGAATTTATGTAAAGACGGCAAACATGAAGATACTAACTGAAAATAGATACCAGCGACAAGTATCAGAATGGAGA
>Ga0302320_10024278_pt1 | contig 11845 bp, 7 predicted proteins | sample Bog_T0_3_FD_202130 | JGI IMG/M metagenome (GOLD analysis project Ga0302320, IMG submission 202130) | Peat permafrost microbial communities from Stordalen Mire near Abisko, Sweden - Bog_T0_3 | ecosystem: Environmental > Terrestrial > Soil > Wetlands > Peat | place: Sweden: Abisko, Stordalen Mire... | reverse complement strand
AAGCAGGCATCCAATGTCGTCACGCACAGTATTTCTTGCCAGGCTGATTGGGCTCTACAGCATCCTTGTCTCGCTGGCCATGCTCATCCGCAGGCAAGCCACCGTGGACGTCCTGACAGCGATGCTTCACAACGCGCAGTTGCTTCTCTCGCTCGGTGTGATCACGGTCATCGCCGGGCTGGCGATGGTCCTCAGTCACAACGTGTGGTCGGGCGGCGCTGTGACGGTCATCGTCACGGTCGTCGGCTGGATCGCGCTGATCAAGGGCGCGCTCCTTTTGTTCCTGCCGCCCGAGGCCGAAGCGAGCCTCTTCCTCGATACGCTCCACCTCGAACGGTTTTTTTACCTTTACCTCGGGGGCCTGCTTCTTCTCGGTATCTACCTGACCTGGGCGGCCGGGAAGCCGGCAACGCGCTGATGGCCTCCCAACCGCAATGGGATCCGGCGGGCGTTAACGGAAATTTTCCACCAGCATCAGGTCGCTGCCGGGCTGCCCGTCGGCCTGCGTATAAAGCAGCCAATGGCCGTCGGGCGAGACGGCAACGCCGTTATTACTGGACCGGTTTGTCTGAATCGTGCGGGACTTGCCGTCCCTGAAGCCGAAGAAACGATACTCCCGGTCGGGCGGCGCGGTTCTGTAGTAAATGCCATCATGCGCGACCGCGAAACTGCCCGCCCCGGCGCTGCTCACGCCATCGAAGACTTTGGTTTCGCCGCTGCCATCCACGCCCACTCGCATGAGCGCCATCCCCGCGTCGTAATAGACCGCAGTCCCGTCTTCCGATTCCGCGGGATCCTGCCCGCCGTGCCGGCTCAACTGCACCGCGGGTCCGCCGCCCGAAGGCATCTTCCACACCTCCAGGCGTCCGGACCGGTTCGAAGCGAAATAGATCCACTTGCCATCGTGCGACCAGCTGGGGCGTTCGCCGCCGGTCGCACCGGAAGTCAACTGCTGCGCCTGGCCGCCGTGCGCGGACATTGAAAAGACCTGCCAGCGACCCTGCACATTCGCGTCAAAGGCGATCCGGCCGCTGTCGGGCGACCAGTGCGGGCTTCCGGCATTCCCGATAGTGCTCAGTTGCGCCGCATTCGATCCGTCCGCATCGCAGGTCCAGATCTCATCGCGACCGGAGCGGTCCGAGCGGAATGCGATGTGCCTGCCGTCGGGTGAGTATTGGGGGCTGGCATCGGTGCGCGTCGAAGCGATCAGCGCGGTGGGCTGCGCCGCCGGGCTGGAAAGGTCGAGCCGCCAGATGTTGAGGTCCGCGGCGATCACTTTTTCATAGACCAGACGGTTGGCGCGCGGGGAGATGGCAAGGCTCGAAGCGTCTTCGCCCACCGGCAGGCGCTGCGGCTTGGCCGCACCGGAGACGGCCGTTCTCCAGAGTGCCGGCGCACCATCCAGGGTGGAGGAAAAGACAATATCGGCGCCGTCGGCCGTCCACGCGAGTCCGCCGATGCCAGTAGCAAGCGTGACGTGTTTCGGATTCCCATCGGGCACCAGATTGCCTGTCAGCGCGAGGGTATAAATGTCACCCGCGTATCCGCTGGATGTGGTGCCGTTATGTCTCCGCTCGAATGCGAGGGTATGACCATCGGGCGAGATGCTGCCGATGACATCGCCCAGGACCCCGGCCGGCGGGGAAGTCAGGCGGCGTTTCTCCCCGTTGTCCACGGAAAGCAGAAACAGGCCGGGGAGTTGGTCCGCGGACTCGCGCAGAGATACCAGCAACCAGCGCCCATCGGGGGTCCAGCCGTTGAGGTTGGCTGCGAGGGAAGCTCCTTCCAGTGCGATCTCGCGTTCCGAGCCGCCGAGCGGGGGGATCGACAGGATGGTGGATTCTCTTCCGGGGGAACTGCGTACGAACGTGATCGAACGGCCGTCCGGCGACCACACGGGGCCGGTGTCGGCTCCGGGATCGGTGGTGAGACGCAGCGGCCTGCCGGACCCGATCAATTGAACGTAGATATCGTAGTTGTCGCCCTTCTCTCCGTTCCACGAAAAGGCAACCTGGCTGCCGTCGGGCGAGAAGGCCGGGCGCCTTTCAAAGCCGGGGAATGCGGTCAAGGGCACCGCTTTCAAAGGTATTTCCGGCATCGTCTTGCCGGGCCAGAAGCGAAAGGCCGCGGCGCCGATCACCACCAGCGCCAGGGCCGCGGCAAGCAGCGGGAGCCAGTTGCGCTTTCTCTGCACGCCGACCGGCACCTGGATTGCGCCCGATTCCGAGTCCTCTTTCAATTCTTCCAGCGCCAGCTTCAGCTCCGCCAGGCTTTGCGATCTTCGCTCCGGATCTTTGCGCAGGCAGCGTTGGACGATACGCGCCAGCTCGCGCGGAATCCCTTCGGCCTGTGTCTCGAGCGGCTCCGGTTCGCTGCGCAGGATGGCCGCGAGAGTCGATATTGTCGAATCGCCGTGGAACGCGTTGCGGCCGGTCAGCATTTCGTAGAGCACCGTGCCGAACGAGAAGATATCCGAGCGCGCGTCCACCTTTTTTGCCTCCGCCTGCTCGGGCGACATATAGGCCACGGTACCGAGAATCGTGCCCTCCTGAGTTTTGGGCGGAGCCATGCCCGTAACGAACTCTGAGGGGTCCGTGGGGCTGGTTTCGATCAGCTTGGCAAGACCGAAATCGAGGACCTTGACCACGCCGCGCTCCGAAACCATGACGTTGCCGGGTTTGAGATCGCGGTGCACGATGCCGGCCGCGTGCGCGGCCGCGAGGGCGTCGGCGATCTGGACGGCGTACTTCAGAGCTTCGCCGACGCGCAGGCCTTGCTTCGGGATGAGCCGGTCGAGCGTCTTGCCCGCGACATACTCCATGGCGATGAAGTCGTTGCCGTCGGCATGGTCGATGTCGTAAATGGTGACGATGTTGGGGTGGTTGAGCGCGGAGGCGGCGCGGGCTTCCAGAACAAAGCGGCGCCGGCGTTCCGGGTCGGCGGTCATTGCGGCGGGCAGCAGCTTGAGGGCGACGAAGCGCTCAAGGCGCGTGTCACGCGCCTTCCAGACGACGCCCATACCGCCTTCGCCGAGCTTTTCGAGAACTTCGTAGTGGCCGATGGTAGGCACGTTGTTTAAGAATAATACCGGATTCCAACCGGCGCGAGCTACGCCTGCCCTGCGATCCGAACGCAACCACAGGAACGCGCTATTCGAAAAGCGCGTTATGCGACGTCATCCACTTCATCGCGGCGGCTATCTGATCGGCTGTGCCGCGCGCGACTATGGTTGCCGGAATGGTTGTACAGAAGACTTTGTTGATTCTTATTTCAGATCGCAGGCCGGTGACGGTCGCCTGAAGCGATTGCGGAGTACCGTTGCGCAGATGAAAGATTCTGGTCACGTCGTCGCCCTCCGGAGCCGTGAATGTGGCGGCGCCGGAGGGCTGTTCCGCCGGTGAATCCAGGCGCTGAATGATCCATTCCGCTCGTTTCAGATCGGAGTCGCCGGCCCTGAATATCAGAGCGTGGGCAGCGGTGTAGTTAAAGACCTTCTGGACGTCGCCCACGGTGCGAAGAACGGTCAGCAGTTCCTGTGTTGGCTGGGGCGACGTCATGCCGGCCAGGAAATTGATGCGCGCCCCGTGGCCCATACCCCTGAAATCCGGCCCGCCGACCGTGAACTCGCGGGGAGTGGGGTCCGGCTTCTTCTGCGCGGGCTGGCTGAGCTGGTCCGCAATCCACGCCCCGAACGCGACCTGCCAATCCGGCCCGCGCAGGACCAGGGCATGGTTCGAGGTAAAGGAGAAAATTTTCTGAACGTCGGCGACGGTCCGAAGTATGGTCAGCAATTCCTGCGTGGCCTGTGGCGTCGCAGGGACGGGAATAAACAGGACCCGTCCCACGTCGCCGGACGGCAGTCTGTATTCGTGAATGGCATCGTCGCCCGTCGCTCTGTCGATTTGGGGAAGCAACCATGCGGCGAAATCGACCGACTCGGCCGGCCCGCTGAAAGTCAGGGTGGCCGTTGCAGTGTCGGTGGACACTTGTGGAGCCGCGGTCAGGGTTCGAACGATCGTGGCGGCTTCCTCGAAACCCTGAGCCGTCTGCGGCGTGGTGAAGTGATAGCTGCCGGTCACCGTTTTCGGGGAAACCTGCGCGTGCGCGATAACTGAACAGGCCATGACGGCCGCAACGATTCGCATCGTCATTTTCCACCTCGACAGGAAGACGACCGCCGCGGTAATGGCGTGCAGAACTTTCCTGCGCGCCCGTCATTCTTAACGCTCCCGGCATTCGATTTCCCGGGTCTGAGAAGATAACAACGGATAATTTCCGAAATGAGCCTGACCGTGCTGATTCCGGCGTACAAGCCGGGGCCGGAGTTTCCGGGTTTCGTGTCCGATCTGATCGGGCGCGGCGCGGCGCGCGTGCTGGTGGTGGACGACGGCAGCGGCCCCGAATACCGGCCGCTGTTCGATGCGGCGGCGCGCCACGCGGAGGTGCTGGTCTGCCGCCATGCCGTGAACCTGGGGAAAGGCGCCGCGCTCAAGACGGGCATCAACGCCGCATTGTGCGAGGATGCGCAGGCCACGCTGGTGTGCGCGGATGCCGACGGCCAGCATCATGCGGACGATGTGATGGCGGTGGCGCGGTTCGCGGCCGATCACCCGGGCGCGCTGGTTCTCGGTGTCCGGACGTTCTCGAAAGACCAGCCGCTGCGCAGCCGTTTTGGCAACGAGGCCACACGGGTCGTGATGCGCATTGTGGCCGGGCAAAAGCTTACGGACACACAGACGGGGCTGCGCGCCATTCCGCCGGAACTCTCGCCCTTCCTGCTGAAGGTGGCTTCGCAGGGTTACGAATTCGAGCTCGACATGCTGCTGTTGTGCCGGCCGAAGGACGTGCCCATCCGCGAGGTTCCGATCCGCACGATTTACCTGAACGGAAACGCGTCGTCGCATTTCAACCCGCTGCTCGATTCGATGCGCATCTACTTCGTGCTGATGCGGTTCAGCCTGATATCGATTTGTTCGGCGGTGCTGGATAACGTGGTGTTCCTTTTTCTGTTCAGTCATACGGGTAACGTGGCGGGCAGCCAGGTGGGCGGACGCATCGCGTCCATGGCGTTCAACTTCACCTGCGTCAAACGCATGGTGTTTCATTCGCGCGGACGGCTGCGGCGCCAGTTTCTGAGCTACGCGTCGCTGGTGGTGGTGTCGGGCTTCTGTTCGTACGCTCTGATCACGCTGTTCACCGCGCGGCTCGGGTGGGGCGTGATGCACGCCAAGGTGTTCGCCGAAGGCCTGCTGTTTCTGGTGAATTTCCTCGTGCAGCGGGACATGATCTTCACCGGGGGGAAGCAGGAGCCGGCCAAGGGCGCGTAACGCCGGTTTTTTCAGCTCCACCAGCGATCGGTCGAGCGGTCCGTGTTCCACTGCGTGGTGGGCTCGAAATAGCCGGGTTCCTGCAGGTGCTGCTTGACGACGTCGTCGTTGAGCGTGACGCCCAGCCCGGGCTTATTCGGCACCGTAATGAAGCCTCGGTTGACGATGGGCTTTTCGACGCCCTCGACCAGGTCGCCCCACCACGGGACTTCTACCGAGTGATTCTCCATCACGAGGAAATTCTCCGTGGCCGCCGCGCAGTGGACGTTCGCCATGCAGGATACTGGCGTGCCGGCGAAATGCATGGCCATGGGGACGCCGAGTTCCTGCGCCGCGTCGCCGATCTTCTTCGTCTCCAGAATGCCGCCGGCGGTCGCGAGATCCGGGTGAATGATGTCGACCGCGTGCGCGCGGCATAACTCGATAAACGGCTCCTTGAGATAGATGTCTTCGCCGGTGAGGATGGGGATATCGACGGCATCGTTGATCTTCCGCAGCAGATCGGTGTACTGCCACGGGATCATGTCCTCGAGCCACGCCATGTTGTGTTTCTCGAGCGCCTTGCCGAGGCGGATACAGCTGTTCACGCCGATGTGGCCGAAATGATCGGCGGAGAGCGGAACGTCCATGCCAACCTGTTCGCGCACGGCCGCAACATAGTCGGACATGAGCGCCGCGCCTTTCTCGGTGATCTCGATGCCGGTGAACATGTGCTGGACGGGGTCGCCGAATTCGAAGCTGGCGCCGGCGGGCCGCGTGACGGCGCCGGGGACGCCGGCCACCATCTCCACGCCGAGGTCCATCTTGAGCCACGTGAAGCCCTGGTCCATGCGCGCCTTCAGGCGCTGCCCGAAGACTTTGGGATCGGGCGATTCGGTGGTGTCGGCGTAGATGCGGATGCGGTCGCGGAACTTGCCGCCGAGCATCTGATAAACGGGAACGTTGAAGGCTTTGCCGGCGAGATCCCAGAGCGCCATCTCGACGCCGCTGACGCCGCCGCCCTGGCGCGAGTTGTTTCCAAACTGTTTGATGCGGCGGAAGAGTTTATCCACGCTGCACGGGTTTTCGTTCAGCAGGCGGCTCTTGAGCAGGAGCGCGTAATTCTTGCTGGCGCCGTCGCGGACTTCGCCGAGTCCGTAGATGCCCTGATTGGTGTCGATGCGAATGATCGGGCAGGTCATGGGTGCGCGCGCGACGACGGCGATGCGCAGATCCGTGATTTTCAGGTCCGACGGCCTGGAGTTGGTGTTGACGTTTTGCTGGTAGGCTTCGAGGTGGTGGTCCGCCAAAAAGCCTGCGCCGAGCGCAGCGGCCGCGCCCTGCAGAAAGCGGCGTCTTCCGGACTGCGGTTTCATGAGGACTCCTTTACGCCGATTCCGGGCGTGTTTGAGAGACCCGGTCACAGCCACCGCGAGTATACATCCGGATGGAGATTGTGGCGCGGGCGCAGCGTGATGTGGGGCGGCCAATCGTGGCCGCAGCCGCCTTACAGGCGGCGGGACCGGCTGGAAAGCCGGTCCGCAGGCAGGATTGCCTGCCCCACAAAGGAGCGAAGGCGCAACCGAATCACCGGGAGCTCGCGCTATTTTGCGTGAGCGGCCTTCTGCGACTGTGCCCGCGCCAGATTGTTTTTCGCCAGCTGAAAGTCGGGTTTCAGGCGGATGGCCTGTTGGGCTGCCCTGATCGCCTGATCCCACTGCGACAGGGATGACCAGGCTACGGCCACGTTGTTCCAGCCTTCGGCGTAGCCGGGCCGCAGTTTGACCGCCTGTTGCGCCGCCGCGAGGGCCTCGGGGAATTTGCCGGCCTTCCATAGCGCGAGCGACTGATCGAGGTAACTCTCCGGGGTGCCGGGGGGCGCCGCCGCGGGATGGACGTTGGCCGCACGCCTCAGATAGGCGGCCGCGGTGTTGTCGGAAGGAAAGCGCGCGAGAGTGGCCTCGGCCGCGGCGCGCAGATCGTCGGCATCGCCGGCATTAACGTAATCCTGCATCAGCTCGTAGCGGCTCCAGAGGTAATCCGGATTCTGTTCGATGGCAACCTTCAGGTGCGCGATGGCTTCCGGCGTGTGGCCTGCCCGGCCCAGCCATCGCGCGTAAAAGTAGCGTGTCTGCGCGTTGGCCGGATCCATCCCGATGGCTCGCTCGAAGTGTTGCTGCGCCTCCGCGGCACGCCCCAGCGCGCCGTACGCGATCCCGAGATTGACTTCGAGCACCGGGTAGTTCGGCGAATACACGAGCGCGCGCTCGAAATAATCGAGCGCGCCCGCGTTGTCGCCTTTCGCCATGAGTGTGAGGCCGTAGTTCATCAGGCCACGGCCATTGCGCGGGCTCTTGAGCGTGACATCGTGCCAGAGCGTGTCGTCTGTGGCCCATACTTCATTGCGCCGATGCGCGCCCCACGCGAAACCGGCCAGCAGCAGGAGACATGCGGCGGCGACGGCGACGGACGGAACCTTGCGCTGCCGCAGCGCGAGCGCTCCGGCCCATGACGCGGCAAGCGTGAGGCCGACGAACGGAAAGAACATGCGATGGCCGTTTTCGACTTCGGCCAGCGGAAACACCGAGGTGGGCAGGGAGGCGATCAGAAACCACGCGAGGCCGAACGAGACGGGGCGCAGTTCGCTGCGCCGCGCGGACCAGACGGCCACGGCGACGAGAACGATCAGAAAGAGAAAGCCGTAGAGCGCATCCTCGTCGAAAACGCTTGTGAAGACGATGTGATCGGAATCGGCGCTGAGGCCCGACGGGAGAAAGAACTTCCGGAAGTATCCGAGCAGCACCGCGGGCTGTGTGATCAGGTAACCCCAGGCCGACGTGGCGCCGGCAACATATGTCGATGGCGTCATCGCGGAGGTGAACCACATGAGCGCGCCGGTTACGAGCAGGGCCGGCGCGGTGCGGCGCAAGGCCGCCAGCCATCCGGCGCCGTCGAAGAGGCGGATCCAGACGAAAAGCAAAGCCGGGAACACGACGGCCGGGGGTTTGCTCAGAAGCGCGGCCACCACGGGCAGCAGATACAGCCCATACCGGCGCGCGCGCGGCGCGGCGATGTAGATCACGAGCGCGGCGACCACGCCCAGCGTGGCATAGACGTCCCCGCGCTGAATTACGTAGTTGACGGTTTCGGCGATGGCGGGATGGACACTGTAAAGCGCCACGGCAAACAGCGCGATCCAGGCGTTCGCCCGCGCTTCCGGCCGCACGAGGTCGAGCGTGCGGCGAAACAGAAGGAACATCAGCCCCAGCTGGACGAGGAACCAGAAAAATGTCGAGATGTGAAACCAGAGAGGCTTCAGGCCGTCGCCCAGCCGGTAATCGATGGCCAGCGACGTGGTCACCAGAGGCCGGTAAGAACGGTTCGTGGGCAGGGTGCTGAAGGTGGTGGCGTCTTTGAAGAAAAGCGGGATGTTGCCGAGGTCTCGGATGTAAGGGTTATCGGTGATGGCGTGGCCGTCGTCGAAATGGAAGGAATTGTGGAAATGGTTCGCGTAGGCGGCAAATACCAGCGCCAGAACTCCGACGAACGCCAGTGGAATTCTCCATCGGAAGGTCTCCCGGTCCATGTCGATGTGGCTATTGTAACCGGGGTCGAAAGCGGAATTCTTCGCTCCACTTTCGAAGCTGCGCCAGTTCGGCTTCCGAGAAGCCGAACACATCTCGCGCGAGGCTGTACTCGCGCGCCAGATCGGTGTCGAACACGCCCGGGTCGTCGGTGCTGAGCGTGATCGGTACGCCGGCGTCGAACAGTTTGCGGACGGGATGCTGTTCCAAAGAAGCCACCGCGCCGGTTTTCACGTTGCTGGTGATGCAGACTTCGAGGGGAACGCGCTCGTCGCGCAGAAGCCGCATCAGATCGGGATCGTCGGCGGCGCGAATGCCGTGGCCGATCCGCTCGGCGCCGATCGCGAGCGCCGCGCGGATGGATTCGGGGCCGTCGGTTTCGCCCGCGTGGGCGGTGAGGCGCAGCCCGGCGTCGCGGGCGTAGCGATAGGCGTCGCGGAAGAGCAGGGCCGGTCCGCGCACCTCATCGCCGCCGATGCCGAACGAGACGGCGCCGTCGCCCACGTAGCCGGCGGCGAGGCGGGCCACTTCCATCACGTGGTCGGGGCCGAACTGGCGGATGGCGTCGAGGTTCCAGAAGATTTCTACCGGCGCCGTCTGGCAGGCTTCGCGCTGGGCCGCGCGGATGGCGCGCCACACGGCATCGAAATCGAAGCCGCGCCAGAGAATGACGCCGGCGGCGAGCGTGACTTCGGCATAAGCGATTCCCTGGCGCGCGAGAGATTCGATCATGCGCCGGGTGATGAGCGCGTAGTCCTCCGGCCCGCGCAGGCGCTGCGCGATGGCCTTGAAGCAGGTGAGGAAGCCCGCGAAATCGGTGAAGGCCCAGAGGCGATCGGCCTCGTCGCGGGTGGTGGAAGGATCGAGCGCCAGAAGGGTTTCCCGGTCGACCGTTCCTTCGAGATGGAGGTGAAGCTCCGCCAGACACATATAATCGAAGTTCCCATGAACGCTGCCGAAATGGAAGCAATCATTGGTGGATATCACGGCGACGCTTTCAGCGTGCTCGGGCCGCATCCCATCAATATCGAAAAGGGTAAGACCGCGTGGGAGATCCGCGCGTTTCTGCCGCAGGCGAAGACCGCCAGTGTAGTCATGAAAGGATCGACGATCCCGATGGACAAGCGCCATCGGGACGGATTCTTCGTGGCCGAACTCAAGCGGGAGCCGGGCGCCTACCGGCTGCACATCGAGGATTACGAGGGCGGGCAGGCCATGCTCGACGACCCTTACCGTTTCGGCGCCATCATCACGGACTTCGATCTGCATCTGCATTCGGAAGGCACCCTTTACGAGGCCTGGAAGTCTTTCGGCGCGCATCCGGCGACGCTCGACGGCGTGGACGGCGTACGCTTCGCGGTGTGGGCGCCGAACGCGGAGTTTGTCTCGGTGATGGGAGACTTCAACGACTGGGACACGCGCCGCCATCCCATGCGCCTGCGCAACGCGGGGGTGTGGGAGATCTTTCTGCCGGGCGCGAAGGAAGGCCAGTCGTATAAGTACCTGGTGCGATCGAAGACGGCGGGACATCAGCAGCACAAGGCCGATCCATTCGCGATGCGGACCGAGGTGCCGCCGAAATCGGCGTCGGTGATTTGCTCGCTCGGGACGTATCAATGGCGCGACGACGAGTGGATGACGCGGCGCGCCGAGCGCAACTGGCTGAAGGAGCCGATATCGATCTATGAAGTGCATCTGGAGTCGTGGATGCACGGGCCCAACGGCGAATTCCTGAGCTACCGGCAGCTGGCGGTCAAGCTGGTGGAATACGCGAAGCGCATGGGGTACACGCATCTGGAACTGCTGCCCATTCAGGAGCATCCGTTTTCCGGTTCGTGGGGCTATCAGGTGACGGGCTACTTCGCGCCGACCTCGCGTTTCGGCGAGCCGGCGGATTTCATGCACTTCGTGGACACCTGCCACAAAGAAGGCATCGGAGTGATTGTGGACTGGGTGCCCGGGCATTTCCCCAAGGATGCGCACGGCCTGGCGCACTTCGACGGCACGGCGCTCTACGAGCACGCCGATCCGCGGCAGGGCGAGCAGATCGAATGGGGCACGATGGTGTTCAACTTCGGCCGCAACGAAGTGCGCGAGTTTTTGATCGCGAACGCGCTGTTCTGGCTGAAGGAATATCACATCGACGGTCTGCGCGTGGACGCCGTGGCATCGATGCTGTATCTCGACTACTGCCGCAAAGAGGGCGAATGGATTCCGAACCGCTACGGCGGGCGGGAAAACCTGGAAGCCATCGAGTTTCTGAAGCGTTTCAACGAACTGGCGCATACGGTGCCCGGAGCCATCACGATCGCCGAAGAATCAACCTCCTTCCCCGGTGTTTCAAGGCCCGTTTATGCCAACGGGCTGGGCTTCACGATGAAGTGGAATATGGGGTGGATGCACGACATGCTGAATTACTTCGCCATGGATCCGGTGCATCGCCGCTACTACCACAACAACATCACGTTCAGCATGCTGTACGCCTTCAGCGAAAACTTCGTGCTGCCGATTTCGCACGACGAAGTGGTGTACGGGAAGCGCTCGCTCTACTCGAAAATGCCGGGCGACGAGTGGCGCAAGTTCGCCAATGTACGCGCGTTTCTGGCGTACATGTATGCGCATCCCGGCAAGAAGCTCCTGTTCATGGGATGCGAGATCGCGGACTACAACGAATGGAACCACCATGTCGCGGTGCCGTGGCAGATCCTGCAGTACCCGATGCACGCGAAACTGCAGGCCTTCGTGAAGGAGCTGAACCGGCTTTATCGCGACGAGCCGGCGCTTTATCAGGTGGACTTCGAATACGCGGGCTTCGAGTGGATCGATATCGCGGATGTGGAGAAGTCGATCATTTCGTTTCTGCGCAAGGGTGACAAGGCGTCGGATCAGATTGTGTTCGTGTGCAACTTCACTCCGGTGCCGCGGCTGAAGTATGAGGTCGGCGTGCCCGGGCCC
>Ga0302320_10024277_pt1 | contig 11845 bp, 8 predicted proteins | sample Bog_T0_3_FD_202130 | JGI IMG/M metagenome (GOLD analysis project Ga0302320, IMG submission 202130) | Peat permafrost microbial communities from Stordalen Mire near Abisko, Sweden - Bog_T0_3 | ecosystem: Environmental > Terrestrial > Soil > Wetlands > Peat | place: Sweden: Abisko, Stordalen Mire... | reverse complement strand
GACCGAGCAGTTCCTGACGACACGCAGGTCGGCGCCTCCATCGAGAAGGTGGGTCGCATAGGTGTGGCGCAGGGCGTGGGGGTGGGTGGGAACAGGCGAGCGGCGGTCCAGCACACGGCGCACGTCGCGCGGCGTCATCTCCCGGCCCCGGCGGTTGATGAAAAGGGCACTCGTTGGCGCCTCGGAGGCGGCGAGGAGCGACGACCTGCCCGAGTGGAGATAACGCGAAACGGCGTCTGCGGCCGCCAAGCTCATCGGCACCCGACGCTGCTTTCCTCCCTTGCCCCAAACTGTGACCGAGCGGCTCTTCAAGTCGACGTCGCCCGGAGCAAGGCCGCAGAGCTCTGCGACACGCAGCCCCGAGCCATAGAGAAGCTCTAACAGGGCATCGTCTCGCGACATGACAGGCAGCGTCGTTGTGGCCTGTGCGCCGTGCAGGCAAGGCTCGAGAAGATCTTTGAGCTCACCGGCGGCCAGCACTCTCGGCAGCCGCGCCTCGCCCGCCGGAGCACAAAGCCGTCGGGACGGGTCGATCACTATGAGCTCGTGGCGTCGGAGCCAGGCGAAATAGCACCTGAGAGCTGCGGCTTTGCGCGCGATCGTACGACGAGAATATCGACGCGTCGCCAGGTAGGCCAAATAACGCCGCAACATGAGCCGATCGACTTCGCCAGGGTCTGAGACCCCGGCTCTGCCGGCCCACGCCACGAACGCCTCGACATCACTTCGATACGCCTGGCGGGTCGCCAGGGCGTCCGACGCGAGTGAACGCAGGAAACCTTCGAGCTCGAAGCTCACAGCTCCACGGTACCCGAGTGGCACACAAAAGGTGCTGTCCGTCATCAATTTCTGCTGGTAGCCCCAGGTGCCAAAGTTGAGCGACAATGGAGCCCATGGCCCACAGAGTGCTGCTTGTGGAAGACGACGAGAGAATCCGTACCTCGATGCGTCTCTCGCTCGAGGACGAAGGTTATGAGGTCGAGGAGGCAGGCACAGGAGAAGAGGCACTCGAGCTGCAGACCCGGGCTCTTGTCTCGAACCCGTTCGACCTGCTCGTGGTCGACATCATGCTTCCCGGGATGGACGGCTTCGAGTGCTGCCGGGAGCTGCGAAAAACCAGCGCCGTGCCGATAATCATGGTCACGGCCCGCACCGACACCCACGACGTGGTGGCCGGTCTCGAGGCTGGTGCCGACGACTATGTGACAAAGCCCTTCGAGCCAAAAGAGCTCGCGGCGCGCATCCGGGCGTTGCTGCGCAGGGCCCGGACGAACGAGCCCGGCCTCGTACAGCTCGAATTCGGTGACCTCGAGATCCTCCCTGAGGCGGGCGTGGTGCGTCGCGGTGGTGAAGAGGTCCATCTCACGCGCACTGAGTTCCTCCTTCTTTGCGAGCTGGCGTCAAACGCAGGCAAGGTTCTCTCGCGCGAGCAGCTCCTCGAAAGGGTCTGGAGCTACGACTACTTCGGGGATGGGCGCCTCGTCGATGTTCATGTGCGGCGATTGCGCACCAAGATCGAAAGTGAGCCGAGTGAACCGCGCCATGTGATCACGGTTCGCGGCCTCGGTTACAAGCTCGCTCCCTAGCTGTGAAGGCCGCCGGCGTGCCGGTTGATCCGACTTCTCGCGCGGTGGCCATCAAGGCAGCCGACGAGCCGTTGGACAAGGCCGTTCCCGAGCGCCCCGAGATCGCCGGGAGCCCCCCATTGGCCCTTCGATCCCAAAGACGCAGGCTCGGCCTTCGAGCCAGGGTCACGTTCGCCTTCGCATTCGGGGCGCTCGCCCTCTCGAGCGCGCTCGCCGGAATCGGCTATGTCGCCGTGCGCACGTCGATCATCAACCAGCAGCTCTCCTCAATGCGCCACCAAGCGCTCGCCAACGCCGTCCTGCTGCGCGGTGAGCTGCGCGTCCCTACGGCATATGTGAACGGGCTCATCAGCACGCTCGACTCCGGTCCCAACACTGCTTCGCTCGTCTACAGCGGCGGGCGTTGGTACCGCTCGTCCGCCACTTTGTCGCCGAGCCAACTGCCCCAAGAGCTGAAGAACCGAGTTCTCGGCGGCACTCCGTCCCAACAGCTCATCGCACCAAAGAGCGGGTCTCAGCTCATCGTCGGCGTCCCGATCCCTCCCGAGAGCTCCAAGAGCGCTCTGGCTGCCTATTTCGAAATATTCGAACTGGCAGATCTCACCCGGACCTTGCACACCCTTTTGGCAGCCCTCACCCTCGCTGCCCTTATTACGACAGTGGCGGGGGCGGTGCTCGGCAGCTGGGCGGCCGCTCGCGCGCTACGGCCTTTGCACGAGACGACCCGCGCCGCGCTCGCCATCGCAGGCGGGAACCTGAACACACGCCTGGAAAGCGCCCACTTCGCCGATCTGGCCGTTCTCGCCTCAGCTTTCAACCAGATGGTGGACCAGCTTCAAGAACGCATCGAACGTGAAGCGCGCTTCTCCTCCGATGTCAACCACGAGCTGCGTTCTCCGCTCACGACCCTTGCAAACTCCCTCTCGGTGCTCGAAGCGCGCCGCGAGGAGCTGCCCCCAAAGGCAATGCAGGCGCTTGACCTCCTCGGAGCCGAGGTACGCAGGTTCCGCCGGCTCGTCGACGAGCTGCTCGAGATCTCCCGTTTCGACGCCGCACCCGGCGACATCTCCCGCGACGAAGTAGCGATCGGCTCGCTAGTAGAACACACCGTGCAAGCCACGGGCGCCGACGTGCCGATTCAGTTCGCCCCGGGGATAGCTTCGCGGCATATCTCCGTGGACAAGCGGCGCTTCGAGCGGACCTTCGCCAACTTGTTCGAGAATGCCCAGCGTTATGCGGGCGGGGCGACGCTGCTCGCGGTCGAAGATCACGGGACCTCGGTGCGCCTTGTCGTAGAGGACGCCGGGCCGGGGATCTCCCAAGACGAGCGCGAGCGGATCTTCGAACGGTTCTCGCGCGGCACTACGGGCCGCCGTCGCGGCCTGGGCGATGGCACGGGGCTCGGCCTCGCCATCGCCCGCCAGCACGTGAAACAGCACGGTGGCCGGATTTGGGTGGAAGACCGCCCGGGCGGGGGGGCCCGTTTTGTCGTCGAGCTCCCGTTGTTGATCGAGGAGGAACAGCTATGAGGTCTCGGAGGGTCGCGGTCTTTGCATGCCTAGGCCTGGTTCTCGCGACCATGGCGGGCTGCGGGCTTCCCGTCGACTCCTCGCCTCAGGCGATCCCCACCGAGGAGGTACCTGTCGCCCTCAGCGTCTCCAACACCACTCAGCCCTCCGGCCCGGTCAGGCCTGGCGGCATACCCGTGCCGATCTACCTGCTCGCACCTGACGGCACCCAGCTCGTGAAAGCGATCCGCTACTTGAAGCCGCCGCCGACCGAGCAGGAGGTGCTCGATGCCCTCGAGGCTGGCCCGACAGCCCGAGAGTTCGATCAGGGCATCCAAAGCACGCTGCCAGCCACGGCCGACCTCGTCGCCATCGGGCCGACTGACGGCTTGATAACTGTGCAGCTGGACTCGAGCTACGAGTCCTTGCTTCCCCAACAGGCGCCCTATTATTTCGCCCAGATCGTCTGGTCCGTAACCTCACTGCCGGGCGTGCACGGCGTCATCTTCGAGTATCAAAGCGATGATTTCCCCCCCGTGGTCGGCAACGGCTCCATATCGCCCATTCCGATCGTGTACCGCTACAACTACTCCCAGCTAGCGCCTGCGCCGAGCTGATGGCGGCGCTCCAGCCTTGGGTGCTTGGATCAGATCTAACCCTCGACGCGCTCTAGCGGCGGAAAAGGCTCTTCCACCCGCGGCGCGTCGGACCATAGGCGCTCGAGGTCATAGAACCGGCGGGTCTCATCCAAAAAGACGTGGACGACAAACTGGCCATAGTCGAGCAGGACCCAGGAAGCGTCCTGTAGGCCCTCGACGTAGCGAGGCGATCCGCCCCCCTGAGCCTTTACGCGCATTTCGACTTCTTCGGCGATCGTGCGCACCTGGCGCACGTTGCTCCCGCTCGTGATGACGAAATGGTCCGTGATCCCGAGCAGGTCCCCGACATCGAGCACCACAGTCGGCTCATCGGTCTTAGACGACGCGGCCCCGGCCGCGATCAATACCCTATCGAGGCTCAACGCGACCCTTCGGTTTGACGCCACAGCCCACGGTGCGCCACGGGCCCAAGCCCGCCTGAGCGAGGGAACATTTGTCTAAAGGTGAACCGGAGCATCCCGTGGCGGCTCATCTCGTCACAGGGTACAGGCCGTGTTCGCGGATCACGCGGATAGCTGCCATTGGTACGAGGAAGTCTAGGGGACGCCCCGACACGACCCGATCACGCAAGTCCGTGCTCGATATTTCCAGTGCCGGCACCTCGACCATCCGATAGTCCCAACCCTTGAGAGGACTCGAGGGACCGGTCGGGTCGATGGTGGTCCCGGGACGGTTGACGACTACCAAGACAACTTTCGAGCGAACGTCCTCCAACCGCTCCCAGCCGTCGAGGCCCGCGGCGGCATCGGCCCCAACGATCAGGTTCAGCTCGGCATCGGGCCAGAGCGCCTCCAGCTCCCCGACGGTGTCGGCAGTGTAAGAGGGCCCTCCCCGTTCGATCTCGATCCCGCTGGCTTCGAGTCCTTCCACACCTTGGACCGCGGCCTGCACCAGGGCTAGGCGATCGGCCGCGGGAGTAACGGGTCTACTCGCCAGCTTTTGCCAAGGCTCGTTGGCAACGACGAGGAGAACCCGGTCGAGCCCAAGCTCATGGCGGGCGTTTACCGCGGCCACTAGATGGCCGACATGCACTGGATCGAAGGTCCCGCCAAGGATTCCGATTCGCAGGGGGCCGCGCACGCCCGAAGCGTAGCGAGCATCCACGAAGCCTTCGGACAAGGTTGGGTCGCCTCCTCGCAACAGTGCCGCGAGAGCGCCGGGGCCGAGCCCGCGTACGCTGGTGAGGTGAGCACGGCATCGGACTCGTTGAGAACGGCTGTTGTCGACGAGTCCGCCCCTGTGGCGACCTCTTTTGTGCCTGAGGCGCAAAACGGAGGCTCCGCGCCCTGGCAACCAGATTCTTGGCGCACCCGCCCAGCTGCCCAGCAGCCGCCCTGGCCCGACCCCGTCGCCTACGGCGAGGCTCTAGCTGAGCTCGCCAAGCAGCCGCCTCTCGTGTTCGCCGGTGAAGCCCGTCGCCTCACGAGAGCCCTGGGCGAGGTCGCCCAAGGCAAGGCTTTCCTGCTCCAGGCCGGAGATTGTGCCGAGTCATTCGACGACTTCTCGGCCGACGCCATCCGCGACAAGTTGAAGGTAATATTGCAGATGGCGGTAGTGCTCACCTACGGCTCGGGCGTTCCGGTCGTAAAGCTCGGCCGCATCGCCGGCCAGTTCGCCAAGCCCCGCTCGGCGAAAACCGAGCGCGTAGACGGCTTGGACCTACCGGTGTTCCGCGGCCACATCATCAACGACGATGTTCAGACGCCAGCAGGCCGTGTGCCAGATCCGCACCGCATGCTGCGCGCCTACCACCAATCGGCCTCGACGTTGAACCTGTTGCGCGCCTTCACAAAGGGTGGCTTCGCCGACCTCTCCCAGGTGCACTCGTGGAACCTCCAATTCCTCGCCTCGAGCCCGGAGGGCAGGCGTTTCGAGGCGATCGCAGAGGAGATCGACCGCGCCCTGCGCTTCATGAAGGCCTGCGGCGTGGACCTTTCGACCGACTCGACCCTCCATCAGGTCGACTTCTTCACCAGCCACGAGGCCCTGCTGCTCGAGTACGAAGAGGCTCTCACCCGTATGGACTCGCTCACTGGTGACTGGTACGACTGCTCAGCTCACCTCGTATGGATCGGCGAGCGGACACGTGACTTGGACGGTGCCCATATCGAGTTCGCCAGTGGGATCGGCAATCCGGTGCAGGTCAAGCTCGGTCCTGGGGCGACAGCGGAGGAGGCCGTCGCCCTTTGTGAACGGCTCAACCCCGCGCGCTCATTTGGGCGACTGAGCTTTGTCACCCGCATGGGCGTCGACAAGGTCCGCTCAGCCCTCCCGCCGCTCATCCGCGCCGTGTCGGCCGCCGGCTATCCGGTGGCCTGGATCTGTGATCCGATGCATGGCAATACCTTCGTGAGCGAATCGGGCCGCAAGACACGACGCTTCGACGACGTGCTGGGTGAGATCCAGGGTTTCTTCGCAGTCCACAACGCCGAGGGAACCTGGCCGGGCGGAGTTCACATCGAGCTCACGGGCACCGACGTCACCGAGTGCCTCGGGGGCATCGGAGGGATCATCGAAGAGCAGCTGCCGTTGCGGTACACAACGACGTGCGACCCCCGCCTCAATGCCCGCCAGTCTACCGACCTGGCATTTCGTGTTGCCGAGCTCCTGCGGGGATAGTGCGCCGCTTTGCTGGCCCGTCGGGTCAAGACTTGTGAAAATATGACGATAGTGCTCTACAGTGCACTTTAAGCATCCAGGCCGCTGCGCGGTCTTTCCTGCGCAAAAGCCGGCCCGACGAGGCCGCCTCGCAGCCATTGGCGCCTTGGCGCTCGCCCTCGGGGTGGTCTTCGCAACCACGCCACTCGCCTTAGTCGGCGGTGCCTTTGCCACCTCTCGCCTACCGGCCTCGAGCGCCCACTCGAAAGCTACGACTCCCGGGGAGCCGGCGGGCTCAGCGACGACCGTGCCGACCCACTCCCTTGACGCCGGCGTGGTTCCGGCGGCCCGAGCCACCGGCACCACATCTGGCACCACGCCATTTTTCGGATACGACATCGCCGAGGCAAACGGCATCGTCGAGCCGCTCGACGGGGCCGCCTACTACGGCTCGGTGTACGGCCAGCATCTAGTCGCCCCCATAGTTGCCCTCGTGCCCACGCCCGACCACAACGGGTACTGGCAGGTGGGTGCCGACGGCAGCGTGTACGCCTTCGGCGACGCCCATTATGAGGGCGGCGCCGGTGGCGCCGTCCGGCTGAGCCCGGTCGTGGCAGCTGCAGCGACTCTCGATGGAGGTGGCTACTGGCTTGTCACCTCAGCCGGCCAGGTGATGGCCTTCGGGGACGCGAAGAACTACGGGTCGGTCTCATTGCCCTTCACGGGCACCGTCATCGGGATCGAGCCCACCTTCGACGCGAAGGGATACTGGATAGCGACGAGCACTGGATCGGTATTCAACTTCGGAGACGCCGAAACCTACAGCCTTGTCGGCACGAGCCTGTCCGGCGAGACGATCGTTGCCATGGCCACCACGCCCGATGGTGGCGGCTACTGGCTCGCGTCCGCGAATGGGAGCCTGTTCAATTTCGGGGACGCCCCACGACTCGCCCCGAGCTCGCCACTGGCCGTCACCTCGCCGGTCGCGGCGCTGGCGATCGACCCCGCCGGTACCGGGGCGTGGCTAGCTGAGGACAACGGCATCGTCGTGAACCTCGGTACCGCGCCTACTCGTTCCTCTTTGACGGGAGTCACTCGCGCTGCACCTGTGAGTTCGATCGCCCTTGTCGATGAGCTTGCCAAGACCACCCTCGCCTACGACATCTCCCAGGCCAACGGCCAGGTGGAGTCCCTCGGAGGGGCCGCGTACTACGGCTCGGCTTACGGAACACACCTTGTACAACCAATCGTGTCCCTCCTGCCCACATCCGACCGCAAGGGCTACTGGCTGATCGGAGCCGACGCCAGCGTCTACCCCTACGGCGACGCCCAATATGAGGGCGAAGCCGGTGGCACGGTGCGGTCCTCCCCGGTGGTGGCGGCGGCGGCAACCTCGGACGACCGCGGTTACTGGCTCGTGACGACGATCGGCCACGTGCTCGCCTTCGGGGATGCCAAGAGCTACGGACAGATCTCCACGACCTTAAGCGGGCACGCGATAGCGATCGTTGCCACAAACGACGCCAAGGGCTACTGGATCGCGACCAGCACCGGAGCGGTTTTCGCCTACGGCGACGCTGTCGCATACCCGGCAGCCGGGCCGGGCCCAACTGGGCGCATCGTCGCTATGGCTGCCACCAACAACGGCCGCGGCTACTGGTTGGTGGCGGCAAGCGGAAAGGTGTTCTGCTTCGGCAACGCACCCGATCTCGCCCTTTCCTCACCTAAAAAGCTCGCCTCCCCGGTCGTCGACTTCGCCGTCACCCCACAAGAGACAGGCGCCTGGCTCGTCGAGCAGGACGGCACGGTCTTGAACCTGGGCACTGCCACCTCCCTCGGGTCGCTAAAGGGCGTGACGACACCTGTGATCGGCATCGCCGCCATCGTCCCGCCCTCCCCCGGCACCCTCTCCTACGACCTTGCCGAGGCCAACGGAAAGGTGGCCGCTCTCGGCAAGGCTGCCTACTACGGCTCCGCTTACGGCAAGCACCTCATCGCCCCCATCGTGGCACTCGTGCCCACTCCCAGCCGCAAGGGCTACTGGCTAATTGGAGCCGACGCCAGCGTTTATTCCTTCGGGAACGCTACCTACGAGGGGTCAGCGGGCGGCAGGGTGCGCCAGGACCCGGTCGTCGCCGCCGCGGCGACACCGGACGGACGGGGCTACTGGCTCGTCACGGGGCACGGCCGCGTGCTGCACTTCGGCGACGCCGAGACCTACGGCTCTTTGAAGCAACCTTTCAGCGGTCACGTCGTAGGCATCGTCGGTACGCCAGATGGCCAGGGTTACTGGATCGCCTGTCGCAACGGACAGGTCTTCAACTTCGGGGACGCCGGCTTCTACGGCTCTGCCGGATCAAAGTCCGCCGGCCAGTCCGTCGTCGCCATTTCCGCCACCCCCGACGGGGATGGCTACTGGCTGGCGAGGGCAAACGGCAACGTGGCCCCCTTCGGCGATGCTCTGCGGCTCGCCGCTTCGGCGAAGGTGGAGACCAAGTCGCCCGTCGTTGGCATGGCGGTCACCCCGGACGGCACAGGTGACTGGGAGGCCGAGGAGAACGGCACCGTCGTCAGCCTCGGGGCGGCCATGGGCCGCGGATCGCTCTCAAAGGCGCCCGGCACGGCCCCGGTCACTTCGATTGCTGCCATGCCGGTAGCCAACAGCTCACCTTTGCAGTATCCGAGCGGCTCGTTCGGCTACGACATCAATTGGCCCCAGTGCAAGGGGAAGACGTCCAACACCGGCCCGCTGCCCGGAGCGCCCTCTTATCTGGATGGAACCGGTGATTACTCGATCGCCATCGTCGGGGTGGACGGCTGGGGGGTCGGGGCCCCGAACCCATGCCTAAAAGCAGAGGTGCAGTGGGCGGCCGGAGCCAAGGGAACCAACGGTGCCCCCTACGACCTGTACATGTTCTTGAATTCGCCGTCCTCGACTGACTCGATCAATCAACAAGGCCCGGGGGGCGACTGCCCCAGCCTTACAGGCACCAAACAGGCGAGCTGCCTCGCCTACAACTACGGCTACAACTCGGCCCAGCTCGCCGTGTCGTACGCGGCCTCCCAGGGCGCCTCGTCGCCTATGTGGTGGCTCGACATCGAGAACGACCTATGCGGCCAGTACTGGTCATGCAACCGGACCCTCAACTCGCTGACGATCCAGGGGGCCCTTGATTACCTGCACTCGCAAAACGTGACTGCCGGTATCTACTCGACAGCCGTGCAGTGGCAGGGAATCACCGGTGGCTACGTGCCCTCCGGCCCGCAGATCCCCATCTGGGTGGCGGGCGCTTATTGGACCTCTCCCCCCTACCCGGCGAGCGACGGCTACTGGGCACCATCGACGCTCGCGCCTTACTGCTCGTCCAAGTACGCCTTCGCCGGGGGGCAAACCTGGCTCCTACAAGAGACTCCGGGCTCCAACAACTATCCCTTCGACCCGGACTACGCCTGCTGAGAAGCGGGCTCTTCAAACAAGGGCCGTAACACCCGGGGTTTCCTGACTTACCCACAAAGGCGCCGTGATGCGCAGACCCTGATCGCCGCGACCTTGCGGGTCGAGGTGGGCGGCGTCGTTGAAACGGACAAGCCACCAACGTGCACCCGTGAAAGCCCATTCGGTCATAGACGCGTTGTCGGGGAAAAAACGTGCGAGCCCGCCGTTAGCAGGCAAGCCGAGGAAACGTATCAAGGAGGCGTCTACGACACCGCCGTGTCCTGCAATCACGACCAGCTCGCCCGGATGGGCATCTACGACGCTGTAGAGCCCCTCTTCCACCCGGTCCAAGAACTCGATCCAGGTCTCGCCGCCTGGCGACAAGGGCCGCTCGGGATCATCGCCCGGTAGGCGGCGCCCGTAACGCTTATCGCATTCGGCCCAGCTCAAACCGTCCGCCTCGCCGGGGTGCCGCTCGCAAAGCATGCACTGAGCTTCGTAGGTCACCTCACCAAGCGAAGGTCGCAGGATCTCAGCTGTCTCGACGGCACGGCGCAGCACGCTCGAATAGAGCGCCGTCGCGCTCGCCAGCTCGCCAGTTTGCTCAAGGCGCTCGGCGAGCGCTTTCACCTGGCGGCGCCCCCGCTGCGTGAGACCGGTACAACCGAGATGGCCGGCCACGAGGTCCTCCGCGTTGCTCACGGCCTCGCCGTGGCGGATTATCACAAGGCGCGTGCCGGGGGCGATCTGGTGTTCGGGCGCGATGGCGCGCCCCGGTGCGATCGTCATGGCCCCAAGGATATCTGCCAAAACTGGGCATCTCGATCTTGGGAGTCTTTGGCAAAACTGCTACAGCGACCAGCTACAGCCGCGATCGGCTCAGGCGAGATGCTCCACGAAACTCTCCAACTGGCGGAGGTTGCGGCACTCGTAGACGGCATCGCAGTGCTCGGCGTACTGCTCGACGACCGAGTCACCGCTGCCCCAGTAGGCGCGTGGCTCGGGGTTCAGCCAAAGGACCTTCCGTGCGCGGTGGTGAAGCTCGCGCAGCACCCAGGCCTGCGAGGCATGGTAGTTGTTGCGCCCGTCGCCCAGGATCAAGATGCTCGCCTTCGGCCCGATCTCGCCACCGAAGCGCTCGAGAAACTCCGTAAGCGCGTGCCCGTAGTCGGAGTGGCCGTCTGCCCAGACGACGTCGGCCTCGAGGTTCACCCTGGCAATGGCTTCAGAGACCGTCTCAGACCGGTCGAAGATACCCGTCACCTCGTCGATGTCGTCGATGAAGACAAAGCTGCGCACCCGGGAGAACTGCGAAGAGATGGCGTGCACGAGGTGCAAGGTGAATCGAGCGAAGGCCGCCACCGAGCCCGAGACGTCGGCGATCACCCAGATCTCCGGCTTGGCCTGTTTGGGATGCTTGAAGCGGGGCTCGACCGGCACCCCGCCATAGGAGAGGGAACGGCGCATCGTCGAGCGGAAGTCGAGCGCTCCCCGCCTTGGGTGGCGACGCTTGCGCGAAAGGCGCGTGGCTAACTTGCGCGTGAGGGGCGCTATCGCCTTGCGCATCGCCACGAGCTCCTCGCGCGTGGCGTGCATGAAGTCGACATCTTCTGGCAGCGCCTTGCGCAGGCTGCGAGCGAGCACCTCGGCTCCCCTATCGGCGACCAGCCGGCGACGGATCTCGGCCTCGATCTCGGCCTTCAACTCCTCGATACGGGCGTTGTACTCGTCTTGCAATAGGCGCTCCTCGAGGCCTGTGAGCTTTCCCTCTATTCGCCCCGCTAGCACGGCTGCGCCCGGATCGCCGAACGCGCCGGCGGCATCATCTCGCGCCCCGGCTACGAGCCGGGCGAGGGCACCTTCAAGATCGAGGCCACGAAGCGTCCTGTAGAGGTAATAGGTGCCCCCGACGGGTCGTCCGGGCTCCATGGCGGCATATTTGGCCACAGCGAGGCGGGCAATCGCACCGATGAGAGCCGAGTCCCCGTCTCTAAGAGCTCGAAAGAGCATCTCGGCGAGCTCCTCGGCGGTGACCGGTTCGCCCCCTGCGAATCCCTC
>Ga0302320_10024275_pt1 | contig 11845 bp, 8 predicted proteins | sample Bog_T0_3_FD_202130 | JGI IMG/M metagenome (GOLD analysis project Ga0302320, IMG submission 202130) | Peat permafrost microbial communities from Stordalen Mire near Abisko, Sweden - Bog_T0_3 | ecosystem: Environmental > Terrestrial > Soil > Wetlands > Peat | place: Sweden: Abisko, Stordalen Mire... | reverse complement strand
ACGCATGCGTTCCCTGTGTCGCGGGCCGAGCAGAACCATTTACCGTTGTCATGCTGAGTCTTCTCTTTCCCGCCCTGCTCACTAATTGCGGTCACACAAGGTGTCTCAGTCATGTTGGCACAGAGGGCGGTTGCAATCCGGGAGGCGTCGCAATCCGTCCAGTTCTTCGCGGCGTGGAACTTCTGGTCCTGTATGCCGTGAGCAGTAACCGAGGCCGCATACAGTCGCCCAGTGTAATCCCACGATCGGCATGCCTTATGGGCAGAGCGGCGAGCCGTCCGAATGCTCCTGCCGAAAGCCCGTTTGATTTCAATACACCCAATGCTATCGCGCTATCGCAATGTTCGGGTGCACATGATCTCCCAGATAACGTGTTGAGCACCACGCAGCTTCTGTATTGCCATCCCAGATAGAGGAGCGGGGGCGTCGTCGGGCTGACGACAATGTCGGGCGAACGAAGGCGAAGTCCATGCCACAGGGAATCAAATAGGCTAACGTATGCACCTACCCGCTCGGCGAGCCCATGTGAAAACACCGAGGCCGACGATGATTGCATGACCGCAGTATCGCGTCCAGCAGGAAGTGAAGAATACAACGAAGGCACGTCCGAGTTAAGATCGTAACCCTGCGTGAGGTGGTTATGCCGCTTGGCGTTTTCTGTGGATGGCCATGCCGATCAAACCAGCCAAACCGATACCGGTGAGAAGATAGAATGCAGGTCCAGATACAGGACCTTCGACGTCCGTGATCGTGGCCACCGTGCCGGCAGTGCGGGTTTGCAAGAGCGATGAACCTGGGGATTCAGCTGGAACGTCGCGGGTTGCGGCAGCTGCCCCGTTTGTCGAATAGCTGACCACGCCGGCCTGAAGCAGCGCGACCAGTACAAACAGTCCACCTATCAAGAGAAGCCCTCCGAGAAATGTAGTTTTCCGTACGCCCATAAGTTCGCCATTCGCTAGGGGTTAACGGCCCGTGCGAAAGGGTTGTTAACCATCGAAAACTTATCTTAAGGCATACTCTCGAAGGTTAGCAACAGCGGAATCGCCTGTTCACACAACATTTATCGCCTGCGCGGAACGACCGGTACCAGTACCTCATCAGCGAGCTTTATACCTAAGGCCAATGAAGTGTGTGTTACGGGGAAGGTCGGTCAGCAGACTTATCGATTGTTGGCGCAGATAGCGCGTTGGCGTTAGGCAGACAACGGTCCGGGAGGGTTTCTCAGCGAGCCACGCCAACTGCGCGATTAAGTTCGCCATCGGGCACGCGGAGTGCCTGAGTCCGATGCCGAAGGCTGATTTCTTCGAGGCTCTTGAGCTTTGGCGACAGTGTCGTAAACACCGTTTGCGCAAACCCTCCCACCACCACGAGAGCGAGGGAGTCGTTTGCGGCACTTCGGTCGAGATTTATATACTGAGATCCGAAAAGCGGGATGCGGGTCTGCCAGCGTGGACCCGCGGCGTCTTCACCAAACACCGCCTCGAAAACCTTGTCCCCGGTCGCAAGCCGCACGCTGTGAAATCCAAAATCGCGACTACTCGCCGAAACGATCTCCCAGCACTGGTCAACGGAAGTGGCCTTGTCCAAAGCCTGCTCAAACTGTTTGAGGCGTGTCTGAAAGTCGATGATTCGCCGGAACGTCCCCTTTGACAACAACTGGCGTGCGGTCGCAAACTCCACATATCCGAGGTGCTGAATGCCAATCCACGCGCACAGACAAAAAAGGACGACAATGATCCCGGCGAACTCGTTGCGCAGTGCGTTCAGCATCAGCGAAAATGCTGCCGTTAAACCGCACGCGCCATAGAGGAGCAGCGCGACGCCGCGAACAGACAGACCTCGTGCCAGTAACTTGTGATGAATATGGCCCCGGTCGCCGCCAAATATGGGCTGATGTCGAAGCGCGCGCCTCACGATCGACAATCCGACATCGAGCAGCGGAATCGCCAGTGCCAGCAACGGGGCAGTCATGCCGAGCATCGTGGCCGACTTCTGGCTCCAAAGAACCCCAAAGCATCCCAGCAGAAACCCTATAAGCAGACTCCCGCAATCGCCGAGAAACACCGACGCGGGATTGAAGTTATAACGGAGGAAACCGATCAGGGCACCGACCAAAGGCATGGTTACCAAGGCAAGCTGAAGGTTGTGGTTCGCGAATGCGGCCAGCAGCATTGTGCAGGTTGCAAATAACCCGACTCCGGCGGCGAGGCCGTCCAGCCCATCAATCAGATTGAATGCGTTCGTGCAGCCCACCAGCCAGATGATCGACAAAGGGATGTTCCACCAGAGATTCAGCGGATTCTGCGGTTGAATATGGATTTGGACACCAGCAAAATAGGCGATCATCGCCGCCCAAACCTGTCCGGCCAGCTTCTGCCATGGAAAATAGCCCACTAAGTCGTCAAAGAGCCCGGTAATGAATACGAGTCCGGCAGCGCAAAACAGCTTCCAGATACCAGGCAGAGCCCTTTGAACCTCGGAATCGTACTGGAAAGGAAGCTGCAGCATCAGGGCGAAAGCCGCGACGTACGACAGCGCTATGGCGACTCCCCCAACCCTCGGTATCGCTCCGGTGTGCAGCTTGCGGCCGCCGTCCGGCCGATCGACAACCCCCAATCTCCTGAACCAATCGCGAACGATCGGGGTCAGAATGATCGAGAGAGCAAAGGCGACGATTCCCAGCCCGAAAATTAAGTACATATGTTGTCGTCCGAGCCACACAAAAGCTGTGGCCTTGCCTGTCTCTAAATACTAGGCTATTCGGAGGCGCTTTGGAAACCTCCGAGTACCAAACGTTACATGGTACTGCCATTACTTCTGGTTGATAGACGTGACTTCAGGAAACTTCAGCGTATCTTGCAGACCTATAAACCAATGGACACTTTATGCCGGCTGCGTACACGCGTAGCTCGTTGCTGCGCCCCTTCGGGAATTCGGATTAGAATACCGCGCTCAAAGAGGCAGAATGTCACGCGGTGCCGTGTCCAGGGAGCACTGAGCAAGCCTCCCATACTTCGGTGTCGTGAGCCGACCCTCAATCGGGGCAGCAGCGGGAGAATAGGTTCCTGCGGTCCAGCGCCTGAACCTAGTCTTCTAATCTACACTCAGCACAATCGCCTTATCGCGGGGATTCGTATAGAGTCCGACGATATCGCGCACCTTGGGCGCGAATTTGAAATTCTCTAGACGATGAGGCTGCAGCTTGCAGCTTGTGCGGTTGCGGCGGCTTGTTGCTGATGAGAGCGCTGTGCTGATCTGAGCGATGCACAGAAGCTCTTGAGCATTCGGCTCCATCCCGCCAACGCCCCAACGCAGCCCGGCGGGATCATGCCGGCTAAGGACGGGTGGGCTGGGTGGCCGGCGGAGGTATCAGGCGGCTTTGAACAAGACTACTCGCGAGATTGTGAAGCGCAAGGATCGAATATGCGAGAGGGACCGAATTAGGTTAGGCGGATACCCCTCTTGCTCGGCCGACTTCAATCGCGGCCTGCGTATTTTCTGTTCGCTTTGGCTTAGGTCGTCCAACGCTGCGGGGATCAATAACCTTTTCGTAAAGATCAGTCATGCGCTCTATCATTGTTGTATCGACGAACTCCTGGTACGCCCGTTGCCGCGCGGCGCGTCCCATCGACTCTCTCAGTTCCTGATTGTCAAGCAGAACGTTCAAAGCAGAAGCCAGCGCGCCTTCATCCGACGGAGGAACTGTGAGGCCAGTCTGTCCATGCAGGGAAACGTACGGAACCCCGGTCTCAAGATTCGTATTCACAACTGGAATGCCCGCAGCCATCGCCTCAATCTGCACAATCCCAAAAGCCTCGCTCCGGGCAATGGAAGGCAGTGCAAAAATATCGGAGGCGTGGTAATAAGGAACTAAATCGGGCACGTTTCCCAACAGGGTGACTTTATCCGCAACACCTGCCTGTGCGATCAGTTCTTCGAGTTGTGGCCGAAGGGGACCCTTCCCCACAATCACAAGCTTTCCGCGGACGTTCGCCATTGCCCGAATCAGGTATTCAAAACCCTTGTAGTAGACCAGCCGACCCGCGCTCAATATCAGACGGTCTCCGTAGGTCTCTCGGATTTCTCTGACGCTGACCGGATCGCATTTCGTGAATTGATCCAACGGAATTCCAAAAGGAATCACGTGGCACTTATCCCGGTATTCGGCAAGCACAGGCGAATATCGGATCATCTCCGGTGAACTTACGACAATGGCAGCGCTCCGCCGCAGAACGGCGTGCAGGATTGGTTCGAGCATCTTCGCGACGTATTTCTGCCGGATAATGTCGCTGTGATACGTCACTACCAGTTTTCCTCGGCTCCCGCTGGCCAACCAGGCTGCCGCTGCTGCCGGATTTGGCAGATGAAGGTGAACGATCTCTGCCTTTGAAGCCCTGATCCTGTGAACCATCGATGGACAGATCGGCGCAGACAGGACTTTAAGTGGCGCGGCCAGGCGCGCAACCGCCACGCCACGAATCTTCTCTTCGACAGTTGTCGCGCCATCGTTGGAAACGATGGCGCTTAAATCAAACGCATCCCGCAAACCCTCACAGAGTACCTGGAGGTGTGTTTCGATGCCCCCCATATGGGGCGGATAGAATTTTCCCACGTGCAAAACGCTGTTTCTGGGGCGGTTAGTGCTGCCAACCCCTATGGGTAGCACGGGTGTTGAGAGGGGCGTAAAGGACGCAACATCCTGAAACGGAACGTGCCCCAATTCCGCTCCGGCCGTCCGGCGTCGCCTTACTATGCTGACCAATAGAGACACGCCCAATGCAACCGCGCCATAGAGGCTGAGCTCGATCGCACTCGAAGATGCTGGGGTCGGAATGCCGGTTGTACCGGCCAAGGCTAACGGCGTGGTGAAAACGACTGAGGAGGTAACAAAGCTAAAAGGGATTATCCATCTTAGGAGCGCGTGTGAGAGATTCGATACCATCATTCGATGACTCCTAGGAATAGCCCTTAGTCTAACGGAGGTGGTTATCGAAAGCTAGTACCAAGCTCCTCGAGTAGTACCCTAGGCTACTCCACCTCACGGGATAAACTACGCATATAGAAACACATAAAATGCTGAAAAAAAGATACAAGAGATGCCCTCGGCACGAGATTGTTGAGGCCCGAGCCAACATCAATGTCTGCCTGGACGCTCACTTGTACCAAAAGAGTTAGCAGTGATTAAGTGGCTTGCTCTCCGTTCGCCGGCCAAGGAAGGCAAGTTGACCAAGGATAGCGTTTCCTCTGTCTGTTCGAATCGATACAGTATAATCCTATATGTTTTCACGGAAACATCAGAATTGCCCCCAAGATCAGAAGAAGGTTTTCACCATGATCTGGGCTTCGCCGGTCAGTTCGGCGGCGAAGTTGGCGGTCTTTGTCAGTGCAACGGGCCTGCTTTGTTTTCTCACACTTGGCTCAGCACAAGCGAACGAGATTTACACGTACTCCGGTGAAGCACCAACGTCGTTTTCGATTACACTCGATACAACTTTGACGGGTTTGGCTCTGGACAACCTGGCAGCCGGAACGGACATCTCTGCCGATCTTGTCTCGTTCATGTTCAGTGGCCCGGACTCGCCACCGTTACAAGACGGAGGGGAGTTCCCGATCGGTGGCAGCCTTGGGAGTGGATATTTGACCGAAACTCCTACGGCGGTTCAGATTGGAACCGATTCACTCGGGCAGATTACCTCGTGGAACATTGCTTTCAACATATTTGCCTCATTCCCGGCGGTCCCGGACGAAGACCCTGAAGACTTTTATTGCACCTACAGTGCATCGTCGACGACGACTCTCGACAGCGTTTCGCTCATCGTGGATAATGATGGAGGCTTGTGCCCTGGTAACGTTGTCAATGCTGCAACCTACCAGAATTGGACAATGGTGGAAACTCCTCCTGCAACGGCCCCGGAGCCGCAGAGTTATATCATGCTGATCGGTGGACTCGGCCTCTTAGTTCTTGCGGTTCGACGACAGTTATAAATTTGGAACGGTCAGTTGCACCACGACGTGCAAAATTGGAAATCGAGAAGATCTTTCCTGGTGCCACTCGTTTGGAGGTCAAGCGCGCGATACGACTCGCCGGTTTCCGGTGGCTAGCCTATTTTGGCGACGAGATCTTCGATCTTCTCGGCCAAGTCTTTGGGGGGCTTCTCCGCCAAGCCTAGTTCCAGCTGGGCCTTCGCTTCGGCCCGTTTTCCCTGCTGCAGCAAAGCGACCCCCAGGTGATATCGAAAAGCTGGTGCATCAGGGTGTTGTTTAATGAGGCTGCTGAAGATCTGAACGGCGCTATCGTTCAGCCCCTTCCGGGTGTAGACCCATCCCAGCGTGTCGGCTACTCCAGCATTGTCCGGCGCCTTCCGCCGCGCTTTCTCGGCGAGCGCCAAGGCCTTATCCAAATCCGTTCCGGTCTCGGCAAGGGCAAATGCCAGGTTATTCATCGCGATCATGTCTTCAGGATTCAGGACGAGTTGCCGCTGTAAGTTCGCGATCGCTTCCTTATACTGGCTGGAAGTACTCTCCAGATACGCGATTCTCCCGATGACACCGGGATCATCAGGGGCCATCTCCCTGGCCCTCTGATAGCTCGCCAGTGAGTTCTTGAGGTCGCCCTTCAGTATATACACGTCACCGAGCGACTCGTAGGTCTGCGGAGACCTCGGATCATTCGCGCTGAGCCATTCGTACTGCTGAATCGCGTCGTCCAGCTTGCCGACCCTCACGTCGGCTGTCGCCATGAGAAGGCGGACGGGACTCGAATCGGGTGCTCTCTTAAGTTCGTCCTCAAGCAATTTCCGGCCCTTTTCCGTTTGTTGCTCCCTCCCGTACAGTTCGACCAGACCTTCCAACGGACGTATGTCCTTCTGCCCCGGCCGATAGATTGTCAGGTAGAGAGCTTCCGCTTCCCGATACTGCTTTTCATCGGCGTCGAGCAAAGCCAAATGCAGTTTAACGTCGGTCGAATCCGGATACTGTCTGGCAAGCGTATTCAAGTCGCTTCGGGCCATGCCGTACTCTTTGTTCCCGATCAGACCGGCTGCATGCCAAAGCCTTGCATTCGCGTTGGCCGGATCGACAGCCAGAATTTCTTCACTAAATCGAACAGCTTCGGAGTACGCTTTTTCCTGGAGGGCAAGCTCGACCAGCGTTAAACGCGGTTGCAGGTAACTCTTGTTCAGTCCCGCACTTTGCGTTAACTCAGTGCGGGCCGACCTCACGTCCCCCTTGGTCAGATACGCCAAACCGAGGTTGTACCGGGCCACCTGGTCATTCGGGCTTGTTTTCAGGATAAGGTTGAGCTCGGTTATAGCGAGTTCGCGTTTCTTCGAATCATTACTTTCACGAAGCAGAATCGCGCGAGCCAAACGCGCCTCCGAATCGTTGGCATCAACCTTCAAAATCTGGTTGAACTGTTCGATCGCCTCGTCCGGTTTACCCATTACGGTCAGAACGTTTGCAGTTCGTTTCCGATCGGATTGCTTGTCGGCGGTCTTTGAATCCGACTGAATCGCCGCAAGATACTCTCGGACCGCGTCGCTCCACTTCTGGGTGGACTGGTAAAAATCGCCCACAATTCGATGGCCCTTTGGGAACTCCTTAGAGTTTGACAGAATTCGTTGCAAAACCCGGGACGTGTCTGGCTCCCGATTGTGATCGAAACAGAATCTTGCAAGCTGTAGAATCGGCCCCGGGTCGTTTGGAATGTTAGCGATTTCGGAGTTGAGCACCGTCTCCGCCTCGGTCAACTGGCCGGTCGAGATATATTGATTGTAAAGAACTTGGTAGATCGGCTCTGCGTTTTTGTGAGTTCTAATACATTCCTCAGCCAGTTTTTGAGCTTCCGTCGTTCGGTTCAGAAGGAACAGAACCTGCGCCAAGGGCAGAATCAGGCTAGGCTCGAGCGGCTTGATGGCATTGGCCTTTTCGAAGACGGCGGCCGACTCTTCCAGTTTTCCGTCGATGGCGAGCACGTCGCCATGGAACCGCAGACCGTCAAACGACGCCGGGTTCTTGCGGAGCAGGAGCGTCGCTGCGCTGACGACTTCGTCGTAGAGAGCTTTCGGTTTGCGCGGATCGGAACTGTACGACAGGAGAGCCAAATCCGCTAATTGCACCCTGACATCCTCCCGCTCCGGTGCCAGATCGCAGGATCGGCGCAGATCATGATATGCCCCAGACGCGTCGTTCAGCTTCAGTTCGGTCAGGCCGAGCCGAAAGTACAATTCAGCGGAGTCAGGTTCCTTTTGGATGCCCTTGCGGTAGTTCAGGGCTGCTTCCGGATAGACGCCCTGGAAATACAAGCTATTCCCTTTATTCAAATAGTATTGTGGGCCGCGGGCGCAACCCGCTGACGCCGCACAGATCACCAGTGCAAGGCAAGCCAAACCCGGCCACATCGTACGCCGGAACGCGCCCCCCCAACATCCGTTTCGACTCAATGTTGCTCCGCAGTCCATTCGTTATATATTAGGAAATCGGTCTGCCACCTGTAAAGGCTGACAGTTTTGCTCGGCGTACCTCAGTACCTTTATTTCGTACCGGTACCGTTTTCATAAGTTCTGCCAACTTTTCTGTTTACTTTCGTGTACCCGCCCAGTATTCTGGACATGCACCCAGCTTAGTTGGCACTCATCAGGTCGTCGGTTTGGTGCAGATTCTGAGGAGGATTTTTGACGCTATGAACAAACGCAAATTTTTGGCAACCGCGGCCTTGCCGGTGTGCCTGGGGTTGGTCTTCAGCAGTATGGCGGGAGCGACCACTTTACCGTTATCAAGCTCGCTCAGTGAGACTGGCGCTTTTGTGGAATCTTGGAGCGGATCTTACAATCTGGGCATCATTGGTGGGGTCCAGCTCGCTAATGGGGTCCTGAACGAATCTGTCTACTGTAACGGCACTTTCAGTGGGGGTAAATGCAGTGGGGGTCTCGATTTTCTCTACCAAATGCAAAACCTCTCGCCTTCTCCTAGCGGTGATCCTATAGAGACATTATCTTTGTCAGGGTTTGGCGGTTCGACGGTTGTCAGCAGCACATATTACACCGCTTCTGCCAGCAATGTCACTAACAACGTTGGGACTCCTGCGTTTGTCAACGCAAGTGGTTCTGGCGGTGTTCCGACAGGAGCTTCTATATCAGGAGTCGGTACGATCAACTTCACGGGGATGGCTTTGTTGGGCGGCTACGGTGACATACTTGAGGTTTCAACCAATGCGACTACGTTGACGACCGGAATAGCCGCAGTTATTGATACTGGCTCCCAGGATTTCTACAATGCTCTTGTCCCTGCCCCTGAGCCACTATGGTCCGGGCTTTTTCTCACGGCAATTTTGGGAGCGGGCCTCTTCGCTACGCGTCGGCGTCGCAACGCGTAAAGTTCTATTGTCGAATCGGTTGATCGTTTCTTGACGCTACGGTCAGGAACAAGCCTGAATTCTCCAAGGGGTCATCATGAAAGTGATGACTCCTTGTCTCTTGTAGCTGGTAGTATCATTGGTTTCAGAAAGGCCTTGGCGCACCATTTCGAAAAAGGGACGTGCCCGGTTTTTCTCTATGCTTCGCACCTTAAAGCCCTCGCGGGCATCAGCACGGTCAGACGGCGATACGCATACCGCACGTGCATGGCGGCGGTTTCATGCACACGGTGCTGCGGGCGTGCCCGCTTCTCCTTCCGACACTTTGTAGCACGGCGCACTTCACGACAGTTGGGCTAGTCGGCTCGCTCGCCGCGCTCCGATCCGGTATGTCTACTGCGTCCACTTCGCCAGCGGCACCGCTAGCGAGCATTTAGTGTCCTGAACTACCGCAAGGGCATCCAAAAGAATCCCGACTCCGCTGAATTGCACTTTCGGCTTGGCTTAGCGGAACTAAAACTGAACGACGCGCCTGCGGCCTATCAAGACTTGCGCCGATCCTGTGATCTTGCGCCGGAGCGAGAGGATCTCAGAGTTCAATTGGCGGATTTGGCGCTGAAAGCATACAGCTCCGATCCGCGCAAGCCGAAGGCCCTTTACGATCAAGTCGTTAGTGCCGCTGCGCTCCTGCTCCGTAAGAATCCAGGCTCATTTGACGGTCTGCGGTTCCATGGCGACGTGCTCGCTATAGACCAAAAACTGGAAGAGTCGGCCGCCATCTTCCGAAAGGCCAACACCATCAGGCCGTTGGAGCCCGATCTAATTTTGCCAATGGTTCAGGTCTTGTTTCGCCTGAACCAGACAGCAGAAGCTGAACGATTAGCCGAAAAGTGTATTCAAAGTCACAAAGACGCCACATCCATTTACGAAGTACTTTATAACCACTATATATCAATTGGCCAGCTGAACGAGGCCGAGACCGTGCTGAACTCGGAAATCGCTAACATTCCTGACGACCCAGGGCCGATCCTGCAGCTTGCAAAGTTCTGTTTCGAGCACAATCAAGCGCCGGCAATGTCTCAGGCTTTGCAGCGAATTCTGTCAAGAACTAACGATTTCCCCACGGGCCATCGAATCGTGGGAGATTTTTACAAGTCTATCGAGAAATGGGACGACGCGATCCCAGAGTACTTTGAGGCGATCAAGTCGGATTCGAAGACCGATGAGAAGCAGGCTGACCGAAAACGGGTTGCCAGAGCTCTGACTGCAATCGGAAAACGGGACGAGGCCATCGATCAGCTCAACCAGATTTTGACGGTTGATGTAAACGATTCAGAAGCGCGTCTGGCTCGGGCGATTCTCCTTCGCGAAAGCAATGATCCGAAGAAACTGGAACTCGCGATAGCCGAACTCAACGTTGTCCTGAAAACGAGCCCGAATGACGAGGTGGCCCGGTACAATCTCGGCTTAGCGTATCTGACCAGGCGAGACGTGAAGGCTGCGCTCGGAGAGTTGACACAGAGTGCAGGACTTAACAAGAGCTACCTGCCGCCGCGTTCGACGCTGGTGGAGATTGCCCTCCAAGAAAGAGCGTACTCGGAAGCCGTTCGATTCAGCGAAGAAATTCTGGCTGTGGATCCGGCAAACGCAAGTGCAAGACTTTGGCACGCTGCCGGTTTGATTGGAGATAAAGCCTACGGCAGGGCGCGAAGCGAGTTGAACGCGCTCGCCCGACAGTTTCCGGAATCGACAGACGTTAAACTGCATTTGGCTCTGCTCGACACCGAAGAGAAGCAGTATCGCGAAGCGGAAGCTCTGTATATGAACGTCTACAGGCCGGGGCAGAAGGATTTGCGGCCGCTGGAAGGGTTGATTGAGCTTTACGGGAAAGAGGAACAGGCGGAAAAGGGCCGGAAATTGCTCGACGATGAACTGAAGAAAGCACCTGATTCGCCGCCCGTCCATCTTCTCGTGGCAACAGCCGACGTGAGGGCAGGCAAGCTGGAAGATGCAATTCAGCAGTACGAATGGCTCAAGGCGAATGATCCGCGGTCGCTGCAGACCTACCTGTCCCTCGGTGACGCGTATAGCCTGAAGGGCGACCTCAAAAACTCACTCGCGAGCTACCAGAGGGCAAGGGAAATGGCTCCGAACGATCCCGACGTCATCGCGAAGATCGCCTATCTGGAGAGTACCTCTGGCCAGTACAAGGAGGCGATCGCGAACTTACAGCGACAACTCGTTCTGAATCCTGAAGACATGATCGCCATGAATAACCTGGCATTTGCCCTTGCCGATACAGGAACGGATTTGGATCGGGCACAATCCCTTGCCGAGAAAGCTAGGCGGAAGGCGCCGGACAACGCCGGCCCTCTGTGACAACATGACTGAGACATCTTGTGTGACCGCAATTAGTGAGCAGGGCGGGAAAGAGAATCAGCATGGTAACGATGAACGGTTCTGCTCGGCCCGCTGCGGATGTGACGGGAGTTA
>Ga0302320_10024274_pt1 | contig 11845 bp, 7 predicted proteins | sample Bog_T0_3_FD_202130 | JGI IMG/M metagenome (GOLD analysis project Ga0302320, IMG submission 202130) | Peat permafrost microbial communities from Stordalen Mire near Abisko, Sweden - Bog_T0_3 | ecosystem: Environmental > Terrestrial > Soil > Wetlands > Peat | place: Sweden: Abisko, Stordalen Mire... | reverse complement strand
AGCGTCGGATGCAACAGCTGATCCAAAGCCAAGGGGTCGATGCGCGCCACCGCTTGATCCCGGCTGATCAGCCCTTCCCGGGTCATCTCGACGGCGATCTTGAGAGCTGCGGCGGCGGTGCGCTTGCCGGAACGGGTTTGCAGCATCCACAATTTCGACTGCTGCACGGTGAATTCCAGATCCTGCATATCGGCGAAATGCTTTTCCAGCCGTTCCCGCACGGCGCACAAATCCTGATAAGCGGCAGGCATCACCTCTTCCATCGACGGCGCCTCGGCCGAGGCCGCCAGCCGGCCCGCCCGAGTCAGATTTTGCGGCGTGCGGATGCCGGCCACCACATCCTCGCCCTGGGCGTTGACCAGAAATTCGCCGTAAAATGCACACTCGCCGGTCGACGGATTGCGCGTGAAGGCGACGCCGGTGGCGCAATCATTGCCCATATTGCCGAACACCATTGCCTGCACGGTGACCGCCGTACCCCAGTCGGCGGGAATGTCGTGCAGACGGCGATAGGTGATGGCGCGCGGGTTCATCCAGGAGCCGAACACTGCGCCGATCGCTCCCCACAGCTGTTCCCGCACCGATTGCGGGAACGCTCGGCCGCGCTCGGCCTCGACCTTGCGCTGATAGAGCGCCACGACCTTTTGCCAATCGTCGGCGGTGAGTTCGGTATCGAGGCGAAAGCCGCGGTCTTCCTTCACTTCTTCGAGAATTTCCTCGAAATGATGATGGTCGACGCCCAATACGACGTCGGAATACATCTGGATGAAACGGCGATAGCTGTCATAGGCGAAGCGGCGATCGCCGCTGCGCACCGCCAGCGCTTCGACGGTCTGGTCGTTGAGACCGAGATTGAGCACGGTATCCATCATGCCCGGCATCGAGGCCCGTGCCCCCGAACGCACCGAGACCAGCAACGGATTTTCGACACTGCCGAAGCGGCCGCCGATAATCCTCTCGATTTCGGCCAGGGCGGCGTCCACCTCGGCCGCCAGCGACTCCGGGTAGCTTTCCTGATGGGCGTAATAATAGGTGCAGACCTGGGTAGTGATGGTAAAGCCGGGCGGCACCGGCAGGCCGAGATTGGCCATTTCGGCCAGATTGGCGCCCTTGCCGCCCAGCAGATCGCGCATCGAGGCGCTGCCCTCGGCGACGCCGTCACCGAACCGATAGACCCATTTGCTCATTTGAGCGGCTCCTTCATAACCCCTATGTGTCCCGCCAACCCGCCACCCGCAACCCCTTATCCGGCGCGCGCTCCCCTCGCACCCCGGTCCAGGACGATAGCGGCGGACAGGTCACGACGCTGTAGTCCCTTCAATCGCGGAGAAATCCGCCACCTGGTCCATGATCTCGCAGACCCGGCCCAGCAAGCCCAGCCGCCGGCTGCGCTCCGCCGGGTCGTCGCTGTTCACCAACACGCGGTCGAAAAACACATCTACCGGACGGCGCAGGCCGGCCATTGCCGTCATCGCCGCCTGATCGTCTTCGCCTGCCGACCGCACGGCAGAACTGGCGGCGCTCAGCGCCTGATCGAGCGCCTCTTCAAGAGCGTCGCCGCCGCTCCAGGCCGCGCCACTATCGCCCGCCTTGCTGCAAATATTGCGGGCACGGCGATAGGCGATCAGCAGATTGGCGCCATCATCGGACGCCAGAAAAAGTTCAAGCGCAAAGGCCTTCTGTTCGATCCTGAGCAGATCGTCACGCGCGCCGCCCATCAGCACGGCCGAGATGCGGTCGTGGGCGATGCCTCGCTCCTTGAGATGAATCTTCATCCGTTCGGCAAAGAACTGCATCAGATCCTGGCGCGTGGCGGCTGCATCGCGCGGCAGGGACGCATAAAGCCCATGCGATTCCTGCATGATTTCGCCCAGCGGCAGGCGCAAGCCGTTCTCCAGGATCAGCCGGATCACACCCAGCGCGGCGCGGCGCAGCGCGAACGGGTCCTTCGAGCCGGTAGGCCTTTCACCGATGGCGAAAAAGCCCACCAGACTGTCGAGCTTGTCGGCCAGAGCCACCGCCACCGTCACCCGCGCCGTGGGGCAGTTGTCCTGTGGCCCTTGGGGCGCATAATGCCCGGCGATGGCGTCGGCGACGGCGATCGGTTCGCCGTCGGCGTGGGCATAATAGCCGCCCATGACGCCCTGCAATTCGGGGAATTCGCCCACCATCTCGGCGGACAGATCGGCCTTCGCCAGCAAGCCGGCGCGCTCGGCCTGCCCGGCGTCGGCGCCGATGCGGGCCGCGATCAGCGCCGAAAGCCTGGCCAGACGCAACGCCTTGTCCCGCATGCTGCCGAGTCCGGCATAGAAGAGGCGCTCGGCCAGTTGGTCGAAACGCCGGTCGAGCCGAATTTTGCGATCCGACTCCCAGAAAAATCTGGCGTCGGCAAGCCGAGCGCGCAGCACCCGCTGATTGCCGGCCAGAATGGCGCCGGTCGGATCGGGCAGATTGGCCACCATCAGAAAGCGCTCGGCGAGTTGGCCGTCCGACTGCCGGAGCGAAAAATATTTCTGATGGGTGCGCATCGCCGTGATCAGCGCTTCCTCCGGCACCGCCCGGAAGGCGGGATCGAAACTGCCGATCAGGACTTCCGGCCATTCGACCAACCCCACCACTTCGTCGAGCAGCCCGTCATCCGGGTTGAGGGTCAGCGCCGCCGCCGCCGCCGCCTGCTCCGCCACGGTGCTGATGCTGCTGCGGCGTTCCGCCTGGTCCAGGATCACCCGGGCCCGCCGCAGTTTTTCACGATAGTCGGCAAAATCGCCAACCGTGAAGGAATCGCCGGCCAGGAAGCGATGACCTTTGGTCGACGCCGCCGCGGTCAGGCCGGCGAATGAAACCGGCACCACTTCGCCGGCGAACAGACAAAGAATACTGTGCAGCGGCCGCACCCAGCGCGCTGGTCCGGCGCCCCAACGCATCGATTTCGGCCAGGGGAAGCCGACCAGGACGCTTTCCACCACTTCCCTCAGCACCAGGGCAGTGGCGCGGCCGGGCCGGCGCACCGTCGCGAAATAGAACACGCCGTTCGCAGTCTCCTTCTGTTCGCACTGGTCGAGCCGGATGCCGGCGCTCTTGGCGAAGCCCTCCAGCGCCGCCGCCGGCGCCCCCTGCCGCGGGCCGCGGCGCTCCTCGGCGATATCGGCGGTGGCGGTGGGCAGACCGTCGATCACCAAAGCGAGCCGGCGCGGCGTGACAAAGGCGCGCGCCTCACTTATCGGCAGACCCTGCCGCGCCAAACCGCCGCCGACCAGGTGGGCCAGATCGGCGGCGGCGCGCGCCTGCATGCGGGCCGGAATTTCTTCGCTCAGCAGTTCCAGCAAAGCCTCCGCCATCGCCGTCAGGCCCGCCCCCCGGCCAGCCAGCTTTCACAGCAGGCTTTGGCGAGCGCGCGCACCCGGCCGAGATAGGCTTGCCGCTCCGCCACCGAAATCACGCCGCGCGCATCAAGCAGGTTGAAACGGTGGCTGGCCTTGATGCATTGATCATAGGCCGGCAGGGTCAGATTTTCTGCCAGCAAAGCGCGGCATTCGGTCTCGGCGTCGGTGAAATGGCGAAACAGCATGTTGGTATCGGCGAAGGTGAAATTATGCGCCGAATATTGCCGTTCGGCTTCCAGGAAGATGTCGCCATAGTGCACGCCGGCGCCGTTGAAATCGAGGTCATAGACATTGTCGACGCCCTGGATGTACATCGCCAGCCGTTCCAGACCGTAGGTCAACTCAACCGCCACCGGGTGGCATTCGAAGCCGCCAACCTGCTGGAAATAGGTGAATTGCGAGACCTCCATGCCGTCGCACCACACTTCCCAGCCCAATCCCCAAGCGCCCAGGGTCGGGCTCTCCCAGTCATCCTCGACGAAGCGGATATCGTGCGCCAGAGGGTCGACGCCGAGCCGCCGCAGACTGTCGAGATAGAGGGTTTGGGAATCGGCAGGCGACGGCTTCAGCAGAACCTGGAATTGGTAATAGTGCTGCAGGCGATTCGGGTTTTCGCCATAGCGACCATCCTTCGGGCGCCGCGACGGCTGCACATAGGCGGCCCGCCAGGGCGCTGGCCCCAAGGCGCGGAGCGTGGTGGCGGGATGAAAAGTGCCGGCACCGACTTCCATGTCATAGGGCTGCAGAAGAACGCAGCCCTGCTCGGCCCAGAAGGTCTGCAAGGTCAGGATCAGCGACTGGAAGCTAGGCGGGGCCATGGCAACTATCTGGATGGGATCGAAAAAGCGCGCCAACTTAATGGCCGACACTCCCGGCGGTCAAGCATCCCTGCCACCCTGGGGCGGTGATAAACCGACCCTCCTGCCACAAATGAATGAAATTTTAGATAAAATCATTGCAAACTTGAGCCAATTTCGGCACATTTTCGGCATCGGGGGTTCCCGGTTATAACCATAAATACTCTTGAGACCCAAAATTGCTTAGCGGGCGACTCTCCCCTTCGGGTTGCCCGCTAAACTTCCTTCTTGCCCGGCCGCTGCACCCCTGCCTCTTTATTGGCCGACTTTGGGGATTGTGCTATAAGGAGCCAATGTTCCGGCTTGGGGATTGCTGGTTATGACCGTCAACAGCGGCTACGAAGTAAGGCCAACATCGCTGCTGACGCGCGATTTCTTCAGTGAAATCTGGTTCTTTCGCCGCCTGATCGGTCTGTTCATCTGGCGCGATATCATCGTGCGCTACAAAAATACGCTGATCGGCGCCGCCTGGTATGTGCTGCAACCGGTGGCGATGATGCTTGTTTTCACGATCTTCTTCGGCGGCATCTTCGGCCGCAGCATCGGCCCTCTGCGCTATCCGGTATTCGCTTATGGCGGGTTGCTGTTATGGCAGCTGTTCAGCCGCTCGCTCAGCCTCGGCTCGCAAAGTCTGATTTATTTCGGACCGATGCTCGGCAAGGTCTATTTTCCCCGCATCATCGCGCCGGCATCCTTCGTCATCGGCACCTTGTTCGATTTTCTCATCACCGCGGTGCTGATGGTGGCCTTGATGGCTTTCTACCATTTGCCGCCGCACTGGTCGCTGCTGTGGCTGCCGGCCATCTTGCTGTTCACCTTGATGTTCTCGATGGGATGCGGTTCGATCCTGGCCGCGGTCGATGCGCGTTACCGCGATATCCGCCACGCTGTGCCGCTCTTGATACAGGTGTGGATGTTCTGCACGCCGGTGATGTATCCCGCCAGTTTCATTCCGGAACGCTGGCGGCTGCTCTATGATTTGAACCCTTTGGTCGGGCTGACGGTGGCATTCCGTTGGGTGATCTTCCAGGTGGGAGACGTGCCCGACTGGCAGAGCATTATGATGGCTGCAACGGTGTCGCTGGTGATGTTCGTCGCCGGCCTGTTGTTCTTCCAGAAGGTCCAAGGGACCCTGGTCGATACATTGTGAGCGAGGGTCGGTTGTGCGGGAGGGGCCTTTGAACGAGTTCGCCATTAGAGCCCAGGGGCTCGGCAAGCATTATCGCTTGCGCGAGACGGGCGGCGTTGCCGGGCTCGCCGCCCGCATCGGCCGCGCCGTCAGAAGCGGTCGGGCAGCGGCCCAGGCGACACATTTCTGGGCCTTGCAGGATATAGGCTTCGACATCCGCAAAGGCGAAGTGGTCGGCATCATCGGCCACAACGGTGCCGGCAAAAGCACGCTGCTGAAGATTCTGACCCGTATCACCAACCCGACGGTCGGCCACGCCTCGGTGCATGGGCGGGTAGGCATGCTGCTGGAGGTCGGCACCGGCTTCCACGAAGACCTCAGCGGACGCGAGAATGTCTATCTGGGCGGCGCCATCCTCGGCATGACGCGACCAGAGATTCATCGCAAATATGATGACATCGTCGCCTTTGCCGAAATGGACGGCTTCATGGATCTGTCGGTCCGCCATTATTCTTCCGGCATGAAACTGCGGCTGGCCTTGTCGGTGGCGATTCACCTCGACGCCGAAGTGGTCTTTCTGGACGAGATCTGGGCGGTGGGCGACCATGCCTTTCAGTTGAAAACCTGGACGCGCATAGAAAGCCTGATTGCGTCGGGCCGCACCTTTGTGATCGTCGCCCACAATCTCGACACCATCGGCCGACTCTGCAGCCGTTGTCTGCTGCTCGACCATGGCCGCCTGACGATGGATGGGCCGCCGGATGCCGTCATCGCCCGCTATCGCAAGGAATTGCGGCAACGCAGCCAGGTTTGGCGCGACGGCGAAACCACCTTGCTGAAAAACTTCGACATCGCGGATCTGTCGCTGGTCACTGAATCCTTGGCCATGGGTGACGTGCTGGAATGCCGCTGCGTGCTGCTGGCGCAGCGGCCGATGATCGTCAAGCTGGCGGTGCAGCTGCGCGATTCCTGCGGCCGCATCGTCGCGGTCGGACAGGGCGCCGACGGCTGCTGGAGCGAGCTGCCGATCGGCGTCGGCCGCACGCCGTTGCGCTGTCGGGTGCCGATCGCCCTGCCGCAAAGCGGCAGTTACGAAATGCTGCTGCAGATTGCCGACGGCGATGCCATCATCAGGGCGACGCTGCCTTTTGCGGTCATGGAACGCGACACCCTGATCAAGGACGAACTGGGCCAGGATGTCGCCGTGCCGGCATTGCCGCTGACCTGGGAATTGGACGCCGATGCCCAGATGGCGGCGGTTCGGCTGGTCACGAGCGGCTGACGCGACCATCCCGTTCCAGCCAAGCCTGAAACATCAGCACCGTCCAGAGCGCATAGGCGTGGTTGCGCCGTCCGGACCGATGTTCGGCCCAGGCCCGGCTGATCGGCGCCTCGTGGAGGTAGCCTTGCTGGCGAAGCCGGCCGGGATCCAACAGAGCCGCCGCCCAATCCCGCAAAGGACCGCGCAGCCAGACATCGAGCGGCACGCCGAAGCCCATTTTCGGCCGTTCCAACAGGGCGCGCGGCACATGACGGGTGAGTATCTGGCGCAACAGCCACTTGCTTGTCCCGCCTTTGAGCTTGGCGTCTTGTGGCAAATGCCAGCTCAGTTCGACCAGCCGGTGGTCGAGCAGCGGCACCCTTACTTCGAGACCCACCGCCATGCTGGCACGATCGACCTTGGTCAGGATGTCGTCCGCCAAATAGCCGAGCTGGTCGTAAGCCTGCAGGCGTTCCATGGCGTCCAGCCCGCCGGGCAGGTCGGCCGGCAGCGCTACCCGCTCCTGGCCGCCCAACACCAGTGCCGAGGGCTCCGGCCATTGGCTGATCAGCCGCCAATAGAGCTGATCGATGTCGGCGCTCGTCAACACCGTCGCCAGTTTGGCGAGCTTGTCGCCGACCGCCCCCTGCGGCGTCAGCGGCCTCAGCAGCCGGTCCCAGGCGGATGGCGGGGGCAGCGTCAACAGGCCGGCAAGCGCGCGGCGCAGGAGCTTCGGCAGCGCCGCCAGGCGTGGCCAATAACGCTGGGCGACGCGGTAGCGGTTGTAGCCGCCGAACAATTCGTCGCCGCCATCGCCTGACAGCGCCACCGTCACATTGCTGCGCGCCAGCTGGCAGATCAGAGCCGTGGGAATTTGCGAGCTGTCGGCGAAGGGTTCGTCATACAAGATGGGCAGGCGCGGCACCAAGTCGAGCGCCTGATCGGCGTCGACATAGAATTCGGTGTGGTCGGTGCCGAGATGGGCGGCGACCCGCCGGGCGAACGGCGCTTCATCATAGCCGGCCTGGCGAAATCCGATGGCATAGGTCCTGACCTTGCTGCCGCCAGCCACCGCCGCCATCATCGCCACCACGGCCGAACTGTCGATACCGCCCGACAGGAAAGCGCCCAAAGGCACATCGGCCACCATGCGCCGGCTTACCGCATCCTTCAGCAGGGCCTCCCAACGCTGCAGCGCATCGACCGGGAGCGGTCGGCGGCGGCTGGCGGCGCCGGCAATGATGGCGTCACGCAGGTCCCAATAAAGTTTGCGCGCAACCAAGCCGTCGCAACCGATCTCGATCAGGCTGCCGGGCGGTAGCTTTTCGACGCCGCGGCGGATCGACAGTGGCGCCGGCACATTGCCGCCGCGGAAATAGGCAGCCAAGGCGTCGCGGTCGATCTCCCGGCCGCAGTCGGGATGGGCGTCGAGTGCCGACAGTTCGGAGCCGAACAGCAGCCAGCGGCCGAACTGTCCCCAATAAAGCGGCTTGATGCCGAGCCGATCCCGTACCAGGGTGAGCGCGCGCCGCTCGCGATCCCACAAGGCCAGGGCGAAAAAGCCGACCAGCCGGGCCAAGGTCACCTCGAGCCCCCAGATTTCGATGCCGCGCAGCAGGATCTCAGTGTCGGAATGGCCGCGATAGCCGGATGGGGGCGCCGGAAGCAGGGCGCGCAGTTCCTGCCAATTGAAGATCTCGCCATTATAGCTGACGACATAGCGGCCCTGGCTGGCCAGCATCGGCTGGTGCCCGGCCGGTGAAAGATCGAGGATCGAGAGGCGCCGGTGGCCCAACCCGACATGGCGGTCGACCCAGACGCCGCGGTCATCGGGGCCACGATGCGCCAGCCGATCGATCATTCGGCCGGCCAGATTTTCGCGCGCCCGTGCGTCGTCATCCCCCATCTGGTCGAAAAAGCCGGCGATTCCGCACATCTGAGCTAGCCCTTTGTCAAACCGAGGTCCCGATAGATGGCGAGGTGCGCCGCCACCACTTTATCATCGCCGAACAGTCGTTCGGCCCGTGCCCGCGCCGCCAATCCCATGTTCCGGCGCAGCCCGTCATCCTCGCACAAGAGTCGCATCGATTGAGCCAGCCCGTCGCTCTGGCGCGCCGGCACGATCAGTCCCTCGATGCCATGGTCGATCACCTGGCGGCAGCCCACCACGTCGGTGGTGATGATCGGGCGACCGCAAGCGGCGGCTTCCAGCAAGGCCTTGGGCATGCCCTCGCGATAGGACGGCAGCAGCGCCACGTCGGCGTGGCGCCAGATTTCGGCGATGTCGCTCCGGTGACCCAGCCACTCGACGCCGCCGTCTTGCTGCCAGGCAAGCAACTCGTCGGCGGCGATGCTGCTGGGATTGTGCGGATCCGGCGCGCCGACCAGCCACAATCGACAGGATACGCCCTGGCGGCGCAGGCTTTGCGTCGCCGCCACCGCCTCGCGCACGCCCTTGTCGGCCAGCATGCGGGCCACCAGCGCGAAGGTCACCGGCTTTTGCACCGGCGGCGGCAGTGCCGGCAGAGCCGCCAGATCGACGCCCGAGCCGGGGATCAGGCTGATCTGCCCGGCCGTCGCGGCGCCGATGGCAAGCAGCAAAGCGCGGTCATCGTCGTTCTGTACGATCAGATGATGGCCGGGACGGCGCAACAGCCGGCGCAGCAGAAAAGACAGCAATCCCCGCAGCAGCCTTACCCCGCCATGCTCGGCGGTGAAGGCGTAGCCCATGCCGGCCAGCGCGCTGACGGTGGCGGCTGGGCCGAAAAAGCGGGCCACCAGATTGCCGTACAGCACCGGTTTCATTGCTACGCAATGCAGAATGTCAGGCCGCTGCCGCCGCAACACGCCGACCAGCGCCAGCAGCGCGCGGGCTTCCCGCCACGGATGTGTGCCGCCGCGGTCGAGCGGCAGCGGCTCGAGGGCGAATCCTTCGGCCAGGATCGCTTGCGCCCGATCGGTGACATGGGTGGCGATCACCACCTGCCAGCCCTGGTCGCGGCAGGCGCGCGCCAACACCAGCCGGTGCGACAGAAAGGCCCAGTCCTCGGTGATAAAAAACAGGATCTTCGGCATGGCGCGGAGTATTGCCGCGCCATGTCCGGCTGGCAAACCGAAACTCAGGCGATCCGATTGTCGGCCGCCACTTTGGCGTACCAAACCCCGGAGTCCTTGACGATGCGCCGCCGCGCACCGGCGAAATCGACATAGGCCAAGCCGAAACGCTGGGAATAACCCTCCGACCACTCAAAATTGTCCATCAGGCTCCAGGCGTGATAGGCCCGCACTGGCACGCCGTCGGCGATCGCGTGGCTGAGCGCGCGCAGGTGGCTCCGCAGATAGGCGATGCGTTTGGCGTCATGCACCTGCCCGTCGCTCCCCGGCGCGGTGTTGTAGGCGCAACCGCTCTCGGTGATCTCGATCGGCAGCGGCGCGACTTCCTTGGCCATGATGCGCAAGATGTCGTAAAAGCCCTGTGGATAGATGTCCCAGCCGATGTCGGTCTTGGCGTGCGGTCCATCGGCCCACAGCGCCAGGGTGTTGAGTCCGGGCACCCCGTTGCCGGCAGGCAGGTCGGACACGGTAAAGCGCGAATAGTAATTGAGCCCGATGAAATCCAGCGGCGCCCGCATCACCGCGTTGTCGCCTGGCCGCCAGCCAAGCAGAGCCTCCTGCTGGCCGGGCGGCAACACGCCATCTGGATAGCGGCCCTGCAAAGGCGGCGTCAGGAACCACAGATTCTGGAATTTGTGCCAGCGCTCGGCGGCGGCGCGATCGGCGGCCGAACTGGTAGCCGGCATCATCGGCGAAACATCGAAGGCGCCTCCCACCTGGGCGTTGGGAGTGGCCTGCTTGATCGCGCGAAACGCCATGCCTTGCGCCAGATTGACGGTATGGGTGGCGCGCAGGAACGCCAGCGGCTCGGTACGGCCGGGTGCATGGCGGCCGTTCCAATAGCCCACCCCGGTGAAGGTTTTCGGTTCGTTGAAAATGCACCAATGATCGACGCGATCGCCCAATCCGGCCACCGCCAGACCGACATAGTCGGCAAACAGTTGAGCCATGTCGCGGTTGGGCCAGCCGCCTTCGTCTTCAAGCGGTTGCGGCAGGTCCCAGTGATAGAGAGTCGCCAGCGGGCGAATGCCGGCCTCGCGCAGCGCGTCGACCAGCCGCTTGTAATAGTCGAAGCCCTTGTCGTTGGCGGCACCACGGCCGCTCGGCTGCAGCCGCGGCCAGGCCACCGAGAAGCGGTAGCTTTTCAAATTCAGCCGTCGCATCAGGGCGATGTCGTCATCAAGACGGTGGTAGCTGTCGCAGGCGACGTCGCCATTATCGCCGTTCTTGACCTTTCCGGGCGTGTGCGCAAAGCGGTCCCAGATCGATAGGCCGCGGCCGTCCTCCGCGACCGCGCCTTCCACCTGATAAGCGGCGGTGGCGGCACCCCACAGGAAACCGGGCGGGAAGGTGGCAGGCTTGGTGGCCTCCGCCCAGACGCGGCGCGGGGCGAAGAGCGCTGCGCCGCCGGCGACGGCGACGGCGGATTGCAGAATCTGACGACGTTTCATAATGGCACGACTCCCCCGATGCTTTTTTGTTGGTACCGATCATGCCACATATGACAGCGCTGTCTAGTGCGTGTCGTGGGTTGCGGTATTGGTGCAGTTCGCCTTGCGGCGAGCGAGGGCCCGCGCTCGCGCGCCTGGTTGCGCCCTTGGGGTGTCGAATGGTCGAGTAGGCACGGAAGATTGCTCTTCCGTGCCTCTCACAGAACCGGACGCGCGGGCCCGCATCCGGCTCTTTGGATTGGTCTATCAGAGTGCCAGCTCAAGCTGGTCCGATGCCAACGGGTGGTTGATGTCATGCCAGCGTGCTGTGAGCGATGCCACCCTGCCTTTGAACCAGGCATTCGGGTAGGTTCGTGTCATAGCGTACCGGTTGGACTTAAACCATGCCCCTTTTCCGCAATACGCGCATCCGGCAGCGGCCTTGCGGCTGCTGCCTTTGCTGATCAAGTGCCGGAACAAGAAACGGCTCCGTTTCTTTTGCCGAACGATGATCGCCCTGATCCGGCGGCGGGCGTGAGCGTCGATGGCGCTCAGGCCCGTGACTGCTTCCGGTGTACAGATCCGGAAGTGTGACATCCACCCGTTCAGGTATCGGCTGCGACCCTCCATGCAGGACGTGATAGAACGCCCCCAGTTCGGTGGCGTCTTCT
>Ga0302320_10024272_pt1 | contig 11846 bp, 11 predicted proteins | sample Bog_T0_3_FD_202130 | JGI IMG/M metagenome (GOLD analysis project Ga0302320, IMG submission 202130) | Peat permafrost microbial communities from Stordalen Mire near Abisko, Sweden - Bog_T0_3 | ecosystem: Environmental > Terrestrial > Soil > Wetlands > Peat | place: Sweden: Abisko, Stordalen Mire... | reverse complement strand
CAGCGGAATCATGATTTCCGGCTTCACCTTGATGCCGGTGGCCTGCACTTCGGCGGCGGCTTCAAAGACGGCGCGGGCCTGCATCTCGCTGATTTCCGGATAAACAATTCCCAGGCGGCAGCCGCGATGTCCGAGCATCGGGTTGAACTCGTGCAATTGCTGGACGCGCCGGGCGATTTTCTCCACCGGGACGTTCAGGTCCTTGGCGATTTCCGCCTGCGCGGCCGCTTCGTGCGGGAGGAATTCGTGTAGGGGCGGATCGAGGAAACGGATGGTCGCGGGCAGACCGTTGAGGGCTTTGAAGATGCCGGCGAAATCGCCTTTCTGATACGGGAGTAATTTGGCCAGGGCCTTGGTGCGGTCGGCGGTGTTTTCCGCCAGAATCATCTCGCGCATGGCATTGATGCGGTTGCCTTCGAAGAACATGTGCTCGGTGCGGCAGAGTCCGATGCCAGTGGCGCCGAAGGCCACGGCATTGGCGGCTTGCTCGGGGGAGTCGGCGTTGGTGCGGACGGCCAGGCGGGTCGCCTTGTCGCACCACTTCATCAATTGAAGATAGTTTTGACAGGTGCGGCTTTCCTTCGCGGTCAGGGTCTTGGCGATGAGAACCTGGATGATTTCCGAAGGGGCGGTTTTCACTTCGCCGGCATAGACTTCGCCGGCGGTGCCGTCAATGGAAAGGAAGTCGCCTTCCTGGTAGGTCTCGCCGCCGACGGTCAGGGTTTTCTTGGCGTAATCCACTTGCAACGCGCTGGCGCCGCACACGCAAACCTTGCCCATCTGCCGGGCCACGAGGGCGGCGTGCGAACTGACGCCGCCGCGCGCGGTCAGAATGCCTTCCGCCGCGATCATGCCGCGCAAGTCTTCCGGGGAAGTCTCGACGCGCACCAGCAGCACTTTTTGTCCGCTGTGCGCCGCTTCCACGGCGCGGTCGGCATTGAAATAAATACGGCCCGAGGCTGCGCCGGGACCGGCGGGCAAACCGCGCGCGATGACCTTGGTCGCTTTGATGGCGACGCGATCAAACACGGGGGCGAGCACCTGGTCCAATTGTTCCGCCGGGACGCGTTGCACCGCTTCTTCCCACGAGATCAAACCTTCCTTCTCCATCTCGACCGCGAAACGGACTGCCGCCAAACCGGTGCGTTTGCCGTTGCGGGTTTGGAGCATGAACAGTTTGCCATCTTCGATGGTGAATTCGAAATCCTGCACGTCGCGGAAATGCTTTTCCAATGTGGCGCGGACCTTGGCCAATTCGGCCGCGGCCGCCGGCATGGCCTTGTCCAGTTCCGCCACCGGTCGCGGAGTGCGGACGCCGGCCACCACGTCTTCGCCCTGGGCGTTCACAAGGAATTCGCCGTAGAATACCTTTTCGCCGGAAGCCGGGTCGCGCGTAAAAGCCACGCCGGAACCGGATTTTTCACCGGTGTTGCCGAAGACCATGGACTGGACATTGACGGCGGTGCCCCACTCGGACGGGATATTATACTTGGCGCGATAAACAATGGCGCGGTCGTTCATCCAGGAACAAAAGACGGCCCCGATGGCGCCTTTGAGCTGCACCCACGGATCGGTTGGGAATGCTTGTCCGGTCCGTTCCTTGATGAGATCCTTGAATCGTTGCACCAAAGTCTTGAGACCGTTGGCGTCAATCTTGGTGTCCTCGACGTGTTGCTCGCCGGGGAAGAGTTCGGCTTTCAGAGCGTCGATCACCATTTCAAACGGCTCGTGATCTTCGCCCGCCTTTTTTTGCACGCCCATGACGACGTCGCCATACATCTGGATGAAACGGCGGTAGCAATCCCAGGCAAACCGCGGATTGTTGCTCGCTTTTTCGAGGGCCACCACGGTCTGGTCGTTGAGGCCAAGGTTCAAAATAGTGTCCATCATGCCGGGCATGGAGTCGCGCGCGCCTGAGCGCACGGCCACCAACAGCGGCTTTTCCAGGTCGCCGAACTTCTTGCCGAGGATTTTCTCGGTGTTGGCGATGCCGGCCTTGACCTGAACCCACAATTCGGTCGGGTAGGTCCGCTTGTGGGCATAATAATAGGTGCAGCATTCGGTGCTGATGGTGAAGCCGGGGGGAACGGGCAGGCCGATGCGGGTCATTTCCGCGAGGTTCGCGCCTTTGCCGCCGAGCAGGGGTTTCATGGAGCCGTCACCGTCGGCCTTCTTGTTCCCGAAAAGATAAACGTATTTGCTAGATTTAGATTTGGTTGCCATATTCAGATTAAGTTAAAATCCTCGCGCAATCTAACAAAGGCGCTAATCGAGTCAATTGCCAAAGGTGGTCGGAAAATGCGATAATCTACGCAATTATTGTCCACCCGCAAAAGTGGCAGAGGCGTCCCGCCTCTTCGCTTTGGAAAAACAGCGGCGGGACGCCGCTGCCACTTTAAAGCCTGCGATAGGTGGCGGGGTCCGACCGCAGGATCAAAAGCTCGCCCTGCCGCTCGACTTCGCCGGTGATTTCCAGCGGTTCGGCCACTTTGTCCAAAACCTCCTTGTTGACAGCCTTGCCGCCGGCGGAAACCAGCAGGAGATAAATGACGGAACCGCCGGCCTGCCGGACGACGAAGACCGGCGGGACGCCGCCGCTGATGCACCTGATCGCGCAGGCCCGGTGCGGGGCAAGCTGGCCTGGATTCATCACGCCGAAAAAGCATTTGCTGTCAACGATTTCGCCGGTGAGAGTTTGGCGGCCCAGCGAGACGAGCGGGGGCACGAAATCAGGGGCTCGCAGGAGCTCGCCCCTCCCGAGTGGGTGGTTCGGCGGCGCGTCCATCGCGTGAATGGTCTCGGGTTTGGCTTCGATCATGGTTTGGTCGCCGCGGTAAATCAGCGTGCCGGAGAGCGTGACCGGCTTGCCGTCGAGCGGAGCCACCAAAGCCGGATCGAGGCCGAATTTCCACGGCGCGACCAGATAATAAGTCGAATAATCCGGCAGGCCGTCGGCGTGCCCCGGCCGCGGCACGAGCAACATCGGATACGGCCTGGCCTGCAAAACGCCGGAAAAATTCTTGATGTTGCCCCATTCAAATACGGCCCTTCCAATCATTCGTTGGGAGACCGCCAGCGCGGCGGCGGCCAGGGCGGCCAGGAACAGCAACGTCAAGACGAGGATTCGGACGGCCCGGCCCATGCGCGGCGGGGCTTTGGCCTCCCATCCGATGTAGAATTCGTCGTTCATGTGGGAAGCACCGCGGGGGCGGCGCGCGTTCCGGCGGGATTGGGTTTCGGATGCACGAACACCCGCCCGTTGCTCACGCGGACATGGAACGTCGGCACTTTCTCGACGTAGGGCGGCGGCGACGCGCCAGTGTCCGGTTGATATTGGTAGCCGTGCCATGGACAGGTGATACAGCCATAGATGATTTTGCCCTCGCCCAACGGCCCGTTCTGGTGCTGGCAGACGTTCGAGACGGCGGAGATTTTGCCGTCGTACTTAAAAATGGCCACGCGCTCGCCGGAAAGGCAAACGATGCGGGCGCGGTTTTCGGGAATATCGGACACCGAGCAGGCCTCGACAAAACCGTCCACGAGAGCGCGCGGCAATTCCCGATCCAACGGCAATTCCCGTTTGGCGGCGGCAAGGTGCAGCCCAAGCACCGCCATCAATCCCACCCCCGTCGCAATGACATACAGCGGATTGCCTTCCCCTTGCAGCACGCCGAACGTGACATGCAGCACCAGCAACGCGTAGGCGAAATACACCATCGTATGCAGCGATTTCCAAACTGGCGCGCTCAGATTGGCGAGCCAAAAGTCGTGGCTGGTCGCCGCCATCAAAAACAAAATGACGAGCGCAAAAAATCCAAATGCCTGAAAAGGCGCGCTCGAAATCGAGCCCGTGACCGGGCTGCCCAGAAAAATGTTCAGAATTGGATTCGCGTCGCCGCCGGCATGGTAAGTGGTCACGACAAGGAAAGCGTGAATCAGAGCCAGCAGGAACAACGTCACCCCGGCATGGCGGCGATTGTAGAGGAGCGGAAGAAATCGCGGGTTCAACCGGCAAAGCGGCCCGATGCAAAGTATAATATGCAGTAAGAGAAACGCCGCCGAGCCGAAGGCGCGCATCAGCAGGATTTCCGCCGTGACGAAGGGAAACAGAGTCGTCGTCAACAATCCGAAGATCAAAAGATACGCCGCCACCCCGCCGACCAGCACGGCGTCGTAAATCCGTTTCTGCCGGTTCCATTGCACCGCGACGTATTCGACACTCATAAGCTATGGCTGGCGCACGGCGAAGGACTGCGACGCATCGAGAAGCTCGCGATCCGCCAAACTGTAAAGCAAAAGTTTTCCGCCGTCCGTCGCCGCCAGGAGGGGCAGGGGAGAACCGCACACGCCGAGCAACCGCGAGTCATCCGGCAGCGCGTTGGTGGACGGCTGCGTTCCGGCGCTCCAATACACCAGCACGTCCGGCTTCGCAAAATCCCTGGGCAGGGAGATTTCGATGGCGAACTGGTTCGTCCGATTGGGATCGCGCCACAATCGCACCCGCGCGGACGTGCGCGGGAAAAGATCGGCGCGGTCCCATTCCAGCGAGCTAAAGTTGCGCGGAGCGGGGGCGAGCGCGGCGGGCAGGACGCTGACGTCCGGCACGGGCCGTCGGGCGGCGATGCCCACGGCAAAGGCCAGAGGCAAAAGCACGCCGGTCACGACCGCAATCCGACGATGGCGTTGGCGTAGCGAGCGGATCATGTTTTGGCATCGTTCGCTACCGCGCGGCGGTGGGCGTTGCATTCCTCGGGCGGGGACGTGCGACCGGAGGCCCATCGCCGCAGCAGCAGCGGCCAGAGCGCCATTGCGCCGGGAATGATCAGGAGTCGAAAACCCCAGCTTCCGTGGACGGCGTGCGGGTCGATGCGTTTTGCGCCCATGAGCACAAACGGGATGGCGAAGACCAGTCCGCAGGCCAGATAAACCGCCAGCAGAATCGCCGTTCCCGTGACTGCGATTTGAAGCAGGTTCATCGCGGCTGTCTTGTCGCGTTCAGCGCAATGTTTTCCCGCGCAGTTTCTCCACAAAGCCGATGAATCCGTCCGCCTGCTTTTCCAGCCGCTTGGGAATTTCATCATTGGCGAGCCGGCCCTCCGCATCCAGCAGCTTGCCAATCCCCGGCATGAAAACCCGGTCCGGGAAGATGTGTGCATTGCGGTAGCCAAAGATGGCCTGCAACTGTTCGACCGACCGCAACGCGCCCCACATTCCGGCGGACAATCCGACGAAACAGACCGGGCGTTGTTCAAAACTTTCCGGGAACGGCAGCATGTCAATAAAATATTTCAGGACGCCGGGGAAGCTGCCGTTGTATTCGGGTGTCACCACCACCAATCCATCCGACGTAAGAATCGCGTCCGTGAATCGGGAAAACGCCGCCGGCTTGGTGGCGTAAGAGGCCGGGGAAAACAATTCCGCCGGCAGTTCGGCCAGATCCAGCAATTGCTGCTTGACTGTCAATGAGAGATAGATGGCCTGGACGCAGCCCGCAACCTTGCGGGTGTTGCTGCCGGGCCGGTTGGTTCCGCTAATAATTGTGATCATGGTTATTCAGGGCGCAAAACATGGCAGGTGTAGCCGCCGGGGTGCTTGATGAGATATTTTTGGTGATACTCTTCCGCCGGATAAAACTTTCCGGCCGGAGTGATTTCGGTTGTGATTGGTTTCTTGAACTTGCCGGAATTGTCCCAGCGCGTCTTCACCTGCTCGGCGACATTTTTCTGTTCGTCGGTGGTGTAGAAGATGGCCGAGCGGTATTGCGTGCCGACGTCGTTGTGTTGGCGGTTCAACGTGGTGGGATCGTGCATCCGGAAGAAATAATTGAGCAATGACTCGTAGCTTAATCGCGACGAATCGAATTCGATTTCCACCGCTTCGGCGTGACCGGTTCCGCCGGTGCAAACTTCCTCGTAAGTCGGCCCCGAACTGGTGCCGCCGCTGTAGCCCACGGTCGTTTTCACCACGCCGGGAATTTTGCGGATGATTTCCTCCATTCCCCAAAAACAGCCGCCCGCCAGAATCGCCGTTTCATGCACCGGCTTCTTGATCAGGCCGGCTTTGACAAAGGCGTCGAGATACTGGCCGTAACCGGCCTGATCCATTTCTTCGACCGGAATGAACCGGAGCGCGGCGGAATTGATGCAATAGCGCTGGCCGGTCGGCGCCGGGCCGTCGTCAAAGACGTGGCCGAGATGGGAATCGGCCAGGCCGGAGCGGACCTCGGTCCGCTGCATGCCCAGCTCCAAATCCTGTTTCTCCACGACTTTCGCGCCGGGGACCGGTTTGGTGAAGCTCGGCCAGCCGGTGCCGGAATCGAACTTGTCCAGCGAACTGAAAAGCGGTTCGCCCGAAACCACATCGACATAAATTCCCGGCTTGTGATTGTCCCAGTAGGCATTCCGAAAAGGCGGCTCGGTGCCGCATTGCTGGGTGACGTCGAATTGCTCGGAAGAGAGCGATTTTTTCAGTTCTGCCGAGGCTGGCTTTTTGAATTCCTTCATTTGTTCCGGGTCAAAGGTTGATGTGTTGGTTGTGGGCGCGGATTTCTGCTGCCAGGCCACCATGATTCCCGCACCGGCCAAAACCACGATCGCAAGTCCTGCAATTTTGTTGGGGAACATACGCTTTCATTTTGATTGTTTCAACTCACTTTGCGCCGGTTTTCAGAGCGACGCCACAAGGATGAGTCGCGCCTGCGTTGGAAACCTTACAGCCATAGCGGAGGGAACGCAGCAGTGAAGCCGGGGAGTTCGAAACGGTTGAAACCGTTTCGTATCGACCGGATCGCCGGTTCACCTGGCTGAAGCCAGGTGTTAATGGGATCCCGCCGTGCGATTGTTTGCTTTTCACGGTTGGAGAATTAGAATTCGCCTGTGGAAGCCGACCGTGATTCAACCTCGGACCGCGCACTGCCGGAGACGGAAGGCGGCGCGGCGCCCGGCATTTCCGACCCCGAGCGATGGGTGGATCTTCACGGCGACTACCTCTTTAAATACGCCATGCTGCGCCTGCGCGATCCCGTCAAGGCGGAGGACGCGGTCCAGGAAACCTTTCTGGCGGCGCTCAAAGGCGGGAAGAGCTTCGCCGGCCGGTCGGCCGAAAAAAGCTGGCTGGTTGGAATCCTGAAAAACAAGATTTTTGACTATTACCGGAAAGCCAGCCGCGAAACCTCCTTCACCGACCTCGATTTTTATGCGGATGAAGAAAGCGACCGGTTTGTGGCGGACGGAATGCGCCAGGGCAGTTGGATTCACGAACTCGGCCCCGAGGAATGGCGCAGGGCCGGGGAGAGCCTTGACAACGAGCGGTTTTGGGCCGCCTACCGTGAGTGCGCCGGCAAGCTGCCGAAGAACGTCGCCGCCGTTTTCAATCTGCGCGAAGTCGATGGGGTCGAAAGCAAGGAAGTTTGCGCGCTGCTGAACATCTCCGAGAGCAACCTGTGGGTCATGCTGCATCGCGCCCGCATGGCCTTGCGCCGCTGTTTGGAAACCAACTGGTTCGCCAAAATTCAATAAAAATATCTGTAAGGTTCTTCGCCGCCGTCCGACCAACCCCCGATGCCATGAAATTTTCCCGACTCGGAACATGGATTTCGTAAAAAAGATAACGTCAGCCTTGCAAGCGCTCTCGCCGACCTGCCGGCAGGCGGCCCGGTTGCAGTGTGATGCCTTGGACCAGCCGCTCCCGTCGTCCAAGCGTCTCGGCTTGTGGCTGCATTTGCTGATTTGCAAATGGTGCCGACGTTACGGGCGGCAAATTCGCTTCCTCAACAAAGCCGCGCACAATCACCCGGACGAACTGAACCAGGCCGGCGCGCAAACCCTCTCCGACGAAGCGCGCGCGCGGATCAAGAGCAACCTTCGCCGCCCGTAAGTATCGTTGACCGATTTTATCGCAGCGCGACAAGCCGCCACCAAAAGGCATTACCACGGATTTCACGGATAGCACCAGTGTTTCGTACCGCAAAATGGCTGGTGTTCGAGATTGGTTCGGGTACAACCAACGCGTTCCCAGACATCGCGACATCATGAATTTGCCAACTGTTCCGTGCCCGCCCGCGCCGCCAGCCACACGAACGGGACTTAATTACCAATGACAAATTCTCAATGACCAATTTTCAATCACGGATTGCGAAACCGTGGCTCCTGTCTGACGCCCGGCAAAAAAACCGGACCCTGCCATCGAACGGAGCCCGCGAATGAAGCACCAACGCTGGCTCCGTATCGTCCCGGTCGCGCTCATCATGTACACCATCGCGTACGTGGACCGCACCAACATCTCCCTCTCGCTCGACCCCAAAATCTCCACCATGATGGCGGACCTTCACATGGACGACGACATGAAGGGGGAGGCTGCGGGCGTTTTCTTTCTTGGTTACATGCTGCTGCAAATCCCCGGCGGCTGGCTGGCTTCGCGTTGGAGCGCCCGCAAAGTCATCAGCCTCTGCCTGATCGGTTGGGGCGTTTGCGCGATGGGCTCCGGACTGGCGCATTCCTTCCGGCAGTTCGAGTGGATGCGTTTTTTTCTGGGCGCGGCCGAAAGCGCCGTTTTCCCCGCCACGCTCGTGTTATTCGCGCAATGGTTTCCGCGGGCCGAACGCGCGCGCGCCAATGCCGGCTGGCTTCTCTGCCAACCGCTGGCCGTGGCCGCGTCCGCCCCGGTCACCGGCTGGTTGCTGGGCGCGTGCGGTTGGAAAACCATGACGATCCTCGAAGGAATTCTGCCGTTCCTCTGGCTGCCGCTCTGGTGGTTTTGCGTCCGCGACCATCCGGCCCAGGCCAAATGGATTTCCGCCGAGGAACGGGATTTTCTCGAAAGCACACTCAAAAAGGAGGCCGCCGAAGTCGAACCGGCCATAGACATTCCGTTGTGGAAAAAATTCTGTCACCCCGCGCTCCTGGTGATGATCCCGTTTTATTTCCTCCACAATTGCGCCGCTTACGGGTGCATGACCTTTTTCACCGACACCCTCAAGAACCGCAATTACAATGCCCTGCAACACAGCCTGCTTTTCGCCGTCCCTTATGTGGTGACGGTTGGCTTCATGGTCCTCATCTCGTGGCATTCGGACAAAACGCAGGAACGCCGCTTCCACACCGCCATAATGTATGCGATGAGCGGGATCAGCCTGATTCTCAGCGTCAGCTTGCGCGCCCATTTTTGGGTCTCGTTCGGATTTCTGTGCCTGGCGATTCCCGGCCCGTTTGCCGGGATGGCGCCGTTCTGGGCGATCGTCGGCGAAACGCTCCCGACCGTGGTCGTCGGCGCCGTGATGGGATTGGTCAACGCCAGCGGCAACCTGGGTGGTTTCGCCGGACCCCGGCTGGTGGGGGCGCTGGGAAAGGACATGGGGTTCAACCTCCTCGGCGTCGGAATGCTGGTCTGCGCCGCGCTTGCCTTTTTGCTGCCAAAACCAAAAGCTTTTGCAAAATGAAAATTTGCCGCTTCAAAACCAACGCCGGGGAAATCCGAATCGGATTGGCCAAAGACGAAACTACAATCTTCGATTTGACAAGCGCCGGCATCCCGGAAATCACGACCTTGCTCGAATCCGGCGATCTGGTGGCACGATTGCGCACCCTCGCAGATCGGGCGCTCCCGACATTTCCACTTTCCGAAGTTCAATTCTGCGCCCCGGTGAAGCGCCAGGAAGTCTGGGCCGCCGGCGTGACGTATTTGCGCAGCAAGACCGCGCGCATGGAGGAATCCGACTTCAGCGCCACCGCCTATGACAAGGTCTATTCCGCCGAACGCCCGGAAATATTCTTCAAATCCCTCGCCGAAAAAGTCTCCGCCACTGGCGGCCCGGTTGGCATCCGGCGCGACGCCCGCTGGAACGTGCCGGAACCCGAACTGGCCCTGGTGCTCAATTCCGCGGGGAAAATCGCCGGTTACACCATCGGCAACGACATGAGTTCGCGCGACATCGAAGGCGAAAATCTGCTTTACCTGCCGCAGGCCAAGGTCTATCGCCATTCCTGCGCCCTCGGCCCGTGGATCACCGTCGGCGTGACTGAGGAGGAGGTCCGCCATTGGACCATCTCCATCGAAATTCGCCGCCGGAACCAGCCCGTCTTCGCCGGCGAAACGTCCGTCTCGCAAATCAAACGCCGCTTCGAGGAATTGGCCTCCTACCTGTTTCGCAGCCAGGATTTCCCGCACGGCGCGGTTTTGTTGACGGGAACCGGCGTGGTGCCTCCCGACGGATTTACCCTGCAAGAAGGCGACGTGGTCCGAATCGAAATTACCGGCGTCGGCACCCTGGAAAACACCGTCACCCTAGTGTAGCCGCCCGAATCGTCAGCGACTTTTCGGGGAGCGCCACCGTCCCGGTTCGCACGCGTCGGTGTCCCGCTGACGGAACGCTGCGCATCCGACGATTTCACCCGTTCGAAGGCAATTCGAGCGCTTTGGTAATGCGTCGCGGCCAGGGGAGCCAAGGCTCGCGTTCGAACGCCTTTCACTTTTTAATTAGCTTGACCTCGAAGAGTTTAGGCCAGTTCTTACCAGTCACAAACAGTCGATCTCCGGCGGCGTCATAGGCGATGCCGTTGAGGACGTTGGCCTGCGCTTTATCCGCCGCCGGCAGGAGAAAGCTGAAATCGATCATCCCCACCACCGCTCCGGTGGCCGGGTTAATGCGCGCCACCCAGTCCGTTTGCCAGATATTGGCAAAGACTTCACCCTTAACGTATTCGAGTTCATTGAGACGGTCCTGCGGCGCGCCGTTCTTGAGAACGGTAACGCGGTGATCTTCCGCAAAAGTCGCGGGATTGAGAAAACGCAGGGCGCTGGTGCCATCGCTCATGATCAGCCAACGGCCGTCGGTCGTGAGACCCCAGCCTTCGCCCGGATAGTTGAATTCCCCGGTCTTGTTAAAATTGAGATCATAGACGAAGCACTTCTGGTTCTTCCACGTGAGCTGATAAAGCTTGTTGTCGAACAAGGCCAGGCCTTCGGCGAAATAGGCGTTGGGAACCGCGATCTTCCGGAAAACCGTGCCGGTGAGATCAGTTTCGCGCAAACTCGATTGCTCGTACAAACCAGTGCTTTCCAAGAATTTGCCGCCGTTAAAAACCAACCCCTGGGTGAAGGCGTGTGGATCGTGCGGATACGATTTGACCACTTGGTATGTATAGTAAGCCAGTTCCGGTGGCGCGGCATCGGTTTCAGCCTGGGCCATCGCGGGAAGAAAAACCCAACCGGAAGCGAAAACCGCCATTCCCCGGCCCGCTGGCCGGAGCAAACACCTCACTTGTCGAAACAAAGCAATCATCCGCCCCGATAGTAAAGTCTGAACCAAAAACCACAAGCCAGCGGTTTCCAGCGAACCTGAGCATGAAAGCCGCGCCGCAGGCGCACCCTCAAGATTCCTTTGAACGCTCAAAGAGATTGCCCAATCAAAGTAATACTGATACACTTGACTCAACCGAGGGTGCTATGAGTTTAACCACCCTTTTCTTTCGCTCCGGGCCGCCGGCAAAGTGCAGTATTTTGGGCGCCGCCGTTCTGGTGGCCGTCGCCTCTGCGCTGGTCGGTCCTGTGCTGGCGGACGGATGTTTTGTTTTTCATTGGGACAAAAAAACTGACATCAATGAACCAACCCAAAAGGCCATCATTGTTTATGACGCCGGGCGGGAGGAAATGCTGCTCCAGGTCAAATATGAGGGGCCGCTCGACGAATTTGGCTGGCTCATTCCCGTCCCATCATTGCCCACGGTCGAAAAAGGCTCGATGGAGCCTTTCTACGAACTAAGCCAACTAACCCAACCCAGAATTTCCCGGGTTTATGCTGGAAGATCACTTGGCACGGCCGGAGAGGCGGCGGCTGTCAAGGTGGTCGA
>Ga0302320_10024271_pt1 | contig 11846 bp, 10 predicted proteins | sample Bog_T0_3_FD_202130 | JGI IMG/M metagenome (GOLD analysis project Ga0302320, IMG submission 202130) | Peat permafrost microbial communities from Stordalen Mire near Abisko, Sweden - Bog_T0_3 | ecosystem: Environmental > Terrestrial > Soil > Wetlands > Peat | place: Sweden: Abisko, Stordalen Mire... | reverse complement strand
GCCAGGTCGCTTCCAGCTTCTGGAACGACGGGTGATGCAGAACCTCATTGAGTTGCAGGGAGACCAGCCGATCGATCTCCGCAACGCGCGCGCCGATGGTCGCTTCCGCGTCGCGGGTCAGGGTCATATGGCCTTCGAGAACCTGGTTGACGAACTCCTTCACCATGTCCTTGCCGCGCTCCTGGGCAAGCGTGTCCTTGCCGAAGCGCCCCTGGGCGACGATCTGATCCAGTAGCGAGACCTCCGCGGTCTCCGTGGTTTTGGTTTCGACGGCCTGTTCCGCCGTTGGATTCGCCGGACTACTCATTCTTGTCCCCCTCCGCCTTGCCGCCCTCAGCCTTGGTGCCCATCTCTGAGCGCAGCTTGTTCAGTTCGTCGGTCTTCGATACGGCATCGAACAATGCCTGGTCGAGCGCGTCGTTGCCTTGCAGACTGCCACGCAGGTTCGAGAGCCGGGTGCGCAGATCCAGCAATTCCTTGAGTGGTGGCACCTGTTCGGCAACCTGGGCCGGCGAGAAATCATCGAAGCTCTTGAAGTGCAGGTTGACTCCAACCTGCCTCGCATTGGGGTCGGAACTCAGCTTGTTCTCGACCGAGAACGCCAGATGCGGCGCCATTCCCTCCAGCACCGTATCGAAGTTGTCTGGGGTGATCTCGACAAACTTGCGATCCTTCAACGCCGCCAAAGGAGTCTCCGGCTGGCCGGTCAAATCGCCCAGCACTCCCATGACGAAGGGCAATTCCTTCAGCTCGATGGCGTTGCCGACTTCAACGTCGTAAGTGATTTGCACCCGGGGGGCCCGGACGCGACTTAATTTCTGCTGTGAACTCTCTCTCGCCATAACGCTCCAGAAATGCCTTTTTGGTCTGTAATTGCCAAGAGACCACAAAGGCGTGCGGTTTGTCTACAATTTTTTTTGTTAAACCTGAGGAAAGCCAGTTCCGCTTAGAAGGATGCGGCTACTTTTCTTGGACCACGAGGTTGTTCCAACTCCGAATCGACGGGACGAGGAAAGTGCGGCCATCATCCCCGGCCCCCGACAGCGAAGGACCGGGGGCACCCTCATTGTGGTTGGGGAAAATTATCGAGATCGGAGCCACCCGCCGTCAGGCGAACCGCCGGAATATTGACAGAGCGCCCGGTTGCGGGAACGCCTGACCTCCGGACAGTTCGACCCTATCTGGTCCTAGTATGTGAAGCCATTCACAACGCCTTTCTTATTGACCAGCTGACCCCCGGTGTACGGAGTCGTCTGGGGCACTACGGTCTGAATAATAGGGATGTCAAGATTACCGGGATTGGGTCTTATCTTGATAAAGAAGGCCACCACGGCACTGTTGGTGGTCGCAAAAACCCCGGTTTTTTTGTTCAGCTTATAGACATCGGCACTACCCGGAGAGGCATTGAGGTTGACATTGACTCCACTGTCGTTGCCCGCATCCACATTGGCCAGAAAGGGCTGCATATTGAGGTCGTTGAATATCCCCACCAGCGCAGTTTGCATCGTCAGCTCGTTCATGACTGAGTGGGTTCCAGGCCCATCGCCCGACGTAACACGTGCCTTGGCAAAAAGTGGGTGGCTATGCAGCTCGTCTGCCCCGTGTAGGTTGGCATGCGGCTTCGGCTGCGTGCCGATATGCCCGCCCGTATTTCCTTGCGTCAGATTGGTGTCGATCGACCTGAAACCAAGTTGGATGTCTATGAGGGTGTAGGTGGTTCGAGCGTACGCCATAGTTCCATTCCGGCGAAGAGCGTCCGTGTAACCTTGCGAGTCTCTCAACCGACCTGGGATGCATTCAGCCGGGAGACAATTGCAGGTACAGAATTCCCCGCCTATAAAAACGGGATCAGCATACTTGAGTTTTCGTATTTTGTCCATCTACTGGCTCTTAGGTGGGCGTGCGAGAAGTAGAAGTCGGATCATGCTGCCCGGCGCGGGTTCTCCAACGCGCGCAGCAAGAGCGACTCAAGAACTTTCGCTTGGACACAGCCTTGACTCAAGCGTTACCATGGCGCTATCCGCCGAGGTTGCTTACAACATGCGACAGCTTCAACCCGTAGTCTGGTCCAAAGGCACATTTCTCTCCCCCCAGCACTTGCAGGCGCAGGAGCGCTTTGTTGAAGACAGCGCGCGGTTTTACCTGGATTCGCTCAATCCCCGCTCCTGGGGATTTCGCGCCATTCAGATCGATGCCAAGGCCTTATCCGAAGGCCGTCTGGCCATCACCCATGCTTCCGGCATCTTCCCCGATGCGCTTCCCATCGACATTCCGGCCTCTGAATACCCGCCGCCGGCCCGCATCCTCGACGAATGCTTTCGCGATGGCCGCCCAGGCTGCACCTTCTACCTTGCGGTGCCTGAATACCTGCACGGCGGCATGAACGTCTCCGTCGATCGCAGCCAGGTCAGCACCCGATTCCAGGCGCAACTGCTGATGGTCCGCGACGAAAATACCGGAAGCGGGGAAAAGCCCGTCCAGGTAGCGCGCAAGAACCTTCAGATTCTTGCCGAAGGGGAGAACCGCGAGGGTTCGGTGCTGCTCGGTTTCGTGCGCATTCTTCGCTCCGAGACCGGCGCCTACCAGGTCGACCCCGCCTACATTCCGCCGCTGATCGATATTCACGGGCATCCCCCGCTCAAGCGCATCCTCGGCAATATGGTTGAGTTGCTGGTGGCCAGAAGCAGCCAGCTCTCCGGCAGCCGCCGCCAGAAGAATCAATCCCTGGCCGACTTTTCCGCCTCCGACGTGGCCAATTTCTGGCTGCTCTACACCATCAACAGCCATCTGCCCGTGCTGCGCCACTACCTCGAATCGAGCAACATTCAACCGGAGATGCTCTTCGATGAATTCTCCGATCTTGCCGGAGCGTTAACCGCTTTTTCCAGCCAGATAGCACCCAGGGATCTGCCCGCCTACAATCACGAGCAGCTTGGCCCATGCTTCGCGGAACTCGACCGGCTGATCCGCGTCATGCTGGAGACAGTCGTCCCCAGCAACTTCATCGCCCTCCCGCTCAAACAGGTCAGGGACACCATCTACGCAGCATCGATCGACAAGGATGCCTACTTCGAAGGTTCCCGCTTCTATCTGGCAATCTCGTCCGATCTTCGCGACGCCGACCTGATCGAACGCGTCCCCAGGCTGCTGAAGGCCAGCGCCTCAGCCCAACTCGAAACCCTGGTCCGCAGCGCCCTGCCCGGATTGCTTCTCCAGCATGTCGCCACGCCCCCCCGGTCCATCCCCGTCAAGCTCCGCCACCAGTACTTCGCCATCGAACTCGGCGGACCAACCTGGGAAGCAGTCCAGCGCGGCCGCAACTTCGCCGTCTACGCCCCTGCTGAGATCCTGAACCCGCAGATGGAGTTGATTATTCTGCTCAAGCAGCCGGTGTGATGTATAGAGACTCTACATCGCGAGCAGAGAAACGAACCTGATCACAAGGCCGGGGCGAGCAAATGACCGCGAAGCAGGCGCCTTTGCCGAAGCTCTTTCAATCTCAAGTCTGCTTCCATTTCCCGAAAGCATCCTTCAATACCGAATCCTTGCCAACCTGCTTGCGGCCCTTCAATGTGGTTTCGTAGAAATGGCGGATGGGTGCGCCTTTGTCCAATTCAGATATCAATTTTCCATCCGGCCAAAATACGTCCAGAGGCGAATTGTAATCGGTTTTGTACGTCTCTTGTTCGCCATGCCGAATCATGGGAACGCGAGGACTCTGGGCGCCTTTAAGTTCACCTGCCGCCTTTACGAAATACTGGACATTATGCAGGTTCGGGCCGCGCGAATGATCTACGCCGCCAGAGAATTTCTCCTGCACCAAGACATTGCGCCCCGGATCCTCTTGAAGCACAATCGCGTAAATGTCGTAATCCGCATGGATGTATTCTGCTTGCGCGCGATATACCGGTTTATATATTACACATCCGTAATGCTTGTGACTCTTGTCCAACTGAAGGGTATAGTGCTTGCCGGCCTTGTCTTCAGCGAGGTTCCTTTCGGGGTTCGAGGCGTCGAAAGCGTACAAGAGCGGTTCAAATTTAGGCCATTCCGTCAGGGCTTCATGCAGTTTATCGGGTGTAAATGCCTCCGGGATCAGCTTTGGGCTCGCCACAAGTCCTGCGCATTCCCAACGTTCGAAAACCCTGTTAGCCGTCTTGGCCTTGCAGTCGAGGGGTTTCGGAATATAACCCTCTTTTCCAATCCATCGCAGCGCCTCTGGATTGCCCCGGCGTACCAGAATCCACACATGGAAGTGACCGGCGGCCCTCTTGAACGCCTCCACATGTTCGGGCGGCATGTAGCTGTAAACGACCGTACTTGAGCGAGGTGGGGCGGAAGGGCTCATGATCGAAGCCTCACGGGGAATTCTATCAAATACCCGCTCATGCCAAGTAGCACGTTCTGTCCTCCAGGTCGCGATTCAATACCGCAGTCGTTAGCGCTTCATCAAAAAGATCACCGACACAATCAGCGCCACCAGCAGAACGATAATCACCACCAGAGGCAGAGGCACATACTGCTGCAGTTTCCCCACTCCAGGCCAACTGTGGAGCGGCAGGCATCGGCGGGACGCACGGCGTTTCGCTCAGCCGGTAATCTCTGTGATAGTTTGGATGCGTACGAATTGCGGGTCCAGTTTGCGGCTTCCGCGTTTCCGGAACGCCGCTCATCTTTCGAGAACCATCCAATTCGCGTCGGGAACTCCCTGTCCCTGGGGCGGCGAGAGGAGTCTGCTGTGAGTCTTGAAGAATATCGCGGGCAACTGAAAGAGAAGTTGAATTTGGGTGACGCGTTCAAGGGTTCCAATGGCGAGGCGACGATGCGCGTGGCGGAACTCTGGTGGACCGCTTACAAGGAATGGGAAAAGCAGGACAGATTCCTGAAGGCGTTCAAGGAAGGGCGCATGACGGTGCGGCAGATTCCTGTGCCCAAAGAAATGGAGGCCAAGCCCATCGGTGACATCAAGGATTACGAGCTTCAATACGGTACCTACAAAGGGAAACGGGGGGATGCGGATTTTGCAATGCGCCGCGGAGACGTAGAGAAGCAAAGTTATCCGAATGAACGATATCGCGTGGGGACAAATGCTTTGAAGGAGCGCATGGATCCGGCCAACTTCGGCATGGATAAGAGCGAACGATTGAAGTACGCGAACGGACTGCACGATTTGAGCGCTTCGCTCTGTGTGCCCACCCTGGTCAAGCTGACGGATCAGGTGAGATGGAAGTATCAGGAGCTTGCGGTTCGCGTAACCGTGTTCATGCCGCTGGCACTGCCTGAGGATATGGAGATCTTTTCTCAGTTGAACGCAGCGGCGAAGGCGGCGAAGGGCACCTTTCCGAACGGTTACATCAGGACGACGGAGATGCGGAGACGCATGACGCGCATCAAACTCGTGTCCGATGACGACATTGGGGCAGGTCTGCGTGACGTGTCGGCGCAGAATTCGGACAAACCGAAGATCCGGTATGGAATGAAAGAGGAACTGGTCGGAGGAAAGCTATCCGGCGTCGACTCAACGCGGGCGGAAAATGTCTTCAAATACACCAAGGTTCCGAAAACCGCGCCGGTTCTGGTTACGCCGAAGTATGGGAGTCCAGTCTTGGTTACCAAGAGCACGAATGAAATCGTGATCGCGTATCGGCAACACGAAGGCGTTCGGTTTCCGCTGTTCACGAAGTACGATTTGAGTAAGCAGGCCTTTATGTGCCATCCCTCCGAGCCGGGCTCGGGGTACATCGTTGGCGGAAAAATACCGAACGAATGGGCGAAGACGGTAGAGGTCTGATGGCGCAGAAGTTCCGCTCAGTTTAAATCCGGGGTGAATCGGACAAGATACCAATTGCTGGGAGACGGGTTGCAATGGCAGGGCTGGCGGGCCAGGGCCGGGTACCCTATGCTTGAACCGCCTTTTGATTGAAGGGCGGGAGAGCAATTATCTCAATTCGAACCGTTAAAATTCAGGCCGAACACACTCTACTTCTTCATCAGAAAGATCACCGTCACCAGCAGCGCCACAAGCAAAACAATAACCACCACCAGCAGCAAAGGCACATACTGCTGCAATTTCCCAACTCCCGGTTCAGCCGGCTTCAGCGGCGGGAGCTGTGGAGCTGCGGGCATCTGCGGCGGAGCCGGAGGATACATTCCCGGCATCTGCGGCGCGCCTGCACCGGGTGCGTGCATGGCTCCGGCTTGCGGCCCATAATTCATCGGATAACCTGGTACCTGTGCTGGAACATGCGGCTGCTGCGGTACATAGGCTCCTGGCTGAGGCATTCTCGCCATCCCCTGCATCCCTCCCATGGAAGGCGCGGGAGGAACCTGAAAACCCGGCATCGGCATGTGTGCCGAAGCGGATGCAGGCGGGGGCGCCGCTGCACCTGAACTCGCCGCTCCGGGAGTCCCGCCAGCCGCAGCCGGTCCCTCTCTCATGCTCTGCTCCCGCATCTTCGATGCATCCATAATCCGCGTAAACTCGCTAGGCCCGGCCCCGGCAGCTGGCGCATTCATCGCGGGCTGCGTCAAGCTGCCGCCGTAATCCCGTCGAGAAGCCACGGCTCCGGTAGCGCCCGGGGTCGTGCGCGGCGGCTGCACCGGAGCCCATTCCGGCTGCTTTGTCACAGGCGGAGCGGGCTCACCCGATGCGCCAAATGTGGCAAATGTCTCCGTAAGGCCGCCGGGGCCTCCCGCTGCGGGCGGATTGACGGGCGCAGCATTCCTTGCCGGGCCCGGTGGTTGAGAGGTCTGGTCCAGCATGGAGATCAGTCGTGTAATGCCAACTCCGGAGGCTTGCATTGAACTTGGTGCGGGTTGCAGATCCACCCGCGGCGCGGGAGCAAACGGGTCCCGATTCGCCGCCGCCGGACTAGTCGGACTGGCCGTTCCGGGCGCAAGGCCATAATCGAGCTTCCCCGGGGACTGCTCGCGCTCTAGCTGTAGAGGCGGCTTGGGCGCTTGAGACTGCGGTTCCATGGCCAGCATCTGGGTAAACGAGCCCGACTGCTCGCGCGGGGGCTCCGGAACGCGTGCGGCAGGCGCGGGGGCTGCTGGGCCTGCCCCGGCTCCCCCGAAGGTCTCGAATAATTTGGTGAATGCTCCCGGCGCGTTTTCAGGTGCGATTTCAGGCGAGTTTACCGGGGCCGCTGAAGCCGCAACAGCCGGTCGGGCTGCGTCCGGTGTCGCTGCGGCAGGCGCGCCACCCGGTCTCAGAACCTGCGTCTCTGCACCGCCTAAACCGGAACCGGAAGCTGAACCGGAACTGGGGCCAGGCATGGTTCGGAACATATCCGTGAGACTTCCGGACGTGGGAGCGGGAGCAAAGCTCCGAGTCTCTTCTGCAATGGATTTCGCAATCGGCTGCCGTACGGAGGGTGGATCGACCGGCGGCGTGGGCGCAGCATTCGGCGTGCCCAATTTTTGCAGCAAAGATGTAAACCCCATATCCGTCGCGGGACGCGGCTGCGGCGGCGCAGGCATCTCCCTGGCGGCAGGCGGCGGGGGAGCCGCTTCGTTTCCCAGCTTGCGCAGCAACTGGGTAAAGCCCCCGCTGCCTTGCCCGCTGGACGGAATCTCCGGCTCGCTTGCAGGCGCTTTCTCCGCAACTGCCTCTCGCTCTCTTGCCGCGCTTGCCTTCCGCATCTGGTCAAGCAACTCAGGCGAGCGCTCTGCCGCCCCTCCGCCAAAGACCACCTTGTGAACCGCCGGCTCGGCCAAACCCTTTTCGCCCAGTGCAGGCTGTGGCCGAGCGGTCTGGGTCTGGGCGGCCTGGGGCGCGCGATTTCCCCAGGCGCTGAGCGCTTCTCCGGGGTCCGCCGGCCGCTCCTCGGCATCGGATGCCTTCGCCGTTCCAAAGACCCCCGTAGCTCCGAAATCCTGTTCGGTACCGCCACCATCCGATTCAGCAGGTGTCGTCGATTTGTCCATGCAGTTTGGCCTCCGGGCGGATGCAGGTAGCATAAATGAATTGCTGGCAGCGCATTTGCCTATTTGACGATTTATTTTGGATAGAATCCGATTGCGCCCAATTGCACCAAGAGAATAGACTCATCGAAGAATCCTCCCTTATAGTGCAGACTGGTAGTTAGTACGGTAACCGCGTGATTTGGCATTTGCGACCCACAGAACTGGGTGAGCACAAATTTACGCGGTCACCATAATTGTCTTACCCGTCAGTGCGTACCGCAGTAGCTGGAGATCGTCTTTGCATCAAGCCGGCAGCCAATCCCGTCTCCAATTCTCTTCCATGGTGGTCTTCAAGCTATGAAGTTCCTCTCGCGGGTCGTCTGGTCGGAAGGCATGCATCTGGGGCCGCACCACTTCCAGACGCAGAGCAGATATTTCGAAGACACGCTTTGGTTCCTGAGCTCCAATCTGCGCCAGGAGCCATGGGGATTTCTTCATTTCTCGATCGACAAGGAGGCGCTGCGCAACGGCCTCGCCATCCTCAGTTCCGCATCCGGCATCCTGCCGGACGGTCTAATCTTCGACCTTCCCGACTGCGACTCGGTTCCCGAACCCGCGCATCTGAACGATTTATTTTCTTCCACCGACAGTGAAATCACTCTCTACCTGGCCATTCCGCCCCGCCAGGACCAGGGTCTCGACTGCGACCTGGCCGGTGGTGCCGTTGCCCGCTACAGCCCCGTCCCCCGCGACCTCAGAGACGAGTCCCTCGGCCAGGGCGAGTTCAGCGTCTCCTTTGCCCGCAAGAATCTTGTCCTTCTCAGCCAGGCACAGCTCTCGGAGAATACCGTCTCCTTTCCCATCGCCAAAGTGGTTCGCGACGGCAAGGGCGGTTTCGCCTGCGACGAAGAATTTATTGCTCCATGCCTGCGCATCGGCGCGTGTGAAAGCCTGGTCCTGCTGCTGCACCGGCTGGTGCAGGACATCGATGAAAAAGTTGCTTCCACCCGCAACCAGAGGCTCAGCTCCGGACGATTCGAACTGGGCACATCCGCTCTCGATGTGGCAAATTATTGGTTCCTCCATGCCTTGTGCTCCACACTTCCCGCCTTGCGCCATCACCTCCAGGACCGGCTTAGTCATCCGGAGGATGTGTATCGCGATCTCGCCCGCCTGGCCGGCGCTCTGAGCACCTTTTCCCTCGAATCGGCCCAGGCGGAGATTCCCCCATACCGCCACCGCGACCTGACCTCTACGTTCAGGGTGTTGATTGCGCTGATTCGCAGTTACCTCGAGGTGGTAGCCCCCTCCAACAGCATCACTCTCCAGTTCCGCAAGGCGAGCCAAACCATGTACGCAGCGGAGGTAAACGACGAGCGTTGCTTCCGCCGTTCGCGCTGGATCTTCGGCATCCGCTCCCCGCTCTCTGAGTCCGTTCTGCTTCGTCAGACGCCGCAACTCGTCAAAGTGTGCTCCATGGAGGGGGTTGCCAAACTCGTGGAGCTCGCCCTGCCCGGCATGGAGCTGATGCATCTTCCCGTTCCCCCCGCCGCCCTCCATGCCCAGGCGGACATGCACTATTTCTCGATTTCCCAGTCCGGCGCATGCTGGCAGCATATACTTCAAACCAAAAAGGTCGGAGTCTTCTTGCCCGGCGAACTGGGCAACGCAGCCTTCGACATCACCATCATCACGGAGATCTCCGAATGACTCCTTCTTCAGCCGTCTCTTACCCGGAGATGAAGACTAGCAATCTCGCGATGGCCTTTCAGGAAGTTTTTACCGTCATCCTGCGTACGCGCTTCCAGGTTCAGCGCGTCGAGGACGTGGAGGCTTTTCGTGCAACTCTGCGCAGAATGATCTCTGCCGCAGTCAAGGATGCTTCCGCACTCGGTTACAGCGACGAGGCATCGAAGATGTCGATTTACGCCATCATCGCGTTTCTGGATGAAAGCATCCTCACCTCTCGGGACCCGACCTTCGCCGATTGGGCTCGCCGGCCCCTCCAGGAAGAGATGTTTGGAGGCAGTTTTGCCGGCGAGTATTTCTTCCGCAATGTAACCGACCTGCTCAATCGATCTGAATCGGCCGAGGTTGCCGATGTTCTGGAGTTGCATTCCATGTGCATGCTGCTGGGCTATCGCGGCCGCTTCGCCTTCGGAGACGCCTCCGAGATTCAGACCATTCTGCGCCGAATTCATGACAAAATCCTTCGCATCCGCGGGGCATACGCTCTCTTCAGGCCGACGGAGAAACCGGACGCTCCGCCGGCCCCCAGGCGCGACCCGTGGGTTCGCCGGCTGGCCATCGCAGCCATTGCACTGGCCGCATTCACGCTGCTGGCATACCTCGGATATGCGCTCATTCTCGGTCAGTCCATGCCAACCAGCTCGCGCTTGATCGGCATTACTCCCGCGACATCGCCTTCTCTCGCACTGGCCATGCCCGACCATGCCCTGCATCTGGCTTCTGCTATCACGGAGGCCTCGCTATGAAGCGCATATTGATTGGAATTCTGGTCTTCGTTCTCTATCTTGCCCTTGTCATCCTGGGCGACTTCGCGCTTGGCTTCAATGGCATGAAGTTTTTCCTGTTCTGGCTGATTCTCGGCCTGCTTGGTGCTGCTGCCATCACCTTCGTGGTTTGGTATCTATACAAGTTGAGCCGCGCCGCCGAGCAGTCGGGGGAATCCGATTCCCCCGATGCGGTCAACCTCAACACGCTGCTCCGCGATGCCGATGCGCGCATTCGACAGGCCGGCCGTGCGGGCATCAAATCGCTGGCATCGTTGCCTCTGATCTACGTCGTCGGAGATGAAAACTCCGCCAAAACCCAAACCGTGCTCCGCTCCGGACTCGATCCCGAGCTGCTGGCAGGCAATGTGTTTCAGGACGGCATGGTCGTTCCCACCCAGCTTGCCAACCTGTGGCTGTCCGGCAACTGGGTGCTTGCAGAGGCCGGCGGCGCGCTGTTGCGTCAACCGCCGCTTTGGCTCAAACTTGTCAAAGCCACCGTGCCCGCCCGGCTGGGGTCTGTGTTTTCCAAAGACAGCCGCCTTCCGGCACGCTCCGTGGTCGTATGCGTAAGCGTCGAGCGCATTTTGGCTCCCAACACCGCGGAGCAGATTCGCGCCCTGGCCCAAACCCTAAACGAGCGCCTGCGCCAGCTCTCCCAAACGCTCGGCATTTCGCTTCCCGTTTACGTACTGTTCACCAAGCTCGACACCGTCACCCCCTTTGCCGACTACGTAAGCCATCTCACCGAGGAAGAGGTCAAGCTGCCCGTCGGAACACTGCTGTCATCCGTGTCATCCGCCTCCGGTCTTTATTCCGAGCAAGCCACGGCGCAGATCGGGACTCGATTCGACCAGTTGCTTTTCGCGCTCTCCGAGTTCCGGCTGGATATTCTTTCCCGCGGCGGCGAACTGCAGGATCTGGCGCGAGGCTATGAATTCCCGCGCGACCTGCGCAAACTTCGCGCCGGCATCGTCTCTTTTCTTGCCGAGGTTGCCCGTCCCAGCCAGATCGGCGTCAACCCATTTCTGCGCGGGTTCTTCTTCGCCGGCATGCGCGCTCACATGGTCGAAGACATTCTCGATATCGGCCCTGCCCAGGCGCAGACACCCTCCGCGCCGGCCAACGCTGGGGCCACTCGCATCTTTTCCCTCGCCGGCGCACAGCAGCAAGTTCCAGTCCCGCAATCCCGGCGTGGCGGCACGCGCAAGGTTCCGCAGTGGGTCTTCCTTCCTCACCTGTTTTCGAACATCCTGCTGGCCGACAAGTCCGCCCTCGAAGCCAGCCGCGCAAGCACCAGGACCAGCTTTCTCAAACGCGCTCTGCTGGCAACGGCCGCCGCATTCGTTTTTCTCCTGCTGCTGCTGATCACGATTTCATTCTTCAAAAACCGTTCGCTCGAAGAGCGCGTTGCCGCAGCCGCTG
>Ga0302320_10024270_pt1 | contig 11846 bp, 12 predicted proteins | sample Bog_T0_3_FD_202130 | JGI IMG/M metagenome (GOLD analysis project Ga0302320, IMG submission 202130) | Peat permafrost microbial communities from Stordalen Mire near Abisko, Sweden - Bog_T0_3 | ecosystem: Environmental > Terrestrial > Soil > Wetlands > Peat | place: Sweden: Abisko, Stordalen Mire... | reverse complement strand
AAGAAAGGTCCAAGTTTTGGCCTTTCTTATGCTTATTATGATAAGACATATATTCCAGGATATAAAATTCAGAATATTGCGCGAAATAAGAAAATGCCAGGTCCTGGAAAATATGAAGTTGATCGTGAATTGGGAGATTTGAATATCACAAAGAAAAGAAGAGTGAATATCAAAATTAAGGGAAGAAGAGGAGATTTCATTGATGAAGAAATCAAGAAGGATCAATCACCAAAGAAATATTATTTTCCCAAGACTGATCTTGTGAGTGAGAAGAGATTCAATGCGGTTACTTTTGGCAAAGGAATGAAATTTGATTTCACACATAGTCCAACAATGGAATTCCCAGGTCCGGGACATTATGAGGTAAAAATGGCAGGCTTAAAGAAAAAAGCGAGGAATTTAAAGAGAAAATAATGACTTCTTTGTAAAATTTCGGTATTTTTATAAATTTAATGCAAAAACATTGGAAAAAAAAGGAGGTTAGCTTAAAGAAAAAAGCGAGGAATTTAAAGAGAAAATAATGAATTCTTTGTAAAATTTCGGTATTTTTATAAATTTAATGCAAAAATTGGAAAAAAAAGGAGGTGGTCTCCTTAAAAAAATTATGATATAAAATCAGAAGTAATTTTGATAATCATTTTCACAATACATTTTTAAGCGTATAAATGAAAATCAAACAATTCGAAAACATCTCGCCCAAAGATCCCCTCATTGATGAAGACACAGTGATCACCAGTTGTTCCAATCGTTTATTTCAACCTCTCAATCCAGATCTTTTGTTCCCTATGGAAATGTCTCACATTCTCCCACTCCCAATTGACAAATGTTTTATGTACACACAAAAGCATGTTTTACATTTTAAATGAACTTTTTTGTTTTTTTTCTAAAAAGCCAAACTTCTGTCATTCTCAACTTTGAAAACAACCGTTCACTCAAATCTTCCGCATCAATGATCCTTTCCAAGTTGCTTTCTCCTCTTTATAACACCGATCATGTAATTAAAATGAAACCAATTTCCGAGGAAGTGAGAAACGAATTGAAATTCAGACTAAATGGGAGCGATCGTTTGGATAAATCAAGCGAAAAAACCAAAAGCTATAACATCTTTAATAATGGCAATCAAATGGATACCATCATCAAACCGAATAATAATAAAAATAGGGGCATTATTTCGAAAATTTATCAAAGCAGCAAAACAAACAAGTTTCATCTTTTCAAATACGACGCCGTTAAAGGAGAAACCTCTGATATAATTTTGGATGGTTTTTTTTCCAATCGGTCTCCCTTGAAGAAATGTGCAATGGGCAAAAATTCAGGTTATTATTTCATTTACGACAATCAAGGGAGAATTTCAGTGATTTGTGAACATATAAAAATCTGCGAATTGAATTTGCCTGATTCTAGGATCGACCCCACCCTATTTGTTCATGAAATCGAGTTTAATAGATTAATACTATTTATAGCTGGGGGGTTCGCGATAAAAAACAGTGGAGCATTGACGCCTACTGACAGTATAGCGGTTTTTTTCCTGAACTTTAAAGATGCTTCAAAACTGATAATCAATGAACCCTTATTATATATAAAGATGAAATATTCAAGGATGTATCCAATTCTCTTATCACATAAGAATAATTCTGAAAAGATGTTGATAATAATTGGGGGAAATGTGAGGAATAAATTCAAAGAAGATAAGAAAGCTTTTGATAAGAAGAAATCAAGTGTTGGGATGTTCAATGAAGGAAATATGATGTGTGAGACAATTAGCATAAATAAAATCAAGGAACTAATTTATCAAGTTCATGGAGAAAATATCCCTATTGTGCAAACTGACGATAGTCTTTGTTTAATGATCAATGGGAAAGAAAATTATGAGACTGATACACGAAATACCAACATTCGATATTATCTTGGCAATGCGGGGATTCTTCAAATAAAAGATAGAAAAAAACATAAAATATCCTTTATTTTCGGATTGGGAAAATATCGACATGAGATATGGTTTATTGATATGTTCGATTTCGTTGAACATAAGGCCTATATGTATGAAAGCCAATCTTTTTTGAAGAAAAATAAGAATCGAATCATGTGTAATTCAATGCTCACAAAGGTGGGAGATGAAATCTATTATCTAGATGATGAAGAGACGAATCTTTATAAAAAAATCTCTATAAAAAGACTTCGAAGCAATATGGGTTTAAATGTTTGTAATATCTTTTAAGAAACCTTAATAATTTATAATTAATTAGCTCTTTTAGACTTGTTTAATTTTGGATAATATATGGACTTTTCTCACAATAGTTCGTATTATTACTCTTTATAAATTATCGGCTTTCTCGAATAAAATTCAAAAAAATAAAAATATCAAATTAATTTTATTGCAAATCGTTACGATCTTTCAATGGAAAACTTATGGCATCTTGTCATCGGTGGGGCATCCGGCTGCACTGCCACCATGATCATCCAGCCCATTGATATGATTAAAGTGCGTCTTCAGATCAAAAACGAAGAGTTTGGTATCCTCCGTTCCCAAGGCAAACCAGTTCCTAATATCAAATTGGGCTTCTTGCCAATGGCCAAAACCATTATTTCCGAAAGCGGTCCTGTTGGCCTCTACTCTGGTCTTAGTTCAGCTCTCATGCGTCAGGTGTTCTACGCAACGACCAGATTAGGACTTTTCAAGATCTTTTCTGAAAAACATAAGGAAAGAACTCAAAGTACTTAATTTCCAAAGAGCTTTTCTTAATCTTTTATTTAGAGGACACCATTCCTTTCTATTGGAAGACGACCTATGGATTGATTTCTGGTATTTTAGGATGTTTGGTTGGGAATCCCGCAGATTTGTGCTTGGTGAGAATCCAATCCGACACCCAACTACCAAAGGAACAAAGAAGAAATTACACTGGTTTCTTTAATGCCATTGGGAGAATCATCAAGGAAGAAGGAGTTTTGACTTTGTGGAGAGGAAGCACACCAACAGTCGTTAGAGGAACTACCATCACCGTGGTCATGTTGGCAACCTTTGATGAAGTCAAGGAAAGACTCAGCAAGTATTTATCGACGAATCCAGAAAATTTGGGCATCAGAGTCACGTAAATTTAACTAAGAAATTTTGTTGGTTTAAAAATTTTAAGGGGCTCGTTGGTCGCAGGGACTTTCGCGGCATTTTCTGCCTTGCCTTTTGATAATTGCAAAACCAAAATACAGAAAATGAAAAAGGGTCCTGATGGCCTTATGCCTTATAAGAACATTTTCGATTGTATGTTGAAGGTATGGTTTTTGTTGGAAGAAAACTAATATTAAATAATTTATGGTTAGACGGCTACGAGAGAAGGAGTCACTGGTTTGTGGGTAGGAATGAGCACATTTTACTTCAGATGCGCTGGACATATTGTGTTTGTGCTCCTCATTCAAGACTTCTTCACGATACAAGCAAAGAAAAGAGGGCTGATTGGTGGTCATCATTAAATAGAAAAAGCTATATTTACTTAAATTTTATTTGGAATACATCAAAAATTAAAATAAAAATCCATTTTTTAAAATATTTGCGTGTTTTTATATGATTAATGTTAAAGATGAAATTTAAAATAATTGCAAAGAAAAACTTCATTTTATCCTAATTTAAAATAATTTTTTTTTTCAGCATATTTGAATTTTTTTTTAAAAAAAACTTTTTTCTCTTTATATAGGGGAATTCCATAAGTCCAAATGAAATTATTAGTTTTTAGTTTTTCTTATTAAAAATATTAAAAGCAGTCAGATTAAAATGACTTTAATTTCTTTGTTTAATTAAAAAAAGCCTCCATTATTATTGTTACCTCCAGAGTTGTTTTGGAACCCAATATCGAAATTATGCCCAAAAACATTTACATCATAATTTGTGGAGTCGGACTGTTGATATCCACCCATTCCATTGTTCTGATAGCTGATATCTTGTTGTTTCTCAAAGCCTATCCCCATGAAACTCTTTTTCTCTACCTTATCCTCCTGGAATCCACTACCTCCATAGCCATTGTTGTAATCTACGACATCTTTCTTCTCATAGCTGTTGCCACCAAAAATACCATTGTTCTGAGAGGAAATATCCTGTTGCCGAAATTCACTTCCACCAAAACCATTGTTCTGATAACTGGTGTCTTGTTGTTGAGAACTTCCTCCAAATATACCATTGTTTTGATAATTGTCCGTCTGCTGGTTAAAACCACCACCACCAAAGCCAGCACCGCCACCAAAACCTTGACCACCACCATTGTTGAAGCCATCATTGCCAAAGCCACCTCCGCCAAAGCCTTGACCACCATTGTTAAAGCCATCCCCGCCAAAGCCACCTCCTTGACCACCACCAAATCCTGGGCCATTGTTGAAGCCATCGCCTCCAAATCCACCGCCTCCAAAGCCACCGCCGCCAAAGCCAGACATTTTTTGATTTATTTTTGTTTTGGTTTTTGTTGAAATGAAATTATTTATTATATGAAGAAATAAAATTTATGAAAGCATTTATAATAGTAGGGACAGAATTTAGCAGATTTTAATATTAAATAAAAAAATTCAAAAAAAAATAAATAAAAATATAATTGGTGCTGTTTTCTAAATTAATTTTAATTTTCTTTTTTGGTAGTTTTTATTTATTAAATTCATTCATCAGATCCTGTAAATCAGCCATTCTTTCATCCACATAGGTTGTTGAGCTAATGCAACTCCTAATGCCATCAAATGTGCAACAGAACCTGTGCCTGTTTGAATTTCTACAATAATAAGTCCTTTCTTTTTCGGTTTGTGAATTTCTGATAAAATCAAATCTGGTTTGGCTTCTTTCTGGTTTTTGTCTTGCGATGTGGGTTATGCCAAAAATCATTCTATATTTTGTCAAAAAATGGATCATTGAGATTTTTTCCAAACATTTGTTCTAAGGAGTGATCATCAAAATCGATAATATAATACTCTAATCAAAACTGGTTGGTCCAATCAGAGGTCAAATGATCAATTTTTGGAAAATTTTTTTTTTTTCTTGGGTTTCTCTAGTTCTTTAATTTTCTCTTTCCTTTGGTCCATATTTTATTTGATTTTATTTTGTATTTCTTTATAACATTGATCTTGGATTTTCAAAAAATAATTAATTTCCACATTCCCGCTTGTACTATTTATATAAAACCTTCAAAATTTTCAAATATTAATTTCTGAAAAATTTTGAATAAAAAGTTCTTAATTCATTTATTTTTTTATAAATTTTACGCTTTTTAAAATTTTTCATATTTATTCCCAAATTCAAAGTTTAAACTTTAATGTGTGAGATTATTATTGTTAACCTGTCCCACAGTGTTCTCCTCATGATTCTTCATAGTTTTCATCCTTTCACAAACAATCTGCTTCCTCTCTAGAAACTTCTTCCAGCTGACATGCTTGCTTTTTCCTTTCTTTGCCTTTCTCGGTATCTTTTCTCTCTTGGTGATCTTCTTTTCAACACTTTTGACTTTTTTCTCCTTTGGTTCTCTCTTCTTCCTCTCCTTCTTTTCCTTCTTTGGCTTCTCAGGCTTTTCTTTCTTTTCTTTCTTTTCCTTTTTTTCTAATCGTTCTTGCTTCTTCTTTTCCTGCAATTCCTTCTTTTCCTGTTTTTTCTTCAGTTTGTCCTCCTTTTCTTTTTTTGCCTCTTCAGTTTCTTCCTTCTTTTTGCGACCTCTTTTCTTTCCTGCAGGATCTTTGGGTCTGAGTCTGTCGATGTCTCCTTTCCCTTTGACTACATTATTCTCGAATAACTTCCATAATCTATCAAAATCTTCCGTGTATCTTCTGCTGAGCTCCTCATCTTCTAGAATCACCACATTTTCGTTATTTGTGGAAACCGCCTGTGCTGTCCAATTGAAGCTACCAGTGATAAGGATCCTTCCATCGATTACCACATATTTATTGTGCATATGAGCGAAAAGATTATGATCTATGCGCACTGGGATCTTGGAAGCCAAAGTCTCAAGATCTGAGCCCATATGTGCCAAGTTTGCGTCATCTGAAATGATACGAATCTTCACGTTCTTTTCTTCCAACAAATACAACAAAGTTGATGCTAAAGCGTTGTTCGTCAAAGTGAAAATGCAAAGATCCAGCTCTCTTGTCGCCAGCTTCAAATAATCTATCAATTTAGCCTCATTTTCCTTGTTTGGGAAGAATAAACAGTCTGAAATCTTGCGATGAGAAGAAAATACATCCTTGAGAATTTGAGTGTAAAAATCCAAATAGTGTGGCTTGTTAGTCTTTGAAAGCTTGTGTAAAGTAAAGCTCTGAAGCGGTATGAGCAGAGATTCAGGGTCTTGAGTTGAAAAAGATGAAAACAACTCTTTTTTGAAAGATGCAAAGGAATTGGAATCGATATGAACTTCGTCTGGACAATGCTTATGAAAGAGGACCTCGATATCTTTTTCAGAGGGGGTTTGCATTTTTTAATAATATTGATCGAGAAAAAAGTTTTGATTTTGCAATTTTTTTTTTTTTTTTTTCGCGAAAATAATTTTCGGGGCTTGTTTTTCGTGCAAAAATTTGAAAAAAAATTCGCAAAGATTTTTCGAGAAACTTTATGATTGATTGGAATCGAATGAATTTTATTTTTGATAATTTTATTTGAGTTTTCCTTTTTATTTTTTCAAATTAAAATTTTTTAAATTTCCAAAAAATCTTCTTTTTTTTTCTCGTCTTTTTAATTTTTTTATTTCTTTGCGAATTAAACACATTTGAATTCGAGTTTCTTTTCCCATTTCTTATTAAAAAACTCAAAAAAAGCTTAACATAAAATAATCAAAAAAACTATAAAATTCCTTAAAACTTCCATTTAATTTCATCTTTCGTTTCGTTTTCTTCATGAATCGCGTCTTTTCGAGCTTCTTTTAACATTGGGCTTTCATCCCCATATAATTGTTTTTTTACATCCCCAATCGGGTTCTCATTTTTTATGATTTCCGATACTTCAAGCGTCGACATTCTTCTCTTTAAAACCCTGCTCACGTTCTTCCTAACAATCATTGGTAAGTTCTTATTTTCCTCCATATTTTCTCCACTGCCACCCTTGCTCATTTCCACTTTTGTGATCTCAGGCAATTTTAACCCCTCGAAAACCAAGGTCCTTCTTTCTTCCCCGATCACTGAATCTATATCCGTGACATATCCATTTTTATTTTCTTCATTTTCGGGTTCCGTAATCAAGGTTTCCTTTAATTCGACGTATTTCTTCAGTTTATTTTCTCGTTTAATCACAAGGCGACTCGATGAGTCTAATTCATTAAATTTTCGGTCATCTGCAACGACTCCACTTTTCATTTCAAACAATGTATTTCCTCCAACTTGCGATTTAGTTTTGCGATGGACGATTTCCGCGTATCTAAGTAACAATCTTGAAAAAAGCCATAGAACTCCATATATTGCGAAAGGGTGGAACCCTAGACTTTTGGCGAGGAAATTGATATATGGTAGGAAAATTAAGCAGAACCTCGAAATACTCACTGCTACGATGAGATATTGTCCATAGAAACGAGGAGTAAAGAGATTTGGAAGATACATGCCAATGAGATGCCAGGTGGTGTCGTAGGTAAGTTTGACAGCAAAAGAATCTATAACAAAAAAGGTGATAATATAGTTGTTTTGGCTTAGGAGATTGTTAGGAACCAGGAAAAAAAATAAAAAAAGGATAATTGTCATGTTGATGAACCATTTGAAAATCACAAGAAACTCATATTTCAAGCTGAGTTCGCTCGCAATAAAAGAGCCCACGAGCTCCAATAACGCAAACACTGCCAAGTTTATATAAAGATTCCCGCCAACAGATTCAAGTTCAATTGGAAGCCCAATATAAGTCAGGACTTGAGCAAACCAATAAAAAAGGAATATAATGAAATTGACTCTGATGGGTCGATTATTGAAGGCTTCTTTCATAAGATTCCAATTGCTTTCTTTCTAAAAAATGAATATTTTCTCTTGCAAAATGACTCTTATTATATACTTCTATTTGCGGGAGTTCCGGAGATTGAGGGACGATAAAGTCTGCTTCCTGATCTTCATCCAACATATTCAAGATCACTGAAGCGATTATTATTGGAATTCCGGTGACTATATTCAAAGACTTCCAATCAGCATTTGTCCACATACCCAAAAGAGAATAAATCACTCCCAATGCGCCCCATAGAATATTCAAAACCCCAAACGAAACTTTAGCAGTATCATCCTCGAACAAATCGTTTATTAAAAGAAAAGAATATGTCAGGATCAATATATAGCCCAAAGACGCAACTCCCAAGAAAAAAGAAATCAGCATTAAATTGTTTGAAAAGTAAACGGAAAACAATTGACTAGCTCCGATCACGATTCCGCAGAAAGAATAGAAGCTTTTCCTCCAAACGGGCTTCAAAATAGTTAAGAGATTGAATAAAACTCCAAACATGCTAACACCAAATATTATGCTTAGGGATTTCCTTTGTTCGGATTTGCTATCGCAAATGAGGTCAAATTGAGTAGAAAGACTATGAGGACTGGTTTTCTTATCAATAAAAAAGGAGGAATTGCCGGAACAAGCTTCGGATTCATAACAACTGTGAATTCCAGAAGAAAGATCCGCTTGATTGCTGCAAAAAAGCTTTGCTTCTTTGAAAAGGATTGGAAAAGCGATTTGAGTCGTGCATGCAAGTCCATAAATCACTGAAATGCAAAAAAGAAGCTTATATTCTTGAGGGGAAAACCGAGAAATTAACACACGATAAAAATTGGAACTTTGAACCATTGCTTTATACAAATGGGGAGAGAAGGTTTTATTGGAAATATGTTTGTAATAGGCAATTTACTTTATTTAAGTAAAACAATATTCGTTTTAACCGATTTCCCCCTCAAAAAAGTAAAGGGAACAATTAAAAAATAACTATTTAATTTCACGCTACGCTTTGCTCGCGTAGCTTATTAAATATTTAGGAACATCTGCAAACATTGGCGGAATATTGTAAGTAGCAGGTCCAGGAATGCCTTCCCCAGACATTAAATTCGACCTCATCCCTGTTCCAAACCTAAAATATTTAATTGTTTATGACATTTAATTAAAATATTCCAAAACCCCCATTTCGGTCCCATCACTCCACCTCTAATATCATATTGTCCCGGTCCAGGATTCGCTTTAGCCAATAGGAAATTTGGTCTATTGCTACTTCCAATCCTTTTCAACATAAAATAAAACATTCATTTTTGAAATTTACTTGGGAGATGCTCCCCTTTCCTTTATTAAACTAACTTCCGGACTATAAGTTCCAGGTCCAGGAGATCGACTTCCATTCCTTTGATCAGATCTTCCACTAATCGAATGTCTAGGTCCTTCAACGACTTTACTAGGAATTTCATAATTTCCTGGTCCTGGATATGCATTAGATGCACTTAAAGGTCTTCTCAATGAGGTTCCAACCTTGAATTTGGCAGCCATGGGTTTATCAAGGAATCCAGGATAATATGTTCCAGGGCCAGGAGTGTTGCTTCGACTTCGACTAGAATCTCTATGCGAAGTTCCAAAACGGATATTTGCTTTTGAATGAGGTTTCGCAGGATTATATTCAAAAGGACCGGGGACATTTTTCGTGCTCAAAAAGGAACCATCGTTTCTTCTAGAAATCATAGTGGCTCCATGTGCAGTATTAATAAAAGATTTTGATAGTTCATAAGTTCCTTTGTTGAATATATAGGATTTGAATTAGCTATTAGAATACCGGGACCAGGAGCAGTTTTATTGATGAAAAATTGACGACAACTTGTTCCGAAACCATATTTAGGACCATCTTTTTCGAAGTAGAGTTTATAGGATCCAACACCAGGAGAGTTAGATCTATTGCTAATCCCACTTCGGTTTGCTCTTGAAAATCTAATAATTATCAAAACAATTAAGACAATCAGAATAACAGACGGATTCTGTTACAATGTAGAAGGGACATTGATCACTGATGATTTTTTACTTGGATCATAGGCTCCAGGACCAGGAGATAGAAGTCTTGATTGTGAAGAGCTTTTCAACCCGAAACTATAAAAAGGAGTTCCGCTGATAACTTTTCTATAATAATCTTCATATGTTCCAGGACCTGGGACTTTTTGTTTATTGATTGTTGTTATTTTAACTCCGAAAGAGTATTTAGGTCCTTCCTTTGTGATTTTCGCTGGGATTATATATGTTCCAGGTCCAGGAGTATTCCTACCTATTAAAGAGCTTCTTGAACCAGTGCCAATGCTTTAAACAGCCTTAATTTAATTCATAGGAATATGAAAGAAAACCGCCATGAAGGAGGAGTTGCTTTGAATTTCTTTACTGGATCATAGGCACCGGGTCCTGGGACAAAACGAGATTGGTTTTTTTGTTCGGAGCCTTAGAAAATATTGGATTTTTTAAAAAATGAGGAAAAGCGATGACTTCGCTTGCTTGTGCCGATCGAAAAGGCAGAAACCATTAATGTGATTTTTATAACAAGTTGTAATTTTTTTTTTCTTCGATTTTCGAATATAAATCGCAAATTATATAAAAACCTAGATTTTCCTGAAAAGTTCAGCATATTTCGGATCCCATGGCAAAAGATCATGATAATCCAAAGGTTTTGGCTCATTTTCCGGGAGTTTTAAAGCTGGAAAAAGGTCAATTTCCGATTTTAAATGAAAATCTCCAGTCCCTTCGTTTTTGAATGTAAACGATTCATTTTTCATTGGAATCATTTCAAAAGTCAATCTCTCCGCTTGTAATGGTTGATTGACGATCATTGCTTCTTCGATTTTCGGTCTTTCAGCCAATTCATCGAGGCTTTTATCATGTCCAATTGGATTTCTTTTGCCTGAAAAAGTCATAAAATCTTCTTCTTTCAATATGAAATGAGAAGGTTCGTTGGCATTAATCTTCATATCCAAATTATCCAATTGTAAACCTCCCTTTTTCACTTTTTCTACCAAGGATTTGGCAGGACTTTTTTTCTGAGGACTCAGATATTCGAAATCTTGTTTTTTTTCTGGTGTTGCGTTTCGTGAATTGTTTTTCAATTTTGTAAAAAGGTGTTTTTTTCTTAGATCTTTTTCGCAACTTGGACACATGAAAAACTCACAATTTTCACAGGCAAAAACTCCATTATAATCTAAACATTCATTATCGCATAGAAAACATGTATATTTCCCATTGATTGGATCTGGTAACGAATGAACATGATAGATCTGATATCCGCATTTTTGACAAACCCTCTGTTGTTGCACATTGAGGAAATCAGGACAATTATTACAAACATCGAATTTGCAATGTTTGCAATGATAAACTCCAGAAGCGATATGATGTGTTTTCAGACAAATATCGCACAGAAATTTATCAGAATCATATCGTTCCAGATATTTATCATAAAGCAATTTCTCTGAACAAATCCCGCATTTATATTCACAAACAAATCGAATATATTGATCCTTTCCTTTTCAAGAAAAATTTTTCTATGAAAAACTATGAAAAAAAAACTGACTTGCTCGATCAGTTATATGGAATTTTGTGCATCTTTGGCCACGAACATAAAGTTCTTTCTCAAGAGATTGATAATTACTTTTCCATTTTTCTAATTCATAGAAGAGATTCTCATAAGCTGAAAGCGTATCTAACAGGATTATTCGCAAGTCCGGACTTAACACGATATGTTCTTTCTCTTTAAGGATTTGAAGGAGATAGGCCAAATCTTCCTTTATAGACATTGTTTTTAAAATGGGGTTAAAATTTATAATTTATTTCTAATTATTTTTTGAAAGGGTAAATTGGTAATATCCCAACCCTGGGCTGTAATAATGGAATTAAGGACCCTTTTTTCTTTTATTTTTTATTTTAATATTTTTTG
>Ga0302320_10024268_pt1 | contig 11848 bp, 10 predicted proteins | sample Bog_T0_3_FD_202130 | JGI IMG/M metagenome (GOLD analysis project Ga0302320, IMG submission 202130) | Peat permafrost microbial communities from Stordalen Mire near Abisko, Sweden - Bog_T0_3 | ecosystem: Environmental > Terrestrial > Soil > Wetlands > Peat | place: Sweden: Abisko, Stordalen Mire... | reverse complement strand
CGACGTGGCGACTTGCACCCAACCGTTGAACCAACCTACGTAGGGGCTCATGAACTTTGATAGCCACGAGTATGAAGCGCCACAGTCCGGGTCGCGTCGATTGAGGTGGAAGTAGGAGATAGCGATGAAGAGGACTGGAATGAATGAGATCTCTATGATCGCGGGACCAAAGTATCCGATGCCACCGGTCGCAAAGAGGAGTACCGCCACTGTCGCGAGCGAATAGGTGGGCGCCACCGACGACACGGCGACGGCGGTCGAGTCAAACAAGTTGAGCTCACCTGCCTTCAAGGTCGCATCATGTTGCGAGTCGGGCACTGGAACCCCGAATGGACCTTCAGCTTCTGTTATGGACACAAACCCCCCCTTATTCTCGAACAGCAATCCTCGATGGAACTTCCGTGACCTAGAACTCGATGTTGTGCATGACGTGCTTGATGCGGGTGTAGTCCTCGAAACCGTACACCGAAAGGTCCTTGCCGTAACCCGATCGCTTGAATCCGCCGTGGGGCATCTCGGCGACGATGGGGATGTGCGTGTTGACCCACACGCAACCGAAATCGAGGTCGCGGGTGAAACGCATGGCGCGACCGTGGTCGCTCGTCCACACTGATGACGCGAGGCCGTAGTCGACGCCATTGGCCCACGCCAGGGCCTCGGCCTCATCAGAGAACTTCTGCACCGTGATGACCGGGCCAAATATCTCGTTCTGAATCATCTCGTCATTCTGGAGCAGGTCGGCGACGACGGTCGGCGCCACGAAGTAGCCGGTGTCACCCACGCGTGCGCCGCCGGCGGCGAAGGTGGCGTGGCTCGGCTTACGACTCAAGAATCCGCTGACGCGCTCGAGTTGGTTGGCGTTGTTGACCGGGCCAAAGAGGGCGTCATCGTTGTCGCGCTGTCCGATGACAGTGTTGCGAGCCTGCTCGGCGAGCGCGTCGACGAAGTCACCGTACGCCTTGGGTCCCACCAAGACACGCGTCGCCGCGGTGCAATCCTGACCGGCGTTGAAGAATCCGCCGATGGCGATGCCCTCTGCCGCCGCAGCGATATCCACGTCGTCAAAGACCACGACCGGTGCCTTGCCACCGAGTTCGAGATGTACCCGCTTCAAGGTCTTGGAGGCGGACTCCGCCACCTGCATGCCCGCGCGCACAGATCCGGTCACCGAGGCCATGGCCGGCGTCGGGTGTTCCACGAGGGCGCGACCGGTGTCACGGTCACCGCACACGACGTTGAAGACCCCGGGGGGCAGTACTTGGGCCATCAACTCCGCCATCAACAAGGTGGACGCTGGCGTCGAGTCACCCGGCTTGATCACCATCGTATTTCCGGCGGCCAGGGCGGGAGCCCACTTCCACACCGCCATCATCATCGGGTAGTTCCACGGAGTCACCGCAGCGCACACACCGATGGGCTCGCGACGTACGTAGCTCGTCATGCCCGCCATGTACTCGGTGGCGCCGCGTCCTTCGAGGATTCGCGCCGCACCGGCGAAGAACCGGATCTGATCGATCATGGGTGGTATCTCTTCACTCATGGTGACCGAGATGATCTTGCCGCAGTTCTCGGTCTCGACCTCGACCAGACGTTCAGCGTTGGCCTCGAGGACATCGGCGATCTTGAGCAGCGCCAGTGAACGTTGCGAGGGCGTGGTGCGGCGCCACGAGGTGAAGGCGGCGGCGGCGTTGGCGACCGCGGCATCGACGTCGGCGGCGTTCGAGATCGGCATCTCCGCGAAGGGCTCGCCGGTGCCGGGGTTGATGAGTTCGACGTATTTCCCGCTCTGGGGAGCAACGTACTCGCCCCCGATGAAATTAGATAAACGGCGCATGATGCCCCCACTTTCCTGACGCGACCACTCCGTCACGACGTCAGTCACTCTGCCAGAGTTTCCGTGCTTGGGCAACTCTTCACAAGGGTTTTTAACACAGAATTGACATTCAGCCACGGAAATAGGCGCCAATGACCGCTATAGTTGCTCTATCCGCAGCCTGGACGTCAATGACGAACGAGCGGGAGAAACCAATGCCAGCAGCCAAACCTAAGAAGTCACTAGCCAAGGACACTGATCGTTCCCCCGTGGAACTCGTCGCTGTCCCGGGTTCGCTCGACTCGATTGATCGCCAGATCATCGGGCTCTTGCAACGCGATGGCCGTCGGCCCTACGGAGCGATTGCTGACGAAGTCGGTCTTTCGGAAGCGGGCGTGCGTCGGCGCGTGCAGCGTCTGAAAGATTCAGGCGTCATGCAGATTGTCGCGATCACTGATCCCTTGCAACTCGGTTACGGCCGAGAGGCGTTGATTGGTATCCGAGTTCATGGTGACGTCCGACTGGTGGCCGATCAGATCGCGGCCATCGACGAAGCGAACTACGTGGTCATGACCGCGGGCAGCTTCGACATCATCGCCGAGGTCATCGCCCTCGACGACAACGCATTGGTGCACCTCTTGAATGACTCCATCCGGAGTATTCCTGGGGTGACCGAAGTTGAAACCTTTCTGTATTTGAAACTTTCAAAGCAGACCTACGCTTGGGGAACGAAATGAGTATCAACGAAATTATTACCGATGGTGTCGCGGTCAGTGGCGAGCACCAGGAGAGCCACAGTTATTCCGAGAGGGCCCGCCGCAACCTCTGGTTGCAGATGTCGCGCATGGGGGCCTACTCCGAGAACCACGAGATTCCGATCATCGTGCGCGGTGAAGGAACTCACGTCTACGACGTGAACGGCAAGGAATACTTCGACGGGATCTCGGGACTCTTCACCAACGCCCTGGGTCACGGCCGTCCCGAGTTCGCCGAAGCGGCCGCCGAGTCGATGAACAACTTGACGTTCTTCCCCATCTGGACGTACGCACACCCCAAGGCCATCGAACTCGCCGAGAAAGTCGCCAGCCTCGCACCGGGTGACCTCAACCGCGTCTTCTTCACCACCGGTGGTGCGGAGGCCAACGAGAGCGCTTGGAAATTGGCACGCCAGTACCACAAGATGCGCGGCGACACCGACCGCTACAAGGTCATCAGCCGCGACATCGCCTACCACGGCACCACCTTGGGCGCCTTGACGATTACGTCGCTCGAGAACTACCGTCAGCCCTTCGAGCCACTCGTGCCGGGCGCGGTCAAGGTTCCCGCCGTCAACTTCTATCGTGCCGAGACGCACGCCGACGACTTCGAGGCCTTCGGTCTGTGGTCGGCGCAGCAGATCGAAGAGGCTCTCCTGCGCGAGGGGCCCGAGACGGTCGCGGCCGTCTTCCTCGAGCCGGTACAGAACGCGGGCGGCTGCTTCACACCGCCCCCGGGCTACTGGCAACAGGTGCGAGCGATCTGTGACCGCTACGGGGTCATCCTCGTCTCGGATGAGGTGATTTGCGCCTTCGGACGGCTGGGAACCTGGTTCGGCGGTCAGAAGTACGACTACGTACCCGACATCATCACCTGCGCCAAGGGGATCACTGCGGGCTACGCGCCGCTGGGCGCCATGATTGTCTCGGACCGCGTGGCCGAACCCTTCATGGAAGGTGACGTGGCCTTCCAGCACGGCTTCACCTGGGCCGGGCACCCCTTGTCCGCGTCGATCGCCCTCACCAGCATCGGCATCATCGAGCGCGAGAACATCCTCGGCAACGTGATGGCCAACGAGGACTACTTCCGCCAGAGCCTCAACGATCTCAAGGACCTGCCGATCGTGGGCGACGTGCGCGGCACCGGCTACTTCTGGGGCGTCGAACTGGTCAAGAACCAAGAGACCAAGGAGACGTGGGAAGGCGAGGAGGCCGAGCGTCTGTTGCGCGGCTTCGTCTCGCCCGAGATGTTCCGCCGTGGCCTGATCTGCCGCTCGGACGACCGAGGCGACCCCGTCGTGCAATTGGCCCCGCCGCTCATCTCGACGCGCGACGACATTGACTTCATGGTCGGCACATTGCGCGAGGTGTTCACGGAAGCCGTCAAGCGCCACCTGTAATGCAATCGCCACCCTCGTTGTGGTGGTCACAAATCGACGCCACGTCGCCTCGGCCCTCACTGCGGGGCGACGTTGACGTTGACGTCGCCATCATCGGCGGGGGCTACACCGGATTGTGGACCGCGCGCGAGCTGTTGCGTCGTGATCCGCATCTTCGCGTGTGCGTCCTCGAAGCGCAGGTCTGCGGATTCGGCGCGTCGGGGCGCAATGGCGGATGGGTCTCGGCACTCTTCCCCGCTCCCGCATCGTCGATCATCTCTCGCTTCGGACTCGAGGCCTACACGCGCCAGCGGCTCTTGTTGCAGGGAGCGGTTACCTCGCTGGGCGCCGCCGCAAAGGACGACGGCATCGACTGCGACTTCGTCCAAGGCGGCACACTGTCCTTCGCCCGCTCCGAGCTCCAAGAGGTACGCGCTCGCCACTACGTGTCCACCGCCGCCGAACACGGGGTCGGCCCGGAGGACCTGCGCTGGATCGAGCCTGACGAACTCAGGAGTATCGCGTGGCTCGACGGTGCGCGGGGGGCAGCGTACTCACCGCACTGCGCGCGCATTCACCCCGCGCGCCTCGCGAGGGGTCTGGCCGACGCCGTCGAACACCACGGCGGCGTGATCTACGAAGGGACGCGTGCGACCAAGATCGTGCCAGCATCGGCGACGCAACGCGCCCGCGTCCTGACCACGCGCGCGACGGTGCGCGCTGAGTACGTCGTGCGCGCCACCGAGGGCTTCACCCCCACCATGGCGCACCAGCGTCGAAGCGTCGTTCCGCTCTACTCGCTGATGGTCGCCACCGCGCCGCTCTCGGCGTCGTGGTGGCGCGACTACGGCTTCGATGGTTTTCCCACCTTCAACGACGAACGCCATCTCTTGGTCTACGGTCAGCGCACCGCCGACAATCGCCTCGCCTTTGGCGGTCGCGGATCGCCTTATCACTTCGGCTCGACGGTCGAACCCCGCTTCGACGCCCAGGTCGGTGTCTTCGCCCAGTTGAGTGCGTCACTTCGCGAGCTGTTCCCCACTCTCGACGCGCCCATCACGCACCGCTGGGGTGGTCCCCTCGCCATGCCCCGCGACAAGCTTCCCTCGGTCACCGTCGACCACTTGACGGGCATGGCGACCGCGGGTGGCTACACCGGCGACGGCGTGACACTCAGCTACGTCTGCGCTAATGCCCTGGCCGACCTCATCGTGGCCCCGGGCGACGAGACCGCCTTCAGCACGCTGCCCTTCGTGCAGAACCCCTCACCGCGCTGGGAGATCGAGCCGCTGCGCTGGCTCGGTATCAACGCGGGTATCGCCCTGGCGACGTACGCCGACCACCACGAGCGTCGCTACGGGACCTCGAGTCGCGCGTCGAGCATGTTGGCACGATTGATGGGCGACTGAGGCCCGGCTACTTCAAGATGTTGACCGCACGGGCGGCGACGACGGCGATCGTGATGAACGACACCATCGATTCACTGACGAAGAGGATTTTCATGCGCCGTGACAAGGGCATCGCATCAGCCGGCGCGAAACTCGTCCCATTGGCGAAAGAAGTATATAGATAGTCGGTGAATCGGGGCTCCCACCCCTTTGGCGCCAACTCTGGATTCTCCAACTGAGGGAACTGCAAGTCGTAGACGATCTTGAGGCCCGCCGCCCGACGGGTGGGTCCCCCGCGATCGATCTCCCAGAACCAGACGCCATACACAATGATGTTGGTGAGCCACACCGACACCGCCGAGTAGATCAGCGCACGTCCCTGCGAGACAGACGTGTCGAGCAGGCGGTGCACCAGTAACACCATCGACGTCACGTTGGCCACGGTCACCAGCGTGATGAGCGCGAGTGTCAACTGGCGCACCCGTGGCGACTCGTCGGGGTGGCGGTGGCGTCGCAAGGACAGCGGAATGAGACAGAGAACGATGAGTGCCGGAATCAGTAGCCGTGGACCGATCACCAGCCGATTGGGCAACACGATATAGAGCGCTACGCACGTCAGCAGTGCCAGGGAGGCCGGCCAACGAGGTTCGGCGTGGACGCTCACGCTTTCACGATAGTTTCGCTCGGCTGAGCAACTGCAACAACTGCGAAGGCAGCACCAGTGAACCGAGCGCCCCACTGGAGAGAAGTTGCTGCAAGAGAGGTCCCGCTGGCGTCGTCGCGCGCGAGCGCGGTGGCGCGACGATGGTGACCGATCGGTTATAGGAGACCACGTCCATACTGACGGTCGTGGTAGCTCCACCCGACTGCAACGACGCCCAAATCCCAGTGAATTCACCCTGCGCACCGGTGGTCACCCGGACTTTGAGATTTCCCGTCGCCGCGGGACTCGCCTTCTTTTCGCCAAAGGTGCCAAGTGACACGTGTGAACGAGTCAATTCGTACGTCGTCTCGAAGCCGTGGTGCATAGTGCGCGCGTTGGCGAGCAGCGTCAACAAGGTGGCGTTGGGGTCCACCACGTCCTTAGCGAAGCGGGTGATCGAGGGCCACGTTGCGTGTAGGACGTACCAGACCGGACCGGAGGCGTCGGCCAGATTCGGTGAGGTGAGATAGAGCTCGTTATGTACAGCGCGTACGTCAAACTCGGTCGAGGAGGACACCAGCGGGACTTCGAGTTTCGCGCTCAAAGAACTCGTCGCCGCGTCGATCCACAGCGTCCCCGACACACTCAGGAGTCCACCGGTAGCGACCGACATAATCAACTCCGCCGTGCGCGGGGCGTGGCCATTGAGCACGAGGGGATCCGACGTCGGCGTAGTCGGCCCCGACGAGGCGTAGACGACACCGGCCACGATCAGGGCCACGGCGAGAATCAGCGCACCGAGGGCCACCAGGGGACGGTTGCGGCTCACAGGCTCACCCTAACTGTCGGGGGAGAAGTGCTCAGTCCAGCGGCTCCGACAGCAGTTCGACTAGCAGTCCGTGGGCAATGTTGCGCCCGCTCGCGATGAAGCCAATGCGCGAGTCCTCGTCGTCCACCATGCCTCGCACGATGGCCGCGTAGGGTGTCGCGGCCGAGCCTTCAAAAACCTGACCGTTGGACTCCGCGGCTTCGCGCACTCCTTGACGAATCAAGTGCTCATCGACCAGGACCAGGGGCACACCGTACGCGGCGATGAGGTCGTTGGTGACCGCACCTTCATCACCGCCGCCAGCCAGTCCGTCGGCGATGGTGGGCCGGTGACGCACGCTGTCCATCGCCGAACCGTGCAACACGTGGTACATGGCCGCGCTGGCCTCGGGTTGCACACCGGTCACGCGTACGTCCTCACGACCCTGGGCGGCGCGCGCCAGCAAGACGCCCGCTATCAGTCCGCCCCCGCCCACCGGGACCACGATGTGCTCGATTTCGGGCGCTTGGGTGAGCATCTCGGCGAAGATCGTGGCCTGTCCGGCGATGACGTTGGTGTCGTTGAAGGGCGAGATGTAGCGGATGGACCTCGCCTCAGCGAGTTCGAGGGCGTGAGCCTGCGCCTCGTCGTACGACGAACCGAACTGGATCAGTTCGATGTCGTAGTTGCGCAATTTCTTCACCTTGGCGGCCGACGCGTTGGCCGGCACGACGACCGTGGCCGGGACGTGCAAGATCCCTGACGCGTGCGCAATACCCAGGCCGTGGTTACCGGCCGACGAAGTGATGACGGCCCCGTAGGGGTCATCGCGGTGCGCCGCGTCAATTGCCGCGAGGGCCCCACGAATCTTGAACGACCCGGTGATCTGGAGATTCTCGAGTTTGGCCAGCACCGAACGTCCACGTAAGCGCAGGGTAACCGTGGGCGTCGTCTCGAGATGGTCGGCGATCACTCGGGTGGCCGCATCAAGTTGCTCGGCAGAGGGTGCTTCGACGTGGCGCATCATCTCGACCACACTACCCGTGACGCCCTCGAACCCCCCGATACTGCACGGTAACGTCGTCTCCGTGCACTCCGCGTTGGCCCTGATCCTGCTGGGATCCTTCGCGTACGTGGGGACGATGATCGACAATCTTTTCGCCTTCGCCGCCCAGCTCACCTTGACGCCGCGCGAACGCTTCGGGCCGATCACCACGGCCCAGGTCACCGCAGTGGTCACACTGGTCGCACTGGCAGCGGGAGTCGGCTCGACGCTCGCGGTGCTGCCGCTGCGCTGGGTGGGGATCCTGGCGCTCGCCCCGTGGGCCTTGGCGTGGCGCAATTGGAGCCACCGCCGCGACGACGTGGGCCAATCCGTCCGCCGCAGTGCGCTCACCACCTTCTTGATCACCCTGGGACTCGGCGGCGACAATCTGGCGGTGTGGATTCCACTCCTGCGCGCGAGTGGCGCTCTCCACGCCGTCGCGTTGTGTGCGATCTTTGCCGTGTGGCAAGTCCTCTTCGTGATGCTGTCGTGGAGTCTGGCGACTCATCCGCGAGTCGTCAACTGGGGCCAACGCAGTGGGCACTACTTCGTCCCCTGGCTCTATGCGGTCTTGGGCGTCGTCATCTTGTTCGAATGCCACGTCCTCTGAAAATGGTCCCACGCGCGAACTAGCGTGGCTAGGTGCCTGTCTCAACGCCGCAACAGACGCTCAATCGACTGACGATCATCGTTCTCATCCAGTGGATGGGAGCCACGCTCGGTTTGCCGCTCCTCCCCTTGTTCCTTGAGCACCGTGGTGGCTCGCCCCACGTCATTGGCCTCATCGTCGCCTCCTTCTTCATCGCGGGCGTCATCTCGCAATACTTCCTCGGTCATCTGGCGGACAAGTTTGGTCGTCGGCCGGTGCTCATCACGAGTCTGATCACCTTTGGTCTGGCCTCCATGACTTACGCGCTGCCGTTGAGTGCCGTCTGGTTCACCATGACCCGCGTCGTCCAAGGAGCGTCGGCGGGCGCGCTCGAAGTCGCGTCAATGTCGGCGGTCGCCGCACTCTTCGCCGAGAACGAGCGTGGTCGCGCCGTGTCGCGCATCCTCGCGGCACAACTCATGGGCGCCGCGGTCGGCCCCATGGTGGGCATCGTCGCTTCAGTGAACGATTTAGGCTGGGTCTTCTTCGTCACGGGCGTCATCAGCCTTGTGGCCGCCGTCGTGGCGACGAAGACGAACCTGGGAGATAAGGCCTACGACCCGACGCCGCTGCCGCCCCTGCAATGGAACCGACCTTTCCTCGGCGCCCTCGTCGCTGCCGCCGCCCTGGGTCTCGCCGTGGGGGTATACGAGACGTGCTGGAGTCTGCTGATGCACGCGCACCACGCGAGCACACTGCAGATCAGACTGAGCTGGACCATGTTCTGCCTGCCGTGGGTCTTGTTGAGTCGCACCGGAGGATGGATCGCCGACCACCTCAATCGGCGCTACACGGCGTTGTTCGGACTGCTCAACGGTGCCGCGTTCTTGGCCACTTATCCGCACATCCACGACAACGTCGTGATGCTCTTTGTGGGATCGGCCGAGTCCATCGGGGCGGCCTTGTCGTCGCCCTCGATCGCCTCGCTGTTGAGTCAGGGTGCTCAGTCGCGCGAACTCTCTCGTCGTCAAGGGCTCTACGCCACCTCCACCACGGCGTCGATGGCCCTGTCCGCCCTTACGTCAGGTTTCCTCTTCACGGTCGACAGCGCCCTCCCGTTCACGTTGGTGGCCATCATCTCGTCGGGCCTCGCTTTGACCACGCTCTACTTCTGGCGCGGGGTCGGCGGGCGCATCAACCCCATTTCACCTCGCACCATCGAGAACGACTAGTCGTCGTGGCCGACTAGTTATCGTCGCTAGAGCGCGAATCGTTGTGACGACTGGCACCAACGACGTGATACTTCGTGGTGGCGGTGGTCGACTTGGTGGTGGTCGTGGCCGTCGTCGCGTTCTCAGCCGCATCCTTGACTGCTCCAATCGCCGTCGTGGTCGCACCGCTCTGGGCGATGAACGTGATGCCTACACCCGCCGCGGCCAACACGGCAACGATCGAGGCGGCGCTCACGCGGCGCACGAGCTTCCTCTTGGTAGGTCGATACATGGGGCCTCCTCGGTCTCAAGTTGGTACCTTTCCAGTGTGCCGGGGGGACATGAAGACCCCCCAAGGTCGGTCTAAAAGGTCGCTAATAAAGATGCCGAGCGACTCCGGTCGGTGGATGATGGGAAAAGATCAGAGATTTAACACGGCGGACTGTAACGTTCTTAAGTTTTCGGTAAGACTGACCCGGTACGACTAGCCCCTCACGGAGTCGCGACAGATGCCAACCATCTATTAGGGAGGACCACCCAGTGGCAACCACAGAAATACACGACGGATCAGCCGGCGACGAAGCGTTCAAGATCGAGACGCACGGCATCGACTTCATCTCGGAGACCGAGCGTTGGGCGACCCCGCGCAACATCGGTGCCATGTGGGCGGGTTCGGCGATCAACGTCGAATACTTCATCTACGGAGCCTTGTTGATGGGCTTCGGATTCAGCTTTTGGACCGCGGTGAGCATCATCGTCGTCGGCAATCTTTCGTTCCTGCTGCTCGGCGTGGCGTCACTGCAGGGACAAGAGACCGGCACGACCGCCTTCACGGTGTCACGCGCGGCCTTTGGCACGCGTGGATCGCGTATCGTCTCATTCTTCAACTGGATCACGCAGCTAGGTTTCGAGACCGAAGGACTGATCCTCATCGTGGCCGCGGCCATCGTCTTGAGTCAGTACGCGGGCTTTCACCCCAACAGCACCGTGAAGGTCATCTTCATCGTCGTAGCCACGGGAATCCAGGCCATCATGCCCTACCTCGGTCACGCGACGATGGTGAAGGTCCTGCGTGCCCTTATCATCCCCTTCGCCGTGATCTTCGTGATCTTCGTGATCTTCGAGAGCCAGCACGCCCACCCGGGCGGCGTCTTCGTCTTCGCCCATGGCTGGGAGCCCTACACCGCGGGACTCGCCTTCACCATCGCCCTCTCGGGGCTGGGCTGGACCGAGTGTGGCAACGACTACACCCGGTACCTACCGCGTGAGTCGAAGAAGGGTTCGGTCGTCGGCTGGATCTTCGTCGGCACCGCGCTACCGGAGATCGTCATGATGATCATGGGCGCCTTGGCATTCAGTTTCTTGTCCAACTCCGGGGTGTGGAACAGCGCCAACCCCTTCGAAGCGCTCTACCACCAGAAGGGTCTGCCGTCGTGGTTCGTGGTGATCTTCCTAGTCTTCGCCATCGTGCAGCTCTTCGGCATCAACTCACTCGACCTGTACTCCTCGGGCGTGTCGGTGCAAGCGATGGGCCTCAAACTCAAGCGCTACCAGGCCGTCGTCATGGACTCGGTCATCGCCTGCGCCTTGACCATTTGGGCGACCTTCGGATCGTCGTTCTCTATCTACATGAAGGACTTCGTCGGGGTGATCATCGTGTGGATCGCTCCGTGGTTCGGCATCTACATCACTGACTGGCTGCTGAGAAAGTACCGCTACAACGCCGCGGAGATGCAAAAGGACACCTCGGACAGCATCTACTGGGGCAAGAACGGTTACAACTGGAACGCCCTCGTGGCTTTCGTCGTGGGTCTCGTACTGGCCACGACCGCCTACTCCAAGGCACCGCCGCCCGTGAACTTCCCCCTGCACTGGATGACGCCGTTCTCGAACCACTTCGGCGCCTTCTACTGCGACGGCACGGCCAAGGCCAACTGCGGTCCCGCGGGTTGGTTCGGCGGCGCCGACATGTCGGTCTTCTTCGGAATCCTCTCAGCCGCCTTGATCTACTTCATCCTGGAGAAGGCGACCGGCAACGTCGCTCGCCAAGTCGCTCGCCAGAAGGAACTCGAACCGCAGCTCTAGCCCTCGCCTCCTCGACCAACCCGCTGTCGGAGTGGTCGAGGAGGCGAGGGCTAGCCCCGGCGAAAGATTGGCCTTCGCCGCTACGCGGGTCCACGCTCGCGTGGTACGACCGGCGCGACGAGAGCGGTTAGC
>Ga0302320_10024266_pt1 | contig 11849 bp, 13 predicted proteins | sample Bog_T0_3_FD_202130 | JGI IMG/M metagenome (GOLD analysis project Ga0302320, IMG submission 202130) | Peat permafrost microbial communities from Stordalen Mire near Abisko, Sweden - Bog_T0_3 | ecosystem: Environmental > Terrestrial > Soil > Wetlands > Peat | place: Sweden: Abisko, Stordalen Mire... | reverse complement strand
GTTCCACCACCACCTTGCGGCTGTTGACCAGGCCCCCGAAGAAGGCGGTGATTTCCATCCCCCGGGGGCCCAGCAGCCGCAACAGGACATAGTTCACGAACCCCAGCCCGGCGATGATCACCACGCTCACCCAGTTGGAGCGGGGCTCCACCAGCCCCCAGGGGTCCACCGGCTGGTTGGGCAGCACCGGCAGCACGATGACCGTGATGATCGCCAGCAGGATGGCGGCGCGCACTTCCTTCTCGGTGATCCCCCGCACGAACCCGATGATGGGCCGCTTCCACGCCAGCAGGGCCGCCGCGATCACCCCCCCGGCCACCGGCGTGAACAGGTGTCCCTGGCCGCACAGGATGCCGCAGAAGGCCACGATGGCTAGCGCCACGGAGGTGGTCAGCACCAGCTTGGCGCGGACCGTCAGTTCCCGCCAGTTCATGATCACGACCATGGTGGCCACGAAACCCATGGCCACCACCGGCATGGGATTGCCCATGAGGCCCGCCAGGCACCCCAGCAGGCTGGTGAGGGCGAAGGTGCGGGTGCCCACCTTGCCGCTGAGCTCGCGCTCGAGCCCCACGAAGAGCCCGATGGCCGCGGCCAGGGTGAGCCGCCCCAGCACCGGCACCAGCGGCCAGGGCTGAACGTAGATGGGCGTGTTGGAAGGATCGAACGGATTGGTCATCGGCAATCGTCACTTGATCTTTCCAAGCTAGACGAACTTGCCGCCACTGGCTAGCAACCGTTGCGGAGCTTGCTCCGCTGCGGTTGCTAGTGCCCGGAACGGCCGCTGCGTCCTGAACAGGTCCAACGGTGCTAGACCATCGGCCTACTGCCTTCCCAGGTGGTGACCAGGCGGTCGGTGATGGGCTGGATGCGGGCGAGGGCCGCGGCGATGTCGGCCCCGCTGAGGTCGCGGTGGGTGATGAAGCGGAGCGCGCCGCCCACCGGCAGCACCCGGACCTTGGCCTCTTCCAGGATGGAGACGGCGGCGGGGGCGTCGGGCACGGGCACCAGCAGGATGTTGGTCTGGGGCTCCGGGACGGTGAAGCCCATGGCCCGCAGCCCCTTGGCCAGGCGCCTGGCCTTGGCGTGGTCCTCCGGGAGCCGGGGCAGGTAGTCCAGGGCCACCAGGCCGGCGGCGGCCACCACCCCGCCCTGGCCTACGCCGCCGCCCAGCATCTTGCGCACGCGCCTGGCCTGGGCCACGGTGTCCCGGGTGCCGCACAGCACCGAACCCATGGGCGCGCCCAGGCCCTTGCTCAGGCAGACGCTCACGGTGTCGGCGCCCCAGGCGAGGGCCTCCAGGGAGGCCCCCAGGGCGGCTGCCGCGTGCCAAAGCCGGGCGCCGTCCAGGTGCACCTTGAGCCCCTTGGCCTGGGCCTGCTCCACCAGGGCATGGTGCTCCGCCGCGGTCAGGCAGGCGCCGCCGGCGAAATGGTGGGTGTTCTCCAGGCACAGCAGGGTGGTGCGCAGGGCATCGTAGGGGCCCGGGTTCCCGGCCGCGCGCCAGACCTGCATGGGGGTGATCCTGCCGGGGCCGCCCTCCCAGGGCAGCGCTTCGGGCATACCGCCCGCCAGCCAGGCTCCGGTGCCCAGCTCCGAGCCCAGCACGTGGGCCTGGGCCGGGGCCAGGAAGCGGTCGCCGGGGCGCAGGTGCAGCATCAGGGCGATGAGGTTGGCCATGCAGCCGGTGGGGGTCCAGATCCCCGCCTCCTTCCCCAGGAGGTCGGCCACCCGGCATTGCAGCTCATCCATGAGCGGGTCCCGGTCCAGCACGTCGTCCCCCACTTCGGCGGCGGCCATGGCCGCGCGCATTTCCGGGCTGGGGCGGGTGACGGTATCGGAGCGGAAATCCAGGATTCTCATCGGTTTGTCCAGGAAACCCCGTCCTTTAGGGCAGGAAGGAATGGATGCTTGACACGCATTCGGGTTGACGAAAAAATAGCGAAATGAAACGAACCGGCTCTTTCAAACTCCTCGCCACGCCTCAACAAGCGGAGTCGTTCTCGGTTCTGGCGACCCTCTTCGCCGAAGCTTGCGAGGCCATGATTCCGTTCGTTCAGGAGCATCGCTGCTGGAACCGCGTGGCCCTCCACCACCTGGTTTATTACCCGATGAGGGAACGCTTTCCTACCCTTGGCAGCCAGATGGTCTGTCAGGCCATCCATCGGGTGGCCGATGCCTATAAGACCCTTCGAGCCAACAAAGGCATCCCCAAGGACCAGCCCGTCCCTGCGCTCCACTTCTCGCCCACCTCCGTCAACTTTGATCACCGTACGTATTCGATCAAGGGGAAGGCCTTCAGCCTCTTTACCCCCGCGGGCCGCGCTACCGTCGGCATTGCCTGTGGAGCCCTTCAGAAGGAGCTTCTGGTCACCGGCAAGCTCCGGCATGACCGGGATCGATACCTTGCCAAGCGCCGCCGACTCCAGTCCAACGGCAGCCGCGCTTCCAAACGGAAGCTGAAGGCTGTCTCTGGCAGGGAGCAGCGGCATGTCCGCCATGTTAACCATGAGGTCAGCAAAACCATCGTCGCGCAAGCCCTTCAAGCTGGGGCCTCCACCCTCCGCATGGAGGATCTCACCCACATCCGGGACCATGTCAAGGCAGGGCGCCGGGTGAGGACGAGGCTGCATCGCTGGGCCTTCCGCCAGCTTCAGGACTTTGTCCAGTACAAGGCCGAAGCCGCTGGTCTCAAGGTGGAATTCGTGGAACCGGCTTACACCTCCCAGACATGCAACGCCTGTGGAGGACTTGGAACACGGGTGAAGCATCGCTTTACCTGTACCTGTGGGAACCTGGCACACAGCGACGTCAATGCGAGTCGGAACATAGCCAGGTTTGCTGGACTTTCCAGTTCGGCAAGGGGCGTTGTAAACCGTCCTGAATTCGCGCATCGGGCTCGTCCTGGTGCAGTGGAAAGCTCCTTCCTTTAGGAAGGGGTTGTTTACGGCGATCATTGAACCATGAATCCGTCCGGCCGGCGCCCCGTCCCAGGGCCGCTCCGTCTACACTGGGGGCACGCCGCCCCCGGAGTTGCCCATGACCCTGCTCTACGCCGTCCTGCTTGGCCTGGTGCAGGGCATCACCGAGTTCCTCCCGGTTTCCAGCACCGCCCACCTGACCCTGGCGGAGCACCTGCTGCTGCGCCGGAGCATGCCGCTGGCCTTCGACGTGCTGCTGCACCTGGGGACCCTGCTCGCCCTGGTGGTGTATTTCCGAGGGGAGCTGGCGCGCATGGCCCGGGGCCTCCTGGGCCGGGATGCGGAAGGCCTCCGGCTTGCCGGGTGGCTCCTGGTGGCCATGGTGCCGACGGTGGCCCTAGGCTTCGCCACCCGTCCCATGAAACAGGCGGCCAAGGACCACCTCTGGGTCTACGGGGCCGGCCTGCTGCTGACGGCCCTGCTGCTCTTCACCGCCAATGCCAGGGCCAGGCGCCGCCCCGGCCGCGAGCTGGGGGCGGTGGGGCCATGGGACGCCCTGGCGGTCGGCTCCATCCAGGGGCTGGGCGGCGGGTTCGGCCTGTCCCGCAGCGGGTCGACCCTCTCCGTGGGGGTTCTGGGCGGCCTGAGCCTGCCGGCCTCGGTGCGGTTCAGTTTCCTGCTGGGCATCCCCACCATCGCCGGGGCGGCCGCGCTGGAGGGCTCCAGGCTCCTGCTGCCGCTGCTGCGGCACCAGGCGCTGCCGCCGGAGCTGGCCTTCCCCCCCGGCTCCATCGACCCGGGCCCGGCCTGCGCGGTGGCCGTGGTGGTCTCGGCGCTCTCGGGCTACCTGGCCATCGGCCTGCTGGACCGGTTCACCCGCAGGCCCAGGCTGAACCCGTTCGCCTTCTATTGCCTGGGCCTGGGCGCGCTGCTGCTGGGGACCGGTCTGCTGGCCGGGCCGGGCGCGGGGTTCCCATGATCCGCCTGGAGGACCTGCACAAGACCTTCCTGGTCAAGGACAAGCGCACCCACGCCCAGCGGCGGATCGAGGCGGTGCGGGGCATCTCCCTGGAGGTGGGGCCCGGCGAGATCTACGGCCTGCTGGGCCCCAACGGCGCCGGCAAGTCCACCACCCTGCGCATGATCGCCGGGCTCATGCGGCCGGACCGGGGCCGCATCGAGGTCTGCGGCGTGGACACGGTGCGCCGGCCGGAGGAGGCCAGGGCCTTGGTGGGCTATCTCTCCACCGACCTGGGCGTCTACAGCCGCTTCACCCCCCGGGAACTGCTCAGGCTGTTCGGGGAGTTCCAGGGGCTGGACGCCAGGGTGGCGGAACGCCGCGGCATGCACCTGCTGGAGGAACTGGACCTGATGGATTTCGCCGATGTGCGGATGGAGGGGTTCTCCGGGGGGCAGAAGCAGAAGGTCTCCATCGCCCGGGCGCTCCTGCACGACCCCAGGGTGGTGATCTTCGATGAGCCCACCACCGGCCTGGATGTGCTCACCGCCAAGACCGTCCTGGACCTGCTCCGGGTCATGAAGGCCGAGGGGCGCGCGGTGGTGGTGTCGACCCATGTGATGCCCATGGTGGAGGCCATTTGCGACCGGGTGGGCATCATCTTCGACGGCGGGCTGCACGGTGACGCTCCGCCCCGGGAGATCCTGGCCCGCTGGGGGGTCGGCAGCCTGGACGAAGTGTTCTTCAAACTGGCGGAGGCACGCGCATGAACGGCGCCCTGCTCATCCTCAAGAAGGAGTACCTGGAGCTGTCCAAGGACCGCCGGACCCTGTTCTTCACCTTCGTCATGCCGCTGATTCTCTATCCGGTGATCTTTTTCATGATGAGCAGGCTGGGGAGCCAGGATGCCGCCGCCCGGAGCGGGCGGCCCAGCCGGGTCTGCCTGACCGACCCTTCCCAGGTGCTGGGACAGCCGCTGCGGGCCGAGCCCAAGCTGTTCCAGGTGGTGCCCCGCCCGCCCGGGGACCTCAGGCAGGCCCTCCGGGACCAGAAGGTGGAACTGTCCCTGGAGGTGGACCCGGACGGGGCGGCGAAACTGGCCCGCTCGGAAACCCTGGCGGTGAAAGTCCTGTACGACGACAGCGACGAATCCTCGAAGCTGGCCCTGGACCGGTTCAAGGGGCTGCTGGGACGGCAGGAGACGGTGTGGGTGCAGGCGCGCCTCGGTCGCCTGGGGGCCTCCCCCCAGCTGGCCGTGCCGGTGAAGCTGGAGACGGTGGAGGCGGGGGGCATGAGCCTGTTCCTGGGTAAACTGATTGGCTCCTTCCTGCCCTACCTGCTGATGATCATGATGTACGCGGGCGCCATGCAGCACGGGATCTACGCCACGGCCGGAGAGAAGGAGCGGGGCACGCTGCTCAGCCTGCTCTCCACCCGGCTGCCCCGGACCCAGATCATCATCGGCAAGCTGCTGTACATTTTTTCCATCGGCATCCTTTCCGCCCTGGTCAACCTGCTGAGCATGGCCCTGTCGGTGGGGCGCCTGGTGGCCACGGCCGACGCCCACCCGGCCGCCGTCACCGGCGTCGCCGCCCTGGCAACCCCGTCCGCCCTGGGCCTGACCTTCCTGCTGATGGTGCCGCTGGGGCTGTTCTTCGCCAACTTCATCCTGCTGGGCGGGATCCAGGCCAGGAACACCCTGGAGGCCTCCACCGCCCTCACCCCGGGCATTTTCGTGGTGGTGTTCCTGGGCGTCTTCTCCATGGCCCCGGGGATCGAGAAGCTGGCCTGGCTGCCCTACGTGCCGGTGTTGAATGTCAGCCTGGCCATCCGCAAGTTGTTCAGCCAGCAGGCCAATGGCTTCGAATACCTGGTTGCCCTCGCCATGACCCTGGTGCTGGCCGGCTTGATGACCTGGATCTCCACGCGGATGCTTAACCGGGAGTCCGCCCTATTTAGAGTATAGTTGTTTACGTTGATTCATCAGGGGACTTAGCATGGCAACCAAGACCAAGACACCCGCAACATCGGCCCCGGAAGCGGTGAAGCCGGTGGAAAAGTTGTTCTCAGAAGGACTTGAACACCTGGATGCGGGCAGGCTGGTCGAGGCCGCCGCGGTGTTCACCGAGGTTCAGGCGGAAGCGATGAAGCAGGAACGCCTGAACTTGGGCCGCACGGCCCGGGGATATTTGACCGCCATCCAGGCCCGGCTCCAGGAGCAGGGAGAACCGGGGCGGGAAACCGCGGAATTGTCTGCCCAGCTTCTGCTCAATAAAAAGAACCCGGCGGCGGCCCTGGAACTGCTGGACAAGACCCTTGCCGCCCACCCGGAGCGGGCCAAGCTGCACTACCTGAAGGCGGTGGCCCACGCCCAGGCCGGGCAGGGGCAGGAGTCCGCCGACGCCCTGGCCAAGGCGGCAGAACTCGACGCCGATATCCTGTTCCAGTTCCGATTGGAACCGGATTTCGACAGCCTGAGGCATTCGGGGCCCTTCGCGACCCTGCCTCGAGTCTGATCTAAGGTGGATGGCGGAAGGGCCCTGCACGCCGATCTGCCCCTGAAGGTGGTGGCCATCGGGGGCGGCACCGGGCTCGCGGCGCTCCTGCGGGCGGTCAAGCCCGAGGCGTGCCGCTCCCGGGATCCCTGGAAGCTCACCGGCATCGTCACGGTGTCCGATGACGGGGGGTCCAGCGGGCGCCTGCGCGACGAGCTGGGGGTCATCCCCCCGGGGGATCTGCGCAACTGTCTGTCGGCCCTCACCCGGGAAGAGTCGGTCCTGTCCGACCTGCTGAACTACCGGTTCAAGGGGGACGGGTCGCTGGCGGGCCACTCCCTGGGCAACCTGATGCTCCTGGCCATGGCCGACCTCACCGGCGACTGGGTGCACGCCATCCGCCAGCTTTCCGGGGTGCTGGTCACCGCGGGGCGGTTGTACCCCTCCACGGTGGTGCCGGTGGTGCTCCGGGCGGAGGACATGGAGGGGCACAGCTACCGCGGCGAGACCGCGGTGAGCACGGCCCATCCGCCCCTGGCCCGGCTCTGGGTGGAACCCCTGGACGCCGAGCCCCTGCCCGAGGCGGTCCTGGCCATCCTCCAGGCCGACCTCATCCTCCTGGCCCCGGGCAGCCTGTACACCTCCACTATCGCCTCCCTGCTCATCCACGAGCTGAAGAGCGCGGTGGTCCGCGCCGGCCTGCCGGTGATCTACGTGGCGAACCTGATGACCGAGCCGAGCGAAAGCGTCGGGATGGACCTGGAGGCCCACGTGGCCGCCATCCAGGCCTTCGCCGGCATCGCCCTGACCGTGGTGGTCGCCAACACCGCGCCCCTGCCCGCCGCGCTCCTGCGACGCTATCTCAAGGAGGGCGGCTCGCCGCTGCTGGCCCCGTCCGCCACCCTGTGCGGGGTGCCGGTGATGGCCCAGCCCCTGCTCGATCCGGAGGCGGAGATGGCGAGACACCATCCGGTGCTCCTGAACCGGGCCTTGCGCGAGGTGATCGCATCGCTGTAGCGCCGGGGCCCGTTTCCGATGACAATGGGGAGTGCTCCCGGAGGCGCCCGGGGAAGCGGATGTTCGTGGCAGCAGGCAGCGGAGCGGGTTGATGGGACTGAAGGGCGATCTTTCCACCATGGGGCTGGAGGACATCCTCCAGTGGCTGGCGGTGGGCAAGAAGTCCGGCATCCTTGAGCTCAAGGGCTTCCTCCACACCAAGCGGGTCTCCTTCCAGGACGGCAAGATCACCAGCGTCTGGTCTTCGGATCCGCGGGAGTACCTGGGGCAGTACCTGCTCGCCTTCAACCGGATCACCGAAGAGCAGCTGCGCGAAGCCCTGGCCACCCAGGAGGACGAGAACCAGCTCCTGGGGCGGATCCTGGTGAACCGCCAGCTGGTGACCGAGGTGGAGATCCGCCGCATCGTCCAGCTCAAGGTGGAGGAGTCGATCTTCGACACCTTCCTGTGGCCCATGGGCACCTTCGAGTTCCATGACGGCCAGCCCCCCCTGCAGAAATCCATGCTGCTCACCCTCGACGTCACCGGCATCGTCCTGGAGGGCGCCCGGCGCATGGACGAATGGAAACGCATCCGCAAGGTGATCAAGGGCGGGGACGCGGTCCTGGCCGCCATCCCCGAAGCCATCGCCGACCGGCTGCCCCTGTCCCCCGAAGACGCGGACATGCTGTCCCGGCTGGACAGCTACAAGACCATCGACCAGCTCGTCATCGAGATGCGGGTGCCGGAGTTCAAGGCCAACAAGCTGCTGTTCGACCTCTTCGAGAAGGGGATGGTCAACATCCTCGAGCCCGGGGGCAAGCTGGGCGACCACTCCAGCCTCCAGCTCCAGCGGGCCCGGCAGCTGGTGGAGAAGCAGAAGCTGGAAGAGGCCCAGGGCGAGCTGAGGCAGCTGCTCCAGGAGCAGCCCAAACTCCAGGAGGCCACCCGCATGCTCCAGGTGGTGGAGCACCTGCTGCAGGAGAACGCCATCGACGAGCGCCTGGTGCCGGAGCTGGCGGTGACCATCGAGGACCTGATGCAGGCGCAGCTCGGGCCCAACGAGGCCTTCCTGGCCACCCGGGTCAACGCGGTCTGGAGCATCCACGACATCATCTCCATCTCGCCTTTTCCCCAGGATGAATGCCTGGCCATCTTCTCCAAGCTGCTGAAGCGTGGGATCCTCAAGGTACAAAAACAATCGGGAGGCTCCCAGCCGGAATTCGGGCGGTGAGGGCTTCCTTCAGCGGAGGGCCGATGCGCGTCTTAATCCCCTTGATCACTGCCTTCGTCATCGTGATGTCCGGAGTGTCCGCCTCAGCCATCGCCAAGCCCAAGGTCACCGTGGCCCAGCTCCAGGCGCAGCTCAAGAAGCTCACCGCGGAGCGGGACGAGCTCAAGGACCGGCTGGCCGCCACCGAGAGCCTCCAGGAGGACCTGGCCGCCGCCCAGAAGAGCCGGGACATGGCCCGCCAGGAGACGGACAGCATCCACAAGGAACTGGACCAGATGAAGAGCGCCCTGGCCGAGAACCAGGGCAGCGCCGACATCATCCTGAAGGAACTGCAGAAGGCCAAGGAGGACCTCGCCGCCTCCCAGGCCAGCGTGGAGACCCTGCGCAGCGCCGTGGCCGAGGCCAAGGAGAAGCAGGCGGCCCCTGCCAGCGAAGGCACCCTGGTGCCCATCACCCCCGACATCGTCCCGGCCCGCCCCCTGAACCTGAGCCGGGTCACCCCCAAGGCCAAGCATGTGAGCCGCGGGGTGGTGGTGGTCAACGTCCTGGTGAGCGAAAGCGGCGACGTGCTGGACTCCCGGCTGCTCCAGGGCCTGCCGGGGACGGGCGAATGGTATGACAAGGCCAATGCCGCCTGCGTGGACGCGGCCAAGCGGATCGTGTTCGACCCCGCCCGGGCCGCCGACGGCAAGACCAAGGTGCGGGTCTGGCAGGGGGTGGGGTTCCTGCTGGATTGATTGGCATGTTCAATTATTTTGCTGGTCCTGCCCGGGATTGAACCATAATCCGGGGCGGGCTCTGGGTGCGGAGCGAGCCCGGCCTGGGTTCCGTGTTCAAGCTGTTCCTGCCGGCGATCAGAACTGCCCCTTGAACGCGTCGAACTCCCCCCGCAGCGCGGCCAGGGCGGCGGAGAGCTGCTCCACCTGCCGCTCCAGCTGCTCGACCCGGTCGAACCGCGGGGCAGCGGCGGCGGCGGGTTCGTGCCATTCCACCGGGCCGCCCAGGAGCTGGGCGATACGGGTCTCCTTGGTGCCGGGGGCCCGGGGCAGGCGCAGGGCGAGCGGCGCCGGCTCCGCCTCCTGCAGGAGCGACAGCGCGGCGTCCACCTCCACCAGATCCTGGAAGGCGTACATCCGGGTGCAGCGGCTGCGCAACTCGCCGGCAGTCTGGGGCCCGCGCAGCAGCAGCTCGGCCAGGATGGCGGCCTCCTGGACCGACAGATTGAGCGCTTCGGTGAGGCGCTGGGCATACTTGAGGGTCCGGGAGCCGGCGGCGTGGACGGTGGCGGCGCAGCGCTTGTCCCGCAGGCCGTCCAGGGCCGCCTCCACGGCGGCGGCATCCACCTGCAGCACCGGGTCGCGGTTGGTGGACTGGTTGCAGCCGTTCACCAGGGCGTTGAGGGTCAGAGGATAGTACTCGGGGGTGGAGAGCTCCTTTTCCAGCAGAACCCCCAGGACCCGCAGTTCAAGAGGCTCGAGCGGCAATTCCGGCATGGGGCTGACTCCATTTCTTCATTTTAGCAGCCGTTACGGAGCTTGCTCCGTTACGGCTGCTTATGCCAAGCCGAATGCCTAATCAAGACGCAATCTAACGGTGCTAAGTCCTGTAAGGCGAAAGGCAAAAGCCTCGGGCCAAAATTGTTGTATCAGGCCCGAAATGGCCTACCTTGGGGGCCAGGAGGCAGTTCATGTTCGCGGAAAGCATCCCCGCCATGCCCGGTGCGGCCGACCCCTCGGCCCTGGCCTTCCGCACCTTCCTGGCGGTGGCCGAGCGGCTGGCGCTGCCGGTGAGGGAGCGCCTCGCCCTCCTGGGCATCGCCAAGAGCACCTACACCGTGTGGCTCAAGCGCCAGGAGCAGGACGACCTGCGCGACGTGGACGGGGACAAGCTGGACCGGATGGCCCTGGTGCTGGGCATCTATGAAATGGCCGGAGCCGTCTTTCCCGACGGGGTGGCCTGGCTCACCCGGGCCAACCGGGCCCCGGCCTTCCAGGGCCGGCGCCCCCTGGACCGGATGCTGGACGGGCGCATGGAGGATCTCCTGGAGACCCTCTCCTACCTCAAGACCGCCTCCATGGGGCTGTTTTGATCCACGCGCACTTCCTCAACCATCCCTGGCACCAGCTGAAGTTCCTTTCGGTCTCTCCCCTGTCCCAAATGGTGCCGCCGGCGGACGGGCCGGAACTGGCCGGCCTCCTGGCCCGGGTGGGCGTGTTCCGGCCCTGGCCACCGGGTCCGGGCAACGCCGACCGGCTGCCCCACCTGCGGGCCTGCCTGCGGATGCCGGGCCGGGGCCCCCGGAGCCGGTTCTGCGACGGCAGCTTCCGCTCGGTCAACGCCGGCAAGAATCTGGCCACCTGCCGGGCCGAGATCGCCTTCCACCATGGCCGGGCCCTGCGGGACAGCGGGGAGCCGCCCGGCGCCGCCCGCATCTTCGAGGTCCTGGCCATCCGGGTGGGTGGCGACTATGTGGATGTGCGCAAGGGGCATGACGACCTGCACCGGCCTGAGGAGTACGGCCCGCCCCAGGCCTTCGGCCGCCTGGTCAAGGCCGGCGGGGAGGCCGGGATCGTCTACCGTTCGGTGCGCCGCCGGACCGGGGAATGCCTGGCCATCCTGGACGGGCAGGGGGTCAAGGCCTGCGCCCTAAGGGAACTGGTCGTCCTCCGCTGGGACGGGGAGCGGCTGATCTAACAAAAGGAGTAATTAATCAATCCTGCAGGTGACATCCCCCTGGGCCCACGCCTGGCAGCCCAGCCGCTGGTCGGGATTGGCCTTGAGCACCTTCAGGATCCGCGCCTCCGCCGTGCCCATGGGGGTGAGGTGGGCCGCGCCGTCCTCCACGGTGATGACGCAGGTGCCGCAGCGGGCGTGGCCGCCGCAGCGATGGGTGAGGTCCACCTCGCCCTTGGCCGCCGCCGACAGGATCGAGGCCTCCCGCTCCAGGGCGATCTCGCCGATGTGCTTGCCTTTGAACACGACTTTGAACATGAACGCTCACAAGGGTAGGAAGGACTGGAATGGATGGGTCTCTCCTGGCCAGTCTAGCACCGTGGGACCTCGGTTTGACTGGGCGTCTGGGCTGGGCACTAGCAGCCGTAAGGTCGCAAGCGACCTGACGGCTGCTCTGCAGTTTGGACTTTTCGTCCGGTCCAATCATTCCCTGCCGGTGGCTCCGGAATCGTTCGTTCCGGTGCCCCGGGTTCGCGCCGACCCATTTCGGGTCCCCCGGCCAAGCGCCGACC
>Ga0302320_10024264_pt1 | contig 11849 bp, 12 predicted proteins | sample Bog_T0_3_FD_202130 | JGI IMG/M metagenome (GOLD analysis project Ga0302320, IMG submission 202130) | Peat permafrost microbial communities from Stordalen Mire near Abisko, Sweden - Bog_T0_3 | ecosystem: Environmental > Terrestrial > Soil > Wetlands > Peat | place: Sweden: Abisko, Stordalen Mire... | reverse complement strand
CAGCGCGAGGATCACCCCGTACTCTTCGGAGTCGGCCGCTTCGGGCGCGGGTACGAAGCCCGCGCGCTCGAATTCGAGCCCCTTGTGCACCAGTAGCGTCGCGTCGCCGCCGTCGTCGAGGATCATCGTGGGTCCGTCGAAACCGGGCCAGCGCAGTAACTGTTCGGTACACCACCAGTACTCCTCGAGCGTCTCGCCCTTCCACGCAAACACGGGCACGCCCTGGGGGTCGGCGGCCGTCCCGTGGGGACCGACGACGACGGCCGCGGCGGCGTGGTCTTGGGTCGAGAAGATGTTGCAGCTGACCCAGCGCACGTCGGCGCCGAGCGCGACGAGGGTCTCAATCAAGACGGCGGTTTGGATGGTCATGTGCAGGGAGCCGGCGATGCGCGAACCCGCGAGAGGCTTCGAGCCACCGAACTCTTCGCGCATGGCCATGAGGCCGGGCATCTCGTGTTCCGCGAGGGTTATCTCGGCGCGACCGAATTCGGCGAGCGAGAGGTCCGCAACTTTGAAGGTAAAGGCGTCAGAGGTCATGATGCTCCTAGGAGTTCGAAGTTTCCAGGCGCCGACCTCTGTCGTTGTCGCCTAGAGCAATGATACCAAAGCAACTCACACGCCGATGCGGAACTCCACGACGTCCCCGTCACGCATGACGTACTCCTTGCCCTCGACGCGGGCCTTGCCCGCGGAGCGCACCGCGGCCATCGAACCGGCCGCGACCAGGTCGTCGAAGGAGACGACCTCGGCCTTGATGAAGTGTTTTTGAAAGTCGGTGTGGATCTCGCCCGCCGCTTCGGGGGCCGTTTCGCCCTGGTGGATGGTCCACGCTCGCGCTTCCTTCGGTCCCGCGGTCAAGAACGTCTGGAGTCCGAGCGTCGAGAAGCCGACGCGCGAGAGCTGGGCGAGGCCGGACTCGTGCTGACCGTAGGACTGGAGTAGTTCGAGCGCTTCGTCGTCGTCGAGTTCAGAGAGCTCCGCCTCGACCTTCGCGCACAGCACCACACTGGGCGACGGTGCCACCGATGCTCTGAGTGCGTCACAGCGATCTTCGTCCCCGAGGGTGGCCTCATCGACGTTGAAGACGTAGATGAAAGGCTTGTCCGTAAGGAGGTGAAGGTCGTAGAGGAGGGTGCGGTCGAGTTCCTTGCCGAGTTGGGAGATCACGCGCCCGTCGTTGAGGGCGAGTTGGGTTTTTTTGACCTCGGCGAGTTTCACCGCCGCGTCGCCCCCTCGCTTGGCGTCACGCTCCAGCCGGGCGGCGGCGCGCTCGACCGTCTGGAGATCCGCGAGGATCAGCTCGGTCTCGATGGTCGCGACGTCACTCGCCGGATCGATGCGCCCATCGACGTGGATGACGTCGTCGTCCTCAAAGACGCGCACGACCTCGCAGATGGCGTCCGATTCACGAATGGCCGCGAGGAACTGGTTGCCCAGACCTTCGCCGGTCGATGCGCCGCGTACGATGCCCGCGATGTCCACGAAGGTGACGGTCGCCGAGATGATCTTCTCTGAGTGGAATAACTCCGCGAGCACGCCGAGGCGCGCGTCGGGCACCGCCACGATGCCGACGTTGGGTTCGATGGTGGCGAAGGGGTAGTTGGCCGCCAGGACGTGGTTCTTCGTCAGCGCGTTGAAGAGCGTTGATTTTCCGACGTTGGGGAGGCCGACGATACCGATGGACAGGCCCATAGAAGAGTCCAGGCTACTGGAAGGAGATTTCCTCGATGTCGCAGCGACCCTAGGCGATCTCCTTCAACACCCCGTCGTCAATCTCCAGGCGACGGTCGGCCTGCCGGGCGACTTTCTCATCGTGGGTCACGACCAGCACGGTCGCGCGCTGGCTCGTCGCGGCGTTGCGAAGGAGCTCGACGATCTTCTGTCCGGTCGACTTATCGAGGCTGCCCGTCGGCTCGTCGGCGAGGATCAACTGGGGCTTCGCGGCGAAGGCCCGCGCGATGGCGACGCGCTGTTGCTCGCCACCGGAGAGTTTCGCGGGGCGCCGTTCTCCCTTGTCCTCGGAGAGTCCAACCATCGTGAGCATCTCGGTGGCCCTCGCGTCGCGATCCGCTTTGGGCCAGTGCGCGTACTCCAACGCCAACAGGATGTTCTCCTTCGCGCTGAGATTGGGGATCAGGTTGAACTGTTGGAAGACGAAGCCGACCTGGCGCGAACGGTACTTCGTACGTCCGGCCGAATCGAGGTTGGCCAGTTCGACGCCGTCTAGGTCGATGCTGCCCTGGTCGGGTGCGTCGAGGAGCCCGAGCAGGGCGAGCAGCGTTGACTTGCCGCTGCCGCTGGCCCCGATGATGGCGACCATCTCCCCATCGTTGGCGTTGAACGAGACGTCCGAGACTGCGTGCACCTCACCGGCGCCGGTGTGGAACGTCTTGTCGAGATTATGGACTTTGAGCACTACTCACTCCTCAAAACTTCGGCGGGACGAATTCGAACGATGGTGCCGGTTGCGACGCTCGATCCGAGGGCGGCGATCACGATGGCGAAGAGGAAGCAGAACGCGAGCGTGGACCAGCCGACCGAGGTGTGCAGGGTCGTCAGGGTATTGCTGAAACCACCGAAGTGAAGTCCCGAGCGCGACGGAAAGGCTCCCGCGCCACCCGAGGGCGGCGTGAAGCCGCTGCCACCTCCACGGAAACCGCCGGGGCCGCCGCGCACGAAGCCGCCCGCCGCAGTAGTGCTGTTACTCGTCGCGCTGACGAGCGCCGACGCGATGGGACTGCTCAAGAGAATGCCGCCCACGAGACCCACCACCGCGCCGAGCACCGTGAAGGTCGTTGACTCGGAGATGAACTGACCGATAATCGAGCCGTCGGGCGCGCCGAGGGCCTTTAGAACGCCGATCTCACGACGCCGTTCGCGCACGATCATGAGCATCGACAGCAACAAGATGAGCGCCGCGCCGATGACCGAGCCGACGAGGGTGTAGGTAGTGATGGTCTTCACCGAGTTGAGGGGCGCCAATTGGCTCGCGACGGTCGCTTCCGTCGAGGTCACCGTGGCCTTGGAGCCGAGCTGGGCTTGGATGGCCTTCGTCACGCTTGAGACGTTGTCGATGTTGTTGACGGTAACGATGGCCGTGGAGACCTCGCCCGACGCTGACGCCAACCTTTGGAGCGTCGCTAAGGGCATGAGGACGTCGGAGTCGGCAAAGGTCGAGCCCGAGGTGTAGATCCCCACGACCGTGATGGTCGTTCCGTAGGCCGTGAACGTGGAGCCAACCTTAAGCTTGTTGTCCGTCGCCAACGTGTTGCCGATCACGGCGACGTCCGCACTGGACGTGGGGGAGAACGCCGTGCCCGAGGTGAGCTTTTCGGCGCCGCCACCGTTGAAGCCACCCACGACCGCGTTGCCCGGGTCGTTGGTCCCGATGACGCGGATCGACGGGGTGAATGTCCCCGATCCGCCAAAGCCGCCCGTGGTACCGCCGGCGCCGCCACCAAAGGTTGGAGCACTGAGCGACGTCTTGGTCGAACTCAACTGTTCGCTCAAGGACTCCTGCAGCGAGACGACATTCTTCAGGTCCAAGAGAGCGTTGACCTTGCTGGCCTTGAGCGGCGTGCCGTTACCGGCGAATCCGAAGGCTCCCGCGGGGGAGACCGTGATGGTCGTCCCGGTCGAGGACCGAACTGAGCTGATCTTGGACTCGACCGCGCTTCGTGCGATGAGCATGGAGATCGACAGGGCGATGGCCACGGCCAAGATGACGACCACGCCGACCGAGCGCATGGTGTTGCGGAAGGCGTTGCGCACGCCTCGACGCAGAGAGTTCACTGGTGTTCCTTTCGGCTCGCTACGGCGTTCATACTTCTCGGCCCGCTGCAAGCGCGGAACAAACCGCGCTAAGAGCGAAGTAAGAATCGACATCCGTCCCTCTACGGACTCACCTACAGTCGAGGACGTGAACGAACTCCCCGTGAGCGAAGGAACGATTCCATTTCGCGAATTTGAGACCTGGTACCGCGTGACCGGCGACCTCAACTCCGCGCTCACGCCCCTCGTCGTGGCACACGGCGGGCCGGGCTGCTCGCACGACTACCTCCTCTCCCTGGCGGAGCTCGCGCGCTCCGGGCGAGCGGTCGTGCACTACGACCAACTCGGCGGGGGGCGTTCGACCCACCTGCCAGACGCGGAGCGCGACTTCTGGACGGTTGAGTTGTTCTTGGAGGAACTTGACAATCTCCTCGTGACACTCGGGATTGCTGCTCATTACCACCTGCTCGGTCAGTCCTGGGGCGGGATGCTCGGCGCGGAGCACGCCATTCGCCAACCGTCGGGTCTTCGCGCACTGGTGCTCAGCAACTCGCCAGCCTCCATGGACCTCTGGGTGAGCGAGGCACTGGTCCTACGTTCCCAGATGCCCCCCACGATCGCCGAGGCGCTCGACCGTCACGAGGCTGATGGATCGACGAACGACCCCGAATACCTGGCGGCGACCCAGGCCTACTACGACGAGCACGTGTGTCGGGTCGTGCCGAACCCACCCGAGGTTGTGCGCACTTTCGAGATCATGTCGCACGACTCGACGGTCTACAACACGATGAATGGCCCCAACGAGTTCTTCTGCATCGGCACATTGCGAGGCTGGACGGTCGTCGAGCGCGTGCGCGACATCCTCGCCCCGACGCTCCTGCTCTCGGGCCGTCACGACGAAGCGACGCCCGCGACGATCCAACCCTTCCTCGACAACATTGCCGACGTGCGGTGGGAGATCTTCGAGGACTCGAGCCACATGCCCTTCGTTGAGGAGCCCGAACGCTACCGAGCGGTCGTCGAGGAGTTCCTCGCCGCTCACGACGCCGACTGAACGAGCGGTCCTCGCCCGTAGGGTTGGCTCGTCACTTCGACGTCGACTGGAGAATCACATGACCGAGCTTTTGGAACCACTGCGCTACTCGGTGGAACAGCTTCGCTCGTTGATCGAGCCCTTGAGTCCCGAGCAACTGAGAATGTCGGCGTACCCCAAGGAGTGGACCATCGCCGACGTCCTCTCACACCTGGGGTCGGGGGCGGTCATCTTCGTGCAGGGCATCGACAGCGCGGTCACTGGCGACGCGGCGCCCGAGGGGTTCAACCAGTCCGTGTGGAATGAGTGGGACGCGAAGTCGCCCGAGGCGCAGTGGGCCGACCTGCCCGCCGCCGACGAGGCGGTCATCGCGCGTCTTTTGGCACTGAGCCCCGAAGAACGAGCGCGAATAAAAGTTAGCCTCGGTCCCATCGAGTTGGACTACGACGGCTTCGCCGGTCTGCGCCTGAGCGAACACGCGTTCCACACGTGGGACGTCGAAGTGGCCTTGGACCCCGGGGCCGTCCTCCCGACCGAAGTCGTCGACTCGTTGCTGGGCGTTCTCCAGATGGTCGCTCGATTCGCGGCGAAGCCCAATGGTTCGACGGCTACCTACGTCGTGCGGACCGAAGATCCGGTGAGGACCTACCGCATTGAACTCACGCCCGAGGCGGCGACGCTGAGCGAAGTTGTGGGGGAGGAGCCGGCCGACGTGCGTTTGCCGGCGGAGGCCTTCCTCCGTCTCGTGTACGGGCGCCTGGACCCCGAGCACACTCCGGTGGACGTCGAGGGCGCGGAGCATCTCGACGAACTACGGAGCGTCTTTCCGGGATTTTGATCCTCGCGTCAGGTGGTTCAGGTGACGCGGCGACGACGCGCTACTTCGGCAAGATGATGTCCGAGAAGGGAATCGCGACGGTCGTCGTGCCCCATTTCGTGAAGTAGAGCAGTCCGGACGTTCCCGTGGGCCCCGACATCGCATAGGGCAGCGGGTCCTTTCCTTCGGTCACGTAAAGCGTCGTCGTGGCAAAGCCCTTTCCCGTGACGAAGAAGTTCGACGCCGCTTTGAGCTCGATCACTCGAACGCCGTTCAACGTGGTGGTGGCTTTGTAGGACACCTTGTGGCTCCATCCGTTGGGCGCGAACGAGAAGAGCTGTTTGACGGTTTGCGCGGCGTTGGGCGACGCAATGTTGTCGTAACGGGGGTCCTTCGAGGTCACCTTGTACCAGAGGTCGACCTCGTCCTTGTTAGGCGACTTCACGTCGAGGGCTTGTTTTAACATGGCGACCGTCGTCGCCTTGACGAAGCAGTACTTCTTGCCGAGCGGTGAGACCTCGTAAAAGGTACCGAGCTTTCCCTCCGTCGTGAGTCCTCCGTTGCCCGCCGGTGAGAAGCCACCGTCCAGCGTGACGGTGGTCCCCGACGCGCTCACCGCCCCCGAAAGGGTCACGCTCTTTTGACTGGCACCGTCGGCCAGGGCTGCACTCAGCGTCGTCGTGGCGCTCACCTTGGCGGCGCTGGCGCTCAGTGCATATAGAGGGGCGCAGAGCACCGTCACGGCAACGAGTGAGCGAGTGAGGGTGCGCGACATGGTCATCTCCCGTACTGGGTCAGTTTGAGGCTCCACCAACGCTACTGCCACCCGCGCTGGAGCCCGGGTCGGGTTCGAGGCGTTACTGCGACAGCGTCAGCCAGCGTTCTTCCGCGGCGCTGAGATCTCTTTGCGTCGTCGCGAGTTCGCTACCCAGTCGAGTCAGTTCTTCGTGGCCACTTGACGCGAGGAGCTTTTCGGTGAGCGTGGCCTTTCTTCGCTCGAGGCGCGACATCTCCTTTTCCGCGTCTCGAATCGCTCGTCCCTTCGGCACCGTCGGGGAAGAGGCCGAGTCGCGCGCGTCTCGTGCACGGGCCGTGGTGCCCGTCGCGCGCGCGATCCACGCGTCGATGCCACCAGGCACGTCACTCATCGTGGCGTCCGCGTGCACTTCGATGAGGCGGTCCGTCGTGCGACTGAGAAAGGCCCGGTCGTGGGAGACCACCACCAACGTGCCGGGCCACTGGCTGAGGAACTCCTCGAGGAGACGGATGGTTTCGAGGTCGAGGTCGTTCGTTGGCTCGTCGAGGAAGAGCACGTTCGGGCGAGACGCCAAGGTCAAGAGCAACTGCAGGCGCCGACGTTCACCGCCCGAGAGTTCACGGGCCTTGGTCATCGGCAGTGCGCCGGTGAACCAGAAACGAGTCATCAGCGCGATGTCGCTTAAGGACCCCGGCGTGCCCTGGGGACCCGCGACGAGCTCTTGCACCGTGAGCTCCACGTCGTATGAGCCCCCACCTTGGTCGAGGTAGGCGGTGCGCACCGTTGGCCCCAGCTTCACGGTCCCCGTCGTCGGCGCCACTCGCTGGCTGAGCAGATTGAGGAACGTCGACTTTCCCGCTCCATTGGGGCCGACGACGCCCACCCGATCACCTGGACCGAGTTCTACGTTCACGTCGCGCAGGACCTCGGGGCCCCCCGCGTAGGCGAACGTCACGTGGTGCGCCTTGACCACGCTCGTCCCCAGACGTGGGAAGTCCGTGGCGAAGTCGAGGCTGCCGGTCCTCGCCGCCGCTTCCGGACGTCGGGCGAGGAGTCGCTGGGCGGCGTCGAGTCTCGCCTGGGGCTTGGTGGCGCGGGCCTTGACCCCACGTCGGAGCCACGCCAACTCGGTGCGGGCAAGATTACGGCGCGTCTGCTCGGCGGAGGCGGCCCGAGCCTCACGCTCGGCCTGAGCTTCGAGAAGGTGGGAGTAGCCGCCCGCGTGAATGAACGTCTTGCCACGATCGATCTCAACCATCCTCGTGGCCACCTGATCGAGGAGGAAACGATCGTGACTCACGAGCACGACGGCCCCTCGAAACGCCAGGATCTGTTGTTCAAGCCACTGGATTGCGACAAGGTCTAAGTGGTTGGTGGGCTCGTCGAGGATGATGACGTCACCGTTCTCGGCAAACACGCGAGCGAGCGCCACCCGTTTGAGTTGACCCCCCGAGAGTTGGTCCGTCGGGGTGTCGGCGGCGTCCAACATCGAGAGACGGTCGAGGGTCGCGTCGACTTGCCAGCCCGAGCCCAGGGTGTCACGCACCGTGCCCGAGGGCAGGGCCGGGATCTGGGGAAGGAAACCAACGCGCACGTCCCGACCGCGACGAACATCCCCCGAGTCCGGCGACAACGTTCCGGCAATGATGTGCAGGAGCGTCGTCTTGCCCACCCCATTGATGCCGACGACCCCGATCCGTTCTCCCGAAGAAATCGTCAAGGAGAGACCCTCGAGGAGCGTCCTATCGACACCTTGAAGGGTGACCTCTTGCAGATCAATGAGAATCGTCACGGAAGTTAGAGGTTAACGACCACGAGGACCTCGCCCCGCGTGCGGGCAGGCCCGGGGCAGCGAGGGCTTCGCCACTGCGCCACCGCTGGCACAACGGTGACTGCGCTCCAGGTTCACGCGAGCTCTACCGCCGTCCGCGCATGGCTTCGATCTCGTCGAAACGAAAGCATTCGGGCGCGTGGGCGTTGACCATTCCAGAGGCCTGCATCAGGGACAGGCAAATCGTCGGTCCGACAAACTTGAACCCGTCTTTGCGGAGTCGGGCGCTCATGGTGGCCGCGGCGGCGATGGTGTCGCCATCGGCGAGGCCCAGCGCCCAGAGATACTCAGAGAACGGGCCCTGGGTTCGTTGCACTTCGATGATTGCGCGCGCATTCGTAATCACCGAATCAATCTTCTGCCGATGTCGGATGACGCCCGCATCGCTCGCGATGACGTCGACGCTCGCGTCGTCGAAACGAGCAACCTCTGCGACGTGGAAGTCTCTGAATAACCGTCGGTACCCCTCTCGCCGACGAAGCACCGTTATCCAACTCAGTCCCGCCTGCGCGCCCTCGAGCGAGAGCAGTTCAAAGAGCGCGTCATCACCGCGTACCGGTACGCCCCAGTCGAGGTCGTGGTAGTCAACGTAGAGTTCGTCGTCACCGCACCAACTACATCTCGTTCGAGTGTCACTCACGGTTGCCCTCGCCCGTTCGTCAAATCGAGCGGCGGAGCACACCTTCGAAGACGAGTTCGGATGGTGTGTTCGACACGAGCTTGGGGACGATAGGGCACACCGCTACCCCCTCGCCGGTGTCGTTCGCATCCGTTTCCACCCCCGTGTCGCCAGTTGGATAAGGGCCACAGAGAGAGCGGCGATGACGAAGGATCCAACGATGTCGATCGGGTGATGGATGTGCGCCGCGACGCGGGCAACGCCGACGAGCAGGGCGATGAGTAGAAGTATTCCTCCGACGACTCGAGAATGGATGTAGATGGTGAAACCAAGAAAGGCGGTGAGGAGCGTGTGGTCCGAAGGGAATCCGTTGTCCGCCGAGTGCGCGATGAGTGGCACCACGCGTTCCGTGACGAACGGGCGCGTGTCGTAGTAAAGACTGCTCGCGACCGTCGAGAAGAGCAACGCGAGTGCTCCACCGGCCAGAAGTTGCCACACGAGCGTCACCTTCTCGTGGCGATGGGCAAGAAGCCAGTAGACGGCAACGATGGCGAGGCTGAGTAGAAAGAAATAGTCTCCGACGAATCTGATCAACCAGTGCATCTACGTACCGAAGGTACTCGTTGCCGCCAGGGACCGTGATGCCTTCGCGGCGGACGAGCGGAGGGAAGCCCGTTGTGCAAGGAGACGTGCTTCGAGTTGTCCCTCTACGATGCCCTGTCCGGCAGGGGCGGACACGTACGACATCGCCGAGTGTGCTGATCTTGGACGGTAGTACCTCAATCGCTTCAAGCGAGAGCGATTCGAGACCAGGAGAGCCGCCCATTCGGCGTGTCATTCCCCAAGCGTCTTGTCCGCCGCGACGGCGTTGAACACCACCGCGTCGAGGGGGCGATGCGGGTTGTCCGTCAGGGCGAGCGCGCTACTGTGACTCAAAGGACGCCAAGACCCCGCTCTCCTCTCGACTGACGGTGGGTCGGCGAGAAGCGAAAGGAATGTCGTGGCTCTCACCGAGGAAACCTCGCCCCCGCAGTCTTCGATACCATCGGACGACCCGAGCCGACAATTGACGATCGCTCGACCGGACCATGACGCGTCACTCTCCCATTTCGGCCTCGTCGGGGACACCTATACGATCCTCGTGACGGGTGATGACAGTGCCGGCAAATACACGCTCATTGATATGCACATCCCATCCGGAGGCGGACCTCCGCCGCACCGCCACGACTTTGAAGAGATGTTCAGCGTCCTCGAAGGAGAGGTTCAAGTCACGTTCCGGGGTGAGGAGTTGATCGCCCGGGCTGGTGAGACCATCAACGTTCCCGCGAATGCTCCGCACGCCTTTCGCAATGCCGGCGACCAGCCAGCCCGATTGCTGTGCATGTGCACCCCGCCCGGCCAAGAGATTTTCTTCGCCGAAGTGGGTACGCCAGTGGCGTCACGGACTGAGCCACCGCCCGCGCTCGATGAAGATGCTCAAGCAGCATTTATCGCCAAATCGAAGGCCCTCGCCCCTGAGTTCAAAACGGAACTGTTGTTGCCGAAGAGGTGAGCACAGTGGGGAGGCTCGATGAGGAGGGCTATGCAATACAGCAGACAGCACGTAGTTGAGACGTTGCGCCGCTCCGGGTTCCGCCAGGCTGCCGATGAGGCCACGGTGGAGTTGCCCGACCCGGTGGACGAGGAGTTCGTCGAGGAATGGGGAATGGAACGTGGCATTACGAGAGACGTCCTCATGAGCGCGATGGGCGGCAGCCCGTAAGAGACGTTGAGTAGATGCCCGCGTTGGACAGTGGCAGCGACTGACGGAAGTTGGCTCGTTGGGAAATGTGGCCACTCTTGGCCCGATCATGAGCCTCATTGGATCCAAGTTTTGCGGGGCTCCAACGCTCGAGAGACCTTTAAATCCGCCGACCGACCTCATAGAACGAGCGGGCCGGATTGCGCTCGTGTTCGGAATTGCTTAGCTGCCCTCGGGTGCTCGGATAGTTGTTGCGCCAGTGTTGAGAGCTTCATCGAGGTCAAGTTCAATCTCGTCACCGCGTACCACGCTTGGCGTCTCGCCGTCGACCTCAAGTTCCGTCATGGGGTCGTCACCGCCGGCGTCAGTCACATCGTCTCCCTCGGTGTCCTCGTCCACGTCGATCTCAATCGCGGGGCTGCTCGCGCTATACCCGCTCAAGAGATCCTCGGGATCAACTGAGCCCTGGACGAACTCACGCTCGGACTCATCTGGGTCGAGAAGCGCGGAATCACTTGAGATTTCCTCGCCATCCTCCTCGACGATCTCGTCAAAGATCTCGTCTTCAATTTCCTCTTCATCACCGACCATGGTGTCTCCCAACTCGCGACACCCACCGGGCACACGCTCTCACCCCGCCGCACGGCTCGCGTGCGACGACCTCTCACGAGTTCCGGGCTCGCTGTCTCAGGGTACCGGTTAACTGGCGTTCGGAATCAGGGGCAGCGCCGACCGAATTCGAGCGGAGGCGTCGCCGCAATGGACATCTGGAGCGATGCGGTTGCTTCGCAATCGCGAAACTTAGGCGGAGTCGCCCTGGTGGCTTTCGGGTGTGGTCTTGAAGAGATCACGCCAGTCGTTCTCAGAAATCTGTACACCAAACTCCTTGGCGGCTACTTTGATGCGTTCCCACGCGCGGTCTCTCTCTTCATCGCTGACGTCGGTCACTTGATCGAAGCGCGCAATGGCGTTTCGTACATGCGAAGCGTCTTCGAGTGGCTCCTTGCGCTCCTCTGGAAAGGCAAATTCTGACTGGGGCAGCTCGTTCCGCTCTTTCGTGTCAAGTGAATGCGAGCTGACGTCTGTAGGTGAGGCCTTTCTGACCCGCGCAGTCTTGGTTACTTTTGCGGTCTTTTTCACCTTGGCGGTCTTCTTCACCTTGGCGGCTTTCTTCACCTTGGCCACCTTCGTGACCTTCTTTGCACCCTTCGCCTTCGCGGTCTTGGCCAACTTCTTCGGCTTCGTCCCTACTGATGACTTCTTCACCTTGGCGGTCTTCT
>Ga0302320_10024263_pt1 | contig 11849 bp, 9 predicted proteins | sample Bog_T0_3_FD_202130 | JGI IMG/M metagenome (GOLD analysis project Ga0302320, IMG submission 202130) | Peat permafrost microbial communities from Stordalen Mire near Abisko, Sweden - Bog_T0_3 | ecosystem: Environmental > Terrestrial > Soil > Wetlands > Peat | place: Sweden: Abisko, Stordalen Mire... | reverse complement strand
CCGCAAGCCGCCACAACCCCTGCCCGCGCCCAAGGAGGTCTGGATCAACAAACCACAACCAACTCCAGAGAATAAAACTCAGTAAATTATGCTTCGAGGTGTCTCAAACACGTTGACACGCGCCGATACCGGCAAAAGTTCAGAAAACGACGATTTCAGATGATCGATGACAACATTGGGTTCCCCGGTCAATTGAAGGCCCCGATCTCATCGCTTTCGTATAATCAACCGCGGACGTTCAGTGTTCAGATCGCAGACGGCAACGACAAACCGCTTCCCGTCGAGGCTCCGTTGTTCATGGAAATCCAGTCATGGGACGCGTTGTTAGGTGAACGCAGTATTCCGAGGCCCGAGGAGAATCCGGGACGGACCATCCGTCTTCCAGTCCCGATTGGTTCCACATCCAGCCCGCCGTTTGTGGTCACCGCCATAAGCGAGAAGGGCGGAACCGTTCACCTCCTTGCCACGCTGAAGACGAACACCGGTGCCGTAGTTGCACAGAGCACTCTCTCGGTCGAAAGCAAGCCAGAATGGTGGCTGCCGGTTGCCATGGCAATTGCGGGCGCATTGCTATATGCGTTGTACCGGGTCCTTCAGGAAGATGACCTATGGAAGAATTGGAGGACGCTCCTGCCGCGAAGGCTCCTTGTTGGCTTGTTTGCGGGCGGCATTGCATATCTTTTCGCGGATTCGGACCCGCTTGGTCTCAAACTAGATCCCCATGTTCTCCGAACATACCCGGTGTTGGGCTTTTTGTTTTCCTTCTTGGGCATCGATGTCCTGCTATCCAAGTTTGGGCCAAAAAACACGGGTCGTGCTGACTCAGGGGGCACGGAATCCGACCGGCACTCCAGCCCTGATGGATCGCACGCTGGCGGCGAGATCGGTGCTGTCGAGACTAAGCTGAAGAGCGCGTTAACCCACCAGTGACGGCGAAGTGTAGAGCAAAGTCGCGAACTCCCGAATGGTCGACTCGGAATTTATGATGTGAAGTCATGACGTTCGATGCCCCAATCAGGATTCGAACCTGAAAACAAAGGGCTTAATTCTTGCGGCTTCTTTAGTCCAATGTTTTCAACGTGTTAAAAGCAGGATTCGAACCCCGCAACCCTTCGGCTAAAAGCGGATCCGGCTACTTCGATTTGATTTGATACAGGTAGATCGAATGCGGGCTGCCGTCCACCGTAATTCTTTCGACGCTGACCGGTTTCCAGCCCTTGATTTCAAAATCGTGGGAAACCACCCGCGCAGTCGGCTTCAGGTACTTCAAAAGCATTGGCTTAAGTCGTTCATTCGAACTGGTCAGCAGGTATAAGGTGACGACATCGGCCGGGCTCAGGTCGTAGTGCAACGCGTTCCCGTGAACGATCTGCACCTGATCGCTCAATCCCAGCGCGGCCACTTTGCCCAGCGTGGTCTCATAAATATCGCGCCGGATCTCGATGCCCACCGCGCGCGCGTGGAACATCTGCGCGGCCGTGATGACGATGCGGCCGTCGCCGCAGCCCAGATCGTAGACCATTTCACCCGGTTTCACCTGCGCCAGCGCCAGCATGCGCTCGACAATATTCTGCGGGGTCGGGAAGGAAGGAGCCAGTGTGTCGGGATCGGTAAAGCGCTGGGCGTGAGCCTGCGGCGCCGCCGACCCTGCCAGCACAAGGGCGAAAAGCGCCGACCAACCACTGAAGCTGATTTTCATGTCTACTGTGACGACGCGGGAGCGGCGCTTACCAGTTTCAACTTTACGATGTGCCCCATGATATCCGACCACGCCATCCACAAATCGCGGGGCCTGCTGATGGTGTATTCGTATCCCCGCAGCCGCTTGACCACCGTGCCGATCGAATCCCGCCAGGGGTTTTGCTGTGGCGTCAGCACATAATTCATGTAGAAAACCGGGTACGAGAGAGTCGTGATCTCTTTGAAGCTATCGGGCGGCGGTTCTGCATCGAGGTTGACTTTCGGACCCGCGAAAATCACCGCGTCGGCGTTATTATGCCCCAGTTCGTCCTGGATCAGTTTGGTCAGGAAGTCGGTCTCGCTGTGCTTGTCGCTCAGTTTCTTGTAATCGACCATACCCAGTTTCAGGGACGCAAGGGCCTTCCCGAGCTCGGGGAAATCGATCTGATCGGCATCGTCCTTCCGGTAAACCACGCGCTGGTCGTTCATATTGAACGCCACCACGGAGAACTTGCAAATTCTGGGTTCCCGCGAAATATTGCGCAGGATCGACACCAGTGCGCTGGTATCGATAGGCTGCATAGCCGCGGCCTCGCTCTTCTGTGGCGCGAAGTTGATGAGCACCTTTACTTTCAGAGGATCGCCCGTCGTGATTCGGGTCACCGGCGGCTCCTCTTTGAAAAATTCCACGTTGGCCGCTTCGATAGTATGGGCGGCAATCGCCATCTTGATGTTCTGATCCTTCGCCAGCAGGGCGGCGTTGATATCCCAACTGGACGAACAGACCCGCTCCAAACGGTCGCGCATCATCCACATTACGTGGTAATTCCCTTCGCCGACGTCGAAACCGCCCCCCAGATAGGCCTCGCCTTTGGCATCCTGCTCGATTTCCGGGACGTTATAACGCTGGGAGAAATAGACCGGCGCGTCTTTGGCGGTATCGGAAGTCACCTTGAAAATGATGGTGAGCTGGTCGCCATCGCCGGCGATTTCCCGCAGAGGAAGCGTAATGTCGTAGCCCGAGTGGAAGTGCAGGTCAAAACCGAGCGCCGGTTTAATGGACGTAACCGTGCAGGGAAGGTCTTTCTTCACGTCCTCGGTTTCGAGAATTGCCGCATCGGAGCCCAGCAACTGGACCGTGCCGCTACTTGAGGAAGCCGGCATCAGAGTCTGCGCAAACGCTCCGGGAGCAAACGCGGCAAGGCTGAGGAAGACACCCGCCGACCGATTTCGCCGTGTGCTGCGCATATACGCCCTCGGTACCAGAGCACCGTTGTCTAATCGTACACCGGGAACGGCCTGAGCCGTAAGGTTGAAAAAAGACAACGTTCAAAAAAGTACTTGCAGTACGAATATATTCGTAGTAACGTCTTCGTAGATGCATGATCCGCTACCGAGACCGACCGATGCCGAGCTTGAGATCCTTACGGCACTGTGGGCGCTGGGGCCGAGCACTGTGCGGGAAATCCATGCCACAATCGGCACCCGTAAACCTACTCAATACACAACCGTCCTGAAGACGCTGCAGATCATGACCGAGAAGGGACTGGTCCGCCGCAACGAGAAGCAGCGGGCGCATGTGTACGAAGCGGCGCGTCCGCGTGAAGCGACGCAGCAGCAGTTGGCGGGCGACCTGTTGACGCGCGCCTTCAATGGCTCCGCGCAGAGTTTGATGATGGGTGCGCTGGCGGGGCGCAAGACGTCGAAGGAAGAACTGGCCGAGTTGCGCAAGCTTCTCGATGATTACGAAAAGCGGGATTACGAAAAGAGGTCAAAATGATCGTCGCCAATGCACTCGCCTGGGCGTTACTTCACGCACTCTGGGAAGGCGCCGCCATCGCGCTGATTCTCGCGGTGTCGCTTTGGGCTTTGCGCTCGGCGCACCTGCGATACCTCGCCGCCTGCGTTGCGATGGCCGCCACGCTCGCAGCCTTCGTCATCACATTTATCCACCTGATTCCGCCGGGTTACGCGGTCGGGCCAAGTCCTTCTCTGCATGCCGTTCCGGTCGGAGGGGATGTTCCGTGGTTCACGCCCGTCGCGCCCGCAGGAATTGTCCTGCCGCCATGGATCGCGCCCCTGTGGCTGGCCGGGGTACTGGTCTTTCAACTACGCGCCCTGGGCGGCTGGATGGCCGTTCGGCGTCTGCGGCGTACTGGAGTTTGTATCGCGGCCGAACCGTGGCAAAACAGGCTGCGCGAACTGGCGTCGGGCCTCGGTATCGCCCGACCCGTTACTCTGCTGCAATCGAGCCTCGTCGAAGTTCCGGTGGTGATCGGCCACCTGCGTCCAGTGATCCTTGTGCCGATCAGCCTGTTGACCCGATTGCCCTGCGCCCAGGTGGGAGCTGTTCTGATGCACGAACTGGCGCATATCCGCCGTCACGATTACCTGGTCAATCTATTGCAAACGTTCGCCGAAGGTCTGCTCTTTTATCACCCGGGGGTGTGGTGGATGTCGCACGTCATCCGGACCGAGCGCGAGAATTGCTGCGACGACGTGGCGGTTGCGTCGAGCGGCGATGCGCACGAATATGCCACCGCTCTGGCGGCACTGGCTGAGAATCGATGGGCTGCCCACGATGCCGCCATGGCCGCTTCGGGAGGTAATCTCGTGAGACGAATTCGCCGCTTGCTCAAGCAGTCGGAGGGACCGCGGTCGGCTCTGACGCCGTTACTGACTGCGGCCCTGATCGTCCTCACCTTTAGCGCTGGCTTACTGGCTTGGCAATCGGAACCACCGAAAACCGCCACGCCGTGGAACAGGTGGCTCACCGAGGATGTGGCGTATATCATCACCGACGCCGAACGCAACGCGTTCATGCAGTTGGGAACCGATGAAGAGCGCGAGCACTTCCTGGAACAGTTCTGGCTGCGCCGCGATCCGACGCCGGATACGGCCAGAAATGAGTTTAAAGAAGAGCATTACCGGCGCATTGCGTTCGCCAACGAGCATTTCTCCTCTCCGTCAGATCTGCCAGGCTGGAAGACAGACCGCGGCCGCATCTACATCACGTTCGGGCCGCCTGACGAAATCGATGCCCACCCATCCGGCGACGCCAACCGGCGCGAGCGGTACGAGGACTGGCACTATTGGTGGATCAAATTGAGCGGTCACGTGGTGGTCGAGTTTGTCGGTGACGATTACCGCATGGCCGGGTTTCCACACATAGTAGACCCGTTGTTTTCACGCCCTGATTCCACTTACAAGGCGGCTTCACAGGGGACCGGACCCCAAATCCTGGCGGAGGTGAGGCCGGACCGTGCAGTTTGGATCACGGTGCCGATCGATCACGCCGCAGCGCAAGTCACTGGGTTTACGAGGATCACCACAACGAGCGGCATTCCTGTTGGAACGCAGAACTTTCAGGAAAACGGAACCCAGCCTTACTTTCGAACCGAATGGAAACCACTCGACCCTGGGACATACACGGTGACCACGGTGGTGACCGATTCGCCCTCGGGAAAAGTCCACACCTGGACCGCCCCTGTCACCATCAATTAATGCTTGTACCCGCGCGGCCGGAAGGAGCATCTAACTCGCAAATATCGTGAGAGCGATTCGCCATTTTCTTATCGGGGCCGTCTTTGCCGTAGCAATTGCGCATGCGCAGCCGACGCCGTGGGACAAGTGGCTGAATGAGGACGTGGTCTACATCGTTGCCGACGAAGAGCGTCAGGCCTTTGAGCAGTTGAAGACGGATCAGGATCGCGAGCGTTTCGTCGACGAGTTCTGGCGCATCCGCAATCCCATGCCTGCAGCGGCCGAAAACGCGTACAAGAACGAGCATTATCGGCGTATCGCCTTCGCCAACGACCATTTCTCCGTGGCGGGGATTCCGGGATGGAAGACGGACCGAGGCCATTTGTACATTACTCTGGGCCCGCCCGAACACATCGACCACCTGGGCCCCCGCGACCCTCCGGCGAATTACCCTTCCGACGTTTGGCATTACCGGTATATCGATGGGTTCGGCAGCTATATCGCTATCGAATTCATCGACGTAGCCCGGGATGGGGGTTACGAGCTTGGGGGCTATCCGGACAGAGAACGGCTTCTAAGGTTCGGCACCATGAGGGCGTCGGCCGATCTCGACAGGGAGGCCAATGCGGGGGTGTATTCGTTCAGGCGAAAGCCGTTTCCGAAGCCACCATTCGACGGGAAGATCTTCGCCTCGATGGGACCAGGCATGAAGGCAACCGTGCAGGTCCGGACGAACCGAACCTTGTTGATATATATCCCGGTCGAGGTGGGCTATGCGCGATTCGCTCTTGCGGGGACGATCACCGGCGGCCCCGAGCCACGCACCTTCAGTTTCGAGGGCAGTCGTTGCCGCTACTTCCCCGTGACGGAAGGGTGTCTCCCCCAACTGACCTATCAGACACAGATCGGTCCTCCGCTCGAAGCCGGAACCTACGATCTGGAGGTGTCGGTCAAGGTTATCCCGCCGGCAATCATCGTCCCGCCCGCGATTGCCGCGAAAACCTACTCAGTCCCCTTTACCGTCGAATAACGCCTGTCACCTATACTTGTTACAGAGCATCCAAAGAGTATGGAAACGCGTTTGAAAACCTCGAATCCGGCCTTCGGCCGTAATACTTACGACGGTGTCGCGGTTCCCGCGGGCTACGGGCAGTCGATGACCATTTCGGGAACGGTCAATAAGGCCGGCATCCTGATGCTGTGCGTGATCGCCACTGCCGCCTGGACGTGGAACCAGTTTTTCACCAATCACGATATGGCCGCAGTCGGCGGCTACACCATGGTCGGCGCATTCGGCGGCTTCATCGTCGCCATGGTCACCATCTTCAAGAAGGAATGGTCGCCCGTCACCGCGCCCATTTACGCCCTGCTCGAAGGCCTGTTCCTCGGTGCGTTTTCCGCCATGATGGAACTGCGCTTCCCCGGCATCGCTATCCAGTCTGTGGCGCTCACCTTCGGCACCTGCTTCTGCATGCTGCTCGCCTACCGCTCGGGTATGATCCGCGCCACACAGCGCTTCACCGTCGGGGTGATCGCGGCTACGGGCGGAATCGCGCTGCTCTATTTCGCCAGCATGATTCTCGGCTTCTTCCATGTGCAGATTCCCGGGATCTTCGGCAGCGGGCCGATCGGCATCCTCTTCAGCCTGGGTGTGGTGGTGATCGCCGCGCTGAATCTGATTCTGGATTTCAGCTTCGTCGAAGAAGGCGCCGCGCACGGGGCTCCGAAGTATATGGAGTGGTACAGCGCTTTCGGCCTGATGGTCACGCTGATCTGGCTGTATCTCGAAATCGTCCGCCTGCTTGGGAAACTCAACAGCCGGCGGTAGATCGCTCTCCTGATGATCAAACGCGTTGGCTGGCTCCTCAGCCTTATCTCCCTGAGTTTGGCTGCACAGCCAGCCCCCACTTCCGAGATCGAGCTTGGTCTGCGCAAGCTGAATGAATTGGGGACGGTGCTGATGATCGCCGCGCATCCCGACGATGAGCGCACCAACGTCCTCGCTTACTTCGCGCGGGGACGCCACATGCGCACCGCGTACCTTTCGATCACTCGCGGCGAGGGCGGCCAGAACCTGATCGGTTCTGAGCAAGGCGCGGCTCTCGGCGTCATTCGCACTGAGGAACTCCAGATGGCCCGCCGCATCGACGGAGCCGAGCAGTTTTTTACCCGCGCCATCGATTTCGGCTTCACCAAATCCGTTCCGGAAACCATGGAGAAGTGGGACCACGACCGCACTCTCTCGGACATCGTTTGGGTAATCCGGCGCTATCGGCCCGACGTGATTATTCTGGGCTTCAGCGGAACCGCGGCGGATGGCCATGCGCAGCACCAGGCCTCGGCGATTCTCGGCAAGGAAGCGTTCGAGGCGGCCGGCGATGCCTCGCGATTTCCGGAACAACTGAAGTACGTGCAGCCGTGGCACGCCGCCAAGCTGGTTTACGCCGGTGGATTTGGTGGCGCGGGACGTGGCGGGCAGGCGGCGCCGGCTCAGCCTCCGCCGCCGCCGATCGCCCCCGCCGCTCGGGTCGACACCACCGGCTACAGCCCGTTCCTCGGATACACCTTCGATCAACTCGCCGCCTTGAGCCGGAGCCAGCATCGCAGCCAGGGCTTCGGCAACATCACGGCCACTCCCGGCCCAAGTCGCGGCGGTCCACAGAATCAAGCGCCTGCCGTCCCGCCGCCGCCCGCCCACGACTTATTTGAAGGCATCGATCACTCGTGGGACCGGCTGCCCAAAGGCGCGCCCGTCGGAGCCCTGCTCATCCAGGCGATTCACGAATTCGACGCCGCTCATCCCGAAAACACCATTCCGCTGCTCGAAAAAGTCCGCCCCTTGATTGCCGCGATCGCCGATCCGCTGGCCAAAATCAAGCTAACGGAAATCGACGAACTGATCGCACAATGCGCGGGCCTCTGGGCGGAAGCCGAGGCGCAGCAGGCCGAAGTGACGCCGGGCTCGCACGTCCCGGTCACGCTGAACATCTACGCCCGATTGCCGGTGGACGTCAAAGTTCAATCCGCGCAGCCGGAGGGACCATGGAACGCCCCGGCAATCACCGCCTTCAAACCAAGGCCGGGAGGCGGAGTTACCGCCGAGGCGGACCTGGCAATCCCGGCTCAACAGCCATATTCGCAGCCTTACTGGCTGGTGAAACCGCCCGTAGGCGAACGCTACACGGTGGACGATCAGATGCTCGCCGGCCTCCCCGAATCGCCCGTCGAGCACATGAAGATCGATCTGACCGTCGAGGGCAACCCGATTGAAATCACGCGCGAGATCGACAACCGCTCGACCGAGCGCGCCGAGCCGGAGCGTGTGCGGCCGCTGACCGTAATCCCGCCGGTTGCGGTCGATGTTTCGAGCGCCGTCGCCATGTTCCCCTCGGCGATGCCGCGCCAGATTCGCCTCACGGTTCAGGCCAACGTGGCCAACGCCGCGGGCGATCTCCGTGTAGATCTCCCCACAGGCTGGAAAGTGGCGCCCAAGAGCCAGCCCTTCAGCATGACGGCCGTGGGAGAGAAACGGGAATTGAGCTTCGAGGTAACGCCAACTGCGGCAGAATCGACCGGCGAATTACACGCCGTGGCCACATTAGCCAACCGCGAGGTTGGCGTCGGCATGGACACCATATCCTACCCGCACATCCCGATTGAAGTGCTGTTTCCGCGCTCCGATATCAAGCTCGTCCGCGCCGATATACACGTGAGCGTGCGCAAGGTCGGCTACATCATGGGAGCCGGCGACGAGGTTCCGGACGCCCTGCGCCAGATGGGACTCGAAGTCACCCTCCTGACCGAAGCGGATCTGATCAAAGGCGATCTCTCGAAATTCGACGCCATCGTAGCCGGTGTCCGCGCCTATAACGTGCGTGCGGACCTGCGCGCCAACCAATCCCGCCTGCTCGACTACGTGAAGAATGGCGGCACTTACATCGTTCAGTACATGAGCGCGGGGGCGCAGAATATCGGCCCGTATCCCATCACCATTCCGGCCGGCAACGCTTATCGCGTCACGGTGGAAGAATCGCCGGTGACTTTTACCCATCCCGACAGCCGTCTGCTCCAGTTCCCCAACCACATCACGGCGCGCGATTTCGAAGGCTGGGTGCAGGAGCGCGGCCTGCTCTTTCCCACCGAATGGGATCCAAAATACGAGACCGTGCTGGCGTCGGGCGATCCTGGGGAGAAGCCTCTCGAAGGCGGCGAGTTATGGACCCGCTACGGCAAAGGCGTCTATATCTTCACTTCTTATGTCTGGTTTCGCCAACTGCCCGCCGGAGTTCCAGGCGCCTACCGGCTGTTCGCCAATTTATTGAGCGCCAGGTAGCGCGACCTGGTGGGACAGATTTCCGATCTGTCCTGATGGGCCTGCGGCCCACGAACTGTAACGAAAAACGCGGGCAGATCGGAAATCTGCCCCACCGGGTCAGCTGCGCCGAGCCGGCAAAGTAAAGTAAAAGGCCGCGCCCTCCCCCACCGCGGACTCCGCCCAAATCCTGCCCCCGTGGCTTTCCACCACTCTGCGGCAAAGCGGCAGCCCGATGCCCGTCCCTGGAATCGCCTGACCGTGCAATCTGCGGAAGGGCGCAAATATTGACTGGGCCAGCGCGGGATCGAACCCCATCCCGTTATCGCGCACGCAGAATTCCCATTCCGCACCGCGCGGTGCCGCTGAAATCCCGATGCGCGGCGTGCGGCCGGGCTGGCGGTACTTGATGGCATTGGAAAGCAGATTCTGAAACAACTGCTCGAGGCGCGCTCCATCCCCCCAAACCTCGGGCAATGCTTCGAAATCAATCGCCGCGCCGCTCTCCTCAATGGCACTGCCGAGCGCCCGTACGCAATCCTCCACAATCCTGCCCGAATCCACGGGCTGCATCGGGGCCGTCGCCGCGCCCGCTCGCGACAGCGCCAGCAGCCCGTTTATCAATACCCGCATGCGCCGCGTTCCATCGAGGATGTAGGCGATGTACTGGTCGGCATCCGCTCCCAGCTTTCCCTTCGCCTCGCGCGCCAGTAATTGCGTGAAGTTCGTCACCGTGCGTAAGGGCTCCTGAAGATCGTGGCTGGCCGCATACGCAAACTGCTCCATCTCTTCGTTGGCGCGCAACAGCGCTTCCTCGGTCCGCTTGCGATCGGTAATGTCGATGGTCGCGCCGATCAGACGCCAGGGATTGCCCTGCTCGTCGCGCCTGAGTTCGGCGCTCGTCGAGACCCAGCGCGTCTCTCCGCCGGGCCGCACGATGCGAAACTGCAGGGCATAAAGTTCAAGCCCCGTCAACGCCGCTTCGATCGCCTTCCCAACCCGCTCCAGATCGTCCGTATGCACCAGGGTGCGATATTGCGCCAGTGTCCCGTTGAATTCCCCAGGCTTCAATCCATGGATCTCATACACCCGGTCCGACCATTGGATACGGTCGTCGGGAATATTCCAGTCCCACGCACCGATCCCGCCCGCCCGCAACGCGATCCCGATCCATTCTTCATCACCGCCGTTCATGCTGAAAAACCCACAATCAGCCCTGGAACTGTACTCTGATATACATTTTTCGGGGCAATTCCCTGGCACATTGAAACATCTTCCGAGATGATATTCATTCGAGACCGGCCCTTACATTATCTATATCCAATGAACCCAGGCCACCTCAGGATACTGGTCGTCGAGGACAACGCCGCGGATCGCGCGCTGTTCCGCATCTACCTGAAACACGTTCCCGGTTTGGAGATCGCCGAAGCGGACCTGGGCGCGGCGGGCCTTGAGCTCTGCCGGTCGTGGAATCCGGACTGCGTCCTGCTCGATTTCACTCTGCCCGACATGACCGGCATCGAGTTTATCGACATGCTCCGGTTGGATGCCGGTACCCTCCCCTGCCCCATCGTGATGCTGACGGGCATCGCCGACGAACGCGTGGCCGTGCGCGCCGTCAATGCGGGCGCCACCGACTACGTCCCCAAGAGCGAAAACATGGAGGCCGTTCTCGAGCACTCCATCTTCAACGCCATCGACAAATGCCGGCTTGAGAAAGAGCTCGAACATAAGCGCGCGGAACTGGCGCGCAGCGAGCACCTGCATCGTTCGCTGATGAAGGCTCTGCCGCAGTTGGTATTCACCGCCGATCAGGACTGCCGCGTTTCCTTCGGCAATCGTCAGTGGTGGGACTACCTGGGGATTACGGATGAAGACCCGCAGCGTTTCGAATGGGCTCCAGCACTTCACGCGGACGACCGCGAGCGCTGGTGGCGCAACTGGCGCGATCGGACCGCTTCGTCGTCTCACTTCGATATCGAAGTCCGCTTATGCCGCGCCGGCGATAAACAATACCGGTGGCATCTGATTCAGGCCGTACGCCTGGACCCTGGCCTCGAAGCCGCCTGGCTGGCCACCTGCACCGACATTGAAGATCAGAAGCGCGCCGAACAAGCCATGGCGCAGCGCCAGAAATGGGACAGCATCGGCCTTCTTGCCGGCGGCGTCGCGCACGATTTCAATAATCTGTTGGTCGGCATACTCGGCGGCGCCAGCTATGTGTCGGATGCGCTTCCCGAATCCCATCCCACGCAATCCGTGCTGCGCACTGTGGTCACCGCGGGGGAGCGGGCGGCGCACCTGACCCGGCAACTTCTCGCTTACGCGGGCAAGGGCGCGTTCTACATCCAGCCCGTCGATCTCTCCGCTATCG
>Ga0302320_10024262_pt1 | contig 11849 bp, 7 predicted proteins | sample Bog_T0_3_FD_202130 | JGI IMG/M metagenome (GOLD analysis project Ga0302320, IMG submission 202130) | Peat permafrost microbial communities from Stordalen Mire near Abisko, Sweden - Bog_T0_3 | ecosystem: Environmental > Terrestrial > Soil > Wetlands > Peat | place: Sweden: Abisko, Stordalen Mire... | reverse complement strand
TGGGCGCTCATCTCGGTGGTGCAGACACCGGGGTTGCCGAATCTCATCATTACGCATTCGGGCAACAGCGTCATCGTGTCGTGGCCGGACACCGGCAGTTATACGTTGCAACAGAATGCGAACCTCGCGCAGACAAATGGCTGGACGACGAGCGGTTATTCCATCACCACGGTCAACGGCACGAACAGCATCACCATCACGCCGCCCACGGGAAATTTATTCTTCCGCCTCTCAAATCCCTAAAGCGCAGGATGCAAATTATTTGTCAACCGAAACCTGACGTAGTTGGTCGGACGCATACGTCATTGCCATCGTCTCGGCGCTGCTCTCGGTCGCGCTCACGGTGGTGGTCGTGGCGTGGGTTGTCATCCGCAATTCAAAACGCGGGAAAGGTTCAGCCGCTGGTGCCGAGGCTGCTGGCGGCGGTGGCTGGTTTTTGGGCGGCAACGATGCCAGCGCCGGCCAGCCGCCGCCACCCCGTCACGGCCAGCATCACGATTCCGGTTCCGGCGGACATCATGGCGGATTTGACGGTGGCGGACATCACGGCGGCGGATTTGATGGCGGTGGCGGCGGTCACGGCGGGCATTGAACCCTCGAACCACGCGCCCTACCGGGAAATGCTTTTTTACACGAATTTCACGAATTGACGCGGATTGAATTGTCGCGGAGCGACGCCGGAAATTAGCCAGCTACGAAGTGGCTGGAACGCATCCGCAAGATTCACCCGTCCTGAAAGGACGATGGATTCCGCCGTCCCTTCCGCCTACGCGGCGCGCCAAAGCGCCGCTACGGCGCGACGGCGGCAGGACGCATTTTATTGGGGGACAAACCAGACACAATGTGTCTGGCTAATTTCCAGTTGTCCCTTTTGGGACGAAACAAATTCGTGTTAATTCGTGCACCACAATTCGCGCCAGCGAACGGCTCATTTGGGCATCAAACTCGTGGCGGGCTTTGGGGAAGCCAATTCGTGTCTGAAAGTTCTCGACTCGGTTTGGAATTGGGCGTATCAAATCATCAGTTGGAAAATCTGGGCTTTGAATTGCCATGTTGTTTCGGAAATTTTTTAGGCTTGGGATTCTTTTTGTATAAAATCAAATTCTGAAACTATATGAAATTTACATTCTTGCACATCTCGGATCTCCATTATCAGCCTGACTGGCATGAAGAGATTGAATTAGTTTGCAGAAAATTCATCGAAGACGTCACAAGTCAGGCGAAGAATTATGAGAATCTTTACTTGGTTTTTTCGGGAGACCTTGTATCTGCTGGAGCTGATAATGAGTTTTTTCAAACATTTGATACAAACCTTGTAAAAGCATTGGATTTAATAGGTTTTCCAAAAGAACGCCGTATTTGTGTTCCTGGGAATCATGATATTTCGCGAGATGCGTTGAGACCATTGTTGACAATTCAAAAGGGAACGTTAACCGAGATGACGGATGAACGATTATTCAATAATAATCTTCCTCAAAATTCAAAAATAATTTTTGCGCCAAAATTCGAGAATTATAAAACATACGAATCCCAATTTGCTAACTATACAGCTTGCGCATCAAGTTTGGGAGGTGCTGGCTGGGATTTACCGAATGGAATTGGGATTTATTGCCTTAATACAGCAATTTGTTCGTTTGCTAGCATTGAGGATAATAATGGCAAACCTATTTCTGATCAAAATCAGCTAATGATTGATACGCGATCATTGCATCAATGGCTCACAAAAACAGATTCCACAACTCGCATTCTAGTAATGCACCATCCGTTGGAATGGTTGGCTGGATGGGCAAAATCTGAACTAGAGAAGATAATCGCGAATAGTTTTCAATTAATTTTCTCTGGCCACATACACGAAAATTCAGCGACATTTTCTTCCCGTGGTGCTGGAACATCAGTGCATTGTTCTGCACCACAACTTTTCACAAAAAAAACCGACCTTTTAGGTTATTCATTTGTGAGCATAGATACGTCGGATAAGACGGTAGAAGTTTCTTATCGTCAATGGAGCAGTCCAACGCAAAAATTTGTGATGGGAACTAGCCTTGCTGGAAATGATTCAGGAAAAATTATATTTTCACATCGCTCAAGTAACTATGTTCCGATTGAAGTCATCCCGCCCGTTTCTCAATCACGCGACACCTTGGCCATTCTTCAGGCAGAATTTGATGAAGCGACAACTTGTTATTCTTCGAAGAAGCTTCTTTGGGTTGATCGCGACCTCGCCAATCTATCAGAGAAAAATGCAGAGGGTGGAAATGTCGTTTTAATAAGCCAAAATGAGTTTATCAAAAATTTTCGGGGGTGCATTATCAGAGCTCCGAAACAATTTGGTTTAACCTGTTTAGGGCGATTCATAGCGCTTTCATACTATCGCCAAAAAGCAAATGGAACTGCGGTGGCAGTCCTCAACACAATGGCAATGCCTCATCATAGGGAGGGAATTGTTAAGCATATAGAGGCAAGATGCAAGGAGCTCAACATAGAACAAAAATCTCTCGCCGGAATTATTCTTGATAATTGGCACAGTGATAAAGGAACGCGACGCATTTTACGCGAACTGAAAACGGAATACTCCAATGTTCCAGTCATTCTCCTTCAAAGCATGGATGATTGTGCGCAAATTGCAGATGCTATTGAGAGCGAAGAAGAGCAGGCTTTTGAACCGCTTTTTTTATGGGCGCTAACACGAGAAAGAATTAGAGAGCTCGTCGTGAAATACGTGCATGGAATGGATGCTTTAGATGATAATTTAGTCACAAAGAAAGTAATCAATGATATTGATGCTCTAAATATGCATCGAACTCCGCTTAATTGTCTATTGCTTCTGAAGTTGGCTGAGCAACAGTTTGATGACAGCCCTGTTAATAGAACCGAAATGATTGGGAGAGTTTTATATCTTCTTTTTTATCAATTTGATAAAATCCCAAGGTATGCGACGCGCCCAGATATAAAAGACTGCGAATATGCCCTTGGATTTTTTTGCGAGTGGCTTATGTGTTCTTCAAAGACGGCGTTCTCGAAGGATGAATTCTATCGCAAAGTAAAAGAATACTGCTCTCTACAAATACTCGATCTCGATGTAGATGTCCTATTTGGGTTTTTAGTTACTGAAAATATCTTTGTCCGAAAGGGGCTTGAGTTTGAGTTTCGCTTTAATTATTGGCTGTATTTCTTTGCTGCGCACCGGATGCATCATGATTCGAAATTTGCTGAATTCATCTTGTCGGAACGCAGATATTCAGCTTTCCCTGAAATAATTGAATTTTATGCAGGCATCGATCGGAGGCGATCCGATGCGGTTATTCGTCTAACTGAGGATTTAAAACTCATGAATGCCGATTTCTCTAAACGAACAGGTATTCCAGCGGAATTCAATCCATTCAGAAATGCCCAGTGGTCACCAACCACTGATGCAATTGCGCAGCTTAAACAAGAAGTAGAGAACAGCATGGCAGAGTCAACACTGCCCGCAGTAGTTAAGGATAGAATCGCAGACCAAAATTACAACCGCGCAAGGCCATATAATCAAGAGTTAGCAAAATTTATTAACGAGTCATCACTTAAGCAACTGGTCCAAGCCATGAAAGGCGCAGCTCGTGCACTCCGAAATAGCGATCACGTTTTGCCAGACGAAAAGACGAAGTTGCTTGAAGAGGTGATGAACTGTTGGGTGCGGGTTTGCCAAATTTTAACTTTAATATCTCCAGTTCTGGCCAATCAGAAGAGAGCCGGATTTGAAGGAATGGGCTTTTATCTCGATAAAACATTTGATGGAATTGATACAGTTGAAAAGAGGTGGAAAACCATACTTTCAGTAATTACGGGAAATATAGTGACCTGGTATCAAGAGGATATCTTCTCGAAGAAGATGGGCGCACTTTTGATTAAATATGTTCGGGATCATGAAGATAAACTTGGAGAGCTTCTCGTCCTTTTAATGATGGTTATGCAAAAGCCACTTGGTTGGGAGAAAGAGGTTGAGCGCTTTATAGTTAGAGAAAATAAAAATTCGTTTTATTTAAATCAAATTTACTTTGCAACGCGTCATGAATTTAAAACTTCGTTTTCTACGGAGCGAACTCGGCAAGATTTGCGGCGCTTGGCGGCAATGGCGGTTGCAAAGCACGAGACGGGAGCCAAGCATCCAAACCTCCAACTTATTGAAAAGGCTGCTAAAGCAGTTTTGGATAAAGACGATGTTAAATAAAGGTATAAAGAGGTCAGTCCTTGGCATTGAAACAAATCCGTTTCCGCCTTCGTGAGACTTCGGCGCGATGAATGCGGAGAAGGAATTATTTTGCAGGACGTTTTCCCATCAGTTCAAGGAGGCAGCAGCTCCGTCCGATATTTCGCAGCGAGTTTTCCGGCTTTCTTCCTAAAAGCCGCCTGGGCTGTCTGGTCAAGCTTTGGTGGCGGCGTTGTCCGATGCTTGAGACTCATGCCCACGGCCTTAAAAAACTTCTCGACTCGGTTTGGAAATGGGCGTAAAAATTCAAAGGGATGAAAACCAGAAAAGTCACTGTCACCGCCGTCATCACACTACTGATGGTGACACGGGCGTTCGCCCCCACGAATGTTTCCATTGGCAATGGCTTTCAACAGAGCAATGGCACTTATCTGAACGCGCAAAAAATCGCCGGTAATCTCGCCATTACCTCTATCACCATTCAGGCAAGCGGCCAAATAACCATTGTTACTCCTTCGGATTTATCAACAAGTTCATCAGGCACGCCGCATTTCGACCTTTGGTTGGTCACGCCGACTTTGAATGTCGATTATAATCTGAATATGGCCGCTACGGGCACTCTTTATCTTACCACGAGCACGATAAATCTGGATGCACCGATCACTTCCGGCGGAACATTGATTAATCCTTCGCGCATCATCGGCGCGGCCACTGTGGTGAATGTTCTTAGTAACGCCGCCAGTGTCCAGCAGGCCATTGATATTGCAGCACCCGCGACTCCAGTCACCGTTCAAATATCTCCGGGCCAATATCCCGGCGACCTCACGATCAACAACGAGCAGGTGACGCTGCTGTTGTTGCTGGCCAGGACCAACAGGGTTCCGGTGATTATTAACGCCACCAACCTGATCATCGGCTTGGATTCCTCCGCCGCCACCAACGACCTCACTATCAATGGCGGCGTTCTCTATGTCACCAACGCGCTGGCCACCGGGGCGTTAGACGTGCGGAACGGGACGCTGACAATCAGCAACGTCACGGCGACCGTTGACAATCTGCTGCTGACCAACGGCACGCTCAGCACGATGATTTTCAGCAAGGGCACGTTTCAGGTGGGGAGCACAACGGTGACGAACGGCCAGCAATTCGTCATCGGCGACGGCGCGGATATCGCGAATTACGTCATGCAGGGGGAAACCCATTCATTCAACAATGGATTGGTTATTACCAACAATTCGATCCTCTCTGGCTGTGGCACGGTCAACGGCGCGGTCACAAATTATGGAACGATCTATCTGAACCACGGCTGTGACATGTATTTCAACGGGCAGGTGGTGAACTACGGGAAGATAATTTCCGCAGCCAACGCAACGCCACATTTCACCGGCGGGCTGGTTGACTACACGACGCCCCGTTCTTTTCCCGTTCTGACATCGGACGGTGGCATCGAGGTCGTAGGCGGGCAATTCACTTTCACGGTTGCATGGAACACGAATCAGGTCGTGGTAGTTGAAACCTCCACCGACCTTCAAAACTGGACTCCAGTGCAAACAAACACGATGATTACGCCTTATTTTCAGGTCGCAATTCCTGCACCAACAGTGCCAGGAGGGGCATACTTTCGGGTGAGATTGTCACCATGAGTTCAGTAAATATATTGAAAAGAGGTCATAAAGTGGTCAGTCCTTGGCATTGAAACAAATCCGTTTCCGTCTACGTCCGCTTTCATCTGATTTCAGCGAGACAAGTCAGACTTCGGCGCGATGAATGCGGAGAAGGAATTATTTTGCGGGACGTTTTCCTAGGGTAGTTCGTTCCTCACAACCCTAGGCTAATTTCCGTTACGCCTTAAGCGTAGCCGAAGCTCGGCATGCCATCTAATTCGCGTCAATTCGTGTAATTCGTGTCAAAATGTTTTCGCTGGTTCGCGTATTTCGCGGTTCAACTTATTGCGGCGCGACAAGCCAGCGCAGTTGAATTAAATTCGCCTCAACATTTATCCCATGACCTCCAATCACAACCTTCGTTTTGCGAAAATGCCGCTTAACTTCGGGACGGGCAGCATCCTGGTCCTGGGTTACTGGGAGCGCACACGGTAGAATTGCTGGGGTTGGTTGGTCCAAGTGGAATCGCTGAAAGTATTGGTGCCGTTGACCAGCGCGTTGGTGCTGACTGGCGTCCAGTTCTGCAAATTGGTGGAGGACTCCACCACCAGGGAAGTGTTGGTAGCCCAGGCGAACGGTAATCGGAATACATGGTCCTGCCCAATGAAGCCATTTCCGAGGATTTGAGGCTGGGGCAGATACGTCCCCGCCCTGACCGGCCAGCCTCCGATGGTGGCACCCCAGCCCACAGTGCCGGAAACGTAAAATGCGGTGCCGGTATCGCCGGCAAAGAGGGTGCTGTCGTTGCTGCCCGACGCGCCATTGACAGCCGGCGCGTTGCCTTGGAAATACACCTGGTGCAAGTTGTTTCGGTTGTTCGAAAAAGCGTATAGGCCAATATTGGTGACGCTGGCGGGAATGGTCACGCTCGTGAAACTGCCACAGCTATGGAACACCTGGGTGCCAATGACAGTCACACTGTTGGGAATCGTGACCTGATTCAGGTTGCCGCATAAATCGAACGCGCTATCCCCGATTTTGACGACGGTGTTGGGGATGGCATAGGTGCCGCCCCGGCCCTGCGGGAAGTCGATCAACGTGGTCTGGTTCTTGTCAAACAACACGCCATCGGGGCTGCTAAACGACGGGTTGGCCGCGTCCACGGTGAATTGCGTGAGGCCTGAGCTGTTGGCGAACGCTCCTTGATCACCCATGTAAATGCTGGTGACACCTTGGGGAATGTTAAGGCTGGCAAGTTTGCGGCAAGAGCTAAACGCATTGGTCCCAAGATGGGTGACGCCGATGCCGATGATGACGTTCGTCAGGCCGGTGCAATTGGCGAACACCGTGTCGCCGAGCGTGATGACGCTGTCGGGAATCGTCACGCTCAACAGCCCGGAACAAGACTCGAACGCTTGATTTCCTATGTTGGTGACGCTGCCGGGAATCGTCACATTGGTTACCACCGTCTTGCTATAAAAGGCTTGGTTGCCAAGGTTATTAACCGGATAGCCGTTGGTAGTGCCGGGGATGACCACGTTGCCGGACGAACCAGTGTAGCCGGTGATGGTGATGGCTCCGTTGTTGGTGGTGAACGTGAACTGTGCCCGGCTGGCAATCGGCCATGCCAGCACGAAAAACAGACCCAGGCACAAAAATATTTTTTTCATCAACTGGAATTTCCCCTTTGGTTTAATGCCCACGACCGGCGTGGGTGGTTTTCGTGATTTTCTGCCTGCTCCCTGAATTAGCAAGTCATTTTGCAAGTCCACCACCGGTTTTTGTCCGGTGCGGGAGGTGTTTTGACGCCAGGGTTGGGGAATCCAACGTGGAACGGCCGTCCTGACCACGGCGAAAACTCTGGAGCGCGCGCGAGAGAATTACAACCTCTCGGAGATTCCCGCAGCGGCCGTTGAGGAGATCACCCGGATTCAAACCCGCAGCCGGCTCAACTCGGTGGTGGCGACCGGGGTTCCGGGTTTCATTGCCAAGGGCGGGTGATGTTCAGGCTGCGCGGCAACGCAGCCCTACCGAGTATGAAACCAATTTGCGGTAATTCGTGAAATTCGCGTCAAAAAGTTTTCGCGTATTTAGTGTATATCGCGGTTCACCTCATCCGGCCTGCGGCCACCTTCTCCCCATCGGATGCGGAGAAGGAATTATTTTGTGGGACGTTTTCCTATCCGCTCAAGGAGGCAGCAGCTCGGTTCGATATTTCGGCGCGAGTTTTTCAGCTTTCACTTTGAAGGCGGCTTGGGCGGCGGCGTCAAGTTTTGGCGGCGGCATGGTCCGATTCGCCAGGGGAATGCCGACGGCCTTAAAAAACTCATCCTGCCCCGCGGGCGAACAGAGGCATAACAACCGCGCCGCTCGTCCAGACAAATTGCGGAACTGGTGCGGTGCATTGGCCGGAATATTGACGGTCTCGCCGGAGCGCAAGGCCGATTTCGCGCCACGAAATATGAACTCAAGCTCGCCTTCGAGCAACGTGAACATCTCCTCGAAATCATGACGATGTGGCGGCGGGCCGCCACCGGGTGGAACAAACATGTCAATCAGGCAAAAGCGACCGTCTGTGTCCTGGCCGCTCAAAAGGATGGTGTAGGTGTCCCCCACAATTCCGAGGTGGGTCAAACTTTGGTCGGTGTTTGGCCGCGCGAACACGGTCTTGCGTTTGAGATTGTCCTTGGGAATCGTCGAGGCCTTGGATTTCTTGGGATTTTCTTTAACCATGATTTCATAATGGTGGAAAGCGGGCGTGGATGTTATGGGGTGTTCACCCCACCCGATGCGGAGAAGGAATTATTTTGTGTGGGTTTTCAATGCATCTCCGCCAAATGAGGACAACACGCAGCTAATGTTAAATGTCCAAATTAACTTTGTCCGCGATTTGGCTGAGATCTTGTGCCAGTTTGCTTTCTATATTCAAAATCAATTTCAGGATGGCGCTTAAATAATCCGAGCCAAATATTCTTTTGTGGCGGCATAACTCAATAAACCTGTAATTCGGAACTCCGGAATTGTGCGTCGGATTTCCAGAGGCGTCAATTCTGCGTCTCAGCGGTTCACCTCATCCGGCCTCCGGCCATATTCTCCCCATCCGATGCGGAGAAGGAATTTTCCCTCACCCTTAATCCCTCTCCAATCCAATGGGCGAGGGGCAACCTCCCCAGAGCGGAGCAGGAATCTCCCCCCGGTCGAGGCGGAGAGGGAATTTAATCAGTGTTCATCCGTGTCCATCCCGCCTTCGCTGCTTGCTTCGGCGCGACAAGCCGTGGTTAAATTCGTTTTAACATTTAACTGCAAAATGAAAATTCTCATCATCAACGCGCACCTCAATTATCCCGGTTGGTCGGAGGGCAAGCTGAACCTCACGTTCACGGATGCGGCGAAGGCGTTTTTCACGGAGCGCGGGCAGCCGGTCGCCGAGACGTTTATCGAACGTGGCTATCAGCCGGAGGAAGAGGTGCAAAAACACGCGGCGGCAGACCTCGTCATCCTGCAGACGCCGGTGAACTGGTTTGGTGCGCCGTGGATTTATAAAAAATACGTGGACGAGATTTTCAATGCCGCTCTGGCCACAAAGGTGATGCTCGTTGGCGATGGCCGCACGCGTCAAGACCCCAGCAAGCAGTATGGCATGGGCGGCAAAATGCAGGGACGGAAGTTCATGATCTCTGCGACTTGGAATGCGCCGCGCGAAACGTTCGACAACCCCGGCAGCTTCTTATACGGCGGCAAGGGCGTGGCCGACCTGTTTCTCCCCATCACTTCCAACTACAAGTTTTGCGGCTACGACATTCTCCCGGCGTTTGGGGTATTCGATATTTACAAGCACCCGGACATTCCGCGCGCGCTGGAAGATTACAGGCGGCATTTGGAGAAATATTGCCTTTGAGCTTTACCATTCGCTTCGGTTACGGGCCGGCGGGTGACCGGCACGAAATGATTTCCCTGATCCGCCGTTACCTGGCGGTGGGGAAAAATTATGCGCCGTTGCTTTTGAAGCTCGCGCGGTCGTCCGCTTCCAGCCAGTCGAACGTGCTGCTCTTCTCCGGATCCAGTCCGAGCTTCTTGCATGCCTCGGTGAAGTAGGCGCGTTTTTCGGGGTTTTTCATCATGCTGGCGGCCTCCACCTCATCCGACCAGGCTTTGATTTCAGCCGGCGTTTTCGTTTTGCCGTTGGACTGCAACCAGACGCCGATGTCCTGATAATTTTTCGCGGCCTGGACGGCGGTTTTGAACTGCTCGCCGTTAATGCCTTTGAAACTGAAGAGCATGTTGTCCAGCGGACAATCGTAATGATATTCGCCAAGCTTGCCGTTGATGCTGGCGCGGCATTTATCGGTGGTGCGGTCGGCGATGGCGAATCCGCCGGTGCGTTCGCGCGGGCTGTGCGGGGCTTGTTTGGTCAGGTCGCGGTCAATGATGGGCGTGTTCATGTTTTTTATATCAAGTCAGTTATTTACCGTCGTGTTCAGGAGAAAATTACGCGGCATGTCATGTCCCGGCCATGGGGTGTAACCCTAATGCTGGATTTCTTCAGAAAGACTACGCGCATTGAACTGGCGCGGCGGTTCCGTTAGTTTCAGCGCATGGTAAAAAAATTGTCGGCGGCAAAGGTCGGCCCAACGGCTGGGGCCGCTGTCGCTGCGGTGCCTTCGGCAATTTCCATCGAAGCAGTGAAACGCATTTTGCCGTGGCTGGTGGCGGTGGCGTTCTTCATGCAGGCGCTGGACACGACGATCCTGAACACGGCGGTTCCTGCGATTGCCAAGGCGCTGGCCATCGCGCCGTTGAGCATGAAGGCGGTGCTGTCCAGCTATACATTGAGCCTGGCGGTGTTCATCCCCATCAGCGGCTGGATGGCGGATCGTTTCGGCACACGCCACGTTTTTGCGTGGGCGATTGGGACGTTCACCTTAGGCTCATTGCTGTGCGGCATTTCAAACAACATCCATCTGCTCGTGGCCTGCCGTGTCCTGCAAGGTTTTGGCGGGGCGATGATGGTGCCGGTGGGACGGTTGACGCTGGTGCGGACATTTCCAAAATCGGAACTCATCCGCGCGATGAGCTTCGTGGCGATTCCCGGTTTGATCGGCCCGATGCTCGGCCCGGTCGCCGGCGGTTTCATCGTCGGCTATTTTCATTGGCGGATGATTTTTTTCATCAACCTGCCAGTCGGTCTGTTGGGACTTTATTTTGTCTATCGCCATCTGCCGGATTACCGTCAGGAAAATCCGCCGCCGCTCGATCTCGTGGGATTGATTTTGTTCGGCCTGGGCATCGGGCTGCTGGCATATGTGCTGGAAGTTTTTGGCGAACATACCTTGGGCGACGGCACGCTGCTGGCTTTGCTGGCCGTGTCCGCGATTTGTCTCGTCGCATATGGAATGCGGGCGGGGCGCATCAAGTTTCCACTGCTGCGGCTGACGTTGTTTGGCATCCGCACTTTTCGCGCGTCAGTGAGCGGTAGTTTTTTCACCCGGCTGGGGATTGGCGGAATTCCGTTTCTGTTTCCGCTGTTGTATCAGGTCGGTCTTGGCTTCACGCCGATCCAATCCGGCCTGCTCATCATGCCGCAGGCCGCCGCCGCCTTGAGTTTGAAGTTCGTGCTGCGGAAAATTTTGCAGCAGTTCGGCTATCGCCGCGTTTTGATTTTCAACACGTTGATGCTCGGCGTGATGACTCTTTCCTTCGCGACGATTGGCGCGGGCACGCCGGTCTGGCTGATCGTGACGCAGGTGTTCATTTTTGGAATGTTCACCTCGCTCCAATATTCCAGCATGAACACGCTGGTCTATGCGGACGTGACGGAAGAAGAGACCAGCGGCGCGAGCGCCATCACCAGCACGGTGCAGCAGATGTCCATCAGCTTTGGCATCGCCATCGGGTCGCTGCTTACGGCGTTTTTTATTCCTGACCGGTTTCACATGAGCGCGCCGCAGATGATCCACGGCATTCATCTGACGTTCCTGATCCTTGGCGGCTGGACCATGGTCTCATCTTATATTTTTCTTGGGCTGAAAAAGAATGACGGCAACACGTTGAGCCTGCAC